>WUUC01035569.1_pt1 | contig 38779 bp, 34 predicted proteins | sample 6278441 | NCBI WGS metagenome assembly WUUC01 (sample SAMN13675441, study PRJNA597444) | soil metagenome | isolation source: soil | place: USA: Washington | collected 2017-10
TTGTGGAGCTGCCATCGTTAGAGGGAGCGCTGAAGCAAGAATCTCTTGCCTTTAGGCAAGAGAGGTTCAAATAATTAATTTTAAGACTTCTAATGATTTTTTACCTAGCACCTATCTCCAAAAAAATGATTCGGTTATGGTAGTAGAATGGACTCTCGACAAATTGCTACCTCTATTGTTAAAAAACTTCAGGATGCGGGATATATCGCTTATTTCGCTGGAGGCTGGGTACGAGATTTTATCTTGCAGAAACCTTCCGATGATATTGATATTGCCTCATCAGCTACTGTTGAGGAAGTTCAGCGTCTTTTTCCCAAAACCATCCCGGTAGGGGTTGCTTTTGGCATAGTCATTATTGTCCAAGATGGTCATCAATTTGAAATTGCCTCTTTCCGCAAAGACCGAGGTTATATTGATGGCAGGCGCCCTGTAGGAATCGATCCTGCTTCTCCTGAAGAAGATGCTCAACGCCGCGACTTCACAATTAATGGAATGTTCTATGATCCGATCCAGGATAAGATCTTTGATTTTGTCGAAGGAATAAAAGATCTCAAAAAAGGAATCATCCGCGCAATCGGAGATCCCAGCGCTCGTTTTTTGGAGGATCGCCTTAGAATGATGAGAGCCGTGAGATATTCCACTCGTTTTAATTTCCCCATTGAATCTGATACCCTGCAAGCAATCCTTATGCAGGCCAAAACCCTTCTTCCGTCTGTTGCCATAGAACGAATCTGGCAAGAATTTAAAAAAATGTCCCAATTTTCCCATTTTGATACGGGCCTTTTGACTCTTCATCAGCTTAACCTTCTTCCGACGATCTTCCCTCAATTAAAAGATGTTTCTGTCGAAGAGCTCCAAAGAAGGGTCAATTTTATTGAGCATTTCCCGAAAAGCTCTCCTACAATTGCTGAATTGCTCGAGCTGTTTCCGGATTCCTCCTTACAAGACCTAGTAGACATTTGTGATTATCTCAAGCTGTCCAAAGTTGATAAAGATTTTGTGGAATTCTACTACCATGCTCAACGGCTTCTTTCAATGCCTGATAAGTGGAAAGAAAAGCTTGAACCCTTAGAATGGGCTCGGTTTTATGCCAACGCCCATAGCCTGCTTGTTTTAGAAATTATCGGCGCCCATTTTTCTTCTTTCGACAAAGAGAAATTTCTACACGACCACACGCTCCAAAGGCAGCTCCTCCAACAGGCTATCCTAAGAATACAAATTCAAAGTCCTATCGTCCGCGCTGAGCATCTCATGACAGAAGGGATCATACCAGGTAAAAAGATGGGACAGCTTCTCCAAGAAGCTGAGCGGATCTCTGTCAATCAAGGCATCGAAGATAGAAAAATGATTATCGATTTTTTAAAAAAATCTTCTCTATGGAATCAATAATTTTTTGAAAAAGCTATTTGATTATTCTTTAATCAAAGATTGATTTTCAACATGCCACCGCTGAATACGATGATGAACATGCTCAAACTGACCCTCTTTGATGCCTTGATAAAGCCGACCAATATCTAATTGAATCGCACGTTCTCCAACAAAACCGAAATTATTGCTCACTCCTTTATCCCGATCAGCATAACCTTGATCGATACGACGTTTAACAAGTTCTAAGACAGCTGCAATCGATTTCTGCGCCCCTTGTCGATCTCCTGCTTTATAAAGCTTTGCAAGCCTCTCAAAAAGCAGCTCTGCTTTTTCTTGAAGAACAAATTCCGTTCTGTCTAGATCGATTTTATGTTCATTGCCTTTATCATCCACAATGACGACTGTTTGTTGTAGATGATTTGTTTTTGCTAGATGGATAAAAATAAGTCCTGTATCTTTTCTAAAATTCTCGTAGGCAATCTTGTAGCCATTGAAAACCCAGCGGAGATTTTTTAAACGACGACGTACGACATGTGGACATAGATAATCTGCTATGGAAGGAGAAAAACGACGCATCTTGAAAAACTTTAAAACATACTTGCCGTCTTGGCTTTCAAAGGCAAAAGCTTGGGCCCCTTCTCCCAAGAATTTAAAACGAGATGCAAAAATCTTCTTGAGCTGTTTCTGCTGCTCTTGAGTTGGAGCTAGGATTGTCCATTCAGGATGGATCGGAAGAGATGAAGAAATCTTGTCTTTAGAAAACCCTTCATTTGAAGAGAATTTCTGATATAAAAAAGTACCCACTATCAGGAGAAGAATTAAATAGAAGTATCGTTTGCTTGAAGCCATTTATTGATCCGCTGTGTAATGCGATTATATTCTTTGGGTTTAGAAATTTTTTCAATTCGTCCGATATCGAGATGGATAGCCCGATCTCCGATGAATCCATAATTGTGTTTGACGGCCTTATCGTGATCAGAAATCTCTCGGTCCATTCGCCGCTGCACGAGCGCAAGCGTCGCTTGGATGCATTTCTGCACCCGCGCTTTATCACCTTGATCAAGAAGTTTTTTTAAATGGGTGAAAATCAGCTCGGCTTTTTCTTGGACTACAAACTCTGTCTGATCGAGATCAATAAGATGGATGCGGCCGAGTCGATCAACCGCTTTAAGCCGTGTCTGCAAATATTGGCTCTTATTGAGATGGATATAGACTAGTCCAGTATCTTCTTTTAATTCATCGAAGGCTAATTTGTGAGCTTTGAAGATCGAGAGAAGATTTTTTTTGCGGTATTCGATCTTCTCGGGATGCCAGAGATCGGAAAGGCGTGGAATGAGATGCTTCATGATGAAGAATTTAATAACATACTTCCCATCTTCGCTTGCAAAGGCATATGATTGCGATCCGACAGCCAAAAACTTAAATTTTTGTTCCAGGATTGATCTCAGTGATGCAAGGTCTTGCGGCTCTTCAATAGCCCACTCTGGATTATACGCAAAATCGGAGATGATGCGTGCAGGAGAAAACCCGAAAGACTTATTGAGGTACAGCTGATACGATCCCCATAAGATCACGGCAGGTAGAACAAGCAGTAACCAGAAACGCTTGCCCCTCAAAATCTGATATGTCATCATAGAGTACTATGATACCACGCATGATTAGTAGCTTACAACACCCTCTCGTGAAAAGACTGGTGAAACTGCGCGACAATAAGGCCTTCCGCGCTCAAGAAAAAAGTGTGCTTATTGTCGGCGTCACTCTTGTGAGCGATGTCGCTGCCCGCCTGCCAATAAAAACTTTAATTTCTGTCGACCCACTTCCCTTCAATGCCAGAGAATCTTACCTGGCGCCTCCGAATGTTTTAGAAAAGATTATCAACATTTCTTCCGATGACCTAGTCGCCGCTGAAGTCGAGCTACCCCTGCCAAGCTCCTTGGAGAAATTGAAAACCATTATTATCCTGGATGGCCTATCCGATCCCGGCAATGTTGGAACGATTCTTAGAACAGCTGTTGCCTTAGGATGGGATGGAGCTTTTTTAACTCCCAAGACAGCCGATCCTTTCAATGACAAAGCCCTGCGCGCTGCTCGTGGAGCTCCTCTCTTTCTTCCCTTACACCAGGGAAGTCATGAAGAGTTAAAAAAACTTCTCCATTCCAACGGCATGCAGGTCTATATCGCTGATGTCGAGGGCAAAAAATTAACCGAGATTTCTTTTAATAAACCACTCGCATTAGTACTGGGCCATGAGACCCAAGGGCCTTCTCTTGAAACCCGCGAGTTAGGAGAGACAGTTTCGATCCCGATGACGAACCAGATGGAATCTCTGAATGTCGCGACTGCTGCGGCAATTTTAATGTACCAAATCCAACACTGAGTAAATATGAGTAAGATCCAGTCTATTCACGCTTTAGAGATTTTAGATTCGCGGGGCAATCCTACCGTAGAAGCCATTGTGACCACCAATACAGGCTTTGTTGGAAAAGCTTCCGTTCCTTCCGGAGCTTCAACAGGAGAGCATGAAGCCCTCGAGCTGCGTGATAAAGATAAAAAAAGATATGCCGGCAAGGGAGTCCTCAAGGCTATTTCCCACATCAATGGAACACTGGCTAAACTTTTAATCGGCCAAAATGTATGGCAGCAAGAAAAAATCGATAAATTGATGATTGAATGTGATGGCACTCCTAACAAGTCCAAGCTGGGAGCTAATGCTATTCTTGGTGTCTCCCTGGCTGTTGCAAAAGCAGGAGCTGCTGCAAAAAAAATTCCACTTTATCGATATTTAGGAGGAGAAAAAGCAAATCTCCTTCCTATCCCTCTGATGAATGTGATCAATGGCGGAGCTCATGCGGATAATGATCTGGAATTCCAAGAATTTATGATTAGGCCGCAAGGTGCGCCGACCTTCCATGAAGCCGTCCGGTGGGGTGCGGAAGTTTTTCATGTCTTAAAAAACCTTTTAAAAGAGAAAGGGCATGTAGTCTCTGTTGGCGATGAGGGAGGTTTTGCCCCTCGTTTAAAATCTCATGGACAGGCGCTAGATTTTCTTTTGCTCGCGATTAAAAAAGCGGGCTATAAGCCAGGTTCTCAAATCTCCATTGCTCTTGATTGCGCTGCTTCTGAGTATTATGATGTAAAAAAGAAAAAATATTTAGGAATGACACTGCCCTACTATCTGAAGTACCTGAAAAAACTTTGTAAGGATTATCCGATCAGCTCGATCGAAGATCCTTTAGACCAAAACGACTGGGAAGGCTGGAAACAGCTCACAGATGAAATGTCGATCCAAGTCATCGGTGATGATATTTTCGTGACCAATCCAATTTTCCTGCAAAAAGGGATTAAGATGAAAGTAGGCAATGCTATCTTGATTAAACCCAATCAGATTGGCACTTTGACAGAGACACTCCAGACCATTGCTCTCGCCAAAAAAACTCGTTATGCAACGATCTTATCCCATCGTTCCGGTGAGACAGAGGATACAACGATTGCTGACCTTGCAGTAGCGGTAGCAGCAGGCCAGATCAAAACAGGCTCGCTCAGCCGTAGCGACAGGGTAGCCAAGTATAACAGGCTGTTAGAGATTGAAGATGAATTGGGTAAAAATGCCCGATTTAATGCTTGAAAAGCATCTCTAACGGTATTTTGAAATCGTCTTTGATTTGATCCAGACAGACCTTTATAGGCTGATTTTTTTCATCCCTCCTTGAGATGACTTCGAGGGCCTTTGATTTAAAAATAGCAGATGGGTCTTCAAAACGTGTAATCAACTGCTCTTTTCCTGTGTGGATCAAGAATTCAAAAGGAGAGCGGTTGGCGTTGTACCGTGTTGAGATAGCAAAATTCTTCTTTGCAGGCTGGAGGATAGATTCTCCATCAAACCACGGCTCAAAATGTGTATGGTCTAGTATATGATCTAAAATGGTAGGGAAGATATCAAGGTGAGAAGCAATCTCTCTTGAAGAATTCAAAGTTGCTACTCCTAAACGAAAATAAAGCGGGACGTGAGTTTGCATGGAGCTCAGATTAGAAGCATGGAAAACATGCTCTTCTTCAAAAAACTCCTCCCCATGGTCTCCTGTGAATACGATCACTGCTTCTTCTCCTCCTGGAATTGATGCTAATTTCTCAAGAAATTGACCAAATAGTCCGTCAATAAAATGGATGGCATTCCGGTATCTGTTTTTAACACCCTCAATTTGTTCGTTAGAACATGTAAGGCTCAGATAATCCAATTTTCCAGGAGCTGGCAGTAAACTCTCTTGATGAGGCCAGCTATAGCCAAAATGGGTCGACTCTAAAAAGACAATAAAAACATGCCCCTCATGACAAGCTGCAAGATCTTCTGTGAGCATCGCAATACATTCAGAATCATTTTCATGACTTTCTCTCTCTTCATCTAGACCAAAGACCTTGAGTGTATCGGCAATAGAACATTCTTTCCCAAAAAGCCGTTCATCCATGTGGTAAAATTGGAGCCTAGAAGCAGAATAAACATGAACTTGATAGCCAGCTTTTTTCAAGATCTGCAATGGCAAACTTCCCGATTGCCATTCATGATGTTGCCGCTTCTCCCAGTGAAATGGATAGACGCTATGGAAAATGGAAAACCACGAAAGCTGTGTTCCATTCGCTCCAGAAAGCGCATGAGGGAAGGCAATATTGCTTTCTCTGAATGAAGAAAGCACAGGAGCTACCATCGGAGTTAAAAATTCTTCCCGAAGACTTTCTGCTACAAATAGAAAGATATTGGGTTTTTTCGCGGGTTTTAAGTCTAGCTTTTGTAAATAGGAGAGATATCCCTTTTCAGAAGGCTTAGGTATAAGCTGCCCTACTTCCAGTCGAAGAGGAGGGGAGGGGAAAAAAGTAGTCTTCCAAGGTAAAGCTTCCAAAAAACGACTATCTTCAGAAGGAGTTGCAATTTGGCTTGTCTTAACATCAAATATTGAAAGAAAAAGCATGGCTGAGAACAGACTCATTCCTACGATAGGATAGGAAAAATGTACTGGTTTTTTCTGAGCTAGCTTATGAGTAAAGCGGAAAAATATAATTCCCAGTAGAGGGATCAATAAAATAGCCACACCCGCCAACATCCAGTAAACCATAGGAGTGTGAGTCGCGTAAAGTAGTTCAATAAAATTTCCAATACTTTCAGACTTCATCATATCAAAGGCATACCAAATAGACATGCCCATGATCCGCACTAAAGAAAAATCAATCAAATGGGCTAGAAATAAAAGAAACGTCCCCATGACGAAAACTATACTCAGTATTCTTGAGAAATGGCTCAGAAAATGACCTATCACCATTAAAACTAAGACTTCTATTGCACATTGTCCCACAGCATATAAGGTATAAAAAAGGCGATAGAGGCCCATTGAATTCTCAATTAGAAATATATGATAAATATGCAGAAAAGAAAGAATTAAAAATAAAATACCGAAATAGATGTAATTAACAGGTTGACGTTCTTTCATGACTCTTCTTTTCTCTTAAAAGGAAAAAATATTTAACGTCAAGTCAACAACTATTAATTCTCTAGCTTAATCAAAAAACGGACCAACTTTTCCCACTCTCTTCTTTCAATGAAAGCGCGGACTTGCTCAGGATGGGCTTTAACCACTTGGCAAAAACCCCTGATATAAGGTGCAAAATTATTGTGATCGGCTTCCCGATTGCACCTTGCAACAAAGCCTGGAGCATTGCTAGAACCATTTAAGAACCCTCGCCATTTAAAATAGCTGTCTTCAACTTGGACCATAGATTGCTTAAGATGGGGATTGGTTAAGACTGTTTCTAAGAACTTAAGAGGGTGGACATGCTGGACCTTATTTCCCAGCATGGTCATTTCATCTTCTTTAAAATAGAGCTTTGCGAGCCCCAGATTCCCAAGCGAGTCGATGATTTGATAAATCATCTTCGCTTCAGCGTCTGTTAGAGAGAGCTGATTATAGGACGTCTGCCCCTGCGCACTGCCAATATCAGCTATATTTTCATTGAGATTCAGCACTACATTATCTGTTTTGATCATGTCCAAAGTCTGTTGAATAGAGGCTTTGGTGATATTTAAATTTGAAGGAACAGTCATCTCTACCCGTCTGGTTGCATCTTTGAAATAAGCCCCTATCAGCTGAGCAACATCACTCCTTTCAATCTCTGAAATAGCCTTGAAAGACATTGTCATAAATATAGAATAATCAGGATGCCCGGCTCCAAAAGCGCAATGGGAGGCTAAATAGTCAGCCAGGACACCGCTAGTGGGATTTTTTTGATAAAAATTTAAAAGGTTTTTCTGCAGCTTGGCTTTGGCATCCGACAGTTCTTGTTCAGAAAAACCACTGCTCTTGATTTCCTGCATCGCAACTAAAAAAGCTAAGAGCATGCTATGGGGCTCACTGTTGATCATTTGTTTCCCCTTAGCAACACTATTTATATAGGGAAGTAAATACTTGGTCTGACTCACTGAGATCCATTGCCCATCAACATCTCTGATTATTTTTCGGAATCTCTCTTCGACGACTGATTGAAGTAGATATAACACCCAAAGTTTTTTAAGGTCTTGATCCGTTTTTATTTCCTGGAAAGAGCTAGGATAAGAAAGGGATAAATAGACCATATCACTCTCAGTCGATTGATTCACTGAAATCATCTGTGATACCGGCGGCAGCGCCTGATATGAAAAAACCTCAAAAGCAGCCTCAAGAAATTCCCCTAGGCTTTTTTCTTCAAAATCACCCACAGCAACGACTGCCATTTTACATTGAGCTTCATTTGGAATCGACTCCTTACAAAGGTCTACAAAATAAGGCAGCTCTTCTTCGAAGGCATCCAGTGGACAATCTAGTGAAAAAACCTGAGGAACTGCTTCGAGGGGATTTTTCGCAATGACGCGGCAAGAAATCGTCTGACTCGGTATAGCATTGGTCTTTAGCCAAACTTCTATCCCGTTGTCCATTGATGAGATAGAGAGGTTCTCCTCGACCGGGATTGCGACAGCAGATAAATAATACGTATAAAATAGAAAGCTACTTAGGATTTTTTTCATAAACTATTCCTCTCTCCCTATTTTGATAAACGATCGCCCTATTCAAAATAAACTTTAAAATAATTTTTATATATGGCTATGAAGAGTTCTAGGTGAAAGATGAAGTCTAAGACCACAATTTTTTTATTCGGAGCAGCGGAAAGAGGTGAGTTATGCCTGCCCTTGTATCTGACTTCACTAGAGCAGGTGCTTGATTTTTTAGGAGATCCTCCTGAAAACTCCGAGGGGATCCGTTATGCCGTGCAAGCTCTCTTATATAAGCACGCCCTAATCTATTTTAGAGTAGGTGAGGAAGGTTTTAGCACTGAAGACTATATTCAAGGTCTAAAGTTTCTAAAGCAAAGATCTTTGCAAATGACTTTGACTGCAATCGGCATGCCCGGCGTGGGCGATCAAGAAATCATCCAAGCGGCCATCCCGATCTGTCATCTTTATCAAAGCGTCCTTCTTGTTTCCGAGAAAGACCTCTATGACTATTTGACTGCAAAGTAGTTTTCTAATCCCTCTTGGGTAGGTTTCATTGTCTTGGCGCCTATTTTCCAGTTGGCCGGACAGACTTCTCCATTATTCTCATAATTAATTAAAGCATCTAGAATACGAAGAGCTTCCTCAACAGATCGGCCCAGCGGCAAATCATTTACGAGCTGATGACGAATAATTCCTTCTTTATCGACTATGAAAAGACCTCGATAGGCAATTCCTTCATCTTCCTTAAGAACATGAAAGTCTCTTGAAATAGACTTCGTCAGATCTGAAACCAGAGGATATGTCACGCCTTCAATGCCCCCTTTATTTTTGGAAGTACTTAGCCAAGCGACATGGCTATTAGCGCTATCAACAGAACATCCTATGACTTGGGCATTCCTTTGCTCAAAACTCTCCAGCTTGTTTTGGAAAGCATGTAGCTCTGTAGGACAGACAAACGTAAAATCTAAAGGATAGAAAAAGAAGACGACATATTGTCCTAAGAAATTACTCAGAGAAAAATCGCTTACAATTTTTCCGTTGATAGCGGCCTGTACTTTAAAACTCGGAGCGGGTTTTCCAATCAATAAACTATTCATATTGCTTCCTTATTTAGAATTCTTCGAATCTTTCTCTTGCTTGACTGATCCAGCTTTCGGCTTTGATCGTTGTCTCCGGTCCATGCCCCGGGAAGACCCGCGTCTCAGGAGGGAGCTGTGCAAGTTTCTTGAGCGATTCCCACATTAACTCTGGACGGGCTGTGGGAAAGCTTATATTTCCAATAGTCCCCTTAAAAAGGGTATCTCCAGAAATTAATGTTCTTTGCTCCCGAAGCCAAAAACAGACTCCCCCCGGGGTATGGCCCGGGGTACAGATCACCTCAATTCTTAGATCTCCTAAGGGGATGATCTGACCATCGCTTAAGAATTTTTCTGAGTTCACCCCTTCGATAGGAAAATAAAGCGGCAGCCGGTCAGAACCCGGTCTCTCTAAGTTGCCGGCATCTTCAGGATGGACATAGATCGGAACATCCAAGAGTTTTTTGAGTTTAGCCGCATCGGCAAGATGATCCCAATGGGAGTGGGTTAGCAAAATCATTTGAGGAGTAAGTAAATTTTTCTTAAGAGCTTGGGCAATCAAATCGGTACTGTCCAAGGGCGCATCAATAATGGCAGCTTGCCGCGTTTTGGAACATCCAATCAGAATGGAGTTCGTCTCTGCAGGTCCTGTAGTAAAAACTTTTATTATCATAAAATTTGCACCGGAGAGGATTTGAACCTCTGACCCCATGGTTCGTAGCCATGTACTCTATCCAACTGAGCTACCGGTGCAATAAATTTTTTTATAGAGCAATAGCCTGTAAATATTTTCAGGAAGTATTAGATTTTGAGCAAGCTTTACTTTCTGGGGAAGAATAGATATGCTTATTATCTATGAATATTGTCATTTTAGGGGCCGGCACAATAGGATCTTATTTGGCTGCAAAACTAGCCGAAGAAGAGCACAACGTCATTGTGATCGATCAGGATCCTAAAGCTCTTGAGAAAATCGCCCGGACAGCCGATGTGGCGACAAAACTGGGGTCCGGGACTGATTGGAGACTCTTGGAAGATCTGACAGAACTCTCTCCCGACCTTTTTATCGCGATGAGCAGCGACGATGAGACCAACCTCGTCGCTTGCACCATGGCTAAAAACTTAGGCTATGCCAAAACAGTGGCACGGATCCGGCAAAGTGCATTTCTAGACCATAGCCGCTTGGAATTCGGACGTCTTTTCTTTGTCGATCATCTCTTAGGAACAGAGCTCATTGTAGCGCAAGATCTTTTTAAGCATATTGTCAATCCTGGACCTTTGGCTATTGAAAGCTTTGCCCATGGCGCTGTTCAGATGCGCACGGTTGTTATTCCCGCTGATTTTCGCTACAGCGGCATTCCTTTAGCCAAAGTCGAACTGAGCGATAATCTCCTCATCGGACTGATCCGCAGAAGAATCTCCGGAGAGAAGGACTCCTATATTTTCCCCAAAGGCCATGATCATCTAATCCCTGGCGATGAAGCAACCCTGATTGGAGAAACCCAAGCGATGCAAAAGCTAGGGGAGATTTTTGGACTTCCGAAAAAAAAGATCAAATCGGTTGTATTAGTAGGTGGCTCGGGCATCGTCATCCATCTTTGCAGGCTTCTCAAAGAACAAAAAATTGATGTTAAAATTATCGAGCAAGATGAAACTAAATGCCATAGATTGGCTCAACTCTTCCCCTTTGTGACAATTTTTAACCATGATGGGACTGATTTTTCCTTTTTGAAAGAGCAAGGCGTCGAAAATGCCGATCTTTTTGTCGCTTGCACTCAATCGCAAGAGACTAATATTTTGGCTGCAGCACTGGCTCGTCAAGCCGGTTGCGATCAAGTTCTTGCTCTTGTTTCAGAAGAGGGTTTTGCACCACTTCTTCAACAACTCGGCATTTCACACACTTTATCTGAACGGGCAAGTATTGCACGCCGCATCCGTTCTATTTTACAAGGTGCTTCTATCGTCTCGATCGCCTCCCTTTATGAAAACCAAGCTAAAATTATGGAAATTAAAATCTCATCTGAATCCGGCATTATTGGATCACCCTTGTCCGATTTAAGCTCTACACTCCCGCAAGATTTTTTAATTGCCATGATTGAAAACCGCAGCGGTGTTACGGTTCCTACCGGAAGCAGCGTACTAACACCTGGAGATACAGCTATCGTGCTTTGCAGCCCTCAAACAATCCCAGAAGTCGAGAAAATGCTATGAAAAAAATTCTCGCTGTCTTTTTAAGCCTTTTTGTTTTGTCCCTTGGTGTTTATTTTTTAACACCCTCTGCCAAACTCTCTAAGGACTACTGCGCGTTCTGCGATTCTAAAGTCATCGAAGCTCAGAAATTCTATGAAGATGATACGATTGTCGCACTCTATACTCATAAACCGGTCATGCCAGGCCACTGTCTGATTATTCCTAAAAGACATGCGGAGCGTTTTGAGCAGCTCACTGACGCAGAAAATGCCTCCATCAGCCACGTTATCAAAAAAGTCGATCAAGCTGCGATCAAAGTTTTCAATCGATCTTCTTATCTCCTGCTCCAAAAAAACGGTGTTGAAGTTGGTCAAACAGTGCCTCATGTGCATTTCCATTATTTTCCACGAGAAGCCGGCGATGATTCCTCGTTAAAATTTCTTATGAAGATGTATATTGCTAATCTTAAAAAGCCTATAGTTTCTTCTGAAATGAAAGAAGTTTGCAGGAAAATGAAAGAAGCGATGTAACCATATGCTATATACAGAGATCAGTCGAGTCCTCAGTCGATATTTTCTCTATTTAGCCGGTATTTTAGTCATCCCTCTCCTCGTCGCCATCTCCTATGAGTTCTTCCTTGAAAAAACTATTTATTTCTCTGTTCCTGCCACCTTTGCTTTTTTAGGAACAATCGGCATCTGCCTTATTTGCAGCTTGCTTTTTCAATGGTGGGGCCGAAAAGCTAAAGGAACTCTCTACCGCAAAGAAGGAATTCTTCTTGTCGTTTCGATATGGTTCCTTACCGCAGCTGCTGGCTCCTGTCCTTTCTTGATTACCAAAACCATCAAAAATCCTATTGATGCTTACTTCGAAACCATGTCTGGCCTAACGACGACAGGCGCTACCATTATTTATCCTAAAGTCTACGAGAATGGGACAGAGGTGAAAGCAAGGGTTCAAAACCCTCTTGATGGTTCCTTAACTTACTCGTTCTACGGCACTGTCGATCCTCTTAGAAATCCTGACACCCATCAAGTCGTAAAAGTAGGAATCGAAGCCCTTGGCAAACCTCTTCTTTTCTGGCGTAGCTTCATGCAGTGGCTCGGAGGCATGGGAATCGTTGTCCTTTTCATTGCTGTCCTTCCGGCTTTATCCATGGGTGGAAAATTCCTCTATGAAAATGAGATGCCAGGCCTTTCCAAAGAAGGGATTACCCCCCGGATAAAAGAGACTGCTAGCCTCTTATGGAAAATCTATTTAGGCCTTACTTTTTTCCAAGTCCTCCTCCTCAAAATTAGCAGCAGCGCTATGCCTCTCTTTGATGCCTTCACGCTTTCTTTTTCGACGATCTCCACTGGTGGCTTTACCGTGACAAATGACGGCCTTGTCTCTTATCCCGGCATTGCCACTCCTATTATCATTGCCATCTTTATGATCGCCGGAAGCATCAATTTCACTTTTTATTTTCACGGTCTGAAGGGGAAATTCTACCGCCTTTACGAACCTGAATTTTTCCTCTTTCTTGTGATCCTCCTTTTTGGATGCCTCTTGATGTCCCTTCCTCTATGGCATGGATTTAATTCCTGGACAGATGCCTTAGCCCAAGGATCATTCATGGCTATTTCATCCCAAACCTCGACGGGTTTTTCTCTCCTCTCTTATGACCTCTGGCCCTTTGTCTGCCAGCTCCTCATGCTCATTTTGATGTTCATCGGAAGTATGTCAGGATCGACAACCGGCGGTATCAAAGTCATCCGGTATTTTATTGTTTTAAAGCTTATTAAAAATAAGATCGAATCGCTGTTCCGTCCTGAAGTCGTCCGCGTCCTCAAGGTGGGAGATAAAGAAATTACTCCTAAAACCGCTTCAACAGTCCTGATCTTTTTCTGTATCGTCATTTTTCTTGTCATTGTCGGAACCTACCTTCTCGTCTGGGACAACCATGATTTAGTTACTGCGATTGGCACTATCAGCTGCATGATCAATAATACCGGTCTTAGCTTTGGCGACATCGGTTCCGCAGGATCTTTTGCCTTCCTTTCCCCTTTTTCTAAAATTGTCTGTATCCTATGGATGGTCCTCGGCCGTCTGGAATATCTCAGCGTCCTCGTCCTCTTTGTCCCTGCCTTCTGGAGAAAAAAGTGATCTGGGAAGAACAATGGGAACTGTTCGCCCCTAACTTCAAAAATGGCAAAGCCCATATTGATCTGGCACCTTATGGATGTCCTCAAATTCTTCAGTTATATCCAGGACCTGGTTTTGGTGATCTATCCCATCCTACAACACGGTTAGTTTTGCGCCTTATGCAATCCTACATAAAAGATCATCCGGTCATTGATATTGGATGCGGAAGCGGGATTTTATCGCTAGCTGCTGCAGCGATGAAGGCAACGAAAGTTGATGGTTATGATATCGATCCAGAAGCTGTTGAACATGCTAAGAAAAATGCCTTTTTAAATCCTTTTCAGAAGAAACTTCATTTTTTGACAAAGCCACCTGCAAAAATCGCTCCTGATGCTGTTTTACTCATGAACATGATCAGCTCGGAACAAGCCCAAGCTTGGAGTATGATTGAAGATCGAGTTCCATCATCTGCGATTCTAATCACATCAGGTATTTTAGAAGAAAATGCAGATGAATATCTAGATTGGCGAATCAGGCAAGGCTGGAAAGTTGAACAAAAGCTCAGCGAACAAGATTGGACAGGATTCGTTTTAAGAAAAGAGAATTCTGAAGGCAAAGCCTATCAATAAGATTCCCATAATGAGATTGAGATAGGATTGATAAGCATGAAACTTGTGACTGAAAGCCTTATGGGTAAGGATATAACTTAAAAAGGCAAACCAAAAAAAAGTTATCAGCATGATTTCTAAGGCGACCAGTAGTAAAGCTCCTAGCGAGGTATTAGGCTGTATTACTTGTGTAAAAAGGCCCATGATAAAAAGACTTGCCTTCGGATTCAAGAGGTTGCACAAAAAGCCTCCAACAAATGCCTTTTTGTCTGTTAATATCCGATGGTTATATTCTTTTTTTGCAGAAGAGGATGCTCTTTTCCGGCCCCTGATCATTTGAAGGCCCAAGTAAATTAAATAGGCAGCTCCTACAATTTTGATAGTCAAGTATAAAGCTTTGGACTTATGGATGATGACAGCAAGGCCAAGGGACGTGTAGCTAATATGGACAAGAAGAGCAAAGGCAATGCCTAAGCCAGTCAAAATCCCTAACCGACGGGAACCAGAAAGACTATTTTTTGTTACGATGACAAAATCAGGACCCGGGCTCATCGCTCCTAAAAGAACGATCAGCCCGAGTGTGAGATATTCAAAGAGGGCCATATTACATCATGTCGTCCATACTCATGCCACCCATACCTCCCATTCCTCCCATGCCGTCCATTGAAGGGGCAGGAACTTTTTTAGGCTGAGGTTTGTCGGTGATTAGAGCAGCGACAGTAAGTAAAATACCTGAAACGGAAGCAGCATTCGTAAAGGCGCTTTTTGTGACTTTTACTGGATCGACAACACCATCTTTGCTGAGATCTGCAAATTCTCCAGTTAATCCGTTATAGCCCCAGGCTCCTTGTCTCTCATAGATTTTTTCTGCGATGAGATTGCCTTGTTCGCCGCAATTGTTAGCGATGGCGGTCGCAGGAGCAAAAGCCGCTTTGCGGACAATTTCAACACCAATCTGCTCATCTTCAGGAAGAATAAACGCATCAAGGGCTTTCACAGCACGGAGTAAAGCTACACCGCCGCCAGGGACAATCCCTTCAGCAACAGCTGCGCGTGTGGCATGGAGGGCATCATCCACACGGGCTTTTTTCTCTTTAAGCTCAGTTTCTGTGGCTGCGCCGACATTGATGACAGCAACTCCGCCAGCTAGCTTAGCAAGTCTCTCTTCGAGTTTTTCGATGTCGTAATCAGAAGTAGATGCAGCAATTTCTCCACGGACTTCTTGGATCCGCTTTTCAATTGCTTTAGCATCTCCAGCTCCATCAATGATCGTTGTTGCTTCTTTGGCGATCTTAATTTTCTTCGCACGTCCTAGCATCGAAAGCTCGATGTCTTCCAAAGAAAGACTGACTTCTTGAGAAATAACAGTTGCACCCGTGAGGACAGCGATGTCTTGTAAAACCGCTTTACGTCTATCGCCAAAAGCGGGAGCTTTAACAGCACAGAGAGAAAGTCCTGCTTTGATTTTGTTCACGACAAGAGTCGCAAGGGCCTCGCCGTCGATATCATCAGCAATGATTAATAACGGCTTCTGTCCTTTTTCCATGAATTTCTCAAGGAAGGGAACGATCTCTTTGATCGAAGAAATTCTTTGATCGGTGATCAAGATCCAAGCATTATCAAGCTCGGCTGTCATCTTGTCAGGGTTTGTGATGAAGTAGGGTGAAATGTATCCCTTATCGAATTGTAACCCTTCCACAACATCTAAAGTTGTGTCAATGCCTTTGGCTTCAGCGATTGTGATCGTACCGTCTTTGCCGACTTTCTCCATCGCTTCTGCGATGATATTTCCGATCTCAGGATCGTTATTGGCTGAAATCGTGGCGATTTGCTTGATCTCTTCCGGCTTGCTGATTTTTGTAGCAAGCTCATCAAGAGCTTTGCAAAGTTCAGCCGTAGCTTTATCGATTCCCCGTTTAACACTAATAGGATTTGCTCCTGCACTCACACTCTTAAGACCTTCGGCATAGATAGCTTCAGCGAGCACAATCGCAGTCGTGGTGCCATCACCAGCGACATCAGAAGTTTTTAAAGAGGCTTCTTTGACAAGCTGAGCGCCCATATTTTCGAACTTGTTTTTTAAGGCGATTTCTTTAGCGACTGTCACACCGTCTTTCGTCGAAAGGAGAGATCTAAACCCACAGTTGATTACGACGTTGCGGCCTTTAGGGCCTAATGTCACAGTGACAGCTTTCGCTAGAGTTTTGACACCTTTCAAGACTGATTTAAGAGCTTCTTGGTTGAATTGCAACATTTTTGACATAGATATCCTTAAACTAGTATGCCGAGAATTTCTTCTTCGGTCATGATTAAATATTCGGTTGTAACATCATCGCTTTTGACTTCGGTTCCGGCATAAGCAGAAAATAAAACTTTATCGCCGACATTGACATGCATCGGAAGAATTCTTCCGTCTTCATCAGTTTTTCCGGGACCTATTGCTACGACTTCTCCGATCTTAGGTTTTTCCTTGGCGGAATGCGGCAGCAAAATGCCTCCCTTAGTCGTCTTAGCCTCTGCACGTTTAATCAAAATACGGTTTCCAAGAGGTTTCATCATATATTACTCCTATTCATACGCAATTGTTAGCAAGGCTGCATCATATTCCTCTTTTTTAAAAGAGTCAACGCTCTATAAAACAAGAATTTTTAAAAAAATATTTGGCATAAGAACCAGTTTTGTTATGAGAAAGTTAAACACCATTGAAAAAGGGAATCACTAAATGAGCAAAATGTCACCCCCCTCCCACTATTTACAAGAAGCTGTAGAAATTTTAGATACAACGAAGGGGAAAATTCTCACAATCGGCCAACGACAAAAACTTGCAGTTGAACTTGCTGCATTGATGCTGGAAGAGGCAAATAAGATTCAAACCCGCACTGAAAAAAAGAAACAAGCCGAATTGGCTCGGATGATGCGGGATCCACGTGGAAAAGCGTTTACTACCACAATGACCGACCAATGTTTCAGGAGTAAAAAATCGGCACGTGTGGCCCATCAAATGATCTACTTGCTCAATCAATTTGGTATTCCTCGCTATCTCGATTGGTCCAAGCGTCTCTCTTTAGCCGCTTTTCAATTACTAGGAAGAACTTTTTCTTCGATTTTTGTTCCCATGGCAACTTGGACGCTCCGCCGTCAGACAAAGATGGTGATCCTTTCTGGAGAGAAACATGCCCTTTCAAAACATATGCATAAACGGCGTAGAGAAGGAGTCCGTCTCAATCTCAATCATCTAGGAGAAGCGATTCTTGGAGAAGAAGAAGCCCATCAACGTTTAGAAGTTTACCTCCATGACCTGGCTCAAGAAGATATCGAATATGTCTCTATCAAAATTTCGACAATTTTTTCTCAGATTAATATGCTCGGATGGGAAAAAACGATTGATGTGCTCTCTGATCGCTTAAGGCAACTTTATCGCGTAGCAAAAGCAAATACTTTTGTTCATATTGATGGCACAAGATCTTCGAAATTTGTCAATCTAGACATGGAAGAATACCGGGATTTAAAACTCACAGTAGAACTTTTTAAGAAAGTTCTTGATGAATCTGAGTTTCAGGATTTTTCTGCTGGTATTGTTCTTCAAGCTTACCTTCCCGATGCGCATGAGATTCAAAAAGAGCTCACTCTCTGGGCTATGGAGCGAGTAAAAAATAAAGGAGCCCCAATCAAAATCCGGATAGTCAAAGGCGCCAACCTGGCGATGGAGCAATTCGAGGCATCTCTTCGTGGTTGGTCGCAAGCACCCTACAAAGATAAAATGTCCGTTGATGCTAATTATAAACGGATGGTCATCTATGGATGTCTTCCGGAGCATGCCAAAGCTGTCCATATTGGAGTTGCCAGCCACAATCTTTTTGACATTGCTTATGCCCTTCTTTTACGTGCAGAATATAATGTTGAGAAAGAAATCTCTTTTGAAATGCTTGAAGGAATGGCCGATCATATCCGCCGTGTTGTGCAAAAACTCTCGAAAGATATCCTGCTCTATTGTCCTGTAGCGACAAAAAAAGATTTTCAAAGCGCTGTTGCCTATCTGATCCGCAGGCTTGATGAAAATACAGGGCCTGAAAATTTCCTGCGTCACACTTTTGGATTAAAACCCGGAACTCCCGAATGGCACGAACAAGTCAAAAGATTTGTAAAGGCATGTGAAGAAATCGCAACAACGCCTATAGGACCACGCCGCCATCAAAACCGTTTAGAAGTTTCTCAAGGATATGATCCACAAGGCCCTTTTGAAAACGAGCCGGATACAGATTTTGCTCTTCCGCAAAATAGAATGTGGATCCAACAAATTATTGATGCGTGGAAACAAAAAAAAATTAATTCGATTCCTTGCGTCATTGGGGCAGTAGAATTTCACGAACCTAAACCTCGTGGCGAAGGCGATGATCCTTCTAAGCCTAGAGAGTTTTTATATACATACTCTCTAGCGGGCTGGACCCAAGCTGATGAAGCTCTTAAAGCTGCAAAATCTTACGAAGAAAAATGGGCAAATACATCTGTTGAAGGCCGATGCCAAATGCTTGCTAAAACCGCTCAAAAATTACGTGAGCGTCGTGGAGATCTGATCGGTGCGATGATGGCTGATGGAGGAAAAACCCCTTATGAGTCCGATCCTGAGATTTCCGAAGCAATTGATTTCGCTGAATACTACCGCCGCAGCGCCATCAAAATGGATGCTTGCAAAGACATTCATTGGAAACCCAAAGGGACCTATCTCGTGGCTCCGCCTTGGAATTTTCCTGTGTCTATTCCTACCGGAGGAATTTTAGGAGCCCTCGTCATGGGGAATTGTATTATTTTCAAACCTGCTCCGGAAGCCGTCCTTGCTGGATGGGTGCTCGTCAATGCTCTCTGGGATGCAGGCATTCCGAAAGAAGCCCTCCAGTTCATCAACTGCGAAGACGATCCTGTCGGCACTAAGCTTATCAAAGACCCTCGCCTTAATGGAGTAATTTTGACAGGAGCAACATCGACAGCTAGGCTCTTCATGAAAATGCGTCCTAATCTCGAGCTCTCTGCCGAGACGGGTGGAAAAAATGCGATGATCATCACAGCACTCTCTGATCGTGATCTCGCAATTAAAGATCTCGTCCAATCAGCCTTCGGTCACTCAGGTCAAAAATGTAGTGCTGCAAGTTTGGCCATTTTGGAAGCGGAAGTTTATGACGATCCCCATTTCCGTCAGCAACTCAAAGATGCTGTCACCAGCTTGCAAGTCGGATCGGCATGGGACCTTTCTTCAAAGGTCATTCCTGTCATTCGCGAACCTAGTGATGCATTGCTGCGTGGGCTCACAACTTTGGAAGAAGGAGAAGAGTGGCTAGTAGAGCCTCGCCAAGACAGATCTAATCCGAATCTTTGGTCCCCTGGTGTAAAATGGGGAGTCAAAGAAGGGAGCTTCATGCATCATACAGAATTATTCGGACCTGTTCTAGCCGTGATGCGAGCAAAAAATCTGGAGCATGCTGTCCAAATTGCCAATGAAACGCCTTATGGATTGACATCAGGATTGCAAAGCTTAGATCCTCGGGAACAGAAGTTTTGGCTCTACAAAATTGAAGCTGGCAACCTCTATATCAACCGCTCAGTCACCGGCGCTATTGTCCGTCGTCAGCCATTTGGTGGCTGTAAAGCTAGCAGCTTTGGCCCTGGAGCTAAAGCAGGAGGACCAAACTATGTCCATCAATTCGCCTATCCGGCTGAGATAGGGCTGCCGAGAGAAAAGGCCCCCGTTTCCGCAACTGTAGAAAACATGTCCAAACTGCTACAAAAAATTCCCCTCTCTACCGAACAATTAGGCATCTGGTTTGCAAGTATCTCCAACTACGCTTTCTGGGGACATCGGTTTAAACATGACCATGATCCAAGCCGCATTGTCGGACAGGACAATCTGTTTCAGTATAAATCTTACACGGGCATTTGCCTTCGCATCCAACTCCATGATAAGCCGCTTGACATCCTGCGCGCTTTGGCTGCCGCACTCACCTGTGAAACTTCTCTACAGATCAGTTATACAAAGGGGAAAACACCTCTGGTGGTCTCTGATCAATGGAAACATCTCATGCCTTTATTCCGCATTGTCGAAGAATCAGAAGACCATTTCTTGCAGCGCGTCCAGACCGGAGCTTTCAAACGGATCCGTCTTCTGACACCTCCAAGCTCCGAGCTCCAACTTGCGGCCTCTGAGTCCTTCTGTCATCTTGATTATGCTTCCGTCCTAGCCAACGGCCGGTTCGAGCTGCTTCATTATCTCCGTGAGATCGCTATCAGTTTTGATTACCATCGGTATGGCAATCTCGGCGTCCGCGAAGGAGAAGTTCGTAAACCTGTTCTTTAATCTAGTAGATAAAGAATAAGAGATTTCCCTAAGCCTTCCTTTTGTGTTAATATGCTCTAAAAACTCATCTACGTATGCCTGACGACTTAAATCCAGTTCAACTCAGCGCCGTCCATCATTTGGAAGGACCCGCCCTCATTATTGCAGGAGCAGGTTCAGGCAAAACACGTGTTGTGACTTTCCGGATCGCCCATTTAATGAGCGTAGGAATCCCCTCCGATGAAATCCTAGCAGTGACCTTCACTAATAAAGCCGCTGAAGAGATGAGACACCGTGTTGAAAAACTGGCAAAAAATTATGTCCTCTCGTGCACATTTCATAGTTTAGGCGCTAGGATCTTACGTCAATCGATCCATTATTTAGGCTACAACAACGATTTTACTATTTATGATGAAGAAGACAGCGACAAGCTTCTTAAAGAATGTCTCATAGCTTTGAACATCCAACAAGAAAAAGGATTTCAAAAAACGACAAGAATGCAGATTTCATCTGCTAAAAACAGTCTTCTGACTCCAGATGCGATCATGAAAGAAGACGGCACCTTAGGAACGATCTACCAGCTGTACCAAACTAAACTCAAAAATTACCAAGCTGTCGACTTTGATGATTTGCTTTATCTGCCGATCCAGCTTTTCCAGCAACATCCTGAAGTCTTAGAAATCTATCAAAAAAAATGGTCCTTCATTCTGATTGATGAATACCAAGACACCAATGCCGCCCAGCATACGCTGGCTAAACTATTAGCAGCCAAACACCAAAATGTCTTTGCTGTAGGAGATCCGGACCAATCAATTTACTCTTGGCGAGGCGCTAATATCGACAATATCCTGAACTTCGAAAAAGATTTCCCCGGTGCCCGGATTATCACTTTAGAGCAAAATTATCGCAGCCGGTCGACCATCTTAAATGCCGCTAACGGTTTGATCCACCACAACATCTCCCGCTATGAAAAAAATCTCTGGAGCGCCTTAGGCCCTGGAGAGAAAATTGGGCTTTACATCGCAGAAAATGACCATAGCGAAGCAGAATTTGTCGCCCGGGAACTCCTCAAGCACCATGATAATTTCAATCTAAATGACTGTGTCATCTTTTATCGCACGAACTTCCAATCGCGGATCTTTGAAGACATGCTTTTAAAGCTCCGCATCCCTTACACCATTATTGGCGGGCTTTCCTTCTATCAAAGACGAGAGATCAAGGATATCCTTTGCCTGCTCCGCATTGTCCTGGCTGGTGCCGACTTTATCGCTTTTTCACGTACTATCAATCTTCCCAAACGCGGCCTGGGCGAAGCTGCTCTGGATAAACTCCGGGAGGGGGCTTCTGGAGCCTCTATGACGATTTTTGATTATTGCAAGGCCATTGCTGACCGGCAAGTCCCAGCCAAACTCAGCGCCCGGCAGTTTGAGGGCCTCGTCCACTATGTAAATACCATTTTAGCCTTACGCGAGATGGTCAAAGAACGGATTTCTCTTAATATCCTCGTCTCTGAAGCTATCGAACGATCAAAATATAATGATTACCTCAAAGAAGATCCTGAATCGTATGAAGATCGAAAGGAAAACCTAGCAGAATTGGTCTCTAAAGCCGCTGAATGGGAGCAAGAAAATCCTCAAGGGACACTTTCGAATTTCCTCGAAGAGCTCTCATTAAAGACAACCACAGAAGAGCCTGCTTCAGAATCGGTAAAAATGATGACACTTCACAATGGGAAAGGGTTGGAATTTTCTGTCGTATTCCTAGTAGGCATGGAAGAAGATCTTTTTCCCCATGTCAATGCCAAGGAAAGTGAAGATGCTCTTCAAGAAGAGAGGCGTCTTTGCTACGTGGGGATGACACGTGCAAAAGAATACCTCTATCTCACTTCGGCAAAATTTCGTTTTTTATGGGGAGGCGCTCGCTTAATGAGACCCAGCCGGTTTTTGAATGAAATTCCCCCTGAATACATCCAGACTCTCAATACAAGACCTGTCCATGCAGAAGGTGAACCCAGTGAAAATTTTTCTCAAGGTGACACAGTTCACCATCGAGATTTTGGAGTAGGGGTTGTTCAAAAGTGTTATGAGACGTCGTTAGGAACGACGTACGATGTCTTCTTCCCGCAAAGTGGAGAAACACGCAGTTTGGTCGCCAAGTATGCAAAGCTTCTCAAAAGTTCTGACAACTTGGCCTACTGACAAATTCCAATGCCAATATTTATCTCTCCAGCGCAGACCTTTTAAGTTAGGGAGCCATCCTTGCGGAAGACAGATCTCCCCAGGGGCAAAAGCCGGTCTCCAAAAATGGGCTGTTCTTTCATTTTTAAACAGAGAAACGGTCGGCACTCCCACACAGGAAGCCAAATGTCCGATTCCAGAATCATTACCGATCATATAGCCGGATTCACAAACAAAGCGGGCCATCTCATCGAGATTGGAAAAGAGGGGAGCTTCGGGCCATTCGACCCTCTCAGCAGGAGAGACAATAAAGACAGGCTCGTATCCTTCTTGGATGAGCTTTTCAGTAAGTTTTAGAAATTTAGCGCGGGGCCAATTTTTCCCCGGCCGTGAACTCGTCGGATGAAACACTACTCTTTTCAGATAACGACGGGGCGTAATACCGCCTGCCAGGGTGATCCCATTGCTTTTGACCGCTCCTTCAATCCCTAATTTTGTCCGACACAAGTTCACCAGATTGTTGGCAAAGGTTTGATTCCCATCAAATTGACCCTCTTCCCAATAAGGATAATCGGTATTCGGAGTGGCAATGGGATTGAGCACTGTCGTCTTATCCCGGTGCTTAGCTAGGCATGTTTCTAGGACTTTTAACATCCAGTCCGACTTTTCATAAAAAATAAAAAAACGATCAAATTCTTCTAGTTTAGGGGGAAATGGCCTGATAGGAAGATGAGGAAACCAGCTTTGTATTTGAGACATAAAGGGATGGAATGTAACGACTTCATGACCTTGCAAGGAAAGGTTATGAGATAAGATCATCGTTAAAAGACAATCTCCTAAACCGGCACAACTAAAAACTGCAATCTTCATAAGCATTTACTAATAAATATTCATATTATAATAGTCAAATTAAGAATTAAATGAAAATTAAAACACATTTAGACCTAAAATTTAAAACTCAGCAAGCCTTGGTCCTGACCATGGCCATGCAGCAAGCCCTCCATGTGCTTCAACTCCCCATTACAGATCTTGTCCAATGGGTTCAGCTCCAGATCGAGCAAAACCCTCTTTTACAGTTTGATGAAACTCCGTCGGAAGACCATCCGGGGGAATTAGATTTTGAGAATCAAGGATTTGAGGTTCTAGATCATCTTGATGAGACCTTTGTTCAAGGGATTTTTCCTGATGAACCTATTGAAGAGGTAGTCTCCCTTGAAAACTTCGTGCAGTCTTCTATTTCTCTCCATGAACATTTGATGCAGCAAGCCCGAACTATTTTTCACAATCCAGAGCAGCTAGCCCATGCTGAACAGATCATCGGCAACCTTGATGAGAAAGGGTTTTTAGGAGATTTTGAGGCAGATCTCCAAATCCTCAAGATCGTTCAGACATTTGATCCTCCAGGGATTGCAGCTCGCAATCTCCAAGAATCTCTCCTAATCCAGCTCCTATCTCAGAAAAAAGAAGATTCATTAGCCTATTATTTGATCTCTCAGCATTTTGATGATCTGCTTCGTTGCCGCCTCTCGTATTTAGCTAAAAAACTTCGCATGACGGTTGCTGACATTCAAACTTCGCTGCAAAAAGACATCTCCTCTTTAGATTTCCATCCTGCAAGCCGGTTTCAAACGACCTTATCTGCAGTTGTCATCCCTGATATCATCATTGAACAAATGGATCATGGATTTCAGGTGAAGATCAATGAATCGCCTCTACCCCGTTTTATTCTCTCATCCCCCTCTTTTGCCAATCTCAATCGCCATTATACTGAAGGGAAATGGGTGGAGAGGATTTTAGCGCGCCGCCGAGAGACCCTGACTAAAATTGCTCAGTATCTATTAGAAAAACATGCAGGATTTTTTTCCGGGACAACCCAGAATCCAGCTCCTCTTTCTATGCAGGAAATCGCCCAGGAGCTTCAGCTCCATGAATCGACTGTAGCCCGCGCTGTGAAAGATAAATATATATCTTGTCCCAAAGGGATATTTAGCCTTAAGTATTTCTTTCCACATATTTCAGCAAAAAATAAAGAGGGAACAGCGATTTCTCATGTCTCTTCCAAGCAGCTGCTTCTCCAGCTTATCCTCCATGAGGATAAAAATAAGCCCCTCTCAGACAGTGCTCTTGGCAAGGCCATGACTAAGGCTGGAATTCCTTGCGCTCGGCGCACGATTGCCAAATACCGCAAAGCCCTCAACATCCCTTCCGCTTCTTACCGCAGAAAAGAAACTTATTAAAGAATAATATCATGTTGGATTAAACTCTTTATCCTTTAAAAGGACCTTTATGAGCACAGCTACTTCCCCAATTCCCCCTCCACAATGCGATAGCCCTGAACTACAATTTGAGTTTGATGACCTCCCAAAGGCAAACCTACTTTCTCGAGTTCCTCCGTCAACTCAATCGACAATAAAACCTTACGGCGCCTCATCTCCTTCTCTGGTCACTACGAAGCAAAAGCCTTCGGATTCTGAATAGAAGAGCAGAGCTTTTTTCTAGATAAGATCGAACTTCAACGTCTGACATTCCAGCGAATTTTTTCATCTCCTTATCAGTTAGACATAGAACAAACGGAAGAGAAAACTTACGGCAGCATCTTTTAAAAATCCATTGCCGGTAGCTCAGCCACCCTAAACTTAATCCGATCAGCAGGATAGGGATCAACGGCCACAAAAAACCCAGCATGGTCCCCAGCATCAAAACAAGAGGCTCCCATGTTCTGCTAAAGAGAGGCCCTAAAAAACGCTTCCACGCTTGGGGAGCGGTCGCATAGGCAAGAACCTCTTCGAAAAGGGGCTCTTCAAAACGCATCCGAGCTGCATGGATAGACTCATGAGACAGCACCTCGGAACGGTTGTAACCTAAATAGGAACCTTTTTGGAAATTTTTTCGGAGTTGTATTGAGGGGAGCTGATCATCTGAAATCCATGTTACAGCTCCTTCCCACCAGGCAATTTTATGATTCGAGTAAGAAATAGGGACCCAATCAATCATAAATTTAAAGGAAGAAGAGACCTCTTGCCATTCAGAATGAGGCAAAGGCTTAGCTTGCTCGATGCGTTGAAGAAAAGCCTCTTCTGATTCTTCAGGGCCTGGGATCAGGCCTCGATGAAAATATTCAAGAAGAGCGTTATCTTCAATCACGCGGGCGATCGAGACCTTTTACGATATTTCATAAAAAGCAGCGTAAATCCTCCCATATTGAGTAAAGAAAAGACGCCGAAGAAAAGTAAGATCTTATTGGTTTTTTTGGCGATCTTCATCAATCTTTCACGGACGAGCTTTTCAAACTCCGACTCATTTTCAAACCATGTCCCTTGATAGAGGTGACGAGAGAAAATAGCCTGCTTGTCCTCTTTCGCATTGAAATAATACGTCGGAAGCGCAATATCACGGTTGCCTTCTTGATTAGCCAACTGTTTAAAAGACTCTCCAATAACCAAGAAAGTGCGATGTGTGACACGATTGATCACAGAATCTCGATCTTTGCCAGGATATTCATTTTCAATCCGATCCCAGTTATCACTGAGCCAGTCCATGCATCGCTTTAAAATAGCATGCCCAGGTCTTGAACCGATGATATTATTCGTCGGAAGCACAGAAGAGCTCAAAGATGTCTTGTAAGGTAGTTCCATGCCGCAAAAGAAATCGAATCCTTTATTAAGAGTTTCAAATGACTGGATGCATTTCACATCATGGTCGACATAGATGCCGCCTTTTTGGTACAAGATCTCATATCTCAAAATATCTGACTTTTCGCCGTAATTGTCTGATTTTTTATAACAATCATAGAGTTTGATGAAGTGGAGGTCTTGGACCCTTGCCAACTGCATTTGCTTGTGAGGAAGAGGCCTCTCACGATCTGTCCAAAACTTAAATGTCCAATCGGGGTGCTTAGCAATCCAGCTCCGAATGTTTTCAACAGAATCACGTGGAAAAGGTTTAGGTCCGATCCAAATAAAATGAATGACTTTCGGAACACGGAACATAGTCGATTTCACTTGGAGAAAAGGGATATTCTTTTCATAGACCATTTTGAAAAAATTTAAATTTTCAAAATCTTCGCGGGTTTGCACATATTGCCATGCAGGATTTTCACGTCCCATCAAAGTCTCGAAATCTGTTTTCTCCTTGGGTTCTTTTCTTTTAGAGCATCCTACTAAAAGAGGCATGAGGGCTAAAAGATAGGCCCATTTTTTCAAAAATCTCATAGCAACCTCAGTTTTTTTGTAAAGATTATCCCAAATGCTATTAGAAGCAAATTAAAAGATAAAAAAGCCCCGATTATCGTAACCGTCTTACTAAGCTTCTTGTCGAGCTTGTTCAATATTTTCTGAGTCTCTTTTTCAAAATCGGCATCTTTAGAATCTTTTGCCCAGCTATTAGCAAAAAAATGTTGAGAATAGAGCGGTTTAATGCCAGATTTTGCAAAGAAATAGGCTGCTGGCAGCACAATATCAGAATTGCCTGGAAAATTGAGTTTTTCCCTAAGGGCAAGTGTCAGCGCAAGATAGGTGCGTTCCATCACAATCTGTGTTTTAGAGTATTCATCTTTGCCTGGATATTTTTTAGCGAGCTCATCCCACCTTTGGTCAATAAGATCGATCACTTGCTTGATAACCGGATGGCCTGGACGAGATCCAACCACCCCATTGCCTGCTGTGATGTTGAGCCCTACTACAACTGGATGCGGAACTTCAAGACAGCAATAGAAGTCATAGGCTCCATGCATGCCTTCAAAAGGCTGGAGACAGTTCGCATCATGATCGACATAGACTCCTCCTTGATGGTAAAGAATCTCAAATCTTAAGACATCTGATTTTTCTCCCCAATTGTCTGAGGTTTCATAACAGCGGCCCAAGCCAGGGAAAGGGTAGTTTTTCATGACGATCATTTCCATCCCATGGCAGGGAGGATCTCTGGGACGATCGGTCCAAAATTTAAATGTCCAATCGGGATTTTGAGCCATCCAAGTTCGGACGTTTTGGACAGATTCTCCGGGAAATGAGCGGGGCCCGAGCCAAATAAAATGAACAATCTTAGGGATTTTTATACTGGAAGATTTGAGATGCCTCAACCCTTGTTGACGCTCATAAATTTTCTTATAGCGAGTTAACGCCTCGAGATCAACTGTCTGCTTAACATGTGACCAATGTGAGCTATTTTTCCCCATTAAAAGATCAAAATCATCTTTCTCAGCAGAATATACAAATGTAGCAAGACATAATAAAATGGCAATAAAAAATTTATTCATGCTGCTGGATAAAGGTGACCTCTGCATCAATATGTGACAATTGATGATTTATATGAGAAAAATGATGAATATCGACCCTAAATCCCTCTTGATATTTCTCTAAAAGAGCTTGAGGTCCATAACTTTGCATTTATCGATTGCCCCAAATAATTGGATTTGATCATGTTCAGAAAAAAATTCACTACTTTAGCCTCTTTAAAAAAAAGGCCCATTTTTTATATCGGGCTTTTAATGCCCATTGAAATTCTAAAGGATTTAGATTGTGATAATCAACTTTTTTAAACTCCTTCAATATCTGATTTCTTATAGAGAGACATATCGACGCTGCAAGGATATCTCCAATTAAGCTCTCCTTAAAGACCATATCGGCGTGAACTGCGAAGAGATAGTCCATTTTTTCAAAAAGTACCGCATGATCTTCATAAACATGGAAACGTTTTAAGCTGTTGTAAGGCCATCCTAAGCTGGCCTGGCTGACTCGGATGGCATCCTTCGCCTCTATCTTGGATAAAATATCTGTAAAAACAAAATATGTAACATCATGATTGGTACAAAAAAAGCGCCTTCCTGATTCTATCAATGCACTGGCTTGAGCCTCATAAGGCCCCGTCGCTATAATACACACGCCGATTTTATAGCGGATGGCTCAGCTTTTTTTTCGGAAGCTGCGAACAAGGGAGAAAACAAAAGGATCAAAAAAAAATTATTTGATTCATTGAATCCCTAATTAAGCATTTAGGCTATACCTCTCAAAATTTTCTTTCTAGATGTAATTCTTCACCTAATAATAGTGTTATCTTGCGTGAAATTACCATTTAATGATATCAACCAATAAATTATTGTTTTAAAAAATGAAAAAAGCACTTGTAATTGTTGAGTCTCCCGCCAAAATTAAAACCCTAAAAAAAATTTTAGGGACAAATTATTCTGTTGAATCCTCCGTCGGACATATCCGTGATTTACCTAAAAAAGGATTCGGGATCGACATCAAAAATGACTTTGAGCCTGAATATGCCGTACTTGATGAAAAAAAAGATGTCATCGCCAAACTTAAAAAAGCCGCTAAAGAAGCTGACATTGTTTACCTCTCTCCTGACCCTGACCGTGAAGGAGAAGCGATCGCCTGGCACATCCTCTCCATCCTGCCGCCAAAAACAAAAGCCAAGCGCGTCACTTTTAACTCGATCACCAAAGAAGCTGTCTTAGAAGCTCTTAAGCATCCCCGCGATATAGATCAAGCTCTCGTCGACGCCCAGCAAACTCGCCGTATGCTCGACCGCATCGTCGGCTATAAAATCTCCCCTATCTTAACACGACGAGTGCAAGGAGGCCGAGAAGGAGGCCTTTCCGCAGGACGCGTCCAATCCGTTGCCTTAAAACTCGTCGTCGATCGCGAAGTTGAAATTGAAGCATTTAAACCTGTAGAATACTGGAATATCTTCTCTGACTTCTTGTCTAAAAAAGGAGAGCAGCCTTTCACAGCCACTCTCTTCACTGTAGATGGGAAAAAAATCGAAAAAGAAGCCGTTGAAGGAAAAGATTTCTTCCTTATTTCTAATGAAAAAACCGCTCAAGACCTCGTCAAAAGACTTAAGGCCGCGACTTTCAAAGTCGCTTATGTCGAAAAGAAAGAGAAAAAAAGAAATCCTGTTGCTCCCTTTATCACCTCAACATTACAACAAGAAGCCAGCCGCCATTACGGATTTTCCGCAACTCGCACTATGAATATTGCCCAAACCCTCTACGAAGGGGTTGAGCTAGGACAAGAAGGCGCTGAAGGTCTTATCACTTACATGCGTACCGACTCTGTTAGAATTGTTCCTGAAGTTATCGAGGCCGTCCGCCAGCATATCGCTAAAAAATATGGAAGAGACTACGTCCCTGAAACTCCCCGCATCTATTCCACTAAGAAAAGCGCTCAAGATGCCCACGAAGCTATCCGGCCCACCAACCTCCAGTATACCCCTGAGAAAATCCAAAAATATCTAACTTCGGATCAATTCAAGCTTTACACTCTTATCTGGCGCCGTTTTGTCGCTTCTCAAATGAATCCTGCCATCTATGATACCATCTCCTGCGACATTGAGACCAATAATAACATGATGCTCCGAGCTACAGGCTCCGCTATCAAATTCTCTGGATTCTTAGCCGTCTACGAAGAAAAACAAGACCGGGCTTCCGATGCAGAGAAAAAAGATGAAGACCGTCTCCTTCCTCCTTTAACCATCGGCCAAACTCTCCAATCTCTCAGTATCACACCTGAGCAATCCTTCACTAAGCCCCCTCCACGTTATACGGAAGCTTCTCTTGTAAAAGAACTCGAAAGACTCGGCATTGGCCGACCTTCGACCTATGTTTCCATCATGCAGAAGATCCAAAGCCGCGATTACACTATCAAAGATAAAGGGGCGCTCAAACCCACCGAGCTTGGCCGTGTCATCGCAAAGATGCTCGAAGACAATTTCAAGCTGATCATGGATGTCACTTTCACTGCAACCATGGAAGATGCTCTTGAGCAAGTCGCTGAAAACAAAATCCCATGGAAAGATCTCATTTCGGAATTCTGGAAAGAGTTTATTCCCACCGTTGAAAATGCTGAGAAAGATGCTTTTGTTCCCAAACTCTTGACTGACATCGTCTGTCCTAAATGTAGCCACAAAGTTCAAAAAATTTGGTCGCGCAATAAATACTTCTATGGTTGTTCTAATTACCCCGATTGCGATTACACAGCTCCGATCGAAGCTCTTGAATTTAAGAAAGAAGACTATGCTGATGAGTTTGACTGGGATCAAGTTTGCCCTAAAGATAAATCCCCCATGAAACTCCGCTTCGGACGCTTTGGAGCCTTCTTAGGCTGCACAAATTACCCTAAGTGCAAGGGTATCGTCAACATCCCTAAAAAAGACGATCCTATGTCAGAAGAGATGCTTTCTTGCGTGGCTGTCGGCTGCGATGGGAAGATCTCACCTCGCCGTTCTCGCTTTGGAAAAACTTTCTACTCTTGCTCGAACTATCCCGACTGCGACATCATTGTCAATTCCCTTGACGACCTGGAGTCTAAATATGTGAATCATCCTAAAACTGCTTATGTTAAAAAAGCCAAGACTGCCGGTGGTAAAAAGGGTGGAAGATTTTCCTCCACCATGACACTTTCTCCCGAGCTAAAAGCCGTCGTCGGCAATGAAAAGCTCTCCCGTGGAGAAGTGACTAAAAAACTCTGGGACTATATTAAAAAGCACAAGCTCCAAGATCCCAAAAATAAACGCCGCATTATCCCTGATGCAAAACTCGCCAAGGTCTTCGGTAGCAAAGCTGCTGTCGACATGATGCAGCTCGCTGGCCTGCTAAACAAACACTTCATGTAGCTACTGGGTTACATTATTCTTTCCACATTTTCTGATACTTGGGTATAGTCAATAAACGGAGTTATGCTATGAATCCATCGAAACCTCGTTTAGCTAGCGACAGTTGTGGTATCAGTACTTTACAACAGCTAAGGGATGCGATTCGCTCTTATGAAGAAGAGCTCTATGCACAAAACCATTGACTTCCAAAAAATGATCTATTATGTTCCTTTTCTGTTTCTTGAAGGAATTTATATGAAAATTGTAATTCTTGCTGGTGGGTTAGGGTCGCGAATTTCCGAAAAAACGCATGATCGACCTAAGCCTATGGTTGAAATTGGCGGGAACCCGCTTCTTTGGCATCTGATGAATATTTACTCGGCATATGGGTTCAATGAATTCATCATTGCTTTAGGCTACAAAGGCGATGTTATTAAAGAATATTTCCTTAATTTTTTCCGCCTTAATAGTGATGTCTCAGTAGATTTACAAAGCGGAGAAACGCAGGTGCATCGGAGAATGTCGCATGATTGGAAAGTCGATCTAGTGGACACAGGTCTTCACACGCAAACTGGTGGAAGATTGAAACGGTTGAAAGAATGGATTGGTCATGAAACATTCATGATGACTTACGGAGATGGCCTTGCTGATATCGATATTTCAGCTTTGCTTGATTTTCATCGCAAACATAAAAAATTGGCGACAGTAACAGCTGTCCACCCTCCTGCTCGATTTGGTTGCTTGGAGTTTAACGGCGATCAAGTCAGCTGTTTTGCAGAAAAATCTCAGACGAAAGAAGGGTGGATTAATGGAGGTTTTTTCGTCCTTGAGCCCGAGGTCCTCGATTATATTGAGGGAGATGATTCGGCTTGGGAGTTAAAGCCTCTTGAACATTTAGCGCGGAATGGAGAACTTTATTCTTATCGCCACAAGGGATTTTGGCAACCCATGGATACATTACGGGAGCAAAAACAGTTAGAAGCTCTTTGGCAGTCGGAAGATGCTCCTTGGATTATTGAACCAAAAAGAAAGAAACCATTCATTTTATTGGATCAGCATGAACCAGTTTTGGGAAGATAAAAATGTATTAGTTACTGGGGCTGCTGGCTTTATTGGCTCGTGGCTTTCAAAAGAACTCATCCGTCTTGGCGCTCATGTGACCGCTTTAGTGCGTGATTGGAATCCTGAAACTACTCTGTTTAGCAAAGATGATTTACAGAACATGCATCTTGTCTTTGGCGAACTCGAGAATTATTCTCTTCTGGAAAGAATCCTGAATGAATACGACATTGATACGGTATTTCACTTAGGCGCGCAGACTTTGGTAGAAATCGCTTTTCGAAGCCCTTTGCAGACTTTCGAATCAAATATTCGGGGTACATATAATCTGTTAGAAGCCTGCCGCCGTCAAGGTCGAGTGGTCCAAAGAATCCTCGTGGCCTCAAGCGATAAAGCCTATGGAGAAAGCGAAGTTTTGCCTTATGTGGAAACCATGCCTTTAAAAGGGAGAACCCCATACGATGTTTCAAAATCCTGTACAGATTTAATTGCATTGAGTTATTCCTCCTCTTACCAGCTGCCGATCGTGATTGCTCGATGCGGAAATGTTTACGGAGGTGGAGATCTACATTGGAGTCGGATCATTCCCGGTACGATCCGCAATATTTTGCTTGGGGAACCTCCTCTGATTCGCAGCAATGGAAAACTGACTCGCGATTATCTCTACGTTCAAGATGCAGTAAGGGCTTATCTGTTAATGGCTATGAATGCAGATCATGAGAATGTGCGCGGGGAAGCTTTTAATTTTGGCCCAAAACAACCATCTAGCGTCCTTGAAATTGTCGAGATGCTGCAAAAGATGATGGGTTCTTCTCTTAAGCCAATCATTTTACATGGCGCTTCTACTGAAATCCGAAATCAAGTTCTAGATTCTTCTAAAGCATTCCAAGTACTTGGATGGAGTTCCGAATATTCTCTCACTAAAGGAATCAGCGAAACAATAAAATGGTATGAATGCTATATCCAAAAAATATCTACACCTACAAGAGAAAAAATACTAGAGAAGATTGCTGCTAATTCGATACCATCGGTTAAATGAAAACATTTCTTGAATCAACACGACGACTGTTTTTACCAAGTCCTGAAAAGGACTCCTATCCAGCTCACCACTTTGTCAAGACGGGATTTATTCACACTTGTCAGGTGTGTGACTCGAAAAAACTACATACAATATTAGACTTAGGTCATCAACCTCTCTGCGATTCCCTTCTGAACAAGGAAATGTTGAATGAACCGGAAAAAACCTATCCGCTAAGGATGGTATGGTGTGAAAATTGTACTGTGTCTCAGATTGATTACTGCGTGGATGGCAAGGAAGTCTATCATCCTGCTTACCCCTACCGAAGTGGTATAACCAAAGAGCTGTCCGAATATCAAATCAATATATGCCTTTCACTGATCGAAAAATATGGGCTGAAGTCGGATGATTTAGCAATAGACATTGGCTCCAATGATGGAACACTTCTAAGTGGCTTTCAACGAGAAGGCATTCAGGTGCTTGGAATTGAGCCTACCAATATAGCTGCTATAGCCCAGGAAAATGGGATTCACACCATCCAATCTTTTTTCGATATTTCAACTGCCAAAAAAATAAAAAGCAAATATGGCTTGGCCAGTGTGATTACAGCCACGAATATGTTTGCTCACATGCAGACTATTGGTGAGGTTATCCAGGGAATCCACCACTTGCTGAAGGATGACGGTGTTTTTGTCGCCGAAACTCACTATTTATTAGATGTAATTCAGGGAGGTCAGTTTGACACTGTTTATCACGAACATTTACGTACCTATTCGTTGGCTTCGTTGATAAAACTGTTTGAACCCTATGCCTTTACTGTTACCGATGTCGAGCGAGGAAGCCGATATGGAGGAAATATTCGCGTTCATGTCACCAAGGGCAAGGGTAGACCTGTTGAGCCTGCTGTCGCCCAATTACTCCAAGTCGAAAAAGAAACAAAACTTGACAAACTTGCAACCTATATCCAATTCGGGACACGCGTTCAAAGGGCTCGTCTAGAATTTCTGGATTTTCTTATTCAAACCAAAAAAAAGGGAAAACATATCGTAGGAAACTCTTGTCCAGGACGCTGCTCAACGCTTCTGAATTACTATGGCATAGATACAGCACTTATCCCTTATTTAGCCGAGCAACCCACCTCCTTAAAGTTAGGAATGTACCTTCCAGGTAAACATATTCCCGTTGTGAACAATCAAATTCTCATCGATGAACAACCTGACTATGTTGTATTGATGGCCTGGCACTATGCTAAACCGATTATGGAACAATTAAAAGCACGCGGTTTAAAGTCTGATTTTGTGATCCCGCTACCTGATTTCCAGGTGATTAAGAACTCGGAAGTATGATAAGCATAGGGATTATTGGCTCTGGTTTTGGACTATATGGTTTATTGCCAGCTTTCCACTCGCTTCCAAATTGCCAGGTAGTCGCCTTTTGCGGTAAACAATCCCCACGACTTTTGAATATCATCAAAGAATTATCCCTTGAGGGAACTATCCAGCTTTACCAAAATTGGCAAGAAATGTTGGCTTGTGAGCAACTTGATGCAGTAGCTATAGCGGTGCCGCCAACCGCTCAGTATCAAATAGCCAAAATGGCACTAGAAAAAAATATTCATATTTTCGCTGAAAAGCCGCTGACAGCCCAATTAACACATGCTTATGATTTAGTAGATCTTGCTATTCGCAAAAAAGTAACCCACGGCATTGATTTCCTATTTCCTGAGATTGATGTTTGGCAAATGGCTAAAAAGATGCTTGATGAAAAGAAATTTGGAGAAATACGCCATGTGGACGTAAACTGGGATTTTCGTAGTTATGATGTGCGGCAAAAAATTTCTTCCTGGAAAACGGATCCGAGTCTAGGTGGAGGAGCGCTTTCGTTTTATTTTTCCCATATTTTGTATTATCTAGAATATTTTGTTGGCACTATTACAAGTCTAAAAAGTTGTTTTAGCTATTCTCCGGATAGCCTCAATGGCGGTGAGGTTGGTGTAGACCTAGATTTGGAATTCATTGGAGGGGCGACGAGTATTGCCCATATCTCTTGTGATAGCGATCAGATGCGGCATCAACTCATTTTTACCTGTCAATTAGGACAAATATCGTTAGAAAATCAGCAGAATATAACCGAAAACTTTATTTTGAAAACCATAGATAATCAAGGGTGTGAAACTATAATCACGTCTCGAGATTTGACTCCTGGCAAAGGTGCAGATAATGATGAACGGGTTCTAATTGTCAAACGACTGGCCAAAAAATTTATCGATGCTTGTTTGCAAGGGCAGCAGATGACTCCCTCATTTGTAGAAGGAGTACGTGTTCAAGAATTAATCGAGCAAGCAAGAAAAAAATCTCAATTTGAATAACTAGGATATTAGTAATTTATGAAAGATATTCCCACAACTCTACCAAAATTCTTATGGCATTACTGTAAGAGAGCTAAACCAAGTTTATTCAGTCTTATAGCTCTTGTTTTGATTTGGGCCTCTACCGTATCGCTCAATCCCTATGCCCTTAAATTGTTTATTGATGGAATGCACAGAATAGACTTAGAAAATGAAAATTTAATTCATTACCTATGGTTTCCAGCTTTGTTTTTCGTTCTTTTAACCGTTGCTACAAGTGTTATTCTCCGGCTTTATGATTGGACCATGCTCAAGGTGTTCCCGCAAATAAAAAGTGAAATCACCTCTGAGATGTTTGCATATTTAGAAAGGCATTCCTACAGCTATATGCACCACAACTTTCTTGGTAGTTTGGCAAATAAAATAAACGACATTTCAAAAGGTGCAGTTACCATCATACATTATATCATTGATCAGTTCTGCTCACGCATCTTCTCATTCATGATTGCTGCCCTAACTATGTTTCTTGTACATCCATGCTTTTCCATCTGTTTAATAATCTGGTGTATTTCCATTATCAAAGCTTCTATGATCTTTTCAAGGAAGGCTCAAAAACATTCTGAATATTTTTCACATGCACGTAATCATGTCATAGGCAAAATAGTCGACAGCATTTCGAATATCCTAAACGTCAAATTATTTGCTCGGGAAACCTATGAAAATCGCGTTCTATCTAATTCTCTGGAAGAAATGGTTTCCAAGGAACGGAGCTTACAATGGTTTCTTTTGAAAGTGAAAGCTTTTTATGGAATAGCGATTGCAACGCTGACCAGTTGCATGATATTATTAATAATTTACGAGCGATCACTAAATAATATAACTATCGGAGATTCTGCCCTAATTCTTACTTTGACTCTTTCCTTAATCAGAGATGTTTTTATTATTACCAATCAATTAGTTGCCTTTTCTGAAGAGATCGGCGTTTGTAAACAAGCCATCTCCACCATCCTCTCTCCCCACGAGCTCACAAATGGACCTAATAGTTCAATGTTGCAAGTTACTCATGGAAAAATCTCCTTCGATCAGGTTCATTTCAAATATAAAAAAGGGCAAAACCTTTTTATAGATAAGTCTGTAACCATTTCTGGAGGATCAAAAGTAGGCCTAGTGGGCCTTTCTGGTAGCGGAAAAACGACTTTTGTTAATCTTCTGCTCCGTTTCTATGATATAGATTCTGGCAAGATTTATATTGATGGTCAAAACATAAAGGAAGTTACTCAGGAATCGTTACGCAGTCAAATTGCGATGATTCCCCAAGACCCGGTCCTCTTTCATCGTTCCCTCATGGACAATATCCGTTATGGCCGTCTAGATGCAACCGATGAAGAAGTTATCGAATGTGCTAAAAAAGCCCATTGTCACGAGTTTATTCTAAATCTCAAAGATGGTTATAATTCTTTAGTAGGCGAACGCGGGGTTAAACTTTCAGGCGGTCAAAGGCAATGCATCGCTATTGCGAGGGCGATGCTAAAAAATGCCCCTATCCTGATTTTCGATGAAGCGACATCCTCATTAGATTCCGTAACAGAAAGTTATATTCAAAAAAGCCTACCATCATTAATGAAAAACAAAACAACCATCATCATCGCACACCGTCTATCCACCTTGCACTACATGGACCGAATTTTAGTTTTTAATGAGGGTAAAATAGTGGAAGAAGGGACTCATTCTCAACTGATAAACCTAAATGGACATTATAAAATTCTTTGGAACGTGCAAGTCAACGGCTTCTTGAATGAGTCACAACCTCCAACATCAGCATTCGAGCTTTTAGGGACTGCTAAACCTTCAAGTATGCAAAAAGTGACATTTTAACTTTGCTGTGATAGAAAATTTAACGTCTGTTATACCCTCAGTATCGAAAGGTGTTGATCGTTTGGTATAACGCCTTTTTTTAAGGAGAAGAAACTCATGAAACTGAGATTATTCATACTGTTGCTGACTCAGATTTTTATACTCTCGGCTGCCCAGCACGATTGGAAACCTGGAGAATTCGTACTTCTTCAGCCCACAGAGAGAAAACCTGCCCGTACTGCTGTTTTGATTATGAGCCCGCCTGACATGCTTAATCTTAATCAATATAGAGACTGTCGCTGGCTATTAGGGAAAAAAGTATGGGAACAATATATGAACGTTCACCCTAACGTAGATTGTTATTTTTTACAAAATACAAAATTAAGAGAAGGCGCTTCTGAACAAACTTGGATTGAAGGAAATATAATTTATGTAGGAGATGATTTGTATGAAGATCGCGGAATTCTACTGAGCAAAACCATCGCAGCACTCGAAAAATTACTTCCGAACTATACGCATTTTTTTCGAACGAATGTAAATGCTTTTTTGAATTTAAAAGCACTTAATGAGTTTGCGGAAACTCATCATCAAAGTATGTTTACAGGTCCTCTATGGCAGCAACCATTTTGGTATCTAGTTGGTTATGGCCTTTTATTTTCGGCCGATGTGGCAACTCATATTGTAAATGAATATAGAAGAATGGAAGGCAACTATATAGTCTCTCATCATCTTCCTGAAGATCTTATTCTTACTTCACTTGCTACAGGAGTCTTCCCCTATGGCCATATAGGACATGTAGAAAGAAACCCCGAATTTACTTGTTGTCCTACTTTGCCACTTGGCGTTCGTCAGTTAATGTGTGGATCATCCTTTTCAACAACCCGTTTAAGCCTGTATGGGGTTCAGCTCTCTCCAGCACCATCTTTTGAACAAACTATTGATTACTGCAATCGAGGTTTGAATAGTGCGATATTGTATCGAATAAGTAATGGCTTTGATTTGGATAAGCTAGCCGAAGTCTATGAA
>WUUC01127177.1_pt1 | contig 38741 bp, 24 predicted proteins | sample 6278441 | NCBI WGS metagenome assembly WUUC01 (sample SAMN13675441, study PRJNA597444) | soil metagenome | isolation source: soil | place: USA: Washington | collected 2017-10
GCAGCTACGCCCGCGGCGGCTGGGTCGACGAGCCGCACACCGCCAAGGGCTATCAGTCCGACTTCGATCTTCTGGTCATCGTCAATCACCACAAGCTGACCGACCGCGTCGAATTCTGGTCGGGTGCCGAGGACAGGCTCAACCGCGAGGTGGCGATCACAAAGTCGCTGCGGACGCCTGTCAACTTCATCGTTCACAGCCTCCACGAGGTGAACGACGGCCTGAGCCAAGGCCGCTACTTCTTCATGGATATCGCCCGTGAGGGTACCGTGATCTACCAGAGTGACGATGCTGACCTGACTGAGCCGAAGCCGAGGACGCCGAGCGAGGCGCTGGCGTTGGCAAGAGAGTATTTCGAGGAATGGCATCCTGGTGGGACTAGCTTCCTCAAAGGCTTTCGGTTCTACGTTGAACAAGCCGACCCGAAGAAGGCGGCCTTTCTGTTGCACCAAGCCGCCGAAAGCTATTACCATTGCGTCTTGCTCGTCTGCACGTTTTACACGCCTCACGTGCATAATCTCGGCTTCCTCCGCACCCAGGCAGAGCGGATCGACATGCGCCTGTTCGGCGTCTGGCCCCGCGAGGCGAGGCGCGAACGCGCCATGTTCCAGAAGCTCAAGGAAGCCTATGTAAAGGCTCGCTATTCCAAGAATTTTCGCATCAACGAGGACGAATTGGCCTGGCTGGGCGGCCGGGTCGAGGAACTCGGGAGAGTTGTCCAGGCCGTCTGCTCGGGGAAAATACAAGAGTTGGCAAGGGGCATCGCCGCGAAGCAAGGCGACGACACTGAGCCATCTTCGAGCCTTACCCCATAGACTGCATCCCGGGGCCGACACATTTAGGTCGATGAAGCCTCAGATCGACCGGCAGAGCCCCCATGATAAGTAAATCGTATCGCCCTCGCTCAGCGGGTCGAGAGGTAGGGTTGACCAGGACGGCATATCGCTGGAAGCGTCGGACCATGCCTACCAACCAGACTGCACAAGCTAAATTCCTGAGTGCACTTCGGAAGATGGCGGCGAGCGGCGAAGTGGGGTTCGAAGGGTTTATCCGGGACTGTCTGCAAGAATCGCTGGCCGTGCGGTTCCGCCTGATGAAGTCGGGTCCGCAGGACGGTGCGGACATGCGCTCCGACGGCCCAGCCAACCTTCTACAGGTGGCGGTGGAAGGAAAGCGATATGGAAATGCAACCGCGCTTCCCACCGAGCAGATACAGCTCAAGATCGTATCGGCAGCCCAGTCAGGACCCGGCCCGGACTTATGGGTGCTCGCCACCACGCGGGCAATTTCTGCGACGGACCGGGGCAAGTTCGCTGAGACTGGCGACAAGCATGGCGTCGCGACAGCGGTCCTCGACGCTTCTGACGGCGCAGATCGTCCCTCGGCACTCGATTTGCTCGCCGCGAACGCGCCCCGTGCATTCGCCAAACACTTCCCCGCTTTGCCGCAAGTCGGACCTTGGCTCGACGAGCTTCGTGGGGAAGACGACTTTGCCGATAGAATCGACCGCGTTCTCGAACCCTTTCGCCGCACCGACGTGGGATATGCCGCGGCGCGAGACGCCTCCGCCGCCTGGCTTGTCACCGCATTAGCCGATGAGGCCACCGCCCGCGCCAGACTCGACAGCTTTGCCGGACTCGATGCGGAGGGCGCGATCGTCATCCCGCGTCTCGGCGTCGAGGAGCAGCTAGACCTTTGGCTGGAGTCCGGTCCAGCAGCCCCACTGTCTATTCTTGGCGACGAAGGGGTCGGCAAGACTTGGAGCCTGCTCGACTGGTGGCGCCGCCGCATGCGGGAGACCCCGGACAGGCTGCCGCTCACTCTCATAGTGGCCGCCAATGCGATCGCTGGCGTGGGCAATGTGGGCGGCCCTGACCTGATCGCCAGATTGCTTGCGGAGCGTTTCCCAATCCGCGGACAGGAATTTTGGCGCCGGCGGCTCGCATTATGGGCAAAGGAGGTCTCCACCGCTCCTCGCGTACTGTTAGTCATCGACGGCTTGAATCAGCAGCCGGAGTTCGCGCGATGGCACCAGATCATCCAGCCGATGTTCGACAGCGACTGGAACGGCCTGTTCGCGGCAGCCGTCACCTGCCGGACTGCCTGGTGGGAAGATGATCTCAAGTCACTTCCCACCGTTCTGCCGGGCTTCCGGACCGTGCGGGTTCCGGTCTTCGACGAAGCCGAACTCGGCCAGATTCTGGGACGCTTCGATCTCGAGCGCAGCCAATTCTCACCGGAAATGCAGGAGATACTCGCAATTCCACGCTACTGCCAGCTCGCCATTCGCAGGCGGCGTGAACTCGTCGACTCTGGGGATATCACGATCGAGCGCCTGATCTATGAAGATTGGAGGCATCGCATCGCGCGCGTCGGCTCCAGCCTTTCACCCAGCGAAGAGGAATTCCGGGCGTTCATCACCGAGTTGGGCCTCGATTTCCGCTCGGCGCTGGATGGAGAAGCGCCGACTCTGAGCCGGCGAGAAATGATCGATGCGCTCGACCGTGACATGGGACGGGGCGAGCCTGCTTTGCGCACCGCCCTGAGCGAGATCGTCGATGGCAACTGGATGCAGCGGACTCCGGATGGCAGTGGCCGCTTCACGCTGAACACCCGATATGTGCCTTTCGCGCTCGCGCTTGCGCTTCACCGCGAACTGCGGGTCGCTGGACCGACAGCTGCGTCGGACCGGCTCGCTACGTTTATGGATCCCTTACGGGGCACCGATCGCGGGACGGCCATCCTGCGCAACGCCGTGACCATCGCGCTCCTCGACCCAGGCAGTACCCACTGGATTTTTACACTGCTGATCGACACGTGGTTCAACCAGCAGAATTTCGGGCCAGGGGACGCCACCGCGCTGGGCCAACTCGCCCCTGCCGCACCGGAGCGCTTCCTCGCTTTCGCCGAACGCCTGTGGTCAGGCGAGCGTCATCATGTGCGTGACGACTCTGTCCTTGTCGGCTCCCTGGTTCGAGCGGCGGGGACACCGAGCTTCAGCGAGGCCCTTCAGCAAACTTTGACCACTTGGCTGAGCCGCGTGGAGCTGCATGCCAGTAGGCTTCCTCTCGGCGACAGGGCCAGCGAAGAGGCGCTGAGGGGCCTTTCCGACGCCATGGATGCTGACGCTGCCGAGTGGGCCGCGGCACGCAGCCAGCTTTCCGGCAACGGCGGTATCCAAACGATTTCGGTAACGCATCACCAAGGCGGCGGTGACCAAAAGCGCTTGAGGGTTTTCGCGGCGGGCGTCCTCTCCTTCCTGCCCCGCGCGGATTTCAGCTCCTGCTATGTCGCCTGGGCACTTTCTCGCACGGTGGAGCGGGACACTGGCGAATCTGCGGTAGAATGGTCGTTGCGGGTCAATGCGATTGATCCGCTCGAGGGAAGCGCCTTGATATTGGAGACGGCAACTAATCTCGCGCGCTCATCCGTATCGGTCGTTGCGGCGACGGGGCTTCGGCTCCTCGATGCACTGGCCACCCCGGCAGCAGGCTTGGTAGCTGCGGATCTTGGGGCTACGCAGTATGCGCCTCGTGCCACGCGTGGCGTGGAAGTCAATGACAACGGCGTGGTCAAGTGCGTGTCTTCTCCCGGCATCGGGCTGCGCGAGTTCGGTTGGCTGCAGCGTGATGCGCTTCTTCCCGACCGGGAACTTGCTCAACCGGAGCTTGAGGCGCTTCGTCAGGCTGCGGACAGTTTCGACGTGTCCGAATATCTTGCTTCGGGGCGCTCGCGCTCAAGCGCTGATATTGACTTTGAGCAGGCGGAAGCTGCCTTGGCGCGGTGGGCACCTGACCAACTCGCCGCAATCGTCCGGCGCGCCTATGGATCGGCCGCTGCGCGTTTGACCACCGTAGAGAAGCCGGGTGAGGACGATCCGGAGCCTCGGGTTTTCAGTCTGGTCGACGAGCTGCGTCTTTACTGGCCGGTGTTGGGCGATGTCGAGATGAGCGGACTGCAGCCTGTCGTGGCAAGATTCTTGCCCGCGGCTCTTGAGCAGGACGCAAAAACAGATCCCTGGCTGCGCCTTCAGATCCCGCGTCTTTTCGGCCTGACGGCGGCCGAGCAGATCGAGCTACTCGCATCGGATCCGCGCGGCCCCAATTTCTTTGAGGCAGATGTCGGAGTCTTCGCGCCACTTGAACCGGGAGACTTTGCGCAGCTTTCCGAGCTGCTCGCCGGCGAATGGGGTGTGCACTGGTTGGGGTATCTGCTCTTCGTCGACCACGAGAAGATGCCAGACGATTTCGAAGCGCTGTACCCACATGTCGGCTCTGAAGATCCGATTGCTCGGAGACGCGCTCTACAAATCTTCCGCTATGCCCCTAGCGCCCAACGGTACCGCTGGCTGGTTGATAGCGGCTGGAGCTGGAATGATCAGATGGAGGTAGACGAAGGGGTCGCCGGGTCGCTCGTCCTATTGCACGCCAGTGCGACCATGGCCGTTCCCAATATAGAGAACAGGGTGGATCCGGAGATTTGGGGGGCGCTTCTCGCCGAAGATCCGGACGACGAAGCGGCGCTTGAGCGGTTCACCCGATATCTTATTGACGGAATTCAGAATCATCGTTTCCCCAACGGTGCTTTCGGGCGAATCCACTGGCTCAATCAGGACGACGCGATCCGCATCGCTGTTTCGAGAAACGGTAATCGAATTGTTGCATCGATTGATGCAATGGTCGCCGACAATCCGCAGCACGCCTTCGGATTCGACAGCTTTCCGGTGGTAGATCTACTCACCGCGCTGAACGTGGCGCTCCCTTCGGACGCAGCCAGGCTCTGGAATGCTCTATGGGAGCCCTATCTCGCCAGCAGCTGGACGCTCTCCAAATTTGAACAGGCACCATTCGCTGGATCCGACGAGTTGCTGCGACCGCTTCAGGACCGCGTTCTTGAAGCCGCGCTTGCCGATGCCGATGTTGAAACGGTCGTGTCGGGCGCATTGGAGCTCGGCCATGAGGCTTGGCTTATTGAACGCCTAGATCGGCTGCTCGCCGGCGCTTCAGCGGGAGAGATCGCGAAGGGCCTCACTATTGCCCGTTTTTTGGACCCGTCACCGGCGGCGGACGACGCTTGGCGACGCATCGACGCGATGGCGCTTTCAAACTGGCTGTCCAAAATCCGGGATCAGGCGCGGCAGGAATATGATTTGGGGCGCACCGCCGCATCTTGCGCCGAGCGCTTTCTGGCTGCGTCAGATGCGGACGAAGCGCTCGCCGCTTTGACTTTGTTTACCCATGCCGCCGACGCAGCCGCCTTCGAAGCGCTGAAGCGTTCCGTCCGTGACGGCTATGGCGACCTGTCGCGAGTGGCGCGGGCATTCTGGCTGGAATGGGAAGAAAAACTGAAAACCGCTGCCAAGAAGAACTCTAACGGCCGCGACAAGCGCTATCTGTTCGAAGAGCCGCCGAAGCTGACCCATCATCCGTGGCGGACGTAATGGGCAAGTCCTTCAGAGTGTCGGCCCGTCGTGCCACCGTACAGTGCTTGCGTTACATTCCGAACGGTGAGCGCGGCTTAGAATACCTTTCTGATGTAGGCGACTAATCACTCATCGGCGAATTCTGGCGGACTAACTAACCACAAAGTCAGCTAATGACATAGGCGCATAAAGCGCGACTGACAGCTCTTCAGAATACCGGACATTTACACAGGGGCGGGCTTAGGGCAGTTTCCCGTTTCACTGAGATGGGGGTAGAAATGGCCGGACTGGAGCGCTTAGCAAGATGGGCTGACCGCAGCAGCGCACTTCCTCCCGTCGCGGCTGCATTCTCGCTGAAGCCAATCGAGGACCCCAAGGTCGGTGCAGCCCCGATGGACGCTGGACCGGTACTCCAATCAATCTCAGCCTTCGCCTGCATCATTGAATATGATGGGGAGCAGCGGCTGGTCACGTGCCGTCGCTTCGACCTTATTGGCGAGGTCGGGTATGTGGGCGCAATCTGTCATCTCGCGGGCGGCTACAGACAATTTCGTTGTGACCGGATTCAGACCGTTTTCGACGCGGCCTCAGGGGAGGCAATGGGCGACGGCGACTTCTTCCATCGGTTCGAAGCTCAGTCCCGCCGCGAGCGCGCGGTGACATGGGGGCTGACGCCAAGTCAGAAAGCGACACTGATTGCCGGACTCAATGTCCTGGCTTTCATGGCCCGCTGCGACGGCCGCTGGCACCCGCTGGAAACGCCCGTCGTGGAGAAGTTTGTATGCTCGATGTGGCTACGCAAGGAATGGCCTGGAGATCCCCCGCTCGACGAGATCGTCGCGCATTCGCAGCGACTGGCGCCGGACTCGGAAACGTTCTTCCGCGCCCTCCAACATTATGCCCATAGCTCCACTTCCGCGAAGGTCCTGCAGAGATCCATCGCAGACCTTATCGCGGCCGACGGCGTGATCTGCTCAGCAGAGATGAGCTGGGGCTCGGAAATCGACGCCTTCTTCCGGGAGAATGCCGGCCTTTGAAGAAGGGGGTTAGCCAAAATGCTCCCGCTCATACGCAGCCGCCTGGCTCGGTGAGAGCTCCTGAGATGAATTGCCCGACCGGACGAACAGCCGTTCAGTGACCGAGCCGCCTCTATCGGCGAGCTTCACCCACACCGGAGTGCGTGATCGCTGGATGTCGACCCGGCAGATGGTCATCCCGTCCTGCTGCGGGAATGAAACCGCTATCTTTGCCGCCTTGAACGCTTGGCCGAAATGGTTCGCGAGCAGGTTCGTCAGGTGAAGCTCGAACTTGTCGACGCTTCCTCCGAGGGCGGCGAGATCCGGCGCTATGCCTGGAACGGATCCATCGTCGGCCACACCAATCAGCAGCGTACCTCCCTGTCGGTTTGCGAAGGCCGCAAGAGTCTTGATGGCGACGTCCTCAAGCTTGGTGTTGATCGCACCCTGGCGCACGTCCCAGCGAAGCGACTGCTTGAACTCGACGCACTCGCCCTCGCCGCGGGCAATCAAGGTCTCCACCGGCGACGGCTCTGGGCAGCGTCTTGACCGCATTGGGGCATTGGGCCCGATGCCGATCAGCGAGTCCTGCCGAGCGAGCATGCCGTCGGAAAGAGCCGCCTTCAGCTCATCCAGGATTATCTCGCGCAGCTGGCCGCTGGTCGATTTGAAGCCGAAGGCCCGCGACGCGGCCATGATTGCCTGGTCCTCCGTCGCGCCGAAATTTTGGCTCACCAGATCCACCAGCGCCATACGGATCTCGGTTGGGGGCAGCATCTCCGGCTTTCGGAGCGTCGAAGACTTGGCCCAGCTCCGATCCCGCACCACCGGCTCGGAACCGGGGCGCCAGTAGAAATCGTCCTGCTCGACGAGACGTTTTTGGCGAACGGCGACCTTCACCGCTCGTTCGACCGCGTCCTGGATACGTCCACCCGCTCGCTTCAGGCCCCAGGCGCAACGAATACGGTTGATGATCTCGTCGATGTGGACGGGCCCTTCCACCCCAACGATCTCTTCCGCCATCGCGGTGAGCAGTCCCGTCGGGGTCTCGTGCAGCTCGCAAAAGAGATGGCCCGGCCGCTGCGGCTCAGCCTCAACATAGGGGGCGGAAGTTTCAGGCACAGCCGCCGTGGTCCCGATTCCGATCTCGGTGACGTCCCCGCGATCCACTGTCACGATCTCGAGCGACATGCGGGGCGCCTGCCGGTTTCGCTCTGCACGAGCGCCCAGCTCGGTCTTGGCTGCCTCAATTGCGGAGACCACTCGCTCCAGCTGCTCTTGGGGGCGGCGGAACCAGTCGGTGCTCCAGATCCTGTGGATGATCCAGCCATGATCTTCCAGGACCGCCTGGCGCAGCCGGTCGCGATCCCGAGCCGACCGTGCCTCATGGTAGGCTGCTCCATCGCACTCGATACCCAGCAAGTATCGGTCGGCATGGTCCGGATCAGCCACGGCGAGGTCGATGAAGAACCCGGCGATGCCGACCTGGCGATGAACCTGATAGCCTCGAGCCTGCAGCGCCTCGGCCACCTGCTCCTCGAACACGCTGTCGTGATCGCGCGCCGTCGCCTCGGCCATGGCCAGGCGGCCAGTGCGCGTGAAATGCATGAAAAGCTTGAAGGCAAAGACGCCCTTGCGCGTGCTGGCGAAATCGGGGTCGATGTCCTCGTCCGTCATCGAGGCGAAGACTTCGCAGCGCCTCTTGGCTCGAGAGATGAGCACGTTCAGGCGGCGCTCGCCTCCCTCGGTTCCCAAGGGCCCGAATCGCATCGGCGGCTTCAAACCTGGAGCTGTGGGGCCATAGCCGACGGAGATGAAGATGACGTCCCGCTCGTCGCCCTGCACGTTCTCGAGGTTCTTGATGAAGAACGGCTCGGCGGGGTGGCGTTGGAAGAACGCCTCGTGCTCCGGCGGCAGGCTCCGCCGAAGAATCTCGAGCTGATCCACGATGGCGCGGCGCTGAGCGGCGGAGAAGGCGGCGACGCCGAGGGAGAGCTCCGGGTTGGCCACGGCATGGGCAACGATCGCCCGAGCGACGACCGTGGCCTCCACCGGGTTCGTGCGAGTCGTGCCGCTCTCGAAGATACCGTCCGGAATATGGTGGAAGCGCAACCCGACGCCTGCCTCTTGCAGGTAAGGGCTGGGCACGATGAAGAGCTTGTTCTCGTAGAACTGCCGGTTCGACACCGCGATCAGCGACTGGTGGCGGCTGCGGTAATGCCAGCGAAGCATCCGCATCGGCAGGCCCCGCGCGGTAAATAGGCCCAGGATGCTTTCGATGTCTCCGACCCGCGCCGCGCCCTCATCATCCTCGGCGTCGTCAGAGGCTCCCACCAACTTCGAGAAAAATGCGGTCGGCGGCAGCTGCTGCGGATCGCCTACGACCACCACTTGCCGACACCGCGCTATTGCCCCCAGGGCGTCGACAGGTTGGATCTGGCTGGCCTCGTCCATGACGAGGAGATCAAAGGTCATCCCTCCCGGCTGGAGAAATTGTGCCACCGAAAGGGGGCTCATCATCATTACCGGCTTCAGGCATTGGATCGCCGGTCCCGCCTTCTGCATCAGCTGACGGATCGGCATATGCCCGCGTCTGCGCGCAATTTCGCTTTTCAGAACGCCCAGCGGTCCAAGCGCGCCGCCGCCCGAGGGCGGGATGCGGCGATGATGGGCCTTCGCCACCTCCAGCGCCGAGTGCTTGATTCGCTGAAGGTCGAGATCTGCGAACGATCGAACCGCCCTGTCGTGCAAGTCGCCATCGAATTGGGCAAGCTCTGGCACCGCCCGGACCTGGTCACGGAAAACACTCTCGAAGAAGCTTATCTCGAAGAAGGGCCGGGCAATCTCTGGGCTGACCCGGCCGTCGTGGAGCCGAGTGACGAGGTCCGCCATCCCCGCTCGACGCGCCGCGTCCGCCCGCAACGAGTAGGCGACCCATTTCGAAAGCTTCTCCGAGCCGGAAATCCACTCAACCAGGCCGCGCTCCAGCTCGCCGATCGGGGAAGTTGCCCCTGAGCCTTTGGCGATGACGGCTTCAGGCCCCGTTTCCAGGTCCGTCAGCAATGTATCCAGGTCCCGGACGAATTGGCCCCGTAGTTCGATGATGCGCCCGACACGAATAGCCAGACCCTGGCGGTCCGGAACCTGCGCCGCGAGCGCGTGGATGTCCAGATTCGCGACGATCCAATCAGCGGCTTCGGCCAAGCCTTTCCAGTTGCTGGAGGCGCTATGCCAGAGGGCTCCAAAGGCTTGTCGCCCCAAATCTTCGCTCCGCGCGATTCGCGCAGCCGCCGACTGCCCCTCCGCCAATTGGCTCAGTCGCTCTCGGCGCTGATCGAGGTCCGGCTCAACCGCCACGGCAATGGCGGCATAGCTCTCATGAGCCTCCCTGACTGGGGCCAGCCGTTCAGCGATCTCCTTGAGAGGCGCGTCTTCAACTCGATGGGCCGTTCCGAAAACGAGGCTCCTAAAGCTACCGAGCTCCCTCCACGTTGCCTCGAGATGGGGCAACGCGGCGTAGGCCAATTCACGCAGGCGCTCGGCAAGCTCGCCGATCCGCCGGCGATCGGGACGGCGGCTCGCGACGATCCTCGGCTCCGCGCCGAGGCCGCGCAAGCTGCGGATCCATTCTACCAGGGCCAGCAGGGGAGGGGAGGCCGAGCGCTCTCCGCGCCAGTCGGCGCCGAAAGCCGTGGCGCCGAACTGGTCCTCTTGGCGAATCGCCGCAAGAGCGGCCTGGCCGCGCCCTAGCGCATCGAGGAGCGCGAGCTGCTCGTCGAGGGGTGTCTTCGGTGACCGCAGGTACGAGCGGACGAGCCGATTTGCCGCTCTCCACTCGCCGCTGAAGAAGCGGAAAAAGCTGGTTCCATGGGCTGCCAATGTCTGCCGGGCCGCGGACAGGTCTGCCGGCCAGGCCGCTTCGGTCAATCCTGATCCGAGCTCCTCCTGGGCGCGCTCCAGCGCCGCGACCGACGCGGCTAGGTCGCCGGCGCGCTCGCCGCCCGAATTCCAGAGTTCGGCAGCGAGAGCTTCGGGGTCCGCTTCCGGCGCGGCCGAGACTCGTTCTCCGACGCGCGCAAGCTCCATGATGCCTTCGAGAGTCGCCGGGCTTTCGTCCCGCCCCAGCGCGACGGACAGGTCCGCTGCCCGCTCCAGCAGCGGCGGGACGCTCCTGATCGCCGTGTCGATGGTTCGGAACCAGTCCAGCGTCAGGTTCCCGGGCAACGGGTCAAGAGCCGCGGTCGTCGGTGCGATGTCGCTCTGCCAGGCGTCCGCAGAGAAGATTTCGGAAAGCTCTTCACACAATTGGGCGTAGCGACGCCCCACTTCCAGCAGGGAGAGGATGTCACGACCCAATTCGTCCCAAACCGCGGCACCCAGTGCTTCGGGTTCCAGATCTGGAGCGCCGGCAATTCGATTCGACAGCGCCTGGAGAGCATCGACCCCGGCCAGCGTCTCGGGCGGGTCGCTCTCGAGGATTGAGGCCACTTCCGTCGCTTCCGCACCCAGGTGCCTCACCTCCTCCAGCAGCTTCCCCATCCGCATCACCAGGCGGTCGACGTCGGCGGGAAGGGCATCCCGAAGCCCCACTCCACGCCAAAGATGCTGGGCGGGAAGGCCGATGTCGACAACGCGCTCGGCCAGTTCGTCGAGGAGGTGCGAGCGCTCATGAAGTTGATCCGCCGACCAGCTTTCCGGCTCCTCAAGGACGAGGTCGTTGGGCATGTGCCCGGCCTGCCTTAGCCGGGTGAGCTGTCCTATGACCTGGTATGGCGTGAAGCCGGCCGAGCCGAGGACTTGGTGCAGCCGGTCTGCGTGAGCGTTGAGGGCTTCCCGAGCTTCCGCCAGCCGGGCATTTAGGGATGTCATCCCGTCACCCCTCGGAGCGCCCAGTTCCCAAGTCCGCCGCAACTCCTCGAGAACCGCGCGCTTGTTGGCCTTGTTGCTGTGAAGCTCGAGGCAGGCATCTCCGACACCCGCATTATCCAGTCGGCGCTTTACCACCTCCAGCGCGGCCATCTTCTCGGCCACGAACAGCACGGTTTTTCCGTCCGCAACCGCCGAAGCGATGATATTCGCGATGGTCTGGCTCTTGCCCGTTCCGGGCGGACCTTGGATGACAAGATTGCGACCTTTGCGAACTTCGTGAACTGCAAGCGACTGTGAGCTGTCGCTGTCGACAATATGCAGCAGCTCGGCCGGAGGAATGTGGGCGTCGAGGTGGGCCTCTTCAGGGAGCAGGGGCTCGCCGGCGTCGAAGCCATCCGAGACCAGCGGCTTGATGATCCCATGCTCGCTCAGCCGAGCCGCTGCCGGCCAATTAGCCGGGTCGAGGTCGCGATACATCAGGAACTTGGCGAACGAGAAGAAGCCGAGGACGATATCGTCTTCAATGACCCCCCAGCCCGGCTTTGAAGCCACGGCTTCACCGACTGCCGAGACGTATTTGCCAATGTCGAAGTCGTCGCCGCCCTCGAAAGGGGGCAGGCGAATACCGTGAACTCGGTCGAGGAAGGCCTCGAGCGAGAGGTTCGCCGCAAGATCGTCCAGACGCCAACGGAGCTTGAACTTCTCGGCGGCGTTGCCCCGCTCCAGGGACACCGGCACCAGAACCAGTGGGGCGTATCTCACATTCTTGTCGTTATTCGGATCCACCCATCGTAGGCTGCCCAAGGTGAGGAAGAGGATGTTTACGCCCTGCTCCTCCTCCAGCGTTCGGGCGTCGTAGTAGAGATCGAGCAGTCTCTTCTGGAGGCCCGCCGGTGTAAGCCGTGTCTGCAGACGGGTGTCTGCGTGGCGATTCGCCACACCCCTCTCATCCACGCCATCGTCTTCAGGCTGGGCGAGCTCTGCTATTTCTTCAGAATCATCCGGAAGCGTTTCTCCGTCGGAGGCGCCGCCGGGCGCCGCTCGGCCAGCCATGAAGGTGACGGCTCGCTGGTCGCGAACCAGAAGCCGAAAGACCTCCGCGCTACGCTCATCGACGACCTCAAGGATCTTTGCGCTCTTACCGGAACGCGGCATGTTGAGCAGCCGATTCCTAGCCGAAAGGTCGAGCAACTCGGTGCGCGCACGCTCGAGCTTGGCCTCAATGGGGAGGGCGCTTTGAAAGATCGAGGTCGGCTCTTCGCCCACCACGGCGCTGTCGGTCATCATGGATTACCCCCTCGGAACCAGTCTGCCGGAAAAAACCGCTTTTGGTCTAGGGGTTTGTAGTGACGCGAGAACAATTCCGACTCAGACAAAATTGCGCTTCAGCGGTCCGACTTGAAATAGACCCGGAAGCGATCTCCTCGCCGCCGCTCCGTGTACCAGTCCTCTTCATGGCGCTCGAACGCCTCCCCAGGCCATCAAGCCAAACATCAGTGCGCCGGATCCGGTTCATCCGCGCTCCTTTCTCGGAGATTGCCTGATAGGGCGTGCCTCTCCAATCCGACCCGGGAATCCAACTCGCCGTTTCGATCCGCCGGCCCTCGGTCCGTCGATCGAGCGCATTGCGAATTGCGGCGATCTCGTCCGAAGATAGTCGTGCCTGCAAGAGGCGATAAGTCCGCCCGCGCTCTCCGGACTGCAGCACACCAATCACGACATTGCCGTTATGCAAGTCGCGGATGGTCATTGGTGGCCCTCCTTTGAGCAGCTGTAGTCTCGGTTTATGGTGTAAGAGGACAAAGGCAACCAAACAATCAACTTGACCCCGCCTCATCCTGAGTTTCAATTTCGGCGTAGGGGGAAGAGCTGATGCCGTTTGCAGTGGTTATCGACTGGGTTGGCCCATTCGCATCGGTTCAGGAACTGAGGGATTGGACCACGGAGTGGGACCATAGACGTGTGAACAGCCTCTACGCGGCGGTCGGTTCCAGACGTCGTCAGTCGAAGTCAGAGCTGCAGTATGTCGGAATCACAGGCAACCTTTGGAAGAGATTCACCACGAGACATCCGATCAATGCGCTCTTGAAGAAGCGAGGGCTAAAGCTCTTCATCGGCATCGTCAGCTCGCAGGCTGTCGCAGGCCGCAAGGGTGCACACCACCACAAAAAGTTCTCCGTTCCGGTCTACCTTGCCGAGTCAGTATTGGCTTTTCTTCTTGAGCTGCCCCTCAACAAGGCCAAGCGCTGTTCGGTCCCCAAGGATTCAATCGTGCTTACAAACCGGTGGTGGAAGAGGGACAATGAGACGCGCTACCGCAACAGGCCGAGCCCTGATTGGCCGGACTTCCTTGAGTTCGAATGGGGTGAAGATCGCCTCGGACGCGACGCTACCGGCCAGGTGGTGTGGTTCGGCCGGAGGGGTCGTAAGATCATCCGCAGCGATGGCGTCAGGGCAATCATAGAGCGAGCGCGGGCCGCCAAGGCGAAGCAGACGCGGCGAATCAGCAAGACAGATATCGATGAAATCCAACTCGAGAAGGAACTCGACGCGGCTGACGACGCCGTTGCGAAGGAGGTGCTGTGACGAGCAAGGAGGAGGCATACGGAAAGACCAAGCTGCGTATCATGCCGGCCAAGCTCGGCGGCTGGTCCGGCATTGTCATCAGCGGCGGCAAGCAGGTCGGCGACATTCTTCACGACGAGGATCGCGACCAGCTGCGGAAGCGCTTGATGATCCTCGCAGGTACCGAACATCCCAACTATTTCGGCATGGAAGAGGCGATCGCACGCTTCCTCAAGTTCATGCCCGGCGGCTTCGCGGGCGAGCGCTACAATAGCCCGAACAGCGAGCGGCAATATAAGGTCCGGGCCCGTGACGCCCTCTCCACGACGCTCCCGCTGGAGGCAGCGCGTAACGCTTCGGTGGCCGACGCGAAGCGGTTGGCGGCCGCGTTCACACCCGACAAGCTCTGGACGAATATGCTGTCGCTGCAGGAGTCGACGCGGATACGCGAGACGCTCGCCGGTCCGAATGGTGGGGCCTTCGTACAGGCAGCCGCCAAGCTCGCGGACGGCGACCTCGCCGCCGGCCTCACGGGCATGCGTAAGGCCGTCGCTCCGCACGGCGCCTCTACCTGGCCGATAGCGACGTATCTGCCCTTCTTCTGGGCGCCTGAGAAACACATGTTTCTCAAGCCCGAGGCCACGCGCGACTTCGCCGAACGCATTGGTCACCGATTCGCCGTGGATTGCAGCGCGAATCACGATCCGTCGGTCTACGAGAGCCTGATCGACCTCGCCGACCACACAGCCTCGGCGATCGCGAAGCTCGGACCCGTCGACCGAATCGACGTCCAGAGCTTCATCTGGGTAGTCGGGCGCTATCAGGAAGATGACCTACCCACCTGAGCGCGCCACTAGTCTTCAGGGCACCGCCAACGAGCCATTTGTCGGAGCGAAGGGACCAGTATGAACAAACCCAGGCCTCCGAAGCGTGCATCACCACTGCGAAGCCCGCGGCCGCCATCCGATCTGCCGACGCTGCAGGATCCGAGCTTCAAGCCACCCGACTTCACGGCGAGCCGCCGCCTTCGGATGGGGTCGAGCTATCTCGAACAGTTCGTGTCAGGGCACAACGCAAGCGACATCCTGCGCGAGCTTGTCCAGAACGAGTTCGACGGCGGCGGGCACACGCTGAGCATAATCTTCGGTTCGAGTGAGCTCGAAATAGCCGGCACTGGGAACGACATCACTCCTGACGGCTGGGAGCGGCTCTCGGTCATCGTTGGCACAGGCCCTGTGGTCGGAGCTCGCGACGAGATCGTCGCCGAGAAAACGAATGGCATTGGTTCGAAAAACTTCGGGTTGCGCTCGCTCTTCCGGTTCGGCGACCAGATCTACGTCCGATCCGGCGGCCGCGTGGGTCTCCTCGACCTCCTAACCCAGGAGACGGGTAACGAGCATGATGACCATTGGGCGGGCGGAAAGGGGGTTCGCGTCAGCGTCCCGTACCGCGAGCAGACTATTGGCAAGCTCGAAGCGTTCGATGTGAATCGGGAAATCCACGCGCTCGATCTCATGGCGGAGGGCATCCCCGAAACACTGGTCAAACTTGCTCTGCCAGGCAAGTCGAAGGGTATCCGCGAGGTGATCGTGCGATCGCTTCGAACCGGTCGCTCTCTGGACTGGCGGCAGACTTCCAAGAATGAGCGCGTAAAAGTCCCTGAAGTGGAGCTGACTCTACGCAGCGGACGACTAACCGACAGCGCCGCCGAGCCGCAGACTTTCCAGGAGGCGGAATTCAACCGTTCATTCGAGGTGCCCGCGGAGCACCTAGGTCGGAAATTTCCGGCCTATTACGAAGCGGGCGATGGTCGACTCAGGATCGGTATCTCACTGCCGCTGATGAAACGCCGCGTTGACACGCGCGCGACGGGGTACCTCTATTACCCTCTCAAGACGCCGGACTCCAGGACGGGATGCGCCGTCAGCGTCAGCGCGCCATTCGATCTCAACAATGACCGCAGCGGAATCACCGACCACACCTGGAACGAATGGCTGCTCGATCGCGCGGCGGACCTGACGCTCCAGCTTCTGGTAGACGATTGGTTCGAACGCTACGGTGCAGATGCCTTCAAGGCTCTCACCACTCACAGCCCTGCCCCAACCAACAGGTTCGCCACGCGGATCGCGAAAGGCCTCTCTGAACTCGAATGCTGGCCGACGAGAGCCAAAGGAAAGGATCGATTTCGGGCGGCGGCGGACTTGGTCGTGCCGGCAGCGCCCACTCTCGACGGCCTCCTCGAGGACAAACGCTATCTGGATGCCGAGCTTGCCGGAGACGCAGAGGCGGTGAGACTGGCTCGCACTGTCGGAGCGAAGGCGTTCACACTCTCGTCGCTCGTACGGCTTCGCTGTGCGGGAAGGGACCCGTCGCATCTCAAAACCCAGCTCGAGTCGCACGAGGCCAACATCTGCTATGAGGACTACGAGGCGAGACTCAGCGGCGTCCGGCTCCAGGAGAAGCTAGCCGGCGCATTAAGTCCATTCTCGAAACGGCTCACGAAGGCGAACAAGGCCGACCTGCGGGAGACCGCTTCCACCCTCAACGCGAATCGAGAGCTCAGGCCCGCAAAGGATCTCCGGATCGTAAGCGACGACATCTGGAAGGTGTGCCAGGAACCCGTGGAGAACCGGCTTCACCGCGCGCTCGTCCCATTCAAGGTGATCTCTACCTACAGTGACCCGTTTGACGAGGAGCAGTGGCTCATCGATGCGGCCAAGCGCTCCGCCTCCGCTTCCGATGACGATCGCGAGCGTGAGGCTCTCTACAGGCGCCTTCTAACCTGGACCGGTCCATTGCCCCAACCGGTCTATCGCGCCTTGCGGGACAACCCGGTGCTGCGCAACCAGCGTGGGGAATGGGTCGCGCCCTCCGGCATGGTGATTTTGAAGAAGCCCGTCGCCGAGCTGCTCGATCCATTCGTGGACGCCCCGGCGAAGCAGGTGCTTTCGGCGGGCAAGCTCGTAGCCCAGCTCAAGATTCGAGACAGGCTCAACGGCAGCGACCTCGTGCGGTTTGCCAACGGCCTTGTAGATAGGCAGGACCTCTCCGAGCGCTTTGAACGGCTGCTCTCCGATCACCTCAAGCTGTTGACGCCCTCCGTCGTCGCCGCGCTGAGGGAAACCCCTTGCCTGAAGGCGAAATCGGACAAACTTGCCATGCCCTCAAAGCTGCATCGGGACACGCCGGCGAATCGACTTTGCATCGAGGACGAGGATCTCATCGTCGCGCACAACGCCGAGCTCCTGCATCGACGACTTAAGCTTCGCGATCACCCCTCTCTGGAGACGCTGCTCGGCATCTTGGACGCCTGCCGCGTGGCGGGGCGCCCCCCGCCGAACCCTGCGACGCTTTATCCTGCCCTCGTTACGGCGGCTAACCGATCGCGCAAGACGACGGCCGACCTGGCCGGCAATCCGATCTGCTGGGTCCGGGATGCCTACCACTCGCCAGAGGATGTTCTCGTCGGAACGGCTTATCCGTCAGTGTTGGACCAAGTGATCCCCTGCCATCGCTTCACCGACGCGGTGGGGCTGGCTTACGTGGCTCTTGGCGCCCGGCAGCAGGCCGGAGAAGATCATTGGGGCCGCTTCTTCCAGCACGTCGACGCCGAATGGACCTCTCCAGTAAGCGACCGCCAGCGACGGTTCCTCTTCGACGCCTACGAGAGCCGCCACGTGCTTCCCGCCGGACTGGAGGACGCAGCCTGCCTCGTCGACAGCCGCAATCGGCTCTACAGCCTAAACGAACTCAGGCGCGGCCGACTCGTCGAGCCGGATTTTGCCGAGCTGCAGTCGGCCCTCGAGGCTGCGGACAGCCCGATTGGGGTTATCGGCAAGTCGGACAGAACGCGCAGATTTTTCACTGCACTCGGTATCATGCCGCTGTCGTCCATCGCGATCCCCGGCGCGCTGACATTCGGCGGCCCTGCTAACCCGAAGCTATGGTACAAGCCCAAGCACAGCGCGCGCTTCCTCAACCTCTTTCATTGGCCAATCTTCGCGAGGGCGGTTTGGGAGATCTCGGAGCGCCATCGTAGCGCAAGCTTCCCCCCGATCGACCTCGCCGAGGTCCGCCAAAGTCTGGCCTCGATCGATGAGATTGTCTTCTTCAAGAGCATTCGACGGCGATATTCGGTCGACGCCGTCACAGTGGAGGTGTCAGTTCACGCCGCCTTGGATGGCTCCAGGATCGGCATGGTGCCGCCGAAGAACCTTCAGGAGTTCCACTTCCTGCTCGCGGACGTGCTCGCAGAGATAACCGGGGCCAAGACGGCCGCCGTGATTCGCAGCGTGTCCTCGTCCCTCCTTCCAATGTTGCTGATGTGCACAACCCCTGAGGACATGCGCGATTATCTTGCGCGGATCGGCATCCACGGGTTCGACGCCGCCTCCGGTGAGGATCAGGAGGATCTCCATGCCGATATGTTCGACGATCCGGAAGAACTGGCGCGGGAACAGATATTCGACAGCCTGAATACGCAGGGTAGCCCCGACCTCGAAGAGCCGGTCGCGCCCGATCCAGACGCGGTTGACCGAATCGCAAATCAGCCAATCGAGCCGCCGCCCCCCGCACCGCCGCCGCCGCTCCCCCCGCCCACCTTGCCCGCCCTGGACGCCGTCAAACTAGACGTTACTGATCCCTCCGGGACGCAGATCGAGCTAAAGCGGCGTTCGGGCGGCGGTCGTGGTGGCTGGGGCTACTCGCTCCCCATGACGCCTGCGGAGCAGGAGCGTGTCCGGGCCCTAGGCCAGCGCGGTGAGGCACTCGTATATCGGGCAGAACTTGAGCGCGTCCGCGCGATGGGCTTCGAACATCCGGAGCAGTATGTGACCTGGACGTCGCAGGATGACCCGCTCGCGGACCACGACATCCTCTCGATCAACCAGGATCGGCAGCCGAAGTGGATCGAGGTGAAGTCCACGGCGGGCACCGACGGCCGCTTCGATTGGTCGCGCAACGAATTCGAAAGGGCCTTGGCCGTGCGGGATCGTTACGAACTGTGGCGCGTCTATCGGGTCGACAGCACCAATCCGGTGGCCAAATGCTTCATTGACCCAACCAGACTGATCGGCGCACGCCGCATCGTCCTGGAACTCGGCATGCTTCGGGCAAACATCGAAGGTGCGGGTTGAGGAGTTGCCACCGCTGGTACAAAAAGGTAGTATAAACGCTACAAAAGAACATCATAAGCCGAGCGGCTAACTCGCTGATATTCCGGTTAAAATGGCCTCAGGCGGCCCCTCCCGCAGGGGTCGCCGTCGTAACGGGCCGCGGCATCGTCAAAAGTTCCGTGCAATGTGTTCGCCGCTCTCGCCGATGGAGAGTAAAATTCTGAGCGAACCAGTTGTTTGAACGAGATTCTCATCGCAAGCGGCCACTTCTGCCCGGAACCTCCCGGGATGCCCACCCAATCGTGTCGTTCTTTTGCCGCCGCCTCTTACCCGACTCATGATTAGGCGTCTTCCGCGAACAGGCCCGGTAACAGGCGGGGGAGAAGCGCTGTTGGAAGCGCGATGCCCAATTTGTCCTCGCGGGTCTCAATCAAACCTATGGATATGAGGTGTTCGATTGCTGCCGCCCCTGCGGCCTCATCTCCTGCGATCGCATTCAGTCGTCCTGCGTCCTCGTCGCCATATAGCAGCAGGTGCAATGCCATCTTGCCTGTGAGAGAGGTCAGATCCGCAACCTTAATCTCTTCATCGACAAGTCTTTCGATCCGCGCTTCGAGACGCTTCGGTTGCACCAGCGCGTGCATATATTCGACCTGATCGAGCGCCACCTCGAGAAAAAAGGCGGTGAAATTCGCAAGGCATTCCTCGCTGAGGTTGCCGCGCCCGTCGCGGTCGCCGCGCCGATCCTGGTCACAAGCATCCAACAGGTCCTGGTAGGTTCCTTGCTTTCGCGCAAGACCCCGGGAGACCGACCACCAGCCGTCGCCGTCCACTGCGCTGCGCAGCATTATGTCGCTCATCAACCGGGCAACGCGACCGTTGCCGTCCAGAAAGGGGTGGATCCAGAGGAACCGGTGATGGGCTGCCGGGACCGCAAGAATGCGATCGGTCGGCCCCAGCTTGCGATACTTGGCCGAGAAAGCCTTCATGAACCTCGGCACCGCGCCGGGGCTGATCGCGCGATGCCTGCCAACCCGTATGTAACGCGGGCGGTACTCGCCAGGCGTGATCCGCCACTTCTCCTGGGTGTCGTCATCCGTGCGCCAGTGGAGCTCCTCGGGGAGCTGGGAGAAGAACTGGTTGTGGACCCTTCGGAGCGTCGTTTCCTCAGTGATCTCGCTGAAATCTATGTCGCCGCCCTCGAGCCATCTTTGCACTGCGATATGCGCCTGCGCCTCGCGCTGCCGAGTGTGCTTTTCCTTATCATCCACGCTATAATCGTGTTTGAGGGCGCGCTCGATGTCGATCGGAAGCGTGATATGGCCCTCGATCTTATTGCTATAATAAGAGTTCATGGCGCGCACGACGTCGCCGAGCGCTCGCCGCAGCCCCTTCGGCACCTCGGCGCCGAGCGACTTCGACCGTTCGAGCAATCTCACGGCGAGATCGACGACTTCGCCCTTTCGAGGCGACTGCTCGCCGATCAACATCGGCTCCATCCGGGCAATCGGCTCGCCCGCATCGACCGCGACCTGGCCTCCGCCCGTGCCGGTAAACAGCTCGATGATCCGTGACGCCAGCTCCTGATGATCCTTCTCGCCGTCAAGGATGAGGTTCGCATATTGCGGAAGGATCCGGTCGAGCTGAGCCTCGCTGAGCTCGGAATCATGCTGGCCGAGCCTGATCTCGGCGAGACCGCTGTTCTGAGCGCGCTCGGGCAGCGGCAGAGCGAGATGTACCACATGAAGCGGCACCGTTCCAATCTGGCGGAGCATCTCCGTCCGGACCTCGATATGGCGCAGCCCGTCGACGATGAGATTCCCGTCCTTGCGCCACTCCGCTTTGGACAGGACCGCTTCGACGAAGTTCTCGAGCTCATCGAGGACAAGCGACTGGCCAATGGTCTGAAGCACGTTCAGGTCGTTCGGATCGTTTCCCCGCTCGGCCGCGACCTCGCGGATATGATCGGAAAATTTCACCCGCGGCCAGCCGAGCAAGTCGGCGACCCGCTGGCTCAGCGTGCTCGTCCCCGCGCCGATGGATCCCGTGAACGCGATTAGCATGAGGCGGTCGAGGCGGGCCAGCGGCGCATGGGCGCGGCTTCTAGCGCACCGGTCCGCCGCTGCGAACGTCTAAAGTGGGGTAACTTTCAATTGCGGCTTCTCGACACAACTTGTAAGTAGTGTCGTATGTCTCCTTTGAACCCCGAGTCGGGCTACCTTGCGCCGGGTATGCACCTGATGGACTGGGCGGACTTTTGTGCGCTGTTCCTGAGGGGGGACTGGCGCGCCCGGCTGGGCCGCAGTCTCTACCGGGCGCTCAACAATCTGCGGAATGCCGGCTGTGCGCAGGTGATCGTCGACGGAAGCTTCGTCACCGCGAAGCCTGATCCTTCGGACTATGACGTCGCCTTCGACCCGGTCGGCGTTCGAGCCGCGCTGCTCGATCCCGTGCTGAGGCGCCACCGCGATGGCCGGCGGGCGATGAAAGCCAAATATCTCGGGGACATCGTGCCTTGGGGCTGGACCGCCAGTTCCGAGACTGGGGTGGTCTACAAGGATTTCTTTCAATCGGACCGGGACGGGATTTCGAAGGGAGTCGTCTTGCTGAGATTGGATCGGCTGCCATGATCGCCAACGAGCGTCAGCTTCAGATCACTCGAGCGAAGATCGACCGGTTGGAAGCGGCGCTTGCGGCCGATGCCGGCGATCTCGAGGCGAGCGGGCTCGACCCGTCGCTTCAAGCCGTGCAGCGGGATGCGATGGCCGAGGATCTCGCGCGCATGCGCCGCGAGGTGCAGGATTATGAGCAGCTCCGTTCCGGTGCGATCGGGGAGTTCGATCTGGGATCGCTCGCTGATCTTCCCGAGGTGCTGATCCGGGCTCGGATCGCGGCGGGTCTCACCCAGAAAGATCTGGCCGGCCGGGTCGGGATCAAGGAGCAGCAGGTCCAGCGCTACGAGGCGACGCTCTACGAAGGAGCGAGCTTTTCGCGGCTCGTGGAGATCGCCGACTCGATCGGCCTCAAGTCGAACGGCAAGATGGCCTTGCTGCGGGCCCACACCGCGGAGGGGCTCATCGCCCGTCTGGCCCTGCTCGGCCTGAGCGAGACTTTCATTCGTCGCCGGCTGGCGCCCCAGCTCGGCACCGGGGATCGGGCGGTGGGCAAGCTGCTCGATCGGGTGCGGACGATATTCGGGTGGGAGCCCGGCGAACCGGAAGGCGCCACGCCGCCCCCTCTCGAGCAGGGCGCGGCGCTCGCCCGCTTCAAGATGCCGCGCGGACGCGAGGAGCGCAGCGCCGCCGTCTACACCGCCTTCGCCTATCATCTGGCAACGATCTGCGCCCGGGGCATGCGGGGTAAGCCGCGCCGGGCGATCCCCACCGGCTGGGCCCAGTTTCGCGAGACGCTGCTGTCCCGCTATTCGAGCGTGGACCTGCCTTCGACGCTGGCGTTCACATGGGATCTGGGAGTCGTCGTCCTGCCGCTGCGCGACCCCGGAGCCTTTCATGGAGCGTGTTGGCGGATCGCCGGGGTGAACGTCGTGGTGCTCAAGCAGACCACCGCATATCCCGCCCGCTGGCTGTTCGATCTCATTCACGAGCTGTTCCATTGCGGGCAGGAGCCCGATCGTCCCGAATTTACCTGGGTGGAAGAGTCCGAGCTTTCCGAAGCCAGACGAACCTCGCGCGAGGAGAAGCATGCGATGTGGTTCGCTGGGCAGGTCGGCCTGGCCGGACGTGCGGAGGAATTGGTGGAACTGGCCGTGCGCCGTTCGGGCAATTACGGGCCCAGGCTGAAGCAAAGCGTCACGGAGATCGCCGCTGAAGAGGGCGTGAGCCGCGGCTATCTCGCCAACTATCTCGCCTACCGGATGCAGCCGGATCAAAATTGGTGGGGGACCGCCGCGAACCTCCAGGAGCGGGACTGCGATCCATTCGCCGTCGCTCGCGACATTTTCTTCGACCGCTTCGACTTCAGCGAACTCGACGACGACAGCGTCGAGCTGCTGGGGCTGGCCCTAGACGACGAGACGACCGATGGATGAACTCCCCGACCTCAAGCCGCTGGACATCAAGTGCACTGACACCAGGTGCGACGAAGGCCTCCACTGCTTCCGTCCCAACCTCAGGAAGCGCAAGTGGAAGGAGACCTATAACGGCGCCTGCAACGTCTGCGGCGTCACGCTTCTCGAATGGGATCCGGCGCGCCGTAGAAACCTGGCGGACATCCAGGCGACCTTCGCGGAACTCAAGACCGAATATATCCGTCACGAATTCTTCCATCGACCCTTCGACAGCGAGGCGGTTGCCGACGCGGCGAAGCGGGGGCCGGCGGGCTTGCGCGCCCGGGTGCGGCCGGCTTTGAAGAGTGGAATCGCGGCCGCCAAGCCCTGGCGCGACGGCAACCAGACCCCGATGGTGGGGAGTGCAGTCAATTACGGCCGCCATGCCACGGCCACCTGCTGCCGTAAGTGCCTCGAATATTGGTACGGCATCCCCCGCGGCCGGCCGCTCGCTGCGAAGGAGCTCGATTTTTGCGAAGCCCTGGTCGTGACCTACATCGACGAACGCTCTGGGGAATTGTGGCCTTGTGAGAGGGCAGGCGGCGGACAGGCGGAATGAGCGCTCTCATCGACACCACTGCGATGGCCGAGCGCATGCGCGAACGGATCATCAGGCCCGCCCGGCGCGAAATCCTCATCACTCGAGTCGCGGGCTCGGCGCAGGAGCCAGACTTCAGCGTACCGCCCAATGCCGGGGGACTGGGCCGAATTCGTCATTTCCGGCGTGAAACGCCCGACTGCTGGCCCGACAACCCCCTGCCGATAGACCCCGCGGCCAAGGCTCTCGGGATCGAGGCCGAGGCAGTCATGCGCGCCCAGGTTTTCCAGAACGCCGCCTGCGCCTGGCGCTGCTGGTACTGCTACGTGCCGTTCAACCTGCTGGGCGGCGACGAACGCCGGGGCGAATGGATGAGCGCGGAGGCTTTGGTTGACGCCTTCGCCGCCGAGCCCGATCGGGCCAGCGTGCTAGATCTCTCCGGCGGATCGCCCGATCTGACCCCCGAGTGGGTCGTGTGGACGATGGACGCGCTCGAGAGGCGCGGTCTCGCGGACCAGGTTTATCTATGGTCGGACGACAATCTCAGCACCGACTATGTGTTCACCAGGCTCGACGCGGTGCAGCGGGCTCGGCTCGCCGAATATCGCAATTACGGCCGCGTCTGCTGCTTCAAGGGCTTCGACGAGGAATCATTCCGCTTCAACACGGGCGCCGCAGAGGGTTTCGATCGCCAGTTCGAGCTGTTTAAGCGTTATCTCGAACTCGGAATGGACGTCTACGGGTACGTAACCTTGACCGGGCCGTCGACTGACTCGGTTGAAACTGGCATCCCCGCATTGATGGACCGGCTCCAGTCGATTTCCGCGAACTTGCCACTTCGAGTCGTGCCTCTGGCGATCGCCCCCTTTGGACCGATGCTCGCCAGGCCTGAAGGCGGAAAGCGGGCGGCCGGTCTCGACGTCCAGGAAGCGGCGATAAAGCTGTGGGAAAAGGAGATCGCGCGCCGCTTTGACGTTTCAACGCGCGCCAGGTCGATTGCGGAGGTGGCGTTATGATTCTTGCACCTTCGACAGCGCCTGGCTTCGACGATTTCGTCGATGGGCTGGTCCGCAAAGCCGCCCCCGCCGCCGCCGCCTTCCCGGTCCTTTTGAGCAAATTGCCGGGGGTGTCGCCCGCCGACGCGCTCCTGTCTCTGCGACGGTTGGCTGGGCGGGGCGCGCATTTCCCGCACTTGGAAGAATCGGCTCTGGCGGTTTCGCCGCCGGTCCTTCCCCTCGACCAAGGCGCGGGCCTACCGCTGCCGCACCCCCTGGACATGGAATGGAGGTTCACTCGGGATAGCGCGGGCAAGCTGTTGCAGGCCGTTCTCGACGATACCAACCCCGGCGACGCCATCCTCCTGTTGGGGGTGCCCACCGTAGCCGCCGCGGCCGCGGCCACGGGGAGCGACAGGGTATTTCAGGTTGTCGGAGAGGGAAATGTCATCTGCCATTCGCTCGAGTTGGCAACAGCTGGCGACGGCCGGTTCGAGCATGGAAGCGGGTTCGGGAGACCGGCGACGGCGGCTGTGATTGACCCGCCGTGGTATCTCGACGCCTATGTCGACATGCTCAGCGCCTGCAGCCGTCGTACCGCCGACGGAGCGCGTGTACTGCTGATCCTGCCGCCGCCAGGTGTCCGTCCGACGGCGGTAAGCGATCGCAGGCGAATGATCGAGGCCGCATTTGCGGCCGGGTTCGACGTGGACGGTCGGCCGGAGCTGCTGCGCTATCGGTCCCCACTCTTCGAAATCGCGGCATGGCGCGCCGCAGGGATCGGCGCTTGGCTGCCCGATTGGCGGACGGGCGAAACCGTCCGGCTCGTCAAGCGGCGTCCTCCATCCCCTCATACGGCCAAGCCTGCAAACAAACATAGTTTCGAGCTCACATTCGATGGGGCCCGGTTTAAGCTGCTACTTGATCGTAAAGGGCCCGAAATACTCAATCCAGTCGTCGAGGGCGGAACTCTCCCTTCGGTGAGCGCTCGTTTCCCAGGGCGCGACCGCGCCTCGCTTTGGACGACGAGCAACGGCGCATTCGCCGTCGACAGCTCCTTGGCGCTGGCCGCCTTGCGGGAGTTCGCGATCCATCGGGAAATTGTGTTACCGCCGGGGCTCGCCTGCTGGGAATTCGGTTCCGGGGATATCGCGACGGTTGACGCGGTTCGGGAGTTGACACACGACCTGTCACGATTGGCGGAGCGTGAGATCGCAATCGCCGAGCGACTGGTGGGAAAAACGGCGTGGCTGCGGGGTTCGAACGACGCGAGGTTCTCAGGCGCGCCTTGGCGGGCCTCCCAGCCGATTCGCCGTGGCGCAGCCGCTTGAATGCCGCACTTGGCGAGAAGGAAGCGGAGATCGGAGTTCACCTCGCTATATTCGTGGAGCCGTTCCTCAGCGCGGTTCTCGATGGCCGCAAGACCATGGAGAGCCGTTTCGCGCTTACGCGCCAGCCGCCCTACAATTGCGTGGAGGATGGCGACATCATTCTCCTCAAGCGATCGGGCGGGCCGGTCGTCGGACTTGCCGAAGCCGGCGAGACCCAATCCTACATATTGTCGCCAAGAGTGGTTCATGGCCTGCGCCAGCGATATGCTGATCGGCTTTTCGCCTGCGATGATGCATTTTGGTCTGAGCGCGAGCACAAGAATTATGCGACTCTCATTGAGATCAAGGACACCGTTGAGGTCGATGCCGTCTCGATACCGAAGCGGGATCGGCGCGGATGGGTGAGCTACACCTGCCGGAACGAGCGAAGGCAGACAGAGCTCGCCTGATCATAGCGCTTTCGGGCTTGCCAGGGGTGGGCAAGACGACTTTGGCTCGCGCGCTCGCCTGTCGCCTTGGGGGTATGCACGTGAGTTTTGGCGACTATGTCCGCGCCATCGCGGAGAAGTTGGGCAAGCCGGTCGATCGAACGACACTTCAAGAAATCGGCGAAACGCTGTTGCGTGAGGATCCGAAGGCGTTCGTGTCGTCGATCCTCAGGCAAGCGCCTCCTCGTTGGCAGACCCTGATCTTGGATGGTGTTCGCCACAACCAGGTCTTAAAGCTGCTACGTGAATTCGCCGAGGAGGAGGGCGCTGCGCTGCGGCTCGCTCATCTCTCGATTGATTCCCCCACTCGAATGGCCCGGATGGCTGCGCGGGGCATCGATCCTGTTTCGGCGCAAATGGCCCAAAATCATCCGTCGGAGCATGACGTTACCAAGAGTCTGGCTCATGCTGCGGATCTCCAGCTTGACGGAAACCGCCCCGTTGAAGACCTGGTCGCTCGGGTTCTCGATAGCCTCTGAAACGATGAAACAGAAGGACGCGAACCTCAGCTCTTAGGATCACATCGCGTCGACCAGTCTCACTCGCTGTGGCACTGGACGGGAAGATAGGAAACCGAGCGATAATTCCGGATTATGCGAACAGCGTCCTTTTTATGGATGGGAACGATCGAGACAAGCTGATTAGGATACTTCTCGAGTGACTTCGGCTGCCGCCGATGCAACCCTTGCAACAATGGCATCTTGCGTTGGCTCATCGATTCGGAAGGAAGGTGATAGAAGAACGTGATCCCCCTCAAGGCCATCTATAGTACCCGATCCAGCAAATAGGCTAAGTCCATTTTTCAAGGCGGCTGCTTTCATTCTCTCAGAGACTTTAGTGCTAGGAGAAAAAGGTGACATTTGATGACGCTCCTTCACGAACTCTATTCCAATCATCAATCCTTTTCCGCGGACGTCTCCAACAATCTCATAATCGTTCAGAGCCGCGCGTAAGGCATTGAGCAGGCAATCACCCCTTTGGCTCACGTTTTTGAGGAGGTCCTCTTCTTGGATGATCTCTTGAACGGCGATGGCGGCAGCACAGGCAATTGGATGGGCCTGAAAGGTCTGGCCATGTATAAACCGTCCGCCGCCCCGCCAGATAGGGTCGATGACCTGCCGGGTTGCCAAAACGGCGCTCAGCGGCTGATACCCCCCTGCCAGAGACTTTCCGATCGTGACAATGTCTGGGGTAACGTCCTCACCCTGCCAAGCATAGGTGAGCCCCGCGCGACCCATTCCACACATTACTTCGTCCAGGATCAGCAATACGCCGTGACGGCGGCAGACCTGTTTTATCGCGGCCAGATAGCCTTTGGCAGGTACTACTGCCCCACAGGTGCCCCCGATTATCGTTTCGGCCACGAAGGCGGCAACTCTATGCGGCCCAAGGCGCTGGATCTCCGAATCGAGTTCCGCCGCAAGCCTCGAAACGTAGGCGTCATCGTCCTCGACGTCCCGTTGCTGGCGAAACGGAAAACAGGGTGAGACATGACTGAATCCGGGCAGGAGCAGAGGCGCGAACTTCGCTCGGCGTGCGGGATGGCCGCTGAGGCTGAGCGCGCCTGCCGTCACCCCGTGAAAGCTCTGGCGGCGCCCGATGAAATGCTGACGCTCCAGCTCTCCCGACTCAACGAAATGCTGCCGGGCCAGCTTCAGCGCCGCTTCTATCGCCTCCGATCCTGAGCCGGTAAAATAGACATGGGCCAAACCCCCCGGTTCGCCTGCGAGGAGTATCTCGGCGAGCATCTCGGCCGCTTCAGGCGCAAAGTTGCCGGACCAGATGTAATCCACCGTCGCTGCCTGACGTCGCATCGCCTCGATGACTCGGGGATCACCGTGGCCGATGGAAGAAACTGCCGCGCCGCCGTCGCCGTCGAGAATTACCCGGCCATCATCAAGCGTGAGAAACGACCCGCGCGCGGCAACGACCTTGGGCGGCGGGTACATGAGCGGTTGCTGCGTGATGATTGCCACCGGGTCAGCCTTTATTTCGTCGCTCCAGCGAACAATAATTCGAGTGCCCTTGCAGGATTGGACAGGAAAATCAAAATTCGCGTGACAGCGAGGGCTCGCGCCGCACAATGTCGCTACAAGGGGGAGGAGCTTCAATGCGCAATGCATCAGGCCTAATCGCCGCGTCAGCATTGACCGTCTGCCTTTCGGGAACCGCAGTTGCGACACCGGGCAACCAAACTTCCAGTAATGCCCTGATAGCCCCGCCGCGAGCAGCGGTCGTTCCGCGACCGGCGCCGGCGCCCGCCGCGGTCGAAAAGGCTCCCGACCCCAAGCGTGGCAGTCGCGGCGAGAAGATCGACCTGGCAGCTGCGGTGGGCCAGGTATTGTCGGCGATCGCGGCAATTATCGCGGCATGGTTCACGTTTCGCGCAGCCTCCGCCGCCAGGGCCGCCGTCGTTGGGCTCGATCGTCCCTTCCTCATCATCCGCGACGTCGCCAAATCTCGAGACGGCTTCGGCGAGAGCATGCTCAGCGGTCCGATTTATTCGATCGCCAGCATCGGCCGCACGCCCGCAGTCCTCGAATCGATCTCGGAGATCCTTCGCTCGGAGCCGCCCGCGGAGGAGCTGGCGGCGGTCGCGGATCCTGTCGATCGGGAGGAACTGAGGGACGTTATCTTGGCCGGCGAGCAAGGATCGTTGCAGCGCAAATCGGCCAAGACGATCGAAAGCAGGCGTTCGGTCGCATCGTGGGACATCTTCCTCCGCTACAAGGACCTGATCGGAGGCCGGTACGAAGTCCGGTTCCGATACGAGTGGGACGGCGCAAACTGGAAGCCCGTCGCCGCCTCTTCCAGCGATCAACCGGCGAAGCGGCGCTTCGCCTGGGGCGGGGGGCGCGGCAAGTGACGTCCACGCGGTCAATCGTCGATATCGTCGGCGTTTCGAAGCGGTACGGAGACGCCGTGGCGTTGGACCGCGTGACCCTCAGCATCGGCGACGGGGAGCTCGTCGCGCTGGTCGGGCCGAGCGGGGCCGGCAAGTCGACCCTGATCAAGCTCATCTCGGGGGAGGAACGATGCAGCGCGGGAACGATATCGGTCAGAGGCCGGGACGTCACCGACGTGATGCCGGCGGACCGCTCGGTCGCCGTCGTCTACCAGGATTATTCGCTATTTCCGAACCTGACGGCCCACGGCAATGTCGCCTATCCGCTCGAGGCGCAGCATGTGAGCGGCCCCCTCAGCCTCGTCAACCTCCTCACCGGGGGCGGGCCGAGGGCCGAAATCGACAGGCGAGCGCAGGCCGCGCTTGCCGATGTCGATCTCGAGATGCTCGCCGCCCGGATGCCCGGCGAGCTCAGCGGCGGCGAGAGGCAGCGGGTCGCAATCGCGCGGGCCCTAGCGACCGAGCCGGATGTCATTTGTTTCGACGAACCCTTCTCCGCCCTCCAGGGAATGCTGCGCTATCGCCTGAGCCGCCAGCTCGCGACCCTGAAGACGAAAAGCGGCGCGGCTTTCCTCTACGTCACTCACAATGTCGAGGAGGCATTCAGGCTTGCCGACCGGCTGGTCGTCCTGATCGACGGCCGGATCGCTCAGGTCGACGCGCCGCGCGACCTCTATTTCCGCCCGCAATCGCGGGAAGTCGCCCGGCTGACCGGGGGCGCGACATTCCTGACCGTGGCCGAGGTTGGCCCGGAGAGCCAGGGCAAGATTGTCGCGCGATCGCGCTCCGGCCTCGCCATCGCGGTCGATCCGCCGGTCGCGGCCGGCGACGACATCGGGATTCGCCCCCAAGCTGTTCGGCTGCGCCCTCGCGGCGAAGGCCATGGCGGCCGGATTTCGGAGGTTATGTTCGAAGGCGCCGAAACCCGATACACGGTCGAGCTGTCCTGCGGAGAGTCGCTGGTCGCCTTGACTCATTCGGCGTCCGGGCAGAACTTGGCGGTTGGGGATGAGGTCGATATCGAGATAGATCAACTTGGCTGTTTCGTGATAAAGTGTTCAGGGAATCTATCGGGGGATGGGGAAAGGGACTAGCGATGTCGCGCCGGAGTCTGTTGCTCACGATCATTCTTCTGGCCGCCATCGCATTGGCGGCGCTGCTTTTTTGGTGGCCCGACAAGCCGGCGGATGGCCGCCAGAATCTCGTCGTCCTGAGCTATGGCGGAGAATTCGAGGCGGCGCAGCGGACCGCCTTTTTCGCCCCGTTCGAAAAGGCGACCGGGGTGGCGATCACGCCCGCCTCCTACGGTGGCGAATATGGACATTTGAAGGGCGTCGTCGAGGCGTCGCAAAGATCAGGCAACCCGCCTCCCTACGACGTCGTCGACCTCGAATCGTCCGCTTTGATGCGCGGGGTCCGCGACGGCATCCTCGAGAAGCTTGACCTCACCGCCATCAACCGGGCCGATCTGATTCCCGCCGCCATCCACGATTATGGCATCGCCACCGACTTTTATTCGGTTTCGATGGGCTGGAACACCAAGGCGTTTCCGGCCGGCGCGCCCCAGCCTGCCAGCTGGGCGGATTTCTGGAACATCGCGAAATTCCCCGGCCCCCGCGCCATGAAGCGCGATGCCCGGTTCACGCTGGAAATTGCCTTGCTCGCGGACGGTGTCGCCCCGGATCAGGTCTATGCGGGCGGCACGCTGGACGTCGACCGCGCCTTCCGGAGCCTCGACAAGATCAAATCGAACGTCACCGTGTGGTGGACCTCGGGTCAGCAGCCGATCCAGCTCCTGTCGCAGGGCGACGTCGTCATGGCCGCAGCGTTCGGCGCCCGGCTCTATTCGGCGCAGCACAAGGACAAGGCGCCGGTGATGATGACTTGGCGCAACGGAATTCTCGACATCGAATATTGGGCGATCCTCAAGGGCGCGCGCAATCCGAAGCTCTCGCTGCGCTTCATCGATTTCGCTTCGCAGGCCGAGCAGCAGGCCCTCCTCCCGCGGGGATTGCCTCTTGGACCGGTCAACAAGCGCGCTTTTCAGCTGATGGACCCGGAGCTCGCCTCAAACCTCAACACCTCGCCCGGCACCTACGAATCGCAGGTTCTGCTGAGTTCGCGGTTCTGGGCGGATAATGAAGAGAAGATCCAGGAACGGTTCAATCGCTGGCTGGCCGGGAGCCGCTAGGCGGCGTGCCGGCGGTGAGCGTTCACGCCTTGCGAGAGGTGCCCCGGGGTCTCGCCATCCTGGCGGCGCGCCTGGAGCTCCTCCGTCAGGCCGAGGCGCTTGGGCCGGTCCATAGCTTCGCGCTCGGCGGCTGCGTGCTCGAGATCGACTCGGGCGTCTTTTCGCCGGAGATATTCGAGTCTTCGCGCGTATTCGCGAACCTGCTCGAGGTGAATCCGCGCGAGCGCTTCTTCGACATGGGGACCGGTTGCGGCATCGTCGCCATCGTAGCCGCCCTGCGCGGCGCTGCGAGCGTCGCCGCGGTCGACGTTTCGCCGGCGGCCGTTGCCAATGCGAAGCGCAATATCGAGCGATTGGGACTTACGGACAAGATGACCGTCCTTTGCTCCGACGTGTTCGACGAGGTTCCACCGAACCGCCAGTTCGACACGATATTCTGGAATGCCCCCTGGATCCCGGCGCCTGCGGATTATGAATATGGGTCAATGCTCGAACGGGCGATTTGCGATGCCGGCTATGCGGCCATCGGACGCTATTTCGAAGGCGCGGCATCGCGTCTCGCCTCCGGCGGACGGCTGCTGATCGGGTTGGGGCCTTTCGGAGATGCCGAGGCGATCCTGGCTCTGGCTCGCCGCTCGGGCTGGGTCGCGATTGGGGAGCGAAGCGCCGAGGCCCCGAGCAATCCGGCGGTCCGGTATACGATCCACGAGTTCAAACCTCGCGGCGACGGTCCCTGACCCAAGCTCAGCTCCAGAAAGTCGGCGGCAGGTCGATCGTGACCTGAAAGACATCCCCCCCGGGCTGAGTATTGGGCTTCCAATCGGAGACGGATCCGCGTGCATTGCCCCAGACTTCGGACCGGAGCAGCCGGGACAGAATCTGTTCCGTGCCGGCGATCTTTGGCTGCGCGGTCCCTTCGGCGAACCGGTTTTGCGTTCGGATGCGCTCCTTTCCGATCTCCAGCTCGAAGACGCTTTCGAAATCGCTCAGGACCCCCCGGTCGACATGGTCGGGCGTGATATCGTCAGGCCTGCCCGCACGCCCGACAATATAGAGGGTGCTGTGCTTGATCAGGCTGGCCATCGTTTTCGCAAGCACCAGGATACGATGGTTTCCGCGCTCGATCCCGTCGCCTTCCAGATTCCAGAGCGGTCCGGGGATATCGTCGAGGATCAGCTTGTCCTTCACCATTTCGCCGAACCAGAGCTGCCAGGCTTGCGGGTTGAGCCAGCGCTCGCCGCGGGAAAGGAGCGAAAGGAGCGCGTCGGCCGCGCACACGCCTTGGGCGATGGCGAAGCTCGAGAGCTCGCTCAGGTCGCCGGCGGCGGTCCCGGCTGGAGACCGCAGTCGCGCCGACAGGGTGTCGGCCGGCTGGTCGGGGTACACTTCCAGCTCCAATAGCATTCGCTCCAGCGTGAGGTGGCGGAACGCGGAATGGACGACGGCGGGCAGCTCCGCCAGCGTCGGCTCCGCCCCGTTCGAATCCCCGCGCGGGCCGCCTGCACCGGAACCAGGCTCGCCCAGCGCTCTTTGCAGCGCGTCGACTGCGTGAAGCAGGGATTTGCTCTCATGCATGAACTCGCGGCTTCGCTCGAAAAGGGGCAGCTCCCTGATGCTGCGCACGAACTTGTAAGCCTGTTCCACGGCTTCGGTATATTCTTCATGGTTATCCCGGCCGAGGACTTGCCAGCCGGACGGAAACCAGGCCTTGGCCGTCGTCTCGAACACGGTTTGGGCGCGCTCCCCGGCAGGGAGCTCAGGCATCTTAACGATCTTGTCTAGCGCGATACCCGCAAATTCGAGACGCATGGTAGGCACGCGGACGAAAGTAACATCGGCCTCGGCCGTCGGTTTCCCGTCGAGTGCGATTTCGAAACGGAGCCCGAGAGTGTCGTTTGGGAAGGGGCCAAGAGGCACTATGGATTTGATATCGACCTCTTGGCTGCTAGCATCCAAGCCGCGGGTTGCACGCAATATTGCCGGGTTTTTGGCGCCGTCCTTCAGCAGGCTCTCGATGTAGGCCTTTCTGATCTTCGCTATCGCCGGGCCGAGGCGGTTTAAATTATCTTCGACCTTCAGCTTTGCCGAGGCGAGATGCCAATCGCATACCGGAATGCCAAGATAATTCAGCGCACTTGCAAGTTTCTTCCGTATCGGGCCCGGGCGGGGTGTGGCCAGGGCAAGCGGATGCAGAACATCCAGCTCACCAGGGAGGGGCTTCGGTATCTCATACTCGCCATCATTGCAAAATACCGGCTCCTCCATCCGTTTCACCGGAAAGTCATCCGCCATAAGGCCATGACATACCTGCTCATAAAGCCAGAAACTAGCGGGGTTCAGGATGGCGCTCTCGATGCTTTTCTGGCCCTCCTCCGAGAAATCGTGGATTCCAGAGACACCGAAAGGCGCCTTTTCGTCGGCAATGGGGGCAAATATATTACACTTCTCGAAAACAAGTATTGAGGCAACTTCTGTATCCAGAAGTACTCGAATTTTATGGTGTATGTCGAGTATCTTGAGCACATCATCATCGTCACCAAATCTGTGAATAGTCCGGCCGTTCTTGTCATGGTTTTTCCAATGCTCGAACTGCTCCAAGATTGAGTACGTCTTGGGTCGCTCGCCCGGAAGAAGAGGCCGTTTGGTGATACGATCGATATCAGCTAACAATTGAGACAGGCTTTCTTTTATCTCTTCGAGTCGAGCGGGATTTAGCTCCCCCCTGTATAAGGCTAATGAAAACGTATCCGCTGATGTGACCGCAACTCCCTGGAGCGGACTACGGTCGCCGTCCTGGATCAGGTCGGCCAAGTCGACAGGGGTGTCGAACACCGAAGCGAGTTCGTCGGCCGCGAGCAGTCCTTCGCGATCGCGCAGGGCTGCGAGCGCGTCTAGAATCTCCCGCAAACGCCGGGGCTCGACCCGCTCTTTGGTGGAGTAGGTTTCGAGCGCCAGCAGAGGGCTTGGACAAAGTCGCGATCGCAGAGCCATCACCAGAGAGTCGTGATTCACGGCCCGCATCCAGCGATCGTGGCGAGCGTCGAAGGACACGGCCGCCGCTCCGCTTTTCGAAAGTTTGCCGAGCCATATTTCAGCTCGCCGTTTGAGTGCCGCTTCCGCGGCGGCGTCGAGCTCGCCCGGAGGGCCGACCTCCGCCTTCGCGTCGCGCCATTCAACCCGGGCGACGTCGTGAAGCAATTCTATCGGGCCGGCCAGCCAGCTCTGCATGAGTGTATTCAACTCATTTCGCAGCCAGTGGGACTGGAAGGCATTGGGGACGCTGCTGGTCAAAACGAAGGCCCCCAGGCAGTCGCCGATGCCCGCATCGCCTCCCGACTTCACGAAGGGCGCGATCATTGCCGAAAGATGGCGTTGCACTGCATCCTCGGCTTTGCCCAGGATTGCGAGATCCCCGAGAAAAACGGGAACGACCTCCGGCTCGATGAAGCTGCGATCACGCTGCGCCTGCAGGCAGACCTGCGGAGTTATACCCGCCTGTCCGGGAAGAAGGGTGCCGGTATATCCGAACACGTGGCTGGACGGCCCAGGCGAAAAGGGCAATTCCAAGCCTCGGACATAATCGTGAAACTTATCGAGTTCTTCCGCACCGCCGAGGGGAAAAGTGGTAAAGCCTGGCTTGACCGGGAAAAAATATTCTCTTCCCTGCGTATCAACTCTTACATAGTAGTAGCTGTTGAAAAGCCTATGTGCATTATCTTTAATGATTTTAACCAAGTCAGGATGTGTCAAGCAGTCGTCAGAGTAATGGGATGTATTGACCTTTAAAGGGCGAAGCGCGGTCCAGATATTGCGCAATAGCGCCGCATTCTGCTTTCGACTGTCCGAGCCTTCGGCCAAGCGCCACCATTCCTCCACGAGTGGATTGATAATCTTGGTCTGAACGCGCTGGAGAAGGCTTACCAGCGCCCAGTCGAATCGCGAGACTGGAGGCCGATCCAGCGCAAGATTGTCCCCCATTTGTCCGGTCATGTTGAGCTTTGCCCCCGCGGCTCATGAAACGCGCCGAATAGTACGAGGAACAGGGAAACGATCAACCACATAATGAAAACGGTGAAGGTTACCGCAGCAGCCGTTGGATCCAGTTCGTATCGCAAGCTGGCGAAAATCTTCCTTGGGATGGTTTCGACATCCGGGCCGCCGAGAAATAGGGAGAGCACCGGCTCGTCGAACGAAAGCAGGACGCTGACGAAAAAGGCGCCGGTGAACTGGGCGGAAAAGAGCGGAACGATGATGCGCCCGAGGGCGAAGAGCCGGGATCGGGATTGCGCGAGCGCGAGCTGGACGTGGCGCCGCCCGCTGCCCCTGAAGGCCAGCGAAGCGATCAAATAGGCCATTGGCAGGCATATAGCGAGGTGCGAGACGGCCAGGCGCAGCGGCCCGCCGCCGATCCCGAGCAATGCGAAGGCCTGAACCTGAGCCACGGCCAGCGCGATCGGCGGAAACAGGGTCGGCAGCACCAGCAGCACGATCAGGATCCCGGAGGTCAGCCGGCTCGACGACGCAAGCGCCGTCGCGGCGAGGATCGCGGCCAGGGTCGAAACCAAGCCGGCGAGGAAGGCGACTCTGACCGAATTCAGAAATGCCCCACGCCAGGCGGGATCGTGCCAAAGGTTTGTCTGCCAGCGCAGCGACAGGTCGCCGGGCGGGATCGAAAGGGTGTCGCCGCTTCCGAAGGAGGCCCAGACGATCAGGGCCATCGGCGCCAGCAGGACCAGGATCACGATCGTCGCCCAGGCCGCGAGCGCGGTGAAAGTCATCGAAACTCTAGCGCCTTCCACGGCGACCTCCCCGGCGAAGTCCGAGAATCATCAGGCCCGCGGCGGCAGCGAGCGCCGCGATGAGGAGCACGAGCAAGAGGGAGAGCGCTGCCGCATTGGTCCAGGAGCCGAAACGGTTCACCTGTTCGTCGATGAGGACGCCGATCATGCTCGTGTTGCCGCGGCCGCCGCCGAGCAGCAGCGGCGTCACGTAGAAGCCGACCGACAGGATGAAGATGATGAAGGCCGCCCCGGCAATGGAAGGCCCATTCGCCGGCAATGCGATCCGGAACAGAAAGTATAAGGGCGAACTGCTGAACTGGTAAGACAGGCGGAGCTCCGAACGGGCGCTTATCCTCATCGGCGCCCACGTCATCACGATCAGCGTCGGCAGCAGGATATGGGTCATCCCCAGGACCACCGCGGTCCGGGTGAAAAGAAGGCTACCCTCGCCGCCCCCGCCCAAGGAGGCCCAGGCGACCGCGAGTGGTCCGTGACGTCCGAGAAGCACGTACCAGACGAAGCTGCGCAGCAATATGCTGGTGAACAACGAGGCCACCACGAGGGTTATCAGCAGCCGCTCCATTCGCCTGCTCGAGTAGGCGATGAACATGGCCGTCGGCACCCCAAACAACAGGCAGAGCAGCGTGGTCGCCGCGCTGATCGTCAAGGTCGTCAACAGGGAGTTCCAAAACAGCGCATCTTGGAGGTAGCCGACGGCGGCCTCGGCCGTGGCGCGCCCATCCAAGCCCGCCAAGGTAAGAACGGGGAGGTAAAAACTGATCAGCAAAGCCAGCGCGGCAGGAGCAATGAAAAGCATGGTTTCGAGCCGGAAAGGGGGGAACCCGGCCTTCCGTCGCCATTCCGTCCCAGCGAGCCCGCCGCTGGTCTCCGTCGCCCCGGACCGAGACGAAGCCCTTGATCTCGATTCGGTCAATAGTCACCCCGCTGCTGGACTCAGCGTATTCAATCTGTGTCCATCCGCCAACCCGGTCATCTGTTCATTCCTGGGTAATCCGGAAAAGCTCAGTTGACGGTAGAAAACTCTCGTGAACCGGCTTACGGCTCTTCTCTCGAGAAAGTGGGCCATCCCGAATGTCGCTGGATTGTGTACAACCAGACCGAATCGTGGCCACTAGCGGCACGTCGTTCGACTCATCCTTCGAACCCGATGTGGTGCAATATCACATTCATGTGAACTGCATGACCGAAGAGGTTCCGCCGCTGCTGGTCCGCCAGATGCGTAGTCTCAGGATGAAGGCTCGCCGGTTCGAGATAACGGACCGGGGCTCACAGCCTCTGTGGATCGTGTCGACCGCGCTGGCCCGAGCGGAGGCCGCGGGGCAGCGGTTGGAGCAGGTGGTCGAATTGTTGGCGCGCGAACCTGCCATGGTCGGCTATGTCGAGAAGGAGCGAGTCAACCTGAAGGACGTACGGCGGTTTGCCGTCAGCGCTCCGCCGCAACGGGAACTGAATTTGCCAATCTTGAGGCCGAGCAGTCGCGCTCGGGCGTGCGACCTCCACCTGTCTCGCGATTTGGCGTCGAGAGGGGACGCCATCGATCGGATTCTCGAGAGCGCGGGCTTCTATGAAGTCGTAGGCGAACGAAAGCGGATTTGGACGCTGCTCTTGGCGAGCCCCGAGGCCGGTAGAATTCTATTCGACCTGTTCCATCGTCATTTCGAAGCTGCGAGAGGCGCGCTCAAGCTTGAGCTCGAGTACGTCGAATCTCTCGTGCCCATACCAGCTAGCTTCGAATTGCGGCCTGCTTGGGCGATTGCCTGAAGCGTAGCGTGTCTGCAAGTGCGCTCGCCGAACGTGGGCCCGTGTCATGCTCCGGAGAGACTGAACTCAAGCTCAGTGCGATTGGCATTTATGTGAAGGGCCACCAGAGGTTTTGTGAGTCGTCCTCGCCAAAAAGTTCCGCATTACTGAGTCGCTTCTCAAGCTCCTCATGGTCGAGGTAGGCTTCTCTCTCCGCCAGCCGTTGCCGCGCCCAGTTCAAGAGCGCCGCCATACGCGATTCTGGCGCAGGATCTCCGCTTCGCTCCAACGTATCGACGAGGCGTCGCAGCCGCTCGAGCTCAGCTGCCTCGACCATCAATTGCTCGAGCGCTGCGGTTCGTCGCTTCTCGATCGCGGCGCGGCGCTCCGCGTCCGCCTGCCGTTTAGCGACCTCCTCCGCTGCAACCCGCCGACGTTCCTCCACTTCACGGTTTTCCCGTTTGGCCACGGCCATCGCCGCGACCGTAGACAGGATCTTCGGGATCATTTTTATGACGTCCTGGGTCTTGCTGTCCGCAAAGACCCGCCGGATTGCCGTGGCCCAATATCGATCCAGGCTGAGGATTTTGACCTCTTCGAGGTGAACCGCCAGACGTCCCTGATAGCGATCCTCCCATTTGGGAATTTTCGGCCGTCCCCAATCCCGTAGGTATCCGTACCGCCGCTGGTCGGCCTCCC
>WUUC01202127.1_pt1 | contig 38698 bp, 42 predicted proteins | sample 6278441 | NCBI WGS metagenome assembly WUUC01 (sample SAMN13675441, study PRJNA597444) | soil metagenome | isolation source: soil | place: USA: Washington | collected 2017-10
CGATGTCATTAAGTTCAAGATATACTTCCCAAGTTTTTATACAAACAAATAAAAATTTTTCACGATTTTTTAAAATTCTCATTTTTTGACCGTTGCTAAAAAAGATTATATCTCCAACTTCTAAATTAATCATTTTTATCCTCCTTTTATTCCGTATTGATCATCCATACTTCAAAATCTTCATTGAAGTATGGATTTGAAGTTGCATAAAAGATAACTTCATTTTTTTCATTCACTACCGAATCACCATTCGGTTCGAATAATCTAAAATTGTCACCTTCATGCAAATGTTTAAAATTTATTTCTTGCCATTGGTTAAAACCTCTCATAACCTCAACCGTTCTTTCTTCCAAGTTCATCTTAACTCCCTTAAAAATTGTGACTTATTCATCATTGGCAATGCACAAGTATTGTGAAATTCTTCATCTTGTGTATTATTTATTAGATAGTCACAACGCATACCACGAGTTTGTATATTTTTTAAAATAAATCGAATATGAAATCCTTCGCCTTCTAATATCGAATAGTCTTTTGTGATTACTTCTTTGCTAGTTTTATCAGTTAAGACTTTTGCAAATGACATAAAAGATAAACGAGACTTTGCATGATCTTCATCGATTACAATAATTTTAATAGTATCGTTGTACATTTTTTTCTCCTAAATTTTAAAAGTATTCCTCGCCCAATTCTTCTATTTTGTGTTTATTATGTCTAATATAATCAATAATTCTATTCGTTTCAAAATGTGTGAAAATTAAACCAATTACAACCGTAATTAAAATTTGCATCCAATTAATTTTTGTTCTTACCTTAGAAGTTGGAAACATTTTTTTATCTCCCAATTTCATATTTTGTAATACAGATTTCACCTTTTCTGCAATGAATACAGAGATTATTTTTTTTCATTTCCATTTCTAAAACCCTTGTATAAAACATTATTTTTCTTTCGCAATATTCACAATAGCCTTCTACATAAACTGTTGATTGCATTGTTACGCTCATGTTAATTACACCCTTCATGTTAAAAGATTTTGTAATTCAACTACATTTATAATGTTGGCGAATATTGAAATCTATATTCAAATTCTAAATAACAATTTCCGTAAACTCGTAAGGTATTATTTCCCTTTAAAAGCGTGAGCCAATTTCCATTGTGATCATCGTAATGATAAGTTCTAGCAAATTCGGATTTAATTTCCTTTGTCTGATTATCTATAAACACTTCTTCACCATCAGCAAGATTAGTTATTTCAAAAATACGACCAAGATCGCTTTCATTAACAATTGAAACATTTCCTGCTCCAACTTTTCTTATTCTAATAATTGGCATTAAAACAAAGTGACCATTGTTGGCAAAATTTATAACAAATCCTTCTGATACATTTGCAGAAATATTATATTCTTGTGAAATGTTATTAGGAGAAAAAGTGTAAGGACTAATAGATTTCATTTCAACTGTTACATAACCTTCTTCTGTACCAGTATGTGTAAAAGTCGGAGAAGCATTCGGCATTACAAAATACCTTCGTTCTGATTCATCAACAAAGTAAAATTCTTTAAAATAATCCACATCTAACCAAGTTGCAATTTCATCTAATTTTGCTCTTGTCCAAGGTTCTTTACTTGCCAAAATTAAAGTAAAAGAAAAAAGACTACGATCTATAGATAGAAGGTAGCCTTTTGTTTGGTTTTTAACTAATTCAGCATTTACTATTCTTTCTGAAAGAAAAACATCTTCATATAATCCATTTTCAGTAACTGCATTAAAAACACCTTTGTCTAAAGAAAATTCTCCATTAAAATAAAAATCTAAATGATGCTTCATTATACGATCACTCCTTTGCGTTTCATGTTTTCAACAAAGGCTTTATAAAGATCATTTGCAGTATCTAAACCATTTAAGACTTTATCTATATTAAATTGAACGGAAATATTATTATTTGAATTTGTTCCATTCTCTATTGTTTTCGGATTTGTTGGAACAAAACTAGGCATTACTTCTCTTATTAAATTTAACCAGTTATTTGGATCGCTTAACCATTCGGGTTTATTAAAGAAATAATTTTTGTCATCAAGTGAAGCACCTACTCCAATTTCAGTTGCACTCGGAAGGTAAGATGCTTCTTCTTTAAATATTTTCATTTCTTCTGTTGCTTCTCTTAATTTGTTAATTAAATTATTTGTAAAGTTCGTTCCAAGTTCTTCTGTATACTGTTTCATAATTTCTATATTACTACCGAAAATATCTGCTAGAGTATCCATGTGACCTTGCATCATTTCTTCACGAATTTGTTCAAAAAATTCTTCATTTTCTAACATTTCTTTATAACTTTTTTCGATTTCTTCTATTTGTTCATCTGTTCTTTCTGTTAAATCATCTAACAATTCAGAAGATTCTTCTTTCTGATTTTCAATATTTTCTCTACGTTCTTCCATTTCTTCTTGTAATGCTTGTCTCCGCAATTCAACTTCTCTAGCATGTTGCGCTTCGGTAATTTGTTTATTAATTTCCTTCAATTGTTCTTCTAATTGCTTTCTATTTGCTCGACCTTCAATTGTTGTATCAATCGCTAATAATCCTAACTGATCAACAATTTCTTGACGATCATTTTGTAAATCTTCTAAATTTAAATTGTATGAACGTTCTGCTTCTGCTTTATCAATTTGCTCCAATTGCTCGGAATAAAACTTATCCATTTCTTTGAGTTCTTCATCCCACTGCTCCATTTTTTGTTCATGGAGTTTTCGTTCTTCTTCCATTACGTCATTAATTGTATCGATTTCACCTTGTTTTCTTTGTTCTAAAACTTCTTTATATAGTTCGATATTATTATCTATTAAATCAGTATAAGCATCTTCTATTTCTTGATTTACTGCATCAATTTCACTACCCATATCCTTCCATTCTTCTGTTAGTTCAATTAATTTTTCATCAATTTTTTCAAGAGCCGATGGTTGATTAGCGTATAATTTTCTTAATGCTCCTACTTCTTTAATCTGTTTTGCGAGTTCTTCTCTTTGATCAACTTGTGCTTGTCTTTGTTCTTTCAAAAGTCTTAAATAATCTCTAGGATTTTCTTCAATATCAATTGAACTTAATCTTCTTTCAATATCAGCAATAAAGCGTTCTAATTCACTATATCGCTCATGTACACCAAATTCTATATCTTGTATTCTTTCTTCTACAATCTGTTGTGTACGATTAAATATTTCTCTTTCTAAAGCAATACCATCAAGTGCAACGTCTTGGATCATCATTATTGCTTCATGCTTGGCTTCTTCATTCATATCTTTGGCACGTTTGTTATATTCTTTCCAAAGAGTATCTTGCATCTGTTTATTAAAAGCTAATTGTTGTTTAACTAAATCTACCCCTTGTGTCATAAAACCGATCTTGTCATCAACATCAGCAGTTTTTTCTACATTAAAATCTGCTCTTGCAAGATCATCTGCTAATTTATCAGAACTAGCTTTAATTTTCACGATTGAGTTAGAGATCAAAGCTAAAATAGCTTCCTTAATAGCATCTTGTAACTCATTAATTTGATTTTGTAATTCTAATTCAAGATCAAGTAGTCGTTGTTCTTCTGTACTTTTTACATTTGTTCCTTTACCAGTGGTAGTACCGCCAGTTTTTCCACCTCTAATTTTCGCCCAAGTTTGCGCTCCAACTACTCCATCTACCGCAATAACCATTTGTTTCTGGAATTTTTTGACAGCAGATAGGGTGTTTTTCCCGAATATACCATCGACTGCTACACCTACTGCTTTCTGAATTTCTTTAACTGCTTCGCCCCTTGAGCCATATCGTAATGTTGGAGTAGCACCACCAGTAGTTCCACCACCAGTGCCACCACCACCGCCTTTAATGGCATTCCAAGTTTTAGAACCAACTATACCATCGGCTACAAGACCCATTTTCTTTTGGAAATTTTTTACTGCGCTTAAAGTCTTTTTACCGAATATTCCATCAACTGCAACTCCTACTGCTTTTTGAATCTCTTTAACTGCACTTCCTCTTGCTCCATAACGTACAGTTCCATAAGAAGCGCCACCGCCACCACCGCCAGTGCTTGCGCTAGTTCGGACATAACTACTACCGCCACCACCGCCACGAATTTTCGCCCAAGTTTGAGAGCCTACAATGCCATCGACTGACAAACCATTTCTTCTTTGAAATTCTCTTACTGCGGATTCAGTTTTCGATCCGAAAATACCATCAACCGCAGTACCTACCGCACGTTGAATTTCTTTTACTTCCGCAGTGGTATATCGACCACCACCACCACCACCGCCACTAATAGTTCCAAGTGAACCTCCACCACTAAGTTGTGAATAATAAGATGAAATTTTTCTTACATAGTTTTGAGTTTCTTTAAAGGGTGGTATACCGCCATATTTCCTTACATTTCCTGCTCCTGCATTGTAAGCGGCTAAACCCTTTATAACATCTCCACCAAAGGCTTTTATCTGTTGAGCAAGGTAACGAGTTCCTGCTTCGATATTAATTTGAGCATGATCAAACTCATAACCATAGACACCTAATTCATTACCAGTTGCAGGCATTAACTGCATCAAACCTCTTGCTCCTGCTGGCGATCTTGCAGTTCTATTAAAGTTACTTTCTTGTTTAATAACCGATGCAACTAACAATGGGTCTAATCCATATTGCTTTGCATATTTGTTAACCCAAACTGCATAATCTCCTGTCCATTCTTTACCACTTGCAGTGAAACTTCCACCGCCACCACCGCCACCACCGCCAGTAGCACCATCAAGACCAATTGGTTGTGCAGTAGTGAGTGCTTTCCATGTTGCGCTTCCAACAATCCCATCAACTACTAATCCTAATTCTTTTTGAAAGTTTTTAACTGCTTCTAAAGTTTGTTTTCCGAAAATACCATCAACTGCTACTCCGACTTCTTTCTGTAATTCTTCTACTGCAATACCTTTTGATCCGAAGCGAAGTGTTTCATAATCGAAATTTTCTTTTATTACTTGATTGGCAAACTGTAATCCACTTTCACCAATAATTGCATTGCTATTATCGTAACCATAGGTGCTACCACCACTTCTACCGCCACCTCTAATAGCATTCCAAGTGTTTGTTCCTACAATTCCATCAACTGCTAATCCCATTTGTTTTTGGAACTTCTTAACTGCACTTAGAGTGTCACGACCAAATATACCATCTACTGCTACACCGACTGCACGTTGGATTTCACGTACTGCTTCACCTCTAGCACCGTAACGGACTGTTCCAGTACCGCCCCCACCACCGCCACCACCATATGGATAGACTGCTTCTTTTGCATCTACTTGTCCATAAGTGATATAACGACCAGTTCTTAATTGTTCTTGTACAGATTTCTTTTCGGCTTCTGTCCATTCAATTTTCTTCTTTAAAATTTCAATTTCTCGCTCTAACGCTTTTTGATAATCTGCTGAAAATTTACCACTTCGAGATTTAATTCTTTGTTGTTCTGCTAATTCTTTATTTAAAAGTAGAAGTTGTTCACGATATTTATTTGAAATATAAACTTCTTCTCTAACTTCTTTTACTCTTTCTTTTGTCGGAAAACTAGTTACTGGATTAGCATAATTACCTTGTACAGAACCCATTAATTTATCTAATGCTTCAATTTGATATGCAATATCTAATGCTTCTTCGTAACGACCTTGTGCATATTCATTAATATAATTTTGTCTTGCACTTTCCCAAGTTCCACCAAAATTAGGATTATTACCGAAAACATCATAACCTTGCGCTTCTAATTTTTTAAGAGAACTTATATAACTATCGGCATCATTTTGAATTTGTTGTTGTATAGCCTTAGAACTAACTGCGGATAATTCTTTTATACCTTTTGCAGTTGCTAACATACTTCCAACTTTTGCTAAAGCAGTTTGTTGTGCAGAAATCGCTAAATCTTTATCTTCTTGCAATTGCTTATTGTGATGTTCAGCTTGCACTTTCCTTAGTTCTTCTAATCCTTGTTGGTTAAATCCTAGCATATTTCCTTGCGTTTCTAGGTGTTGAGCAAGTTGAGGATATTCTTTTATAAGTTCATGAATTTGTTGTAAGGTGAATCCTTTATTTTCCGCAAGAGATCGGAAAGCATCATCCAATCTTCCAACCTTGTCAATATATTCTCCGTAATGTCCATACGTTTTTTGTTGCCATTGTTCCATGTCAAAATCTTGTTCTTGTTCCGCTTTTGCTTGACCTTTTAAATGCTCTAATAAAGCAGAAACTGCTTGACCTTCTGCTTGTGTTAAATCTAAATTTTCAATAACACTTTCTAACCATTCAATAACACCTTGTGTGTTATTTTCTTTAAACATTTCACCTAAATCAATTTCACGATTTTCTGCTAAATCTTCAATTTTAGTGAAACCACTTTCTAATGCATTAGCGTTTTCTACTAAACCGCCTTCCATATCTTGTATGTTATTATAAATTGCATCACGTAAATTATAAAGTAATGGAATGTTTGCTTCATTAAAACCTTCACTATATTGAACTGAATCTGAAACAGATTGTAAATACTGATCAAACTGACCACGATTTTCTTGTAACTCAACTTCTGTTTTTCTTAATTCTTCTCCTAAAGCAATTCTATTATCTTCGATGATCTGTAAGATTTCTTCATAATTTTCTCTCGCTTGATCAAAATTACCTAATTCAATATTTGCACCAAGACCTTGCACACTTGCATTAAAATCATCACGATTAATAGTTAAATTTTTTCCAACTTCTGCAAGTTCCCATTGAAGATCATAAGCATCTGCTACAACTTTTTCTTTATTAGTTTTAAATAGTACTTGTGATTGTGGAGATAATAATTTCTCTACTTTTAAACGACTTGATTCTATTGTGTTATTAAAATCAGTTGTAGATTTTTGTAATTCATTAATTTCTTGAATAGTATCTTCTGTTGTTTCAAATGCATATTCTTTTGTTGATCCTCGACCAAAAAACGTATCGGGTCTTTGGTTTTCTTCTAATAATCTTTGTCTCTGATTTTGAGCGTCAAGAGCAAGTTTTCTTTCCATTTGCTGATTGTATAATTGCATTTGTTGTTGATTCTTTAAAATAGCATTTCCTTCTGAATCATATCCTGCAATTAATTGAGGAAAACGTTCAACAATTTCAGCTTGCAAACGAGTAAATTCTTGCAATCCTGCGCTATCAACTTCACCAGTTTGGACTTGACCTCTTAATTCGTTATATCTTCCAACATCTATTTTTTCTACTTCATCTAAATATTCTTTTGTTTCTTGAATTTCTGATTGTAATCTTTCTACTTCTTCTCTATTTTTACGACTAGCTTCTGTTGCTAAGTTAAATAATTTTTCTATTGCAAAAGTTACACCGGTTATAATAGCTAATGGTAACAATGCTCTACTTAAAGCAAGACCAAAACCTCTAACTTTTTTTCCTGCTAAATCTGTCATTTCTCCAAAATATGACATAGCAGTTCCTGCGCTTTGTATTTTATTTGGTGCAGTTAAAATCGTTCTAAATTCTCTATTAAAAAGCATAAATCCTGCGGTTAGCACTCCAACTAGAGGTGGCATTGAACCGAAAGTTTCAATTAATCTAATTAATCCTTGAACAATTTCATTCAATCCACTAATAGCAGATTTAATTGAATCTTCATTCCAAAAGGTCATCCACAATTCTTCCATAGATGCTTGTAGTTGACCTACTCTAAATTGCATACTATCTTGTGTTTTCTCGAATTCACGAGAAGCACTACCCATTGAATTGTAAGAATCTACCAAAGCACCTTCTGCATCTTCCCAATTCTGAATCATTGCAGAAACGATTGCACCTTGCTCTTTACCACCAATTGCTTCTACCATTTGTGCTTGTTCAAGTTGAGTTAATTCATCCCAAACTCCTGCTAGTTCTCTGAAAATTGTAAAAGTATTTTCCATTTGATCAGCAGTTTTCATGATAGTTACACCATGTTTTTCGAACAATCCATTTAAAGTAGGCATTAAATCAATGATTTCCGAACCATCTTCACTTACACCTTGAAGGCGCATTGAGATGGTTTTCATGGCATTACCTACCTTTTTTGGGTCTTGAATGGCAGTATTGGCAGCAGTTACCAGTGCTACTGATTCTTCTATGCTATTCCCTGCTACATTTAAGATTGCTGACGATCTTTTTAATGCTTCGCCAATTCCTGCGGAAGAAATTGCATAGTTATTTCCAATTTCATTAAAGATATCAACATACTTTTGTGATTCTGTAACTGATTCTGCTTGTGCTACATTAAAACCTTTAAGTGAAGAAACGAGTGCTTGTGATGCTTCTTCAACACCCATGTCACCTACATTTGCATAGATTAATGCTGATTCAGCTAACTTAGTAGATTGATCCAAAGTAAAGCCAAGACGTTGAAATTCTGTAGTAGCAATAACAATATCTTTTGAAAGCATTCCGAGTTCTTGTGCCATTTCATGAGTAGTACCAACAAACTCTTGCAATTGCTGATCAGTTGCTTGTGTAACTTTTTCAAGATCGGTCATCGCTTGATCAAATTCATAAATATAAGTAAAGCCTTGTTGAATTTGATTAAATGAGCCATAGATCAATCCCATTGCTCCAACCCAAATTGGAATACGACTTAGAGCATTTGAGAAGTCCTCAAAAATTCCTTGTCCACTACGTCTTACATTATCGCTAAAATAACTCATTTGTTGATTAGCAGTGTCGAGTGTATGAATATATTCTACTAATTCACCATTACTTTTTTGATATGCAGTTATTACTCTAAAAGTAGATTCACTTAAACGATCAGAAGTAGGTTTAAGTGTAACCATTTCAGCATTTACACCACGTAAACCATGTTGAACACGTAAAGTTTCTGCAACAAATTCTTTTAATTCTTCTCTTTGATTACGCACTTGTTCTACTGTATCTGTAGGCATTGCACTTATGCGACCAAAATTTTGTGCTAATTGTGCTTGTTGAGGATCATTACCATCGAAAGGTAATTCAGTACCTCTTTTTCTACTAGCAACTCTATTTTTTTCAGCTTCATTTAATTCTTTTACAGATTGTGTTAATTCTTCCGTTCTTAATCTTTGCTCTCTCAAATATTCAATATGATGAAGTTGTTGATTAATATTGCTTGTTCCTCTTTTTTCTATATTAGAAAAATTATCTAAATTTGCTAATTGCTTCCGCAGGTTTAATAGTTGAGCATTATTTTCGATTTCTTCATCTGAATATTTAGCTAATAACTCTCTTGCTTTGATCGATGCTTTCTCATTTTTATTTAATGCTTTTGCTTTATCGTTTAAATTACCATAAAGCATTTCTACTTTTTTTAATTTATCATCTAAATTAGCAGTAGTAATTTCTAAATTTTTGTATGATTTTTTAAAATTTTCTAAATCTTTTTGACCGATCTTTCCAGTTCTTTCTAAATTAGTAGCCATTTTATCATAGGCTTCTATACGTTTATCAAATGAACCTTGATTGATTGATACTCCACGATTAGTGATTTGATTGTTTTGAATTTTAGCATTTTCTTTTAAAAATTTATTTTGTTGTTTAGTAATAGATAAAGTTTTTTCGCCTTTTTTATTATAAGATGCTTGAATCTTATCTAATTTTCCTGCATATTCTTGTTCTTTTCTAAGACGATCAAGAGTTTCTTTATTTAATCTGCTAGTATTTCTTATAGTTTCTCTCGTATTTTCAGCTTGCTTTTTTGCGATCTGCTCTTGTTTAGTACCAACATCAGTTAATTTTTTATTTAAATTTTCTAATTCATTTGCAAGTCGAGCAACATCGTCTAATTCATTCATATCTAGCTTTAAGCTAATTTCTTTATTGTTATAATCATTAATAAGATCGTCAATTTTTCTTCTTAGGTCTGTTACCGATTCTTCATTTAAATCCGCACCAACTATAATCTCCAAAAGATTTTCAGCCATTATATTCACACTCCTTTTTAACAACAAAAAAACTGGCTATTGATTAGCCAGTTCTTTGTCGTATGTTAAGTTTTCAAACAATTCACAATAAATATCATAATTAAATGCTTCTTGTCCTTGGAATATTTTGTCGCAATTTAAAACTGCTTCTCCAACAACCATCAACATTTGTCTGTTTTCTTCATTTTCTTCGATGACCATTTCTTCTTCAAAGAGTTCGACAATCTCTTTTTCACATGCTTCTTGATTCTCTATTTCATATACTTCGTTGCCATTCACTGATTTTGTTTTCACATTTCCTTCTTCATCTAACACACCATAGTTTTTGATGATGGCATCTTTTTCGTCTTGGACAAGATTTAAATGCGCTTGCATTCTTTTTACCAACCTTGTTCGCATTCGTGATTCTCGCCCTTTTAGTTTTAATTCCATTAGGAAGTTTCCTAAATCTAATAGTTGATTATGACGTATATTCACGTTATCCCTCCTTGCGTTATTCGTTGATAGTTTGTACTGCTTATTATTTTTTTATGCAGGAAAGATGATATGTAATATGAAGCAAATGCTTCATATTTTCTTTTTTAAATGTTTTAATATTTTTAAATTTTTTCTAATTTCAATAATTATCCATACTGTTTGAATGTTAGCTAATGTCCAACCAAGAATATGTGACCATAAAAAATATTTTGTCCATTTTCTTGAAACCCATAAGTGTGGAATTTTCATGTTGATCACCTTTGTTTCTTTTTAAATTTTAATCTAACCAAGGGAGGTCAATTGCTACAAATTTAAAATACCAATCATTATTATTAAGTCCACCTTCGGGGAAACATCTTAATCGAATAGATTCTCCACGACCAGTTTTAAGCATCGTTTGTCCACCCATTTTCATATCCTTATCTGAATTTACTGTATATCCTGCAACATTTATCCATGAATCGGGTGCAAAAGTTCCACTTATTTCATCATAATCAGTATTCCATTCTAAAGAAAGTCGCATATCAGTATCAGAATTAGTAACGATTTCTTCTGCAACCCAATAAATAGTACGCTTTTCATTTGGGCGAATTGTTACCAATGGGAAAATCAAATCAGTTGTGGTTGGAGCAGGAAGCCATCCATAAGGATTTAAAGTTATTCCTTCGGGAAGTGGAACACTATTTGGACTAAAATACGTAAGAAATCCTTTACGCACCGCCCATTCTTTAAAAGTTTGATTATAATCATCCCTAAAAAAACCCATCGCTTTCCCTCCTTAACTAAATTTCAAAACTTTTTTTAGTCTCACGCATTTTTGCTAAATCTTCTTTTATATAATATTGTTGCGTAACTGTAGGAGATTTATGATTTAACAATCGTTGTACAACTTCTAAAGGACAACCATCATTATATAAAATAGAGGATGCACTGTGACGAATGTCATGTGAATGTAAATCAACATCGATAATCGCACCAATTTTCTTAATCCAATTAGTTTGAATAGTTGATTTATTTATCTGTTTCCATTCACCTTTATATTTGGTGATGAATAAATATTCTGATTCTATATTTTTCTTTTTACGGAAATCTAGCCAACCTTTTATTGACTTCATTGCTTTATCAGATAAATATAATGTAACTTCATATCCTTCTTTTTCAATCACACGCTCAATAACTTCTTCTTTAAAATTGATTTGATCAATTCGAATGTTGCTGATTGCATTTACACGAGCCATACTTGACAATGCTATCTCAAAATATAGTTCAATTTGTTTATCTAGTTTTGATAATCCTTTTCTTATTTGTTTGATTTGATCTTTAGTTAGAAATGTTTGCACGATTTGCGGTTTTTCATTAGGTGATAGTCGAGGTCTTTCCATAAAGTCGAGAGGGTTTTCACGAATTTTTCTTTTTTTTCTTAAAAATAAAAAGAATGAGGAAATACTGCTCATTCTTCTTTGTATCCTACGTTCATTGTTTCCTAAAATACTTGTACAAAAAGCAACAAAATCTTCCAATAAATCCACCATATCTTCAATTCCATCTTTTTCACTTAAGATTTCAATAATATCTTCATGCATCAAAGAGCCTTGCTCATATTTTTCATTAATAAATACTAACCACTGATTAAAATCACTTTGATAACTCTTTTTAGATGCATCGGATAAATTCATATTTTTAAAATTGAAGTAACGCTTTATATGGTGTTTATTGCTTTCACATACTTTTGCTAATGCTTCTTCTGTGGCATATCTAATGTATTTTCTTTTTGCCATATTTTCACCTACTTAGTGTCTAACCCTCGCTTCTCTAATCCTTCTTTCATTGCTTCTACATGCTCTTTTCCACTTGCTAATCTTTCGTAAGTTCTTTCTGTAAATGGTCTAGGATACATATATGCTAATTGAAAGTTTGGAAAGCTATAACCTTGATCACCTAATGCCATTGCACGAGTATGTCCATATTCTATTAATGGTGCAAGATATTCATTAACTTGATATTTTTTCGTGACATTTTTGATCGAATAATAATTTCCATTAAAAAGAGGGTTAGCTTCAATATTTCGAATATCGAGCAAACCCTCATTAGCACCCCTACGTTGATAAACTTTTGGATTAGGATAAACATCGTAAACTTCTTTTTCGATAACTTCAATTTCAACTTCTTTGATTTTTTGAACGACTTCATTTTTTAAAGTATCTTTAAGATGTTCACGAATATAATTTTCTAAATCGTCAAGATTATTAAACTTAGGCATTTAGATCATTCCTTGCTTTTTTCTTCATTGATCATGCTCTTAACGATCTCACTATTTAAATCTTCTTCTTTAATATTCTTCATTTGATTTTCAAACATTTCGAAGTTTTCTTTGACTACCATATTCATAGCTTGAACTTCCATTAATACTTTGTCGATTTGCTCTCTAGGAAATTCAACAAAAATATTAAAGAGCAATCCAGTATTAATTAATCGTTGCAATACGACCAGTTGATTCTCGATAGATTTTGGCATTTCAATATCTGTGAAATGTTTAATAATCTGAAAGATTAAATACATTTCTAAGAATCCAGTTTGCATTTCGACTTTTTTAGTTCTTAATACATCAATTTTTTTCATGTACTCTTGTAGCATTGCTACAATATCAGATTGTAAGAAATTCTTTTCTATTGTAATATAAACTAAATCTTCTACTCCATTATATTCAACTAAAAATTCTACTTTTTCTCTTTCTTCAAGAGCATCATGATATTGCTTTAATTTTTTTAAAGTGAATTTTTCTGCTACTGTTTCATCAATAAAGCCTTCTATTTCTAATTCACTATCAATATCTTCCATATTTCCTTCTTCTTCATTTTGATAATAATCTTCTGCAAAGTTTTCATTTTGTGGCATCTGATCATCGACTTCTAAATTTTCATCGATATCTTCACCATCATCAACACTATTTACTTTTTCTATTTTTTCATTAATATCTTCTACTTCTTTTATTTTTTCTTCTAACTTTTTTTCTTGATCATCTTTCTTTTCTTCTGTCATAATCTAACCTCCTTTTCCGCATTAAACTAAAACTTGTTTTTATCCTGCTCATTAATTTCTACATTTAATTCTTCTACATTATTGATAGTATCAACTGGTTTATCAATAATAGGCTTTTCAGTTTGCGATTGTGGTTGAGGTTTAGGTTGAACTGTAGGTGTTTGTTGTTGGTTAGTAGCAACATCCATCGTTTCAGTTACTTGGATTTCTTCATTTGCAGTAACTGTACTTTGTGCTAAAGGCTTTTCAACTTCAATCTGCTCAACTACAACTGCTTCTTTGTTTGTTCTTAACGGAACAACACCACGAATATTTGAAGTAGTTTTGACAGAAGAATATAATCCACTTGCAGATAAGCCATATACTATACCACTTATTATAATTTGACTTATTCCACTATCCATATTAACTAGGAAAGACATCGCTAAACCCATTACCAATGAAATCATCGGTGCGAATTTTGTATTGAATCCCGACATTTTAAAAACTTCTGTAATAGCAACAACTAAAGGCACAGCCCAAAAACTATTTTCATTTAAAAGACTAAAATCCATTTAAAACACTCCTTTATCTTCTGAAAATTATGAAAAGCAATAAACCAATAATGATCACTTCTAACATTTTGCTTCACTCCAATCTTTTATCTGTCATTTTCATCTATTATTGGTGTGTCAGCATTTTCCTCAAATTCACGATCTCTCATTTCAGCTTGAATATATTCACGATCATTTTTGATTGAATAAATATCTCGTTCAAACCTACGATCTGCTCTTTCATCATCGCCACGATTTTTGATATAGCTATATAATCCCCAAATTAATAAAGCTAAAATGCCAAGAAAAATTAATCCGTTTATAGTAAAAAATGTTTCCCAAAACCAACCATCTTCGGTTGTATAAGCACCAAATCTATCAATTGCAACAATATTCATAAAATCACCAACTTTCTTGTAACTATTTTTCCTTGAAAACATTGAAAAAATACAACCAAAATATCCTAATGAAACTGGAATTTTATCTCAAAGAATTAAAAAAAAGAGATAGCCTAATAAGGCTATCTCTAGGAATTAATATTTGATCATTTCGATCATACGTGAATGAGTGTCAGGTTTCATTACGTCAATTGACATATCGAATACTGATGGATCGCCTTCGGCTTCCATAGTGATCTCAAAAGCAGAGTTAATACGTGCTTGATAGATAACAATTTGGAACGATTCAAGTTCTTTTGTTTCATAGTTAGTAACAACTGTATCACCAACAATTTTGTAAGTTCCACTGAATGCATCAGATTTAATTGTCATCATTTCAGTTCCTACACCACTATCAAACATATAGTAAGCGATATATTTGTCTCCTGCTACTGCACCAACTGGGGCATAGTAAGGATCACCTGCATCACTGATTAAAACACTTGCAGGTTCAACGGTAATTAAACCAGTATTATCTTGTTCATATCCATTTTCAGAAGGATAAATTCGAACTGTATCAGTTGGAGTTTCAGCAAATACGATTGCTAAAACCGCAGTACCTCCACCCGCAGGAGTTACACTTTGTACAGTTAGAGATTCACGCTTATGAATAGATTGAGTAGCACTTGATAACTCAACACCAGTTTGCAATGCAACTGTACGAGGGTTAAGAAGGGCATCTTGAATTTCGAAAGTTGCAGTACGGTTGTAGTCAAATGCCATTAAGATTGAGTTCGATCTACCACCACGAACATAAGTTCTTTCTGCTTCATTTGTTAAGTTAGTAAGTTTCAATGTATCTAAATAGAGAACTGGAACGTCATTCATATCATAAAATGTAACGTCTGCTACTTCTTTAACACCAAAACGTGCCATTTATACCACTCCTTATTAATTAGTAATTTTTGATGTCCAGTGCTTAAGATTGATATTTTTTGCTCCTGCCATCATTGCTTTAGTAGAAAGATGATAATTGTCGATCAAGTCTAAACGTTTGAACTCGTCATACATTTGATAAACCGTAAGATCAAAAATATTTAATTTGTTCAAAGAAAAAGACTTAGATGCTATTGCGGAAATGATATCCGCAAAATCTAAGTCATTGTTTTCTTTCTTCTTCTGTTTTTGAATTTCGGCTTGTGATTTTTGTAATTTTTCGAGTATTTGTTTAGCACGATCATTTTTAAATTTCATTTCATCTTTAATGGTTTTTTCACCATCTAAACCATTTTGCCATTTGATAATCTGTTTTATATCATCGAAATTATCACTATGAATAACGAAATGTATTTCGGGGTCTTTAGCCACAATCATTAAATATTCTTTGATAATCTCAACTTCTATTCCAAAAAAGGTTTTTATTGCTTCTTTGATATAATTGTCAAAATCTGCATCAGAAAATGCGATCATTATATTAAAAAGAGAAATATCGACTTCTTCTGCAAATTCTTCTTTAATAAAATTCTTTTTTGAAATTAGAAAAAGATTTAAATGCTCAACATATTTGTCATAACCTTTTCTAGCAATTTCTCTAATAGTTAAAGGTCTAATGTTCCCAACATCTTCATGGAAAAAAGGCTCTCCACTAATTAGCTTTAATTTATGATCAGCAGTTAATTCAGTAAATTTTCTTTCAATTTTTTTAGTTTCTTCTTTATGTTCGCTTTCTACTGCCAATTAATTAACCTTCCTTCTAATCGGACTGCTTGATAATTTTCATTAACTGCTAAATGATCAAAGGAAACTAAATCGACTTTTAAATCGATCTCACCTACATCAAACCTTTTTGCTATTTCAGATATGTTTTGAGCTATTTCATAAGGTCTTATTAATTTTTGAAACGTACCATTATCGGCTCTTTTTTCGATTAACCATAATTCTTTGTGGATAACAATATCAAACCAAATAATTATATCTTCCACTATGTCATTTTCTGTGAAGGTCATTCTTGGAAAATATAAATGAATTTGACTTCTTCTACCTTCGTTGTATTGAACATTAAAAGGATAAGGGAAGAAGCGTTGATCACTACCTAAAGGTGCGAGAGAACCAACACTTTTCTTAGGTAGTTCATATGGTCTAATATCATCATTTCCTACTAAAAAAATTAAGTCATCATCTTGTAAAAGTTTTCCGATAAAAATAACTAGATCGCTTGAAATGGTCTTAAGGTTATTTACCAATCACCCCAACCTCCTTCTTCGGTAGGAGTTGTTTCAGTTGGTGTTTCAGTTGTTGTATCTGTTTCTTCTTCCATTGGAGGTGCAGGAGTGTCAGTTCTTTCCATTGTAAATTTCACAATGCCTTTAGCTTCGTACACTTCTGTCACATCATCTATTCCAATGATTTCATACTCTCTTAAATTCATTGTGAATCGATCTTGCAATTCAAAAGTTTTCGCTTGCTGATAGGATGCATAGATCGAAATCTCATTTGTTGTAACGATTAAATATTCTTCATCTTCATCGAAATCAGTTCTTTTTCCTAAAGCAACTACTGGAATTTCAGAACCATCAACTACACTTTTTAATAGTTGATTACATAATCTCAATTTCAATGTTGGATATATTTGATCATTATTAAAATCCATAATGAGCCACGAATGATTATTTAACTCAACAATCTTGCCTTTTTCGGCATTTGTGTTTGGTCGCAGTAGTAAAGTTTTTTCTTCTGTTGTCTTTTCATCATTTATAATTGCTTCAATTTCTTCTCCATTTATTAAAACGATTTGATAAAAAGGACTTTGTGCAAAATTGTCATTTATAAATTTTTTAGTGTTATCAATGGAATTTTTACTTCCATTTTCTAACCTTCGTTTATAACTATGCAAGTCCATTTATATCACCTTGCTTTTCATTTTTTTTAAAATGGAGATAGATTTAAAGACATCAGATTTTACTTCTTCTACTGTTAAATTGTCTCTAGTTAAATTTTCGAGAGTAGCAATTAGAGATAAAAAATCCTCGTAATGATGTAACTTAATCACGAGGTTAGAAAGACCAATCATTTCTCTATTCAATGATTGGATATATTGTTTTAAAGTAGGACATTTTTCTTCAAACATAGGTAATATTTTAAAGAATCTTCCGACATATTGTTGTAAACCACTATCCATAACTTTTTGATTGATCGTGCCATATTTAGTATTCATTCTAATCTATCCAATCCTCTAGCATAGGTGTACTCACTAATTAATTGAGTAGCTTCTAACCTAAACATTCTTCTTAACTTTTGCAGTTCGGATAATAAATTAGCTTGTGAGTAAAATTTAAATTCACGATTTCCAATCAATTGTCTAAGATTTTCAGTAGAAACAATATGTGGTGTTAAATATTCAATTACCATTAATGTAGCTAAAATCTCTATTTCGTAATTGTCGAGATCAATATCAAACTGTTTAGCTTCTTCATTAAAATTAATAAATAAGTCTGATTCACTTTGTCTAAAATTAACACAAGCACTTCTTAGAAATTTAACAAAATTATCTTCCAGTTCTGCTTCGGTTAATTCTAAATAAGAATAATCACTTACTTTCATTAAAAAAGAATTGTAAATATCATCAAAAAGGGTAGCCATTTATACTCCCCCTTATTGTGCGAGTTCAACATTGAATCGATCTTCTAAAATTTTAATTTTAGAAACGCTATCCAAAGTGCCTTCTTTAATTTTTAATCTTGCTCTTGAAATAATTAATTGTGCATATCCTCTAGGAGAAGATTGAACAACTTGCTCAAAAGTGTCATTATCAAAAGAGAAAATATTATCTATGTTTTGTGGATTCTCCAATTTCTTGTATAGCTTGTCTAATCCTAGATAATTCACAACTTCATCATCTAAAATTAATATCCAAGGCTCGTCAAGGAATCGTCTTTGACCACTTCGCATAGTTAATAGTTCTCCAACTTCTAAATATTCAATGTCACCATATCGCTCAAATTTGACTTCTAATCCAGTTTTTCTTGATTGATAAACTAATGAACCATTTGTAATATTCATCACTGGAATGAGTTCATTTTTATCAAGAGAAGGCTTCTTTAGTCTTTGAATCGGAAAAGGATCGGGATTAAATTCAGAAGTTTTCGCTTCTTCATCTTGATCTTTTTTCATCAATTCTTGTTCTTTTTGCTTTTCTAATTCTGCAACTGAAAGTCCGAGTTTGTAGATTTTCTCTAGTTCTTCAATCTTTTTTCCTTCTAACTCGGACTTAGAAAACATTTCAGTTACATTTAAGATTTTTTCAATTATATCTTTTTTAGCCATTTTAATTCTCCTTTTACACTTTTTTAACATCTATTGACTAGCTTGAAACTAATCATTAAGCCATACGATAGATACCGTAATTGCTAGAAGAAATAACTGCGAATCCTGCTTTCTTGATAAATTTATACTCACGTTGCATATCAAGACGAGTATTCTCTACTGTTTCTTCAATGATAGAATCGCCCTCTAGGACAACTTTCACAAAGCGATTTTCCATCTGTGGAGCAACGATAAGGAAGTTATTGTCAATTGCCCAATCATAAGTGTTAGGAGTATGTGCTTGACGAATCTCAACCATCGGAGTACCTCTAAACATACCAAGGAATCCAATAGCATTTCGTTGTTCGATCATGCTATCTGAAACTTCCGCAGTAGTAATACGAGCAAGTGCTGATTTTGTACCTAAAATCATAGCTTCTGCACCAGTGCTTGCTTCTACATGTTGGATAAGATCAGTTAATTCAGCTTCACTGAATGTACCAGTTGATTGGAATACTGGATTTAATTGATCATAAGAATTGTAAATTGCATTGTACACTTCTGTTTTAATTTTGTTATTATAAGATGCACTTACACGATCAATTAAAGAAACCCAATCGACTTTTCCTGCTAATAGACGATGAAGTTCCTCGTAAATTCCGACTGCATAAGTTTTAGTACGAACGCTAATAGAACCTTTATCGATTCTTTCACGTCTGATATCTAAGTTACCATCTGACACTAGAGCAACGTCAAATAGGCGATTATCTTCTACTGTGAAAACACGAGTATCGCCCCAATCCAATTGAATCGTTTCTACGAAATCATCAAATTGTTCTTCTAGTCCACTAACAACTAGAGTGTCAAGTGCTTCTTCTAAAATAGCAAACAATTGAGGATTTGCTCTAAAAGATTTAGGAGTGATTTTATCACTACCACCATTCAATTCGATTAGTTCTTGTCTCAATACTTGGTTTGCATCAGTTTTAGAATATTTTGTGATATTATCTTTTGCAATATCAACTGCTAATTTAGATAATTCATGCATTGGCATGTTGTATTCCTCCTTAGAATTTATTGAAAATTCTGATTTTTAATAGCAAAATTATACTGATTCAACTTTTAGAGCATAAGCAGTTTGTGCATTGTATCCTAATACAGTTTGTTCGATTACTCTTAATTGAGTACGTGCAGTAGTTCCTGCAACTGGGTCAACTGGTACTAAAAGATAGCTACCAACTGCTCCTGCAACTAAGTTTCCAACTACTGGTACTCCAGTAAATAAATCAGCAGTCATTGTAATCACGTCACCAACTGTTAAGTGATACGCTCTACCTTCTTCATTTGCTTCTACTTCAAAATCATCAAGTGAATTAGCTAGAGAATCATACATCACCTCTGGTGTAGCATGTAAAAGCAATTCGTTAGCTAGGTCAGTTGGTTCGGAAACAGTGTAAAGTTCACGCTCACCAACAATTAAATCTTGAAGTTCAACAAAATAACCATTTTTCAAAATGTCTGCACTACGTACAGATTCTAAGTGAGTTCCTGCGATCTTATCTAATCTGATTTGCATAAAAGTTTACCTCCTAAAAATTATTTTTTTAAATGCTTCGTGAAGTAATGGTCATAAGAAGTAGTAATAACTTCTTCTGATTTTGTCTCCGAGTTTACATAGAATTTTGCGAATTTATTTTCAACTTGTTTGCCACTTTGCTTTCTACCAAGAATAGCAAAAAGTTTATCTTCTGCTTCTTGGATTGTATAATTTTGAGCATTCTCACGAATATCTTTTACATCTTCATCAGCTAATGCTTCAAATTCAGCAATCTTGGCATTAATGTTTCTTAAATGTTCTTCTTCTTCTTTATTCTTTTTATATTCAACTAGCTTTTCATGTTCTTTCAAAATTCTTTCATAATCTTTTTTCATTTGAGCCATATCCGTTGCAATCTTTTCTAATTCATTTTTTTCATTAAATTCCTTACCCTCTTGCTTAGTTGATTCATCATCCTTTTGTTGAAAATCCTCTTTACGAGTTTCATCATCGGACTTGTTTTTGTCATCCAAAGCACCATTATCACCATCCTTGTCAAACTCTTTCCCTTCTTGACTGTCTTGATCTGATGGATTTTGTTTGTCATCTTGACGATCTTGATTATCTTGCTTGTCTTTATCAAGTTGATTATCTTGATTATCTTGTGCATCTTGTTTTTCCTTATCAGCTTCATGATTAGCTTCATCTAAAATTCTTCTTAATTCTTCTTTAAATTCTTCAACATCATAATTCTCAATATTGGTAATTCCTGCTTTTTCTAATTGTTCATCAGTAATACCAAATTCTTTCATGAGTTCTTTATGCACGTCTTTATCCTCCTTCTTTTCAAACTTGTTTTGATATTCAGCAAGTTTGCTATTGATTATGCTCGTCAACTCTTGTTGATTGAACATTTTCTCAACTGTACTTTGAGGAATAGCTGGCTCATTGCCACTACCTAAAATACAACAACCATAGAATTGGAAGTCGGTGAATACAAAATATCCTTCATCATTAAAGAAACCATCATAGTTTTCAGATAATTCCATTGATTGAAATTTAATAGTGTCTCGATTCATGATGTCGATTGCTTCATCGAATTTAGTCCAAAGCAAACCTTCAACTGTTAAATATTCTTCTAATCCACCAAATTCATTTGCTCTTAATTCGAATCTAGGATTAGAATCGGTAGGTATAACACCATAAGCACTACCAAGATATTTAGTAGTAATGCCTTTTTCATCATCTATTGAAAGAACAATTCGATGATCGCTAAAATCTTTTTGACCTTCATTTTCCTCGATATATCCTAAAATTGGAGTTAAAGCAATCGATGGGAGTGCTTTAAGGACTGCTTCTTTTGTAAATATTGATCCATTGTAATTTTTTCCAATGTTCAATATCCACACTTTAATCTTCATAAATCTACTATCTAGTTGTTTGATTGCTTCAAACTCAATAGGAATTTTTGTAATGACTTGCTTGTTCTTTTTGTCCATTAATTCACCCCCTTATAAGGAAGTTTAAATTTTACTCACGATTTGCATTGTCATCACGATTTCTTTGTTCTTCACCATTTTCAGATAGTTCATCCTCTTGTGAAGTTGGTCTACCACCTTCATTTGTAGCATCATCAGTAGTAGTAGTTTCTGTATTTGTTCTTTCTTCCAATGCTTCTTTACCACTTTGAGTATGAGCAGATTGTAAAGGAACAAATTTATCAACTAATCCAAGCATGTTATTTTCTAAAAATGCCATTGCAGTAGGTTGTGAAGGAGTTAAGCCTAATGCAGAACAAAGCATCATTTTTACTGGTATACCAAATTGTGCATTTTTTAATAGACGATCAATATATTCTTGCTTATTGAAAATCGACATATCTAAAAACTTCACTCTAAATTTGTATGCACCAGTAATAACATGTTTAATTTTACGATTAATCCAACGTTCAATTTGTCTTACAACTGCAAAGGATTCTTGTTCATCTACCATAATTGATTTTGTTAAATTTGCTTGACTAGCATTGTCTCCATTAAATAAAAGAGAAGATGTACCAACACTAGAATAAAATTCATGTTCTGCTTCCCAAACAGTGTTACGCTCTGACTTGTCGCTAGAAAAATCAATTGTCGTAACATCAAATGGAACTGTCAAAACTCCAACTGTTTCGGGAATTGTTTGTGCAGATTTATTATGAAAATTTGTTACCATTGCTAGATCAAGTAGAAAGTCATTATTTCGTTCACTATTTTCTCGCATTGGTATTTTTTGAACGATGAATTTATAGTTTTGTAATGTTTCTCTAGTTTTTTTCAAATTTTTATAATCTTCTAAATCAAAAATTGATTGGAAAATTCCAACCAATGGGGGAAGATCATAATCTAATTCTTCATTTATTTTGATACAAATAGTCTGTTTAGGGTCTAATTCAGCCCATTGACCGATAGAACCATTCAGATATTTGTTGTATAAACTCTTAAATTCTTTAGGATACATTTCTAATTGTGGTAGATTACGATCAAAATAAGCTAAATTAAAGCTGAAATTATATACTCCATCTTCAATGCTTGATATCGAACACCACTCATTAGGTAATTGCTGAATAAAATATGAGTTTTTGCCTATATGTTCATAGCCATAAAATGTATCTCTAATCCAACAAATTTGTTGAATCTTTTTCATTTCATGCTTTATATTCATAATGTCTAGCAAGTCTACCGTTTTATAAAACCCATTCATAAAAGGCTTTTCATTAATGTTCTCAACATTAATCCCATAAGGCTCAACAATATAATCCAATGTGCTTAATTTTGCAAAATAGTTAACAACACGTCTATAATGTGGAGAAACATTATAAAGATTATTGGAAAGATTTGTTAATTCTTTTGTATATCTTCTAGGATTAGTTAAATAGGTTTGAACATCTTCTTTTCTGAATGTTTGATTAGTAGACTGCGCTCTAGCATTTAAATCTTGTATGATCATATTTGACAATTCAGCAAAATTCATTTTTACTGATTGTCTAATAAATTCTGTTTCTGCAAGTTCATTTTTAGTTTCAGTAACATCCAAATTGTTCCACCTCCTTATAACCCACTACTGGCTTTTCTTCCCATAAAGAAACTTGAAACATCGAAAGTTTCTTCACGTCTGATTTGGTTTTTCTTTTCTAAAAGGTGAATGTAAAAAAGACCATATTCAATTGCACTGAATCGGTCTTTATTTATTCCTTTACTTATTTGTTTAACTTTTGTTTGTGTACCACTTACTGAATATTCTAAGTTCATTAATTCTTCTTCTAATAAATCAGTATAGATGAAGGGGAGAAGTTCTTGATTTAATTCCTCCGAACCTTTTTTCTTAATCGTGTTTCTAGCTTCATTTTCACTTACTAAAAATTTAACTTGATGGTTGCTTACACATGTCATAAAGTGATTGTGAATATCCGAGTTTCTAGTTTCTTTTGCTTGCGCTTTAATAGCAAATACCATTGGAATTGAATTGTTAGTTTTGTATTTATCAAAGCGATTGTCATTCATAACCTCATAAGGTGGAAACTCATCGATTTCCAATACTAGATTATCGACAACTGCTGATCCGATACCGTTGGCATCAATAATTAAAGCAGAAGCATTATATTTGTAAACCATTTGCTTAAGAAATAAACTCTGCTTTAAAAAGTGAGTTCCTTCCATTGAAATTAAGTTCACACAATGTTTCTGATAAGTGCCATCGCCACGATCAATACATTTAAAGACTGCAAGTGCAGAAGTTGCATTCTGACTACCTTCTGATCTCGCACAGTCATAAGAGAGAATGTACATTGCATTTTTATCTGTAGCTTTACTTTCCGCAGTAGGTAAAGTTCTACATTTTCTGAAATCTTCTAAATTGATTAGTGAGTTATCATTTGATCCTGTCCAAATACTTTCATATTCACGACTAAATGATAAAACGTTAAAGTTAGAAGATTCTTTTAATTCTTGAATATAATCCATTGAAAGCAATTCATGCATACAAGCAAGTTCATATGAAGCACCTACAATAAATGCTGACTTGCCTTGGATCATATCTTTTAAAACTTCCATATGTCTTTTGTAGGCATAAGATTGTTTTACTCCTGCGGTAGTTACATAGCAAACTGGCTTATGCAATTCATTTGAATCTTCTAAACCATTCATCGCTTTACGATTGTTTGCCATGATCGGCATGATAACACTGTTAAGAGTTTCTTCATCAAATTTTTCATGAACTAATTCCTCAATTGATAAACCCATACGTCTAAGTCCACGAGAAGATTCTGATAAAGCTACACAGTCAAGTATTGCTCCATTATGAAAAACAATTTTGGTGTAATCCTTTTCGAATCTGATCTGCTTACATTCATTTTTAAGAATGGGAAAGAACTCCCATATTTGCTCCAAGTTTTGTTGGGCGATCTGACTACTCATTATTTTCTGTGGACTTGTTATTGTCAGTTTCAATCTAGGATAAAAAATACATTTAAGATACAAAGCTAAAATTTGTAAAAACGACTTCGAAGAACCACGAGCAAAAACTAAATAGGTGATTCTATACTGGAAAATAATTCGAAGTATAATTCTCTGATAAAAGAATAAAAAGAATGTTGAATTTGGGTCTTTTATAAAATCTAAGAATAAGTCAGGTTTGGCACGAAATAATGCTAAATATTTCAACCAATCTTTTTCCATTGTTTTAAAAGACTTTACACTATTTTCTTTTTTACTTGCATCGTTTTCTAAAGTCTCTACTTGTTTTGGTTTATGCTTAACAAAATTATCCTTCATCTATACCACTCTCAACTTTCGGTGTATCAGAAGGTGTTTCACTTAAAGATTCCATTCCTATTAGCTTTCTCACATAATTGGCATAATAAAAAATTGTACGATCAACAATGTCTTGATTCTCTACGAGAGTTACATCTAATGGTGGAACAAAACCTTTCTTTTCGACTTCTTGAAAAATGGTACTAAAATTTCTCATACCAGTAGCTTCATCGCTACTTTTTCTATCGATTGGTCTGAATCCACTAGATTTAATCAAAACATCAAATTGTCGTGACAACTTTTCAAATGTTCCTATATCGTTTTCTAATAATGCTTTATCCATTAACATCGAAAGTTTACAATAAAATTGAAGTTGTTTTCTATGTTGTGGGGTAGAAATATCATTTGCTAACACCATGTCTTGATATGTGCGCTCCATTTGAATAATTTGTGTATTAGTATAACTTCCCCATTTAGCTTTCAATTCTTTTGTAACTTTAATGGCTTCAAATTCAGCTTCTTCTAATTCTCCATCAGTAACTTTTGATTCTTCTACAATAAATTCATCATCTGAATATCTTTCTTCTTCATCGGGGAAAATAGAATTTGCGAAAGTAAGGTTACGATATTGATGCAAAGAAGAAATCATTCTCATATACTCGCCAAAAGTATTATTTTTAGATTCTTTGGCTTTCTTCCACACATTTTTTAGAAATGGTTTGTCGATTACTTGTAAAGTCCGAAAAACTGTTTCTATTTGTGTTTCATCTGTCATTTGCTTCAAACATTGCTTACACAAATTAACATAGCCATCATGAAATAATTCTGAATCAGTAGTATAAAAATTAAACATTTTTAATGTCCGATTACATCTTGAACAATTCTTTGTGTTATCATCTTTTTTCTTTTTTGTTACCATCAATATCGCTCCTTTCTCTCTTATTGAACAACTTTTCCTCCACCTACAAAGCGATATTCTAAATGACTTCCTTTGATCTTATCTACACGAACTCCACCAGTTTTTGCACTAGCAGTATGAAGAATTTGACCATTTCCAATATAAATTCCACAATGAGCAATAGGTTGAGTTTTAACATTTATACCGTTATAATCTTGCGATCTCCATCCTTTATAAGTCATAAAAAATAAAAGATCACCACGTTTAGCTTTTGACAAATCGGTATATTGATACTTAGAAAACTTTTTTACATATTCCCATTGCGATCTTGAAGTTGAAGGTAAGTCCATGCCAAGTGAATATAAGTGAATCCATCTAGTAAAATCAGAACAATCAAAAGAATTGGGATTATTACGATCACTTCCAAATTCATAAGGAGTACCATAATATTTCCAAGCAGTATTTATCGCATTTTCGACATAACTACCATTTACTGGTTTAACATTACGATTAACAAATACTGGATGAAGTTGTGGATACTTCCAAGTGTGATGTACATTTGTTATCCCTAAATTATTTTCCGATGCTAATTTTCTTGCCATGTTTTCTTCAAATTCAGTTGGTGGATGCTGAATAGTAAAGTTAGGATCGTCTTTACCAACATTTAAATCACCAATAACAATTAGATTATCTTCTTTTAAAACATTTGGATCAGTAAATAATTTATCTGTTTCTTCTATTTCATCAATTTTTTCTTTAATAATTTCTTCTTCCGTTCTATTATCTGTTTGATAAATATCATCTTGGATTGGTGTTTGGGGATTATCGTCTTTATTAAAAAGATTACAAGCCGATAACAACATTACAGTTGTCATAAGTATAGGAAATGCTTTTCTCAATGTTTTACCTCCTTTACACATGTTGTAGATTTATTCTTTGTGGAAGCAGTTCACCTTCATCTGTAATAACTAAAATAGCTTGACTAGCTTCCGACATTGCTTTTAACTTTTTACTATAATTATTTCTTCCCATTGTGCTACCACAATAAATTTCCATAGCACCCATATTTCTTTCAGTAACAGTAAAATGATGCAAGTGACCGAACACAATTGCATCATAAACTTTTTTGTCTATTGAATTGTGCGCTTCGATCTTTGATTTATCTTGCTTTTTATCTAAATCACCATGCAAGAATTTAATTTTTAAACCATTTATTTCTTTCGAAGCAGAATAAAGTAAGTTGTCTGATCCATGAGCCATTTCTATTCTTGGAATATTACTGGCTTCAATAAAAACTTGAACTGCATAGTTAATAACACGAACTGCATTATCACCATCCAAATTATCGTTTTTATTGATTCCATGAATACGATCATGGTTTCCTGCTATTCCAGTAAACGTAACATTTACATATTGAGAAAGAGAAACTAGCATTTCAATCAAACATTCAGTTGCTTTAACTATTTGTGTTGAATAGTTAAACTCTACATCTGCTGATTGAGTGCTTCTCATATAACAATGCTCAACTAAATCTCCAAGAGAGACTACTTCAACATCTGTTACTCCATACAACATACAAAACTCTAGCGTTTTTTGAATCAGCTTATTCAATCTCTTTTTTAGAATTTCATAATTGTAATAATTACCATCACAATTATTAATGACTGCTCCAACATGCCAATCTGTTACGATCAATACAATTTTGTTTGTATTACTTGGCAATTTTGGTTTGAAAGCAAATTCTGGCAATTCTAAATCAAGATGATCTAAAAATGCATCTTTGATTTCATCAGCAATAAGTGACCATTGTGACATTTCACGCTTTAATTTATTTAATTTATTTTGCTCAATTTGCAAAGCACGTTTTTGATAATAAAGATCGCCAACTGCATTTTGAATGGCAACACTTTTAACTTCTGCATTATCGCCACTTTTTTTAACAGTTTTTTTCAATCTACCAGTGTCACGTTCATAATCTTTAATCATTAAACGATAACTTTCTGTTTTTTCTGCATCAAAAAAACCTTCTTCATGCATCATCTTGACATGATCTGTCCAGTTGCATTTGTTAGAAGGTGATATTTTTCTAAGTTGTGATTTAATTTCTACTGCTTTTTCTAAATGATCTCGATCAACGGTAATCGATTCACCCTTTGAATTTCTAAAAGTTCTAAGCATATGCTCAAACACTTTCTAATTCATTAGTTTCTCGCACCGTAATACTAACTTCTTTACCGTTGAAGGCTCGAATGATTTCATCAATATTGTAAACAATATCTGCATCATTTACATATTCTGTAATTGTTCTGTCATCTATATCAAGTAAACCAGTTAAAACAACTGAATGATTTCGTTTTGATTTTAATTTTTTGCTCGCCATTATTTAACACTCCTTTTGCTCTTAACATCTATTGATCAGCTTATTGTAGGAAGGAAGGAAAAACAAATGTTTTTCCTTCCTAAAGTCAAAGTCAGTAGTCTTGCAAAGTCAAATATGAGCAAAACATTTACATTGAGCAAACAACAATTAATTAAGCATTTGCATCTCCACCAGTAGTACCATCAGTATCGGTAGTACCATCAGTATTAGTTTGCGTATTGTTGTTAACTTTGTTTTGAAGTTGATTAGTGATAGTGCGTTGTTCAGAAGCTAATTTTTGATAAAAAGATTTCACTTCTGCATTTTGCGCTTGTTCAACTTCATTTTGGAATGCTTGCTCTAGGTTACGAGAAGATTCTAAATGCGTTTGGTAATTTGCCATTTTCAACACCTCCTTCCGACACATAAATTAGAATGTCCAGTAGATGCAGAAATTAATCACCAAATAAAAAATAAAATTATTTTGAAGATTATAAAAACTAGGCTGACTAATCAGAACCTAGTTCTTTTAAGCGAGTAGAAAGATATTTAGCTTGCTCATAACAATCATTATAGGCTTGCTTTAGTCCTTCATCGGTAGTTTCATTCATTTCTTCTTGAATTTCACTAGCTAATTCTTCTGCTTTTGTGTGTAGGTGCATGATCTAACCTCCTAACGCACTGCTTGCTTTAGTTTGTTACCGATAGATGCACGTACTTGTCGATGTGCAGGAACTTTTACTTGTTCACCATTTTGTGGATTACGAGCAAAACGTTCTTCAATTTGCTTTACATTGAATTTTACGTATCCAGTAAGGTTTACACTGTCACCATCTGAAAGGATGTCCTCTAGCGTATCTAGCACACGCTTAAGTTCCTCTGATGCTTGTTTCTTAGTGATTCCATGATTAGAAGCGATCTTGTTTACAAATTCAGTTTTTTTCATCATTTGTTATTCTCCTTTTTATCTATATAATTTTGTAACATAGTGTTGACACTATGTAATTTAGATTTTTAGTTTTTGAAAATTGAGATTTTATCTTCTCACTCCTATTAGCGTTTCTAGGAACAAGAATCGCCTATTTTGCCGAATCGCATATTTTACATGTTGCTCTGACACCGTATTTACCCTTACTTTCTCTACGAAAATAGTTCTCGTTAGCGAGTTTAATTTGACCGCAATTTAAACATGTTTTATAAGTTCCTTTAACTATTTCCAAATAGTACCAATCCTCTAATTTTTTACTGAAAGTATCTATAATTTTTTTTGGAATGGTATTTCTGATCAAAGTGGAAATGTGTTGTTTGCTAAATGTTATCTCGTATTTATGTTCCAATTCTTTTATAATTTGATCACGAGAAAGACCATCTATCTTTAAAATAAAAACTTCTTTGACGATTTCTGAAAAAGGAGTAGCATCTACCAATTGTTCAAAATCCATTAGGACATGTTTTAAATCACCAGTAAGATCATCGAAGCATTGTTGCTTTAAATGCGAATATTCGTAAAATAAAAACTCAATTACTTCTTGATCACGAAAATTTATATCGAAATTTCCATTTTTAGTTGGATTGATTACACTTTTAGCATTCACATATTTCTTCATGGTGTCTTTATAAGCAACTTGATCTTTTTTTAATTCGATCATGAGCCATCGCTTTTTTCTTAATTGTTCTTCTGATAGTGTTTGACCATGAGAATCTAAACCAGTTTCTACTTCTTTTTTCAGTTTTTGTATAGCTTCATTTTGGTCTTTCAAAACTGGATATTTTTCTAAATCTTCTTTCGTGACTTTCTTTGATTCTCTATTCTTTTGCTTGGCTTTTCGCTTCTTAGGTTTTTCTTCATTACACTGCATTTTGTTCTTGAAGCGTTTCTCTTTTGTATAGAAAGATTGGTTATATAGGTTTTCGTTGGATTTTTCGAAGTAAGAAAGATCGTCAGTAAGCGTTTCTTTCCTAGCATTTCTCTCGATCTGACTACGAGATAAAATACCTCTTTCATCCTTATGTTTATTCGTTTTTTGCCTTTGTTCTTTGTTATCAGCATAAAGTAGATAATCAGCTAACTTCTCTAAATCTTGACCAATGATATCTTGCTCGAAAGAGGTAGATGTTTTGTTTGCGATATAGTGATTGTCATAGTAATCAACTAGCTTATCATCGTATTTTGAAACAATATCGTCTAATTGTTTCAACCTTTTTTCAGTTCCTTCGAGAGTGAAATCTAGTTCTTTTCTCATTTGAAATGTTGGCTTCATCTTTACACCCCTTTCTGCATCTATCGATTAGCTTGATAAGATTAGAGAAGCAATTACGCTTCTCTTGCTACTTCATATTTTGGAACTTCCTTTAAAAAGTAAGGGAGATAGGTTTGGCGATTAACACTCTTATTTGAGCGAATGCATTGTTCGAGAGCATCTATTTGACCGAATAGGATACAATTTTTAATTGTTCTAGTAAGTGCGGTATATAAAAGTTGTTGTGATAGCATAGTCCATGCTGAATTTTCAACTGCAACTACACAAAACTTAAATTGGCTACCTTGGCATCTATGGATGGTTAATGCATAACCTAAATCGATTTTTTCAAAATCTTTATATTCATAATCATGTGTAGCACCATCTTCAAATTTAATGGTTGCTACTTTAGCAACTTCATCAATGTATGCGATTATACCTAATGTTCCATTGAATACTGACTTTTCATAGTCGTTGCCTTTCGTGATTATTTTGTCCTTTTCTCGATATTCAATACCGTTATAATTTAATTTTCTTGTATTTTCATTTACTGGATTAAAAATATCTTGCAATTTTATATTTAAATTATTACTACAAAGATCGCCACGCTTCCTTGTAGGAACAATTACTTGGAAATCAAGAATATCCCCTTTGTATTCTTTGCACAGTCGCAGAAGCGTTTTTTCTAGCTTTACACGATCATTGTATGGACAAAATAATAAATCTTTTAGATCGCCTAACTTTTGTGGTTTAGAATCATCTAGTCCAATCATAAAATTTTTGCCTTCACGTACTTTGTTAGCAGTGCTTAAAACACCACTTTTTAAGGCTTGTCTTTGTACAATTGTCAATTCTACCGTAGGAAACTTTTTACTCTTAAGCAAATCACCAAAAGCAAATCCTTCTCCGATTGGCTCTAATTGAGCATGATCTCCTAAACAGATAAACTTCGCACCACTTTTGATTGCACTAACAAGTGAAAAAAGAATTTTGCTATTGACCATACTTGCTTCATCTAAAACGATTATGTCAGCATCTAATGGATTGTAAGCATGAAACTTAAACATTGATGATCCATCTTCATTTTTTCCGTAACCTAGCATCCGATGAATTGTTTTACTATTATAACCAGTGCTTTCTTTTATTCTTTGCGATGCCTTACCACTGAAAGCGCATGTTTCATATAATAAACCATCACTTGAATCAAGTAGAATTTTTAGAATGCCTTTCATGACACTAGTTTTTCCAGTTCCTGCTTTACCACTTACAAATATTACATTTGATCGACAAGCAGTTTCAATAGCCAATCTTTGTTCATCAGTAAAAGAGAAACCTTGTTCTATTTCAACTTGCGCTAATTTTCCTTCGAAATTTTCTACTTCAACATATTGAGAGTAAGATATAAGATCAGATAAACAATTAACTATACCTTTTTCAGCATGGTATATACTGGCTAGTCCAATTTTCTTATCTTCAACTACTAGTTCATAATCAGATTCAACATTAGCATCAAATATCTCGACTATCCTATCTTTTTTTAATCGCAATAATTCATACATCGATATAATCAATTGCTTTTTAATTAAGAAGCAATGTCCACCAGTAGAGCCACTTTGTTTAAGTATGTGCTTGGCACAAGCCAATATTCTATTTGGACTTTCTTTTGAAATTCCTGCATTTTGTGCAATTTCATCTGCTTTGACAAAACCGATGCCACTAACTTTTTCTGCTAACTCATATGGATTCTCATATATTCGTGCCAGTAGTACATCAGCCGATCCATAATGATCTACTAGCTTTTTTATGACATTAACAGTGAGAGCAAACTTGGATGTTAATTCAACCAACGCTTTTGCATAAAGCATATTTTCTTCAACTTTATTTCTCACTTTTTTAAGTGTAGTTTCACCTAAACCATGTACTTTTGTATGGTCAATTTTATTTTCAATAATTAATTCAATAATATTTTCTTCTTCACCATAAACCGCCCAAAGATTTTCTACTTGCAATGGAGTTAAGAGGGTAGATAGATAAGTTTTTTGTTCATCTTTGCTTGTAGGAGTTTTCTCATAGATCGTCATGATCTTAAATTGCTTCCCATATTTCTTGTGGCTAGTTATTGTTAGTTTTGCACAATATTTCCGATGTCTTTCTAATCTAGTTGTATTTCCAACAACAATGATGCTTTGCTTTCCCATCATTTTTTTAATTACATTTGCATGATCGTCATTAGAAACAACATCTACTTCAAATACTCCATAATTTGATTCATCGCTATAAAACATTTCATATAAAGGAACAAACTCTACATCAAACTCTTTTGGTGTCTTTTGCAATTCAGTCATCAAGTCACTTCCTATTATTTTTTTAAAAAATGCTAGAAGTTCATAACTTTTTATGATAAAGTTAATACATCAGATAAATGTTATAACTTTAACTTAACTATAAACTTACATTTAAAGGAGTGTTTCATTTGAAACCAACAGTATTTGCTTTAGACGATGGATATGGAGAAAACAAAATTACTAATGGTGATCAGCTTTTTGTAATCCCTAATCTGCAAACAAAATTTAGACCAAGACCAATGAATGATTTCGATTCAGTAACACCAAACCCTCACGATTTTATAACTGCTGAAATAGGTGGAGAGAAGTATGTCATTGGTAAAGGTGCAGAAGAAATCGATAGCAATATTGAATGGATCGGTGGAAGCAACAAGCATTTAGACTTAGGTTTTCCGATTATTTTAAAATCATGCTTGGGAATGCTTGCAAAAGAAGATAATGTTTCGGTGGACAAGCTAATCATGGGATTGCCGATTAAAGAGCATAGAAAAGCGGAGAGAATTAATCAGTTGCAACAAATAGTAATGGGTGGCACTCATTCGGTTAAATTGGAATATGCTGATGGAACAAAGGTAACTAAGAATATTACAATTAAAGACCTCGAAATAAAAATGCAACCGTTCGGAAGTTTATGTGATGTTGTTTTAGATAAAAATGGTGATTTTGTGGATTATCAAACTGCAAAGGATTATAATGTTGTAGTAGACATTGGCGCACGAACATTAAATATTTTTACTGCAAGAGAAATGCTAGAAGTTCCCGATTTATCTACCAATACAAATCATGGTATGTTTTTTGCTTATGATATGATCAATGAATATCTACAACACAATCAAAAACCAACAATTCCAAGTGGGCAATTACCAACAGTTGCAAGAAAAGGTAGAGTTGGAAATGATGACATAACAGAACAAGTTGCAATGAGTTATGAAATACTTGCCAATCAAATTCATGCTATAATAGACAAAATGTTTGTTAATCACTGGTCACTTGTAAACAAAGTTATATTTACTGGTGGGGGATCAGAAGTCTTAAAAAAGCATTTAACTAAACTATTTGCAGACAAGCATACTCGTTTCTTATCACAAGAAAGCAACGCTAGAGGGTTGCATAAGTTTGGAATGAGAAGGGTTAAAAGCCAATCTAAAAATGTTACGAAAGTAGGTTGATCTATTTGACAAATTCATCAACATCCGAGAGTACCCAAGTACGGAAAACAGTTAGTTTCAGTAAAAAGAGGGATAAAGATTTAATTGATTTAGAAGAATTAAAAGATGATTTTTCATATAATGCAAAGGAATTAATGAGGGATGGCTTAAGATTTAGACAATTAATGCAATCACAAACGATTACTTTGAATCCTTTAAATGTTGTTCCTATGATACAAACTACTGAAAAAGAGCATTATATAGAAAAAAATGAAACAATTAAAGATGAACCCGAAGAAATTGAGCAAGAAACTAGGACAAGTAATATTCAAGACTTCCTTAATTCTAAGACAAAAAAGGCTGAATTAACCGAAGATGACAAGAAAAGACTAGAAGAAAACCTTGATTTTTAACGCATTTTTCGCTGAAAAGTGCGTTTTTTTTGTTGTTTTTTAACAAAAAAATGGCTTAAAACTGCTCAAAATCAATGAAAAATGGCTTAAAATCGCATAAAAATGACTTAAAATCATTAAATAGTGTCAAAAGTTATGATATTTTAACGATTTTTGTTGCAAATCGCTCTTTTTTCTGTTATTATTGCTATATAAGTTACTTATGTAGCAATAATAACACTAAATTAACCGAAAAAGGGGATAAATAAATCATGAATACTGCATTAGTAAAAAATAGCGATCAAAATCAATTAAAAGACTACATTGGCACACGAATTGACAACTTTTTAGCTGATAAAAAGGCTAGAAGCGAAAATACTTATATAAATTACAAAATTGATATCGAGCAGTTCTTTTATTTTCTTTTTAAACGTCATTATTCATTTTTAACAGTACAAGACCTTGAAAATATTACTTCTGACGATCTCGTAACATATCGTGTAGCATTAAAAGGTGAAGGAAAAGTAAATTCTACTCTAAATCGTAAAATTGCAAGTGTAAGAAAATTGTTCGGCTTTTTAGAAGCAACTTATCCAAATATTCGTAAGGCGATTTTTAATGTTGTAGAAAAAATGAAAGAAAATGATACTTCTTCATACGGAGTGCTTACTTGGGAAGAAGGCACTAACATGGTTAAATTAGCTAAGACAAAAAAAAATGGAGATAAACTAAGTTTGATGATTGAACTTGCGATCATCACTTGCTATCGATTAAATGTGCTTTTAGAACTAACACTTGATCAAATTCACATTGATAATAAAGGTGGTCAAGATTATCATGTGATTAAAGTGATAGATAAAGGCGAAAAGCATGAAAAGCCAATTAGTCCTAAAATGTTTGAGCGATTAACTGAAATTGCAACTAGTAACAATGAGCCATTATTCCCATTTACCGTTCACACAATTGGTAGACGATTTAAACAATTGGTTGAAGAAATGCAATTAGATCAAAGAAGGAATATCAAGTTTCACAGTTTGAAAAAATGTGGTGTTAATTTTGTTTTTGATAGCACTGGCGATATCATGATGGCACAAAAACAGGGTAATCATAAAAGTGCTAATACTACAATGAAATCTTATTTAGAGCATAAGACAGACTATTCACAAATGCCAAGTTATACAATGGACATGGAGATTGATTTACAATCGTTAGAAGAATTGTCTAAAGAAGAATTGCTTCAATTGATCACAAACTCAACAACTGGTACACAGTTAGAATTGCTTAGAAAGCTAAAAGACATGCAACCAATTACTGGTAGTAATTAAAACAATATATAAACAAAGGAAAGAATCTTGTTAGCGCAAGATTCTTTTTTGTATGGAATCATTTATTCTTGGAAAAATAAAGAAGTGAGAGGTTAAAAAAATCAAGGAGTTGAGAAGAATGATAAAAAAGTTTTGCCCGTTGTTTTGCTTGGTATTTGCCTTTTTCTTATTCCACTCTATTTCGTTGCCAAGTGAAGCAAAGGCACAAGGCTATGACGAATATCGTGTAAAGAGTGGGGATAGCATGTGGAAGATCGCATTGAAATATCAGATTGGAGTTAGTGAAATCATTGAAGCGAATCCACAAATAAAGAATCCGAATCTGATTTATCCGCAACAGTTGCTAAAAGTTCCGAACATTGACAGTGTGAAAAATGTCGAAAGGCAAGTAGTATCACTGGTTAACCAAGAAAGAGCCAAGCAAGGATTGAAGCCACTTGTAGTTGATTGGGAAGTAGAGAGGGTAGCTAGATACAAATCGAATGATATGCAAGCCAAAAACTACTTTTCACATACATCACCAACATATGGATCGCCTTTTAATATGCTGAAACATTTCGGTGTTAAGTATCGCAGTGCAGGAGAAAATATCGCCAAAGGACAAAGAACCCCCCAAGAGGTAATGAATAGTTGGATGAATAGCAGTGGTCATAGAGCAAATATCCTAAACGGTGGCTATACACATATTGGAGTTGGATACAATGCCCAAGGGCATATATGGACACAAATGTTTATTAGTAAATAGGCGATTATAATGTCGAGATTTTGGAATAATGAAAAAAATTGGGATTTAATAATTTTACAAATCGTTATAGCTATATTGATCTGTTTAGGTTTATGGGAAAATATTTCTTAAACTAAGTAGGTGAATGCTATGAGAACTATACCGAAATGGGAACAAATATTAACTCTTGTTGTAGGTTTGATCTTTTTCTGTATAGGCTTGTATGTACTATATACGAGATACTGGTAAAGGAGTGAGAAACATTGACAGAAGAAAAAGAAGGATTTACATTTAAACAAAAACTGTTTGGGATTTTTTGTGTAGTGTTCATAGTGATCATTCCACATTTGTTATTTGATAAAGTCGCATTTGGCGAAACGTTGCGAGAGCCACCAACAATAGAACACGCTAAAGCGCAACATGTAGTAAGTGAAGGCGAAACACTTTGGTTGATTGCAGGATGGTATAAAGTTAGCTTGAAATCTTTAGAACTAGCCAATCCGCAAATTGACAATCCCGAATTGATTTATCCGCACGAACGTATTAACATTCCAAATAATTTAGATAGTTGGAGTGTTAATGACAATAGCGGTTATGAAAGTAATTATTAAGCATATCATAAAACCATAAATCAGTTTTTATAGGTTTTAATTGATTTATGCCTTTCTCAATGGTATCCCACAAAAGACCGCACACCTCTTTTGTGGGATTTTTTCTGTGATCTTCTGTTAGTGTTTTTTCAATTCCCCAACGTAACCACCTCCACCTATAATAGATACTCTCTATCTAATTGTTTTAGTATGGTTTAATTCTCATGGATTAATTTCACTAAATCATTCCATGTTAAAACAATTAGATAGTTGTTGTCTATTATAGGTAGGGGGGAAAAAGTTGGACAATTGAAAAATCACTAAATTGTGAAAAAAGAGAAAAGATCAAAGAAAACCACACAAAAGCGTGTGGCTCTTAAAATTTTATTCACTTTTTCCATTGGTCATTTTGCTAATGTTTTTATGGTTAAATGAGGTTAGGTAAAAAATTTATGATCAGAAAAAGTTGGACAATTGAAAAAATTGTAAAAATTACTTTTTATAATTTTTTTCAGATTTGTGAAAGCTAAATAATGATAACTGGTACATGAGATGTTGCTCGATAAACATTTGGCTTGTAAGGAGTAGTTTTACACGAAATCAAATTCATCCTAATCAATTCTGCGTTGTAAACTTTTAGTGTATCTGTATGAATATTTAATACTTTCTGTATTTGCTCTAATGTCATGTCTAATCCCTTAGTAAAGCGATCATTCTGCATTCTGTAAAAGCCATACAAGTAAAATCCACGATATCCCAAAATAGGATTTGCCATACACGCTATAAAAGTTTCTATCTGCATTTTGTGAGTAGCATAAACATCAAAATAATGACCATCATAATAATCCAACATTTCTTTATCTTCACTGTCATCACTGTTAAGCATAACAGAATAGGACTTAGGTAAAAATGCATATAATCCCTTTAGCGGTAACTTAAGCTGAAACTTCGATGGAATTTTTTTAATTAATTGTTCAAAGTCATCATTACTCCTAGCTTTAACATCAGACATCAATTCGAAGCCTTTGAACTCTTTACTATCACGATCAAACTCTGCATAAACTGGTATATCATTTGTAGTGAAGGTATAACCTAACTGGTCTAATAATCCATTTTTCTTTATCAGAAAGTTTAAAGTATCCCCCCTAATACCCAAGAGATCACATTTAATACTAGTCAGATTAACCTTAGAGAGATCATCAATCTTAGCTTGAATGCAATTACGATACAAATACGAGATAAGATAATAATATGAATAACAGAATGCTTGATGTTTCCAACTAAGATCAGATTTTACACCATTCTGAATAATATCAACTTTAAGATCATCAAATATCTGATTAGGGATGAAAATATCTACATGATTATCTAACATTAATATAGAGGATAATTCTTCAATCTTGGACATAATATTGGTACTCCGATCATCATTTGTTACTAATTTAAATTTTGTTGGTGAAATAATAGTAGCATTTACTGGTGTTTTAGCTTTTTTCTTTTTAGTCAATATCACACCTCCTAAAACTACCTATATTATTCTTGCCTTAATGTAGCAAATTATTAGCAAATTATTATCTTTTAACTTTAGAAAATTAAACAAAATTTATATTTTTAAATGTATAAAAGGGAAATAAAGGGTTAAGATAATAGTGCAAGCGATTAACG
>WUUC01153192.1_pt1 | contig 38661 bp, 52 predicted proteins | sample 6278441 | NCBI WGS metagenome assembly WUUC01 (sample SAMN13675441, study PRJNA597444) | soil metagenome | isolation source: soil | place: USA: Washington | collected 2017-10
CCCGATCCTCGAGGACTTCGCTACCACGGTGGGTCCCGCCGTCGTCGTCTTCTTCAAGGCACTCGGTCAGGCTCTCGACGTCGCCGCGCCCGGCATCCACGACCTCGCGGAGGGCTTCGGCAACTTCCTCATCGCGCTGACCCCGGCGCTGCCCGCGATTGGCCGCCTCGTCAGCGCGCTCGGGACGCTGCTCGGCACGGTGCTCGAGCGTCTCGGACCCGCGCTCGCCGACCTCATCGTCGCGCTGGTCGAGGCCCTGCTACCGGTCGTCGAGGTTCTTACCGACCTCATTAGCAAGCTCACCAAGGAGCAACTCACCTGGATCATCGGTATCGGACTCGCCGTGTTCGCGCTGACCGCCCTGGCCCAGGCGCTGGTCGGCATCTTCAGCCTAGCGTCACTGCTGCTCGGCGGCCTACGTCTGCTCATCAGTCCCGTGGGCCTCGTTGTCCTGGCCATCGCCGCGCTCGTCGCTCTCCTCGTGCACGCGTGGAAGAACAGCGCGACGTTCCGCGAAATCATCCGCACCGTGGGACGGGCACTGGGGGTGCTGTTCGACGTCATCAAGGAGGTCTGGAGGGAACTCGAGGGACCCTTCAAGGCCGCGTTCGCGGCGCTCAGGCCGCTGCTCATCCCGCTCGCTAAGTTCATTGGCCTGGTACTTCTGGGACTCGTCGCCTTCCTCACCGGCGTCGCCGTCATCATTTTCGGCATCGTTAAGATCATTGAGTTCCTGGTCAAGGCGCTCGTCGAGGTCGTTAAGTTCGTCGCCAAGGTCGTCGAGGGCGGACTGAAGATCGCGGAGAAGATCGCTGGATTTCTCGGCTCGGGAGTCGACGACCTCAACCGCTGGGTCGCTGAGTCGACCGCCGCGGCGACCGCCTCCGAGGAGCAGTTCGGTCGCATCGGCGGCGCGGTGTTCAGCTTCTCGAACGACGTCAAGCGCGCGTTCGAGGAGATTGGCGTCATCTCGCAGGGCGCGATGGGTGAGGCCGGAGGCGCCGTCTTTGGGTTCCTCGACGACATTAAGAACGCGTTCAGCCAGGCCGTGACGCACGCGCAGACCGGCATGGCCGCGATCATCGACGCGATCAAGGGCATGCACACGCCACTCGGCGCCGCCGGCTCCGCGGTCGGTGCGTTCGCCACCGGTACGGCGACCTCGTTCAACCAGGCGGCGGGCGCCGTTGGCAGCGCGATCGGCCTCATTAAGAGTACACTGACGGGCGCCGCTCCCGCCGTGGGTCAAGCCGGCTCCGTGCTCGGTGGCAGCTTCACGGGAGGGCTCAAGGGTGGGATCGGAGGCGCCATCGGTGTGGCGCACGACATCATCGCCGCCGTCAACGGGGTCTTCTTCGGGGCCAACTTCGGCGCGGCGGGCGCCGCGGCCACCCGCTCGTTCGCGTCCGGCATGCGCGCGCTTCTCAACGAGGTTCGCGCCGCGTCGCGCTCGGTGGCCGGCGCCGCGGGGTCCGCGCTGCCACTCAGCCCCGCGAAGGAGGGTCCGTTCAGCGGTCGCGGCTGGACGCCGTTCCGCGGGCGGTCGCTGGCCCAGGGGTTCGCCGAGGGCATCGAGTCGGGCCTGCAGGTCGTGCGCACCGCGTCGGCGCACCTCGCGCGCGAGGCGTCGACCGGTCTCGGGGTCGGCCTCGCGTCGGTGCCGACGCCGGCGCTGCGCGACGTCACGTCACCCACCTCGACCGGCGTCGCGCCCGTCGTCGTCACACCGCGCTCGGAGACGAACGTTCGCGTGTTCATCGACGGGCGCGAGCTGCGCGGGGTCGTCGTCGACGTGGTCGACGGACGCGACCGCGCGCTGAGACGCGGCGTCCAGTCCGGAGTGGGAGGAGCGCGGTAGTGGCCACGGACATCGGGCTCGTCGTTGGCAACTCGGGAGCACCCACGGCCGGCGACGCGAGCGTCCGCTCCCGGCTGGAGACCGTAGGTTACACCGTGACGTACGTCGACGACTCGGCCGCCGCTCCGGCGGGCTTCGACGGCTTCGTCGTCGCCGCGTCGTGCACCGCCGCCACCGTCGCGGCGAAGTACGACGCGGTCGCCGAGCCGGTCGTTACCCTGCTGTTCGACGTGTGGGACGACAACCGCCTAGCCACCAACGTTGGCGCGTCGACCGCCGCGAACGCCACCTACGACCTCGAGGCTCACGAGATCACCGCGGGGTTCGCCGATCCGCTGACGGTGCTCACGGGCGCGCTCGCGCAACGCGGGGTGCTCGCGTCGGCGCTGCCGGCGGGCGCGACCGTGTTCGCGCGACCCGGGGCGGACGCGACCCGCGCCGCCGGCTGGCTGGTCGACGCCGGCGGGACACTCACCAGCGGCGTCGCACCCGCGCGCCGGGTCGCGCTGTTCCTACCTGACACGTGGCCAACGACGCTGACCACCGACGGGCAGATCCTCGTTGAGCGCGTCTTCGAGTGGGCGTTTCGCACCGTCACGATCACGTACGAGGACGCCCTCTCGCGGGTCAACATCACCGTGACCGGACTCGGCAACGCGGACACGGCGCTGGTCGAGCGCTCCACCAACCTGGTCACCTGGGTTCCCGTGCGCGGCGGCGACGAGGCTCCCGTCAGCGGCGGGGTGCTCACGCTGTACGACTACGAGTTTATCACCGACGTGGTGAACTACTACCGCGTCACGGTGAAGCGCGACGCCATCTTCGTCGGCGCGGGGACCGCCAGCCACGGCAACAACGCGAGCGTCACGCCGACCGTGCCGACCGGGTCGCGCGCCGGCGACCTCCTCGTCATCTTCTCGGCCATCCGCAACTTCGAGGGTCGTGTCACCACGGCCACCGGTTACACCGAGATCGTCTCATTTGGCAACATCAAGACGATGGGAAAGACGCACAGCGGCAGTGAGAGCAACCCAACGATCAACTTCACCGCCGGCGTCGCGAACGCGTCGACGTCCGCGCAGGTGGCGGCGTTCCGAAACGTGCAGTTGCCGATCCAGTCGATCAGCGACTCGTTTCAGGGACCCACGCAGAACATCGCGTACGCCGCGATGCCCGTCGTCGCGTCGCACGACCTGATCCTCTACCTCGGCTGGAAGCAGGACGACTGGACGTCCGTCGACACGTTGCCTGGAGACGGTGGCGTTGCGGTCGAGATCGGCGAGCCGAGCACGACGCTCGGCGACGACCAGGGACTGGTGTGGAACGCCGTCGTGCAGACCACGACGTCGGCCGTCGACGTCCCGGCCGGTTCGTTCATCGTGAGCGGTGGCGGCGACGCGTTCAGCCGAGCCCACGTGCTCGAGATCTCTGCCACGAGTCTCACTGTCACCGGGTCAATCACGCCCGTCATCGACCAGGTGTGGCTTAAGTCGGTCGGCAAGCCCTTCCTCAACCGTCCCCTGGACTGCACCACGAACCCGTCGCCGATCAGCCGCGAGCCGCGACACGGCATCTTTGAGATCATTGGGCGGAGCTTTCCGGTCGCCGTCACCGACCTACGGCAGTCGCGTGAGGTCACGATCGACGTCGTCACGCGCACGACCCAGGAGTACACCGAGCTCGACCTCATACTCTCCGCCGGCGATCCTATGTTTATCCAGACGCCCGCGGAACACCCGCTGCCCACGATGCACGTCGTCATTGGCCAGGTCAGCATGCGCCGACCGCTGCTGGGACGACCGTGCGACGACGACTGGCGCGTGTTCACGCTGCCGCTGCGCGAGGTGGCCGCACCCGGCTCGGACGTCGTCGGGTCGACCGTCACGTGGCAGGGCGTCATCAACACCTACGCGTCGTGGACCGCGGTGCTCGCCGGTGAGGTCGACTGGCTCGACCTTCTCACGAACGTCGGCACGCCCGCGGACGTGATCGTTCCGTGACGACGCCGAGGAGGTCACCGTGAGACCGGTCAGCGACGAGTTCCTCAACGTCATTCGTGGAAGTCACCAGGTGGCGATCCGAGTAACCGTTCTCACCAGCTTTCAGACCGGGGTGAGTCCGACCGGCACCGAGCTGCTGGTCATCAACGGCGACGTCACCCTGGACGCGACCGCCGACGTGCGCGGCACGGTCGACGTCACGGTCGACGGCACCAACGCGTTCAGTCGCGACCCCGACGGCCTACTGACGCCGTACGGCAACGAGCTGTTCGTGGAGCGCGGGGTCGTCTTTGGCACTGGGACGCGAGAGATGGTCTCGCAGGGTTACTACCGCATCTACTCGGTCGAGCAGGACGACCGTCCCGACGCGCCGATTCGATTGGCCGGACGCGATCGGATGTCCGGGATCGTCGACGGGCGACTGCTCGCGCCGATGCAGTTCGTCGCGGGTACGTCGATCGAGACCGTCTTTGAGACGCTCGTCCAGGAGATCTACCCCACCGCGGAGGTTATCTTCGACTTTGACGCGGCCACGTCGCTTCTCGCGACCAGTCACGTCGCGGACGAGGACCGCTACACGTTTCTTCGCGACCTCGCCAACGCACGAGGTAAGATAATGTTCTGGGACTACGCCGGTCGCCTGCGCGTCGAGGACCCGCCGGATCCGAGCGTCACCGTCTTCGACGTCAACGCCGGCGCGCACGGCGTCCTGCTGTCGCTCGACCGACGGATCGACCGCGAGGGTGTGTACAACGCCGTGGTCGCGCTGGGTGAGGCGCCGTCGACCGAGGTCACGCCGGTTCGCGCCGTCGCCCGCGACATGAACGCGAGCTCGCCGACGTTCTGGGACGGGCCGTTCGGCAAGGTTCCGAGGTTCTACCAGAGCCCGTTCATCACAACCGGTGAGCAGGCCGCGACGGCCGCCGAGAAAATTCTCGCGCGCAGCATCGGCCTGCCGTACTCGGTCGACTTCACCGCCGTGCCGAACCCCGCGCTGGAGCCACTCGATCCGGTCCGGGTGACGCACCGTGACGGGTACGAGAATCACGTGATCGAGCGTCTGCGAGTACCACTCACCGTCACCGAGCCGATCGTCGCTACGACCCGCGAGCAGACCGCCATCGTGATTGAGGTGGAGCAGTGACCAGCGATCGCGACCTCGCCGGGCTCATCCTGCCGACCAGCGCGACCAGCAGCTCGGGCACCGCGCGGCAACCCGAGCTCGGCTTTCACCAGGGCGTCGTCGTCAGCTGGAACTCCAGCACGAACGAGAACGAGCTGCTGGTCGCTGGGTCGACGATGGTCGACGTGCCGGCGCTGTCCACGGCCGACTCGGTGCTGCTACGCCCCGGGGACGTGGTGGGACTGCTGCGCTTTCGGACGACGTACTTCATGCTCGGCCGCATCGCACTTCCCGGGGTCTCCGACGCCGTGGGTCTGCAGATCGCCGAGGTGGGTACGCCGGAGTCGACCTCGTCCGCGACCCCGACCGACCTCGCGACCGTTGGCCCGCAGGTCACCGACGTGTACGTGGGCAGTTCCCGACGCGTCATCGTCTTTGCCACCGCTCTCACGTCGACCGGCAGCAACAACTCGGCCGCGTTCTCGGTCGAGGTGTCCGGGGCGACGAGCATCGACCAGGTCGCCACGGCCCTCTTGACCACCAACACGGCGAGCGTCATTCAGGCGAGCATCGGGACGTTCGACGTCGCCAACGCGAGTCACTACGGCATCAACGAGGGTTTTCACAACTTTAAGATGGAGTACTCGGTCATTGGCGGGGGCAGCGCGACGTTCGCCGCGCGTCGCCTCATCGTGATGCCGTTCTAGCGCTAGGAGAGTTACGTGGGAACCACACCCACCTACGGTCTGCCGTTTCCCGAGCTGACCGACGCACCAAACGGCGCGGCGCAGATCGAGGCCCTCGCCACCGGGGTCGAGACCGAGCTCGTGCGGATCGACGCGGACGTCGCCACGGCGGAGGCCGACATCACGACGCTCGAGGGTCAGATCGACGCCGGGAAGGTCCTCGCTTGGGGACGTCGCATCACCGACAGCACGGCCAGCGTCGGCGCCGTCGTCGGCGTTCTGCGTCTCGACGACGTGCCCGTGTCGTCCGGGCGAGCCTACCGGATCGTGGCGACCGGTGTTCACCTCGACAGCAACGTCACCAACGACGCGCTGGCGGTGCAGATCCGGTTCACTACCGATGGCACGGTGCCCACGATCGCCAGCACCATTCTGCCCGGCAGCACCGTCTACGGCCGGCTCATCACGCTGAACTCCGCGGAGACGAAGGTGTCCGAGGCCCACTACGAGCCGGCGACCAACCAGACGCTCTCGGTACTTCTCTGCGTGCAGCGCCTCGCCGGTACCGGCAACGCGCTGCTGCACGCGTCGGCCAACGACGCGCTCGATCTAAAGATCATTGACGTCGGGGGCGCCGTCACCGACACGGGTGTGGACGTCTAGTCGTCACCGGTTGGTACCCTGACGAGGTCACACCGATTGGACGGTGATCACGTGGACACTGTGTTCGGGCTCGACATCTCACACCACCAGGACGAGCGGTTGGACCTCGCCCGCGCGGCCCGCGAGGGCATCACGTTCGTTTTTCTTAAGGCGACCGAGGGTGCCACGTTCAACGACCGCGAGTTCGCCGGCAACCTCGCCGAGGCGCGCGCCGCTGGGCTGCTCGTCGCCGCGTATCACTACCAGCGCACCGACCCGGCCGCGTCACAGGTCGCCAACGTCCGCGACACCGTTCCACTCGACGTACCGGTCATCCTCGACGTCGAGTCCGGAAGTGGATCCGTGACGCTGACGCGCGACCTCGTCGCGCGCCTGCGCCAGGCTGGCTACCGGGTACCGCTGCTGTACCTACCACGGTGGTACTGGCAGCAGGTCGGCTCACCCAGTCTCGCGGGACTACCTCCGCTGTGGTCGAGTCGCTACCCCGACAACGTGGTGGGGTCGATCTCGGACGAGTGGGACGACGTTCCCGCGCACTACTGGAACGGCTACGGTGGACTGGGCGTCGCGGTCCTACAGTTCACGAGCTCGGCGAGCATCGCCGGGCACCATCCCCTGGACGCCAACGCCTACCGAGGTACCCGGGCGCAGCTAGCCGCCCTGCTGGGCGAGGAAGAGAGCGACGACATGGAGATTCAGGACCTGGTCAACTTCACGGTAACGTCGCTGGTCGACGGCAACCAGCGCAGCATATACAACTTCCTCGTCCAGGGTGAGGTCAACTTCGCCGAGCTGTCACGAAAGGTCGACGAGATCGCCGCCACGGTGGCGGAGCTGAAGGCTCGACCGGTCGCGGACGTCGACGAGGCCGCGCTCGCCGCGGAGCTCGAGGCGCGGGGCTTCGACGGCGCCAGCGCCGCCGAGGTCAAGGAGGCGCTGCGCGCGGTTCTCGTCACCACGCGTCTCGACCCGACCGACGAGGGCGTGTAGGCTCGCTCGACGCGACCTACTAGGATCGAACCGAGGGCGTCGCGCGACGCCGGATCGGAGTACCCAGTGTCCACGATGGACGGTCTTCGCGCCGCGGTCAAGAAGCTCGACGCGGACGTCGAGGATCTTCGGCGTCAGGTGGCGAGGTTGCAGGGCGACGTCGGCGTCCTGCGCGACTCCGTCAAGACGTCGACCGCGTCGGCGTCGCCGGTCCGGACCTCGACCTCGACGTCCAGCGCCGCGACCAGGAGCAAGACCGGTACGACGTGAGGGTGCTGGTCTACCCGGCGGACGCCACCGGCTGCGGGCACCACCGACTCATCTGGCCCACCGAGGAGCTGCGACGACAGGGACACGACGTCGCGATCGTGAGGCCGAGCGAGCGTCACCTGCGCCTCGTCGTCAACGACGAGACCGGAACGGTCGTCGACGTGGTGCTGCCGCGCGACGTCGATGTCGTCGTGCTCCAGCGCGTCACTCACCGGTACCTCGTCCAGGCGATCACGGCGCTGCGCGCCAAGGGTGTCGCCGTCGTCGTGGACGTGGACGACGACCTCACGGCCGTGCACCCAAGTAATCCCGCGTGGCGCGCCCTGCACCCACGAGGTGAACGCGCGACGCGTGATCACACCTGGGCCAACCTAACCGAGGCCTGCCGCGCCGCGACGCTCGTCACCGTGACGACCCCGGCGCTGCTGCGACGGTACGCCGGTCACGGGCGGGGTCGGGTACTCTACAACTACCTCGCGTCTCACTACTGCGACGTCGCGCACGTCGACTCGGACCTGGTCGGCTGGCCGGCCGCGCTCGCGTCGCACCCGAACGACCCGAGCGTCGTGGGCAGCGCGATCGCGCGCCTCGTCGCCGAGGGAGTGCGATTCGCCGTGACGTCCGAGCACCCCGGCGTCGCGACCGCGTTCGGACTCGCCGACGACCGGTCGATCGAGTACGTCGGGTCGATCGACCTACCCGACTGGCCCAGCGCTCTCACACGACTCGGCGTGGGTATCGCGCCCCTGGCCGACACCCGGTTCAACGCCGCCAAGTCGTGGCTGAAGCCACTCGAGCTGGCGGCCGTCGGGGTTCCGTGGGTCGCGTCGCCGCGCGTCGAGTACCGGCGTCTACACGACCTCGGCTGCGGCGTGCTGGTTGACAAGCCTAAGCTGTGGTACCGGGCGCTGCGGCGACTCGTTGACGAGCCGGCGCGACGCGCCGAGCTCGGACTCGCGGGTCGCGAGGTGGCCGCGAGTCTGCGACTCAGTGATCACGCGTGGCGGTGGTGGGAGGCGTGGTCGGACGCCCTGACTCTGCAGCGCAACGCGCCGCGCGCGTCGACGGTGGTCAGCTAGCGCGCCGGTCGCGCGCCTCCAGCTCCCGCGAGAACGGCGCGCGGCGCGTTGGTGGTCAGTCACATCGGTTCGGCGCGTCGTCGACGTCGACGAGGTCGAGGCCGACGTCGACGTAGGAGTCCGACGAGCGCAGCGCACGCGCGACGAGCGCGAGCAGCGCGAACGCGCCGCCGGCCGCGGCCGCGGTCAGCGTGACGAGTAGCGTGGTGACGAGGAGAGTCGCGATCTTCACACCGGCAGTCCTCGACTCCGCGCGCGGCGCAGGTGATGCAGCAGCGCACCCTGCGACATGTCCAGCGCGGTCGCCACGGCGACGAGGCTCAACCCGTACGCACGCAGCAGCAGGTACTCGACGACGAGCCGGTCGAGGGTGCGGTTGAACCGGGGGTAGCGGTGAAGCTCACCGGTGCGGTACGACCGGGCGTAGCACGCCGCGCAGAGACCCCGATCGAGGTGTCGACGCGCCTCGTCCGACACCTCGTCGGGTGGCGGATCGATCGTCGTGGGGCAGCTGAGGCAGCGCCAGCGCCAGCTCGTCGTGGTCATCGTGATTCCTTCTCTCCTAGGTTCCGTTCGTCGATCGACGCGTACCGCGCTTGCGACCAGGCGTGACGAGCGTTACCCCCGGTTGCGCGTCGACGTAGCCGAACGGGTCGATCACCACGCTGCCCGCGGGGTACGCGTACGCCGCGAAGTCCGGGTGTCGGGTCGCGATGAAGTACACGTGCGGGTAGTCGAGGAGGTTACCCCTGCTTCGCTCCAGCACCGGGTCGAAGTGCCGAAGCGCGACGTCGCGTCCCGCGAGGTACCCGGCGAGCAGCAGCGCCGGTGACCCGGCCGTGCTGCTCACCCCCGGCTTGTACGTCTTGCCGAGCAGCGCCACCGGCAGCAGCGTCAGGGCTCGCCACCGCTCGACGACGTCCGCGAGGTAGCGCGTCTGGTCCTCGCGGGCGCGAACGAGGAAACCAAAGTAGTCGACCGAGAGGTCGTAGCGCCGTGCCACCGTGGACAGCGCGACGTTGTCGCGCGGGTGACACGCGCCGCCGTCACCCATGCCGGCGCGGAGATACCGCGGTGACACGACGCGCTGCGTGGCGAGCGCCAGCGCGTCCGTCACCTCGTCGACGTCGGCGCCCGTTGCCTCGGCCAGCTCCATGAGCGCGTTCGCGAACACGATCTTACTCGTGATGAACGTGTTGTACGCGACCTTGGCCAGCTCGGCCGACTCGATCGACGTCACCGGCGCCGGCGCGGAGTGCATGACGCGGTAGAGCCCCAGGACCGCCTCCTCGTCGCCGGGTCGGTCGACGCCGAGCAGCGTCAGCTCGGGAGTCACGAAGTCCTCGACGACCGTTCCCATGGCGATGAGGAACGGGTGGTACACCGGGGTCACGTACTCGTTCAGCAGCGGTCGCAGGTACCGGTTGAACGTCCCGGGAAGCACCGTCGACACGATCGTCAGCGTCACGTGACGTCTCAGCTCACGCGCCGCGACGCAGACCTCGTGGACGGCGTTGACGAGGTAACCGTACTCGAACTCGCGCGGTTCGAGCGGCGTGGGTGTCTCGCCGCCGTACGCGGGTGGGTGCGGGGTCTGGACGGACACAAAGACGACGCCGTCCGTCTCGTCCACGATCTTCGCGACCGAGTCGGCCAGCTCCACCGCCGGCAGCGAGTCCCAGTCGTACGCGTCGGGGTCGACGCCGCGCACGTCGTAGCCGTAGACCACGTGTCCGCCGTGGTAGCGCAGCGCGGCCGCGCAGGGCGCCCCGAGCTTGCCGAGTCCGATCCAACCTACGGCCGTCACACGTACCTCCGGTAGAGTCCCTTGCGTGGTTGTCCGTCGGGATGAACGTCGAGCGCGACGAGCCGCAGGTCGGGGTACGCCGCCATCATCAACTCGGGGGTGAGGTCGGGCTGGAGGTGCCGCTGGTACTCGTTGCCGTTCTCGGCTCCCTGCTCGTAGCGGTACGGTACCACGACCACGACGTCGTCGCAGCGGTCGTAAACCCGCTCGAGGACGTCCTTCGCGTCCTCACGCTCGAGGTGCTCTAGGACGTCACCGAAGATGACGACGTCGTAGCGCAGCTCGTGCCACCGGTCCGAGTGAACGAAGTCGCGCACGTCGACGATGAACACGCTTCGGTAGAGGTCGTCGAGTCGCTCGGTCGTGACGGTCGACTCCCAGACCTCGACCGCGTCGACGCTCGGGTACTCAGGTAGGAGCACGCGGTACTTACCCTGGCCGGCGCCGACGTCGAGGATCGTCGTTCGCTCCGGATCGTGACTGCGGGTGACGAGCTCACGTACCCAGCGACCACCCCAATCGAAGATGTCGTTCCAGTGACGAACCTGCGCGGCGAGAATGGCGCCGTCGACGGGTCGCATCACTCCTCCAACCAGTCGGGGTGCGCGACGAACCACTCCACGGTGCGCAGCAGCCGCTCGTCGAGCGGCGCGTTGGCGAGGTTGTCCGGGTGCAGCCACGCGTCGTCGTGCGGTAGGTCGTGGTAGTGCCGGTCGTACCCCGGTCGGACCGTCGAACCCTCGACGAGCCGGTGACGCAGCGGTCGCCGCTGGCCGGTCAGCTCGCCGACGAGGTGAGCGACGTCGCGCGCGAGGGTCAGGTTGTCCAGCCGGTAGCGCCCGGCGAACGCGACGTGATCGGGCCACTCGTTCGGCTCGTACTCGGCGACGAGCTCGACGAGCCAGTCGGTCACGTCTCCGACGTAGTTGTAGACGCGCTCGCCGGGTACCTCGCGCGACGTGTGAATCGTGACGACCTCGTCGCGCAGCACCGCCTTGACGATCTTAGGTATGAAGGCGAGCTGGCTCTGCCGCTCGCCGAACATGTTCGCGCCCGTCGCGATCGTGACCGGGACGTCGTAGGTGCGCGCGTACGCGTGACACACGTCCTCCTGGGCCGACTTCGACGCCGCGTACGGACTGGACGGCCGGTGATCCGTGTCGCTCGCCGGCGGCGCGTCCGACCCGTAGACCTCGTCCGTGGAGAGGTGCACGTACGTCGTGGGCTCGATCCGTCGCGCCAGCTCGAGTGTGTTCACGGTGACCGCGACGTTGTGAAAAATGAAGTTGGCGGGGTCGTCGATGCTCTCGTCGACGCTCGACCGCGACGCGACGTCGAGAATCACGTCGACGTGGCCGAGGCGCGCGGCCTGACGAGGACTGAACGGTGCCGCCAGGTCGTGCACGACGACGGAGACCGACGTCGGCGGCGCACCGTACGTGGTCAGCGCCAGCAGCAGGCGGTCCGTCGCGCCGTTGTGTCGGAACGAGTCGATCGTCACAAGTTCCCAGTCACACCCGAGGAGCGACTGGACCAGGTGACTGCCGACGAAACCACCGGCGCCGGTGACGAGAACGCGCTTACTCACGTTGAACTCTCGGGGTGATAGTTGAACCAGGGATGATCGACGACGAGGCGGTGGCCCACGTCGGGTGTGACGCCGTCGCCGCGCCACGTGCTGTCGCTCGACGACGCGTGGTACAGGTACATCACGTGATCGATGTACGACTCGGTCGTCACGAGCGGTCGCACCTGGTCGACCCAGGACACGTCCTCCGGTGGCTCCCCGCGACGGAAGTCGACGCGTCGCGCGATGCTCGTCTTGATCGGGTTGAGGTGGCTCACGTCGCGGTAGTAACCGTGCTCGTCGTCGAACCACCCACGGTAGCGCACGCTGTGAAAGGTGGGCTTCTGCCGCACCCCGTCGGCGGTCAGCTGCAGTCGCCACCCAACGACGTCGCGACCGGCGGGAAGTACCTCCATGACCCGGTCGACGTGGTAGTCGGGTACGAGGTCGTCGTCGTCGACGAACGAGACGTAGTCGCTCGTCGCGTGATCGACGAGCGCCTGACGCACGTGACCGAGGGGACGCTCACCGCGGTTCGCGAGGGCGACGACGCGCACGGCGCCGGCGTACGGCTCCGTCTGCGGCAGCAGCGCGTCCAGCAGTCGCTCGAACCGGGAGGCGCGCTGCACGAGCGTCGCGATGAGGATCGTCCAGGTGGGCGTCACGAGTCCGCGAACCTTCCCGCGTCGATCGCGGCGCGAAGCTTCGCGACGTCCGCGCGTCGCAGGTGGGCGGTCTCGCGCCACGTGCGGTCGCAGTCCTCACGACGGTGACGCTCGAGTCGCTCACGGTGAGTCTGGTCGAGCTCGCCCTTGCCGGCGACGGGGTGCATGTGCTCGGTGTAGACGTTGGGTAGGTAGACGCGTCGACCGAGCGCGTCGGCGACCTCGGTGTTCCACAGGTCGTTATAGTCGCTGGCGAAGTACGGCGGTACCAGGTAGCCGAGCGTCTCGACCCAGTTCCGGTGGTAGAAGCCGTGCGTCGCCATGCGCGCGTCCTGGTAACCGTCTCGGCCGTGCACGACGCCGATCTTGCCGGGAAGAGCGTCGAGTGCCTCAGTCACGAGTCGGTCCCAACCAGGCGTGCGAAACACGATGTCGTCGCCGCAGTGCATTAAGACGTCGTGAGTGGCGCGCTTCACGAGTGTGTTCCACGTCTCAGAGAGCACGATGCGTGGACCCACGACGTAGTCGCCGCCAAGCTCGTGGATCGTGCTCACCGTGACACCGAACGCGGCGTCGTCCTCGTCGAGGTAGAACCGCAGCTCAGGTGGGAGTTCGGCGGTCGCGTACGCGGACTTCATCAACCGCCGCACGTTGTCCGGTCGACCTCGCGTCGGCACAAGTACGCTGACTCGACTCACGTCTTCCTCCAGGGTCGTCCACTGGTGTTGCGCCCGTGCCAGTTCCACGTCCACGTTCGCTCGGGAACGTGCTTGAACCGCGCACCCGCGCGCAGCAGGTCGCGCCAGCAGCCCCAGTCCTCGCACTCGCCGTGTGGCCAGCGCTTACTTCCCGGCTGCGGAAACCCATCGACCAGTTCGAGCCATCGGCGTCGAACGAGCACCGTCACCGGAATGAAGTTACCCTTCTCCTCGACGTACCGCGCCTGCTCGTCGCCGAACGTCACACCGAACGGCGAGCGAAGTCGGCCGTCGACCTCGACCGCCAGCGGGTCGACCCCGATCGGCAGGTCGAACCACGGGTAGACGAGGTCCGCGTCGGAGGCGTGTTCGAGTAGGCACTCGAGGTGCTGCGGGTGAAGGACGTCGTCGTCGTCGAGGAAAGCAACCCAGTCGGCGCTGGCGCGTCGCCACGCTCGGTTGCGGGTGGCCGCGGCGCCGTCGCCGTTCACATCGGCGACGACGATCAGCTCGTCGGGTTGGCGACGCTGCTCGAGCACCGACTGCACCGCGGCGCGCAGTTGCGGTCGGCGCGGCGGTATCGTCGGCACGCACACGGCCACCGTAACCGTCACGGGACGTGCACCTCCCCAAGGTCGTCGACCTCGTCGGCGCTCACGTGCCGATGAGGTCGGTGCCAGCGTAGCTCGGTGACGTCCGGCGGATCGGGTTCCCCGTCGGTGACGTTAACGATCGCGAGAAGGCAGTTGCACGGGTGAACGCGGTTCGCGCGAAAGACGAGGTCGGCGACGCGGTACCGAACCCCGATCGAGAGCGCCACGGCCCGCTGGCCACACGAGTCACATAGGATCACGGCACGTGAGCCACACGCGTCGCAGTGCGCGACCAGGCGCTGCCGGCAGGCGAGGCACGTCGAGTCGTCGTTGACGTGCAGCGGTATCCTGATCACCATGAGGTCACGTCTAGGCAGTCGGGCCACCGCGCGCCGACCGTGCAGTTGGCCTGGCCGCCGGGGTAGTCGTGCGCGCGGTGCCGGCCGTCGGCGTCGCGCTTTACGACGATCTGGACGCCGGCGCCGCGAGGTAGCAGCCGCTGCTCGATGACGACGCCGGTCTCGGACACCGGCTTCCGATCTTGCGGACAACCCGCGACGAGCGGAACCAGGGTAACGGCCAGCAGACCCTGGACTAGCGCGCCTCCGCGCACGTTTGACCTCCTTAGTTTCGTGAGCGACGCTCGACGGACGCGAGGTCGAGCGCGATCAGCAGTTCGTGAATCGCGGCGCACCCGCGGTGACGAGCGAACCAGCACACCGTGAGCGCCGCGCGCCGTCGCGCCTCCGGCTCGAGCGCGACCGCCTCCTGGTCGAGCCGGGTGCCAAACCGGGGGTTAGGTGACACGATGGTTCTCCCACTCGATCGCGCGCTGCCACCCGGCCGAGTCGTCGACGAACACCCACGCGCGTCCTCGGTCGTCGACGTGACGCGACCCGGTCAGTCGCTCCAGCGTGTGACACCAGCAGCGACACGGAACGCCGGCGCACACGACGTGACAGCGTCCGTGACCGCCACTGACGCCACCGGTGCAGTGCCCCGAGCGGTAGCCACTCGTGGAACGTCTCGTGGTCGTCACCGGTCGTACTCCTTCTTAGTGATCGTGAACGACGACACCCACGACGCGCGGAACGTCAGCGTCGTTCGCTGGCCACGCTCGTCGACGTCGACGGTGCGCCAGTCGCCATCACCTATGTCCGGGTCGTCGACGGTCTCGAGCCAGGTGAGCACGGTCTGGATCACTTCCTGGACGTCGTCGCCGGGAACCCGCAGGTGCACCGGCTCGCCGTTGACCGGCAGGGTAACCGAGTAGTGAGTCTCGTCTTCCTCGGCGCGACGTGACTCGTGACGCCGCTCCGTGGCGAGGTCAGCCGACTCGATCGGCTCGTCGCCGAGCATCCGTCTCACGATCTTCACGTTACCTCACCTCCGCCGGTAGGTGGGGAGTCGCGGCGCGCGCGACGGTCCCACGCACACGCCGCGACTCACCCGGGTTGACGCCGGCCCCGCAGGCCACTCTTGGCAGGAGCCTCATAACCCCGGCGCTAAGCTCCCGAGTGAACCTTTGCGCGTGATCAGAGTGCGTGCCGAGGCGCGCTGTCGACGCGCCGACGTCGCGAGCACACTCACCGCTCGTCGTACGACGCGACGAGCTCGCGGAGGTCGTCGAGCGAGTTCACCGGGCTGAACAGCGCGGAGGCGTCGTCGCGACACAGGTCGAGCCAGCGACGCGCGACGTCCTCGATGAACTCGCCGCTGATCGTTCGCTCGACGTACCGAACGGAGAGTGCGTTCCACCGCGTCGCCTCGCTGAAGTCGGGCGGGTCGCCGGCGAGCACGGACGCGTGACCCGCGAAGCAGTACGCGGTGCCGCAGTCCGGACCGTAACGGGCCCACGTCGCCTGATCCCACGTCTCGGGCGTTTGCTCGATGTGGTCGAGCACGGCGCGCAGTCGCTGCACGTTAGCCACGGTTGGTCTCCTCACTCTCGATGACGTAGGCGCGCACCAGTCGATCGATCTCGTTGGACGCGTTGCGTACACGTGTGACCGCGCCGCGCCGTCGCGCCCGCTGAAGGTGTGAGACGCGCGGGTCTCCCGCGCGTACCTGGGTCGCCGCCATGCGGTAGACGTAGATCTGCTTACTGAGCGCGTCCACGAGTCGCGCGACCCGATCGAGGTGCGCGTTGCTCCCGCCGGTGACGCCGTCGTCGTCGTCGGTGGTTGCGACGTCGTTCGGCGGTGTGGTCGCCGGCCGCGTCACCGGCGACACCGGCAGGCCGAGCGCCACCTCGGCGAACGCGCGGGCGATCGTCTCGTTGAACCACCGCGTCAGCGGCGCCGTGCGTTCGACGTACGTGGTGTACGTGATGAAACTCGAGTTGTACGCGACGGCTACTCGGTCGGTGAAGTCATGACAGATGGTTAACGCGTCTTGATACACCCGGCGCCAGGTGGCGCGCGCCGCGTGAGGCAGCAGTCGGTTGCACGCCCACTCCCACTGAAAGTCGTCGGCGTGCGCGACGCACACGTCCACGGTCAGTTCGACCCCGTCGGGAAACAGTCGCTTGAACAGCTCGAGGTACTCGGGGCACGCACCGGCCTGGTCGAGTCTCGACACGGTCACGAGTGTGCTTCCGATCGGGGCCTGCGTGGGTAACGCGATCGCTGTCATCGATGCTCCTCGACGTTCCGAACTTCCTACGGGTAGTCTACCAGTTAATCACACAATTGCGTCGTCCGGTGACCGTGATTCGCGATCGCGTCCCACGACCAGCGCGACGAGCAGCACCGGGACCAACGTGTCGGCGCGCACCAGGAGGTTGACCAACCCGAACACCGTCGTGAACCACAGCGTCGCCGTGGCGACGACGAACGCCCACACCAGGAGGTCGACCACGTCCTCCAGCAGCGTGTTCACACCCACCACCACCAGCGGACGATCACGACGACGCCGACGAGCGCGAACGCCGCCGCGCCGCGAACGCCTCGGTCGAGCGCCGAGTCGTCGTCGCCGTGCGCGCGGGTCCACGTGAACGCGGCCACCAAGTAGTGCAGCACCAGCTCAGGCCACAGCGGTGCGGCGCACCGCGTGTGCTCACCGCCGCGCCCGCGCGGGGTGAGGTACGCCCAGCGCCGCAGATTCACCCGCCAGCGGTCGATCGACCACGCGTCGCGACGAACGAGCGTGCGGAGGCCGTTGAGTGAGGTCACAGCGTCGTCTCCTCCCGTCGTGGTGAGTTGTACGAGGTGATCTCGGCGACGCAGGTCACGACCTCCGCCGCGTCGCGCGGGTCGTACGTCGGCGACGCGTAGCCCTCGCCGGTCCAGCCCAGCGCCGCCAGCAGCGGCCGAACGCCGGGCCACCAGCCGGCGTAGCGTACCCCGAACGCGCGCACGAAGGAGCGCGCCGTCCATCGGTCGTAGTCCGCGCGGGGGGCGCGCACCAGCAGGTGCGCGCCGAGCTCGTGATCTCCCACGAGGACGAGCAGCGCGACGAGGTCCTCGTCGTGGTTGAGCGCGCCGCCGCCGTCGTGCCTCACGAACCGCAGGAGCGCGACGCGGTAGATCGTGCCGTCACCCGGTCCCCACTGGACGTACGCGTCGCCGTCCCGAATCGCGTCGACCACCCGCCGCGCGAGTCGCAGCTCGGTCATCTCCTTCTCACCTTCCTCACTCTCATCACTTCTCACTTCCTAGTAGCGCCACAGCAGCTCGGTGACGACGACGTCACCGGACCCGGCGAGCTGGCAGGCCAGCAGCGCTCCCTCCACGTAGCTCGGCGCCAGTACCACGACGCGGCGCCACTCGGCGACCACAACGTGACGCTTCAGCAGGTCGTACGTCGACACACCCACGTCGAACTCCCACTCGACCGCAGGTGGTTCGATCATCGCTCGTACCACCAGTTGCGGGTCGGGCAGCCAACGCGGCGCGCGTACCGCACCGTCCACCACGTGCCCGAGCGCCGCTGCGCGGTCTCGGGTCCGCTGGGCACCGCGACGAGCACCGTGCACGCGTCGACGACGTCACGGTCGCGCTCGAGGTACGGCTTGCGCGGCAGGAGTAGGTCGGGCACGACGTCCGAGCGGTACCGGTTGTCGATCGGTGGGTGCCCAACGGTGCGGTAGCCGAGGCGCGTAGCGATGACGTGCGCCTCCCGGTCGCCACCCACGCAGCACCCGTGGTGTAGCTCGGCGTCGGGTTCGAGGCAGTCGGCCAGTCGCGCGGCGAGCCACGCGCGCTGCTCGTCGGTCAGCGGCAGGCGCGTCGCGGTGACGCCGACGATCCTAGGCACCGGCGTCACCCTCGGCCAGGAGGTCGGCGAGGGGTCCGAGCGTCAGCGTGATCTCGACGACCGCGGCGCACGCGTCGGCGCGGTCGGCCTCCGACGGCGTGACGTCCGGTGGCAGCTCCGGTACCTGCAGGCGGTAGCAGGCGTTCGACCGAGCGAGCGCGTCGACGGCGCGGGCCAGGTTCACGACTCGTCCCGCTTGACCAGGGACCGCCACCCGGTGACGACGTCCAGCGTGGTGAGCGAGTCGCCGGCGCTGGTGACGAAGTCGAGTAGGTCGTCCCAGCGAAACGACTTCGTCACGTTGCCGGTGACGTACCAGCGACCGTCCGGCGCGCGCACCGCGACGTACGTGAACGGGTCGCCGCCCTGGAACCGCTTCGTGAACCGCACGGCGTCGCCGATCGGCTCGTCGGGTCGCTCCGCGACCCGCGTTAGGCGCTCGGTCAAGCGAAGAACCTCCTCACGCAATCGCGCCTGCCGCGACCGACTCGCGCTTGGCGCCAGCGCCGCGGTCACGACGTTGCTCACGTTCGCGAGCGCGAGCTCGTACTCACTCACCAACCTGCGACGGAGCTCGTCCTCGTCGTCGTTGTCGTCGCCACGCGCGTCGACCGTCGTTTTCACCTCGCTCGGCCGCGTCGCCACCGTTCCCGGCGCGTCGCGGTGCAGCTCGTCACCTCTCACCGGGGCCACGTGTCCCGGTCGACCGACCTCGTCCTTCTCAGACACCCGGACCCTCCCGCTCGACTCGACGCAGCTCGTTCCGACCCTCGCGGCGCTCGCGCCGCCGCGTGAAGCGCTTCACCCGCGCGGTCGCCCCGGCGCGCTGGGTCCAGCAGTACAGGTGACGCCAGCTACTGTGCACGTCCTGCTCGTCAGGGCTGCGCGACCGTCGCTTCACGCCTCTCTCCCTTCACCGTCGTCGACCGCGAGCGTCGACGCAGGTACACCGACGCCGCTAGGTTGAGCAGCGCCACCGGCAGCATACCCGGCTGGAGGTACTTGAACCCCGGGTAGCCGCTGGTGAAGCCGAACGCCGCGAACGTCACCTGCGCGCCGAGCAGCGCCGCCCAACCCACCAGCATCGTTCCGACGAGCCACCGCGACGCGGTCGCCGTCGGCACGGTGCCTCGTGACTCGAGGTGCAGCAGCAGGACCAGCAGCGCCGGTCCGACGAGCACCGCCGAGCCGACGTTACCCACCGCGATGATCCACGACATCGCGTCGAGAGTGGCCCGCGACGTCATTCTGGTTCCACGTCGCCGTCAGCGAGCGACCACGTCCACTCGCACGCGCCGAGTGGGTAGTACCCTCGCGCGTCGGGTTCGACCCGCGTCACCTCCTCTGGTCCGTACTGCGGATGCGTGACGACGATCACGTCGCCGACCCACGACAGCACGTCGTTCTCGCCGTACGGCTGCGGCTCGTTCCACTCGGTCACCCAGTCGACGACCAGCTCGGCGACCTCGCGTCGGAACCGCGGCACGACCCAGCCGTTCCACCGCCTAGGCTCGACCAGCGCGGGAAACTCGGGCGGGAACGGCACGTGACTGTGCCACATCGTGACGAACACCTCGTCGTCGAGCGGCTCGACGTCGCGCAGTCGCTCCAGCCAGTGCCGAGTCACGCCGTGACCTCGTCGTGAAGGTCGAGCACGCGTCCCGCGAACTCGTCCGGCTCGACCGCCAGCATGAGGTCCCAGTCCGCCTCCTGACAGTAGAGCAGCGCCGCCAGTCGAGCGACCGCCAGCGACAGCGTTGGGTACGACTCGTTCCAGACGTTGGCGACGTAGTCACCCCAGCGCAGCGCGTACCGCGCGTCGGTCGTGCGGCAGATCACCGACTCGAACTCGTCGGTCGCGAGGGACAGCACCTGCACCTCGTCGCCGCGCGTTAGGTGACTCGTCGCGCTCACCTCGTTCACCTCGTTCCTCCGTTCCGTGACTCCTAGAAGATCGACCACGAGATGCCACACGCGAGGCAGACCTCGTGACGATTCTCGACGACCACGTCGGTCGAGCCGCAGCTGAGGCACGATCGCCGCGTTCGCGGCCGCTTCATGAGCGACCGCTCGTACCCGGTCGTGCCGGCCCACACGCCGTACACCTCGTCGTGGTCAAGCGCCCACCGGAGGCACTCGGGCCGAACGGGGCACCGGTCACACAGCGCCTTGGCCTCCGGTGGTGGGTACGGCGGCTCGGGAGCGTCCTCGTCGAGCTCGCCGCGCGCGTTGATCGTGACCGGAAAGAACAGCTCACGAGGCTGGTCGCGGCAGCCACGATCCGGGTGACTCATCCACGCGGTCGGGTCGTGCGTGGATTTGAGCGACGCGCTCACCCGCGTCCTCCTCTCAGGTCAGTCGTGACGCCCGGTAGAGCACGCCGTTCTCGTCCTGGATGATGACGTCGTCGCCGGCGGGTCCTACCTCCTGGAACAGCCGGGCAGCGTCGCCGTTCTTACTCTCCTTCGCGCGCCTTCTCGTCTTACGTTCGGCCGCAGGTTGAGCGTCGATCGGACGCGCGTTGGTCGCGACCGTGGGTGCGGTCGCGTTCGCGATCGCGGTCGTGGTCGTGGGTGGCTCGCCACGGAACGGCACGTAGCGCCACGCGTTGCCGATGACGATCACCTGGATCTCTTCGGCGAGCGTTTCGTTACCTCGGCGGGCGTGATAGATCGCGTTCGAGCACTGCCGCTCGGTGAGCTCGGTGGCCTCGGCGATCTCGGTGCACCACACGACCTGACCCGGTCGCTCGGTGATGTAGTGTATGACCTTCGGTCCGATCCGATCCCTGGTCGCCACGGTCAGCTACTTCATCCGTGGGAACGTCTCGGAGGTGAGGTTCTTCGGTATGAAGTCGATCATCCGCTTCTTCTCGGGCTCCGGTTCCTCACGCCACAGGTTCCACGCGCGCACAACGTGATGCAGCTGGTACTCCTGCCGAGGTTTCCGGGGCGACCCGGCGCGTCGACTACCGGCGCTCGTTCCGTAGCGGGTGATGACGCGTGATAGCGCGAGGATCGGGCTGGTGATCGGCAAGTTTGCCCCGAGATAAAGCGACTCGAAGAACTCGGTGCACGCCTCCGGGTCAATGATGCGCGCCTCGTGATACGCGGCGGCGAGCACGCTCTTCGACAATCCCGGGACGTTGCGGGCGATGCGCGTGGCCTCACGCGCGGCGTCGTCGAGCGTGTCCTTGGTCTCGTTGATGAATTCGTCGGCCTCCAGCGACGTGGGAATCCACGCCGTTGAGAAGATCTTTCCCGATCGCCAGCGCATGACGAGCGACGCCGCGGAGCTCACCACCATGGCGTTAGCCATGCCACGCATCCGGACGTCGTCCGCGATCGAGCGGGGTCGCTGTCGGTCGACGACCTTCTGGATGATCGGGTCGGCGTTGAAGACGACCTCGAACCGGATCGTCACACCACTTCGCACGATCGCCATGAGACGGTGACGTCCGTCGCGCACGTAGCCGTCCCAGTCGATGATCAGTGGAATGAACGTGTCGAGCCAGTGACCCGTTGACATGTCGCGCGCGTACCGGTCGACGCGGTGCAGCGACGGGTTTCGGTTGACGACGTGATCCGCGGCGGCGTCGCGCGCGAGCCAGGTCGTGGCGAGCTCCGGCGTCACGTCGACGGAGCGCTTCACCGGACCCGCGTCGCGCGCGAGCTCCGGTTCCTGCCGTGTTCGCGTCTTAGTTTGTGACCTAGTCACCTGGTTTTCCTCTCATTCTCGACTCATCCCCCGTCCGTTCCCTCCGAGTTACCTCACCCGTTCAGCAGCAGTTGCACGGCGCGTCCCACGTACTTCGCGGTCTGACCCGCCAGTCCACCGGTGAAGCGTGCCTGGTCGGTGCGTGAACCCGAGTCACGTCCGTGCTCGAAGTACTCACTCACCGCGTTGACCGCTCCCCAGGCAGTCCCCGGAAACCCAACCTGCGGACTCGACCGAAACGCCGACTCGATTGCCGCGAGCTGCTCGTGTCGCTTAGGTCGGTCCGGTAGGACTCGCTTCAGCACCACGTTGAGTCGCTCGGTGGTTACCTCGATCTCGGCCAGGCGCCGCGTCGTGGCCGCGTATGCCGACGCGTAGCGGGTCGTCTTACCTAGCGCACTTCGCGCCTCCCGCAGGCGCAGCAGCGGGTCGTCACCAACGTGACGAACGGCCCAACGCTGCGGCGCGTCGCGGGCGAACGACGGCAGCGGCAGCTGGTTCATGCACCGGCCGCGCAGCGGCAGCACCGCCAGCTCGATGGCCTTGCTGCGGTCGTGTGACGTGCGCAGCACCACGTAGAGCTCGTGTGGGTCCGACTCGCCGAGCGGCGCCGGGTCGAGTGCCTCGAGCTCGGGTAGCTGCACAACCATGAAGGCCTGGCGACCGCCGCTCAGCGTGCCGGCGGCCACGTACCGCGGGTTGACGCCGTCCATGAAGGTGAACGCGTCGCGGTACTGGACGACCCGGTAGTCGTCCGAGACGTAGTCGAAGTACTCACCGGTGTCGTCGCGCACGACGGCGAACCGGGTGCCGACGACGCGCCACCCGGACGCGTCGCGGTAGCCGGACGGTCGGAGTGAGACGTCGAAGTCGATCCCGCCGAGGCGCGCCGCGGTCGCGGCGTCCACGTCGGGGTCGTCGATGACCACGCCGAGTCGTGACCACGGTACCTGCCGGGTCGTGAACGCACGGTCGAGCGTTGCCGTCACTTTCTTTCCTACCTCCTCGTTTCCGATTTCGGGGACGACCGGTCGCCGACGTGGGCACGCGGCGACCGGTCGCCGGACCCGCGTCGCGCTACGCGCTCGAAACCTCACTCGCCTCACGAGGTGCGTCATTGTCGCCAACGAAGCGCACCCCGGGGAAGTAGACCGTGATCGCCGCGTCGAGTCGCTCGACCTGGTCGAGCCTCGCGCCGGTGGCGAGCGCCAGCGTGGTCTCTGGCGGCAGCACGCGACCGAGTCCACCGAACAGCCGCAGGACACCGGTCAGGTCGGCGCAGGTGACGGCGAGACACGACTCAACCTCGTCGCTCGCGTCGCTCGGGCGGTAGTCGGGAACGACGGTCTCGCCACTCAGTCCCAACGTGTGCGTCACCCAGGAAAGATCCTGGTGACTGACGTTCATCATACGTTTCACTCCTCGTTCCGGTGTTCCGTTCGTGCGTACTAGACCATTGTACCAAACCAGATGACAAATGTAAAATCGCCTGGTCGCCTCGTCGGCGCCGGCGCCCGGTCGCGACGTCGTCGCGGGGGCGCCGGCGCCGGCGACGGTCAGCCCGTTAGGCGCCAGGCGTGGCGAACCGCCCCGTCGTTAGTCTTCTCTACCTTCCCAGCGCGGGCCAGGCGCCACAGCGCCAGGTAGACGAGACTCGACGGCTCGCTGAGCTGCTCGGCCAGCTGCTCACGCGTCTTAGGAACGCCGTCGCCGAGCGCCTGAACCACCGCCTCGTCGCGCGCCAGCGTCTCGCGCGACCTCGGTCGTCCACGTCGGGCCGCCTCGGTCGCCTCGCCGACCGGCTCCTCGAAGGTCGGTTCGGTCACGTTGATACCTCCCTTTGTCCTAGTCCTACGTCCGCAACACTACCAGGATCACAGGAGGTGTCAGCGGTCCCGAATGAACCACTCGCGCTCGCCGTCCGGTCGCCCAGTCACCGGTCCCGGTCGTCCGTCGAGCGCGTCGCGCGCCTGCTCACCGATCCAGCGACCGCACTGCGTCGAGATGCCCTTACCCCAGGTCGCGCGGAGGTTGCCAACGCCGCGCAGCGGTAGGATTCGCCAGTCGTCGGGAAATCCCATCACCCGCGCGGCCTCGCGATGCGTGATGGTGCGCGGTTCCCACGGGTGAAGTACGAGGTCGAGCGCCGCACCCGTGATGACGCGCGCGGGCCGGTCGGGATCCCAGCGGATCATGCTGGTGTAACCCATGTGGAACTCGTTGGCGATCAGCTTAGGAGTCATGTGACTCCACGACCGCGGCAGGCGTCCGTAGCGCTCGTAGCAGTGGCGCGCCACCTTGCCGATGTGCCAGCCGGCGGGCCACCCGCCGTCGTGCTCCGCGAGCTCGAGAAGGTCGAGTGCACGTCGCGTCGGCAATCCAACGTGCGTCGCGTGGCCGTCAACGACCACGTCTCGACGCACCCGCTCGCGTTCGACCCACCACGTCGGCGGTCGCCGGTACGGTTGGCGCTGCCACGTCAGCGCGTGCCCACGCAGGTCGTCCCAGATCTCACGCAGCAGCGGTGTGCGCACCCGCGGGTACGCGACCCCGAACGGAACGCGCGACGCCACCCAGAAGTACCGCGGCCGGCGCGCGGCGCCGCCGAGCTCCAGCGCGTCCTGAAAGATGTGGTACAGGTCGTACCGGAGACCGCTGACCTCCTCGAGCTCGGCGCGCAGCGCGGTCATCAGTGGACGCCCAGTCGAGTACGCCGCACGCACCGACTCCATGACGACGACCTGAGGTCTGACCCGACCGGCGTACTGCATGAGGACGTGCATGCACGAGTTGATCCGCGCGTCGATCCCGCGATGCCGTCGGTCGGTCATGGCGCTGAACCCGCTGCAGGGCGGATTTCCCGCGACCACGTTGACGTCGCGTGGCACCCGCCACTCGCGGTAATCACCGGACTGGTGCGACCACTCGTCGCCGAGGAGGTGTCGGTTGCCGAGGCAGTTGGCGAGACCGAAGCCGCCGCGCTGCTCGACCTTGTGCACCAGTTCGAAGCCGGCCTGCACGAGACCGAGGTCGAAGCCACCCGCGAAGGTCTGGCAGGCCACGAACCGGTACACCGCTCGATCCTCCTCTCCTAGCCGTCGCGTCGTTCGAACGCCGCCTCGATCTCCGCAAGGTTGCGCGAGATGTGCTCGATGCGACGCGGATCGCACTCGACGCAGAAGTACGGCGACCGCCAGCCACCGCCCTCACACTCGCAGCGGCCGCCGTGATCGCAGCCGGCGTAGCGACCGTCGCATCGACACCTCACGACGCCTCCACGTGGGCGCCGTCGCGCGCGCACCAGGCGTCCTCCGCGACGTCGACGACGGGTTGGTCACCGAACCGGAGGTACGTGGTCACGCGCGGCGGTGCGCAGTCCACGCCGGGATCGTCGTACGCGCGGCGGCACCGCGGACACTTACCCTCGCGCGCGTCGTAACCCGATCGCTGCCGCGCGCGGTTGACCTCCTGCTTCGCGCGGTAACGACGCTCCCACTCGTCGTCCGTGACGTCGAGTCGAATCAAGATGTTGGCGAGGAAGTGCGCGACGTCAACGAGCTCCCCGACCGCGGCGTCGCGGTTGACCCATCCCCGCGGCGTGGACCAGGGTTTCCAGCCCACCTCGTTCAGAAACTCGCTCAGCTCCACGACCAGGGCCGTGTGATTCTCGATCAGCGCGTCCGCGAGGTCGTTCGGGTCGACCTCGGACGAGTAGTCCTGACCAAACGCCTCCTCCTGAAGTCGTCGCGTCGAGGCGAGCCACCGCCAGGAGTCGCTACCGCTCGTCGTCATTCGGAACCCAACTCTCGTCGAACAACTTCACGCCGAGCAACCTCTCGAAGTCGTCGAGCGCGCACCAGAACGCGTCCTCGCGGGCGCCACGCAGCTCCTGCGCGTGGTGCTCGACGTACGTCTCGCGCAGCAATTCGATCACACGTCCTAAGAGTTCAGCGTCGTTCACGACGTCGACGTCATAGTCTCGGACGACCCAGCGATCACACGCCCCGCCACCTGACTGTGAACCCAGGCGTACGTCGGTCGCAGTCCGTCGGCGAGCGCGACGGCCGGCTCCCAGTCGAGGTGCTTTCGGATCAGCGCGTTGTCCGAGTTGCGACCCCGGACGCCCTTCGGAGCGTCGTGTTCGTACTCGCGCTGCACCGAGACCCCGGCGATCTCTTCAAGCACCGTTATCACGTGGTCGATCGTAACCAGCTCGCTCGAACCGACGTTCAGTGGCTCACGCACGTCGGACCGCATGATCCTAAGCGTGCCCTCGACGGCGTCGTCGACGTGAGTGAACGAGCGCGTCTGCTGCCCGTCACCCCAGATCTTGATCACGCGGTCGCCACCGAGCGCGGCGACCGCGATCTTTCGACTCAGCGCCGCCGGAGCCTTCTCGCGACCACCCGACCACGTCCCGTGAGTGCCGTACACGTTGTGGTAACGCGCGACGCGGGTCTCGAGACCGTAGTCCTCGCTGAAGTGCCGATGAAGCCGCTCGCCGAACAACTTCTCCCAGCCGTAGCCGTCCTCGGGATCGGCCGGGTAGGCGTCCTGCTCACGCAGCGCCGCGACGGCCGACTCGCGCTGGAGGTGCGCCGGGTACACGCAGGCCGACGACGCGTAGAACACCCGACCCCACCCGTGGGTAAGAGCCGCGCGCAGCACGTTGACCGTGATGAGCACCGACAGCGAGCACCGCGCGCGGTTGCGCTCGATGAAGCCGATGCCTCCCATGTCCGCGGCTAGGTTGTACACCTCGTCGTACGGACCGCCGACGGAGTTCAGGAGGAACAGCTGGTCCGGTTCGGCGCAGTCCAGGCGGTCGAGGGTCAGCGAACCGACGTGAACCTGGTGCCACTCGTCACGGTGCTTCACGTCCGCGCCGACGACGTCGTGTCCCTCGTCGACGAGTCGCCTCACGAGGTGTCCTCCGATGAACCCACCCGCGCCCGTGACGAGTATCTTCCTAGTCAACCCCGCGCTCCCTTCGTCGTCGCTCTCCCTCGACCACCGCGACCTCCGCGTCATCGAGCCACGCCTCACACGCCCGCAGCGTCCGACCCGGGACACCCACGCAGGCCACAACGTCGTAGCCGACCTCGAGCGCGTCGAGTGGTGACGTCGCCGGCGGCTCGTGAAGACGCAGCTGCCGAACCAGCTCGGGCGTGTTGCGGTAGCCGTACAGCTCGTTCTCTAGGTCGTCCAGGAGGTCGTGGTCGTTGCGGGCCTGGATCGCGAGGGGGTAGCCGTACCGAACGGTCCAGCCGTGACCTTCCATTACCCAGCGCGCCACGTAGCTCATCCAGATGTCGTCGTACCGTCCCACCCCGACGAGGCACTGCATGAGAGGCGCAACGGGCCACGCGTACGCGGTGTTCTGCGTGTTGAACGGCGCCCAGGTGCCCGATCCGAGCACCACGTCACGCGCGCCCGATCCCGAGCGAAACCCGGTCACGCCGGGTGAGTTCACGATGCGCTCGATCGCGTCGACGTCCGGGTCGCCGAACCAGAGACCAGCGACGACGCCCACGCGCGGTGGCCACTCGCCACCGGCCATCGTCGGACGGTCGCGGCCGGTGACGTACCTACCGCGGTCACGACGCTGATCAAGTGGGTAACCCCGGTGGTGCACCGGCGGATCGAGAACGTGACCCGGGTTGTACCACCCGGTGCTCGACCGGGTGACCGACGTCGCGTCGCGGGTGAAGCCGTCGACGAACGACGCGAGGTACCGCTCCGGGTCGAGTGGTCGGTTGTCGTCGTCCACCGTGACGACGACGTCCGGACCCAGGGTCAGGGCGTGAAGCAGCGCGACGTTGCGACGCTGGATCGAGCGCAGTCCCACCGCGCGGTGCGTCGCCCAGCGCTCGACCGAGTCACCCTCGACGCCGAGGTAGACGCCGCCGAGGTTCTCGACGAAGGCGCGCGTCGCGGGAGGAGTCTGCGCGTCGCCGGCCACGACGATCGCGAGCTCCCAGCCGGGTGGCACGTGCGCGACGTACGCGTCGAGCACCGTGGGAACGTTGACCGTGGTCGTGATGAGCGCGAGTAACTTCACGTGATTCCCAGCCTCTCCTCGATCAACCCGACGTGTCTCAACTCCCGGCACGCCGCGTCGTACAGCTCACGCTGCCGCTCCGTCAGCCAGCGCCAGGTCTCCTCACTCTCGTCGACGATCTTAACGCGCTTCGCCAGCTCGGCCGGGTCGCGCACGCGCAGCCACCGCGCGAGGTGCGCGAGGTCGGCGTCGGGTACCTCGCCGCGCTCGACCTGGTCGAGCGTGGGAACGATGTGTCCCTGCGTGTCGTACTCCGGGTGAAAGAAGCACACCGTGCCGACCGCGAACGCCTGCCACGGCTTGGTCGTCGCCCAGCCCGACCCCGAGCTGGGTGTGGTGAACGTTGACTTCACCGAGCGCAGCTTGGCGTAGTACTCGGCCGCCGGCGCGGGTTGCACGTCGTAACCCCACTCGCGAGTCACCGCGAGCGACTCGGCCGACCACTTGCCGTGCACGAAGTGCGGTCGCAGCGGCAGCACGTACTCGATCAGCGCGTCGAGCCGGTTGCGCTTGACGTACGCGCGCGCCTCGTTGATGAACAGGCCGAGGTGCGCGCGGTCGTTCCAGTTCTTCGCGAGGCGCGCGTCGACGTGCCCGGGTAGCACGCCGCACAGCTCCAGCCCCGAGTACACGTACCGCTGCGTGGCGTGCCACACGTGTCCGGTCTCGTCGACCCGCGCGTCGAAGCCACACTCCTCGGGGGTGCGCGGGTCGCGGTAGCGCTCGAACTTCTCGCGCTTGCTGAAGTTGAACTGGGCGAGGATCGGACGCCGCTGCGGCCACTTGAGGTCACGCGCCTTGGGGTAGTTCCGCGGGTCCGGAACGAGCCACACCTCCTCGCGACCCAGGGGGTCGGACTCGCGGAACGCGTTGACGCCTCGGACGACGTACGACACGTACAGCGTAAACGCCTTCTGCGGCTGCGTCACGCCGTCCGGTTCGTCGTACGCCGCGCCGATCTTGGGTATCGGCGAGTTGCTGGTCCCGTGTTGACCCGCCCACACGATCAGCGCGTCGAGGTCGCGAAACAGCGGGGTCACGTGATGATCGAACACAGCGAGAACGTGTTGGAGGTCGTCACCCGTGATGCGTTGCGGCTGGTCACGCCCCGCCAGGTCGCGTCTTACGACGTCGCGCAGCTCGGTCCACGGGTTGGTGACGTTGGTCGGCAGGTCGACGTCGCCGGGTCGCTCACCCGAGTTGCGTCCGACGAGCACAAACTCGTGTCCTGGGTGTCGCTCGGCGAGCGTCTTCAGCAGCAGCGGCGGCTCGTCGTCGCCGCCGACGACGCCCCAGCGCTCTCGGGCGAGGGGCATCGCGCGCCCGAGCTTGCAGTAGCCGATCTTAATCTTAAGCTCCCTCGCGCCAGCCGCGCGTGAAGACGACGTCGAGCTTCGCCTGGATCGCGCGCTCGAGGTCGAAGTCCCACTCGGCGGCCGTCACGTACGCGGTAATGACGACGTCGGCGAGCTCCTCAATCACGTGCTCACGCGTGTCCGAGCGCCGCGCCTGCCCACTCCAGCGGCGGAAGGCGCCGACGAATTCGCCAACCTCCTCGGCCAGGGCGAGCACCGGGCGGTTCGGCTGGTCGCCGAAGCCGCTCGCGTGCAGCGCGTCGGCGATCCGACGCGCCGGTTCGACGAGGTCCACGGCTAGAACGGAAGCTCGGGCGCGGCCGGCGGGGGCGGCGGCGAGCTAGAGGTAGGCTGGGTCGGCGCGTCGGTCGACGACGGGGTGGAACCGGCGTCGGTGGCGCCACCAGCCGCGGTGGTAGCCGCAGTAGGGACCGCGGCCGGGCCGGGAGTGCCGTCGAACGGGGCCGCTTCGATCACCGGACCGACCGGAGTCGCGGGCGCCGGCGACGGCGGCGTGACCGGTGCCTGAGGGAGCGTCGGCGGCGCGGGTGCGACCGGCGCGGGCTGCGCGACCGGCGGAGGTGCCGAAGGCGCGACGGGAGGCGCTGGCGGCGCGACCGGCGGCGTCGCGAGCGGGGGTGGCGCCGCCGCGCCGGGGCCCGCGCCCGGACCCGCGGGGTGACTACCCGGTCCCGCCACGGCGGGGGCGCCGGTGTACGGCTTGACCGCGTTGACCTCGTTGCGCGGTTCGCCGTTCCACTCACGCTGACCCAGCGTCAGTCGGGCACGGCGACCCTGCAGGGCGCTGGCGACCGGCTCGAGTCCGCTGGCGGTACCGAGCGACGCGAAGAACTCGTCGGTCAGTCCGAAGCTGCGCATGTGCCGGAAGAAGATCGCTACCGCCTGCGGGTTCTCCAGCGACAGCACGAAGTTGTTGAACACGCGGCGACCCTGGTGAGGACCGAACAGAACGCTCATCTGGGCCTTGATCATAGGCTTGCCGCTCGAGGCGCGCGTCGCGTCGGCCTGGGCGACCTCGACGTCGTAGTCACCCGACGGTAGGGCCTCGTAGCTGGCGCCCTTGGCGTCGCGCAGCGCCTTGGCGAAGTCGATCGTCGTCACTCGGGGGTCCCTTCGTTCGTGGTAGTAGTGACCGTACCAGAGCCCGCGGGGATCCCAAAAATGATCTTCATCCAGTCCTCCACGTCGGTGCCCACGGCGCCGAGCTCCGGTCGATTCACCGTGACGACCCCGCCGAGTCGTCCCTGCACGCGCTCGCCGGCCTCGTACTCGGGATGTGGTGAGATCCACAACTTTCGCACCTCGCGGGTCGGCTGACCGTTGCCGTCGATCTCCCAGTCTGGGTATAGGTAGCCGCAGAGGTCCATCCAGTACGGCAGCGCCACCGAGATCTGGCCCTGCATGTACGGCACCCACTTGCCCGCCTGCGACTGACGCGTCTCGGCGACGAACACGACGCAGCGCACGGCGAGCGCGGGCTCCAACGTGAGATCACGAAAGCCTCGGATGACGCCGTCCATCTTCGCGAGTATGACGCCCCAGTCCGCGATCTTCATCGCCTCGGTCCCAACGAGCTTGGCCTTGAGTCGGCGCTGGATCTCGGTGATCGAGTCGACGACCACCGACGTGAACGGCGTCTGGTACTGGGTAACCCAGCGGTACACCTGCTCGATCGTCTCCCAGCTGCGCACGCTGACCACGCAGGCGTCCCACGAACCGTCCCACGTGGGAGGTGGCCCAGACAGTGGATCCCACGGCACCTGGCGCAGCGGTATGAATCGCCAGCTGCCCTCGGCGTCGAGCACGAGGATCGGCTTCGGCGCCGACGCCGAGAGCGTCGACTTCCCAACCTTGGAACCGGCGTGTACCAGGAGGGACAGTCGCTGGTGAGGCTCGAACTGCGTGATCGTCATCGCTGCGCGCACCTCCGACACACCCACGTGCCGTTGAGTTCGAGCGCGTCCTCGGCGGTCGCGTGAACGAGGTAGATCGTCTCGTCGTCCACGACGTGACCGCAACCACCCACGCGCCGACCCGCTCGCGCGACGTGCGTCACGAGTCGCTCGTCGTAGGTCTCACGCAGCGACTCGAGCACCTCGTCGAGCGAGGGACACGTCTCGTGCACGAGCACCCACTGCGGCAGCACGGGATCTCCGTACGACGCGTAGACGACGCGCGTCTCGGAGTGAAAGTACGTTCCGCAGTCGACGCACAGTCCCGGTGAGCTCGCGACGAGCGACGCCCCGTCGCGAGTCGGTCGACCGTAGCGTCGCTGCTGGGCGAGCACGATCGCCAGCGTTCGGATCCGGCAACGCTTGCTGAGCAGCGTGAAGGGAGCGCGAATGTTGATCACTCGTTCTTACCGTCCGTTCGCTGGTAGCGATCACGCGGATCGGCCTGCTTGTAGAGCGTCCGCACCATGTCGCCAACGCCCGCCGACCCGTCGTCGAGTAGGTTGCACACCGCGAAGAAGTCGCAGTCCCACCGGCAGTCACTCTTCGGCGACGGGTACGCCACCTCCAGGTGACTCTCGCCGCGTCCCAGCGCGTCGACGGCGCGAAGGACGTCCCGCGTCGTCGCGAGCATGCGGCGCTTGTACGACTCCAGCTCGTGTGAGTTGTGATGAACCTCGACGCGATCGTAGAACGGCGGGCGGGCCCGCGCGCTGCGCTTCACCCGGCGCAGCATGTTGTAGAGCGCGCCGTCGCAGCGCGTCTCACCGTCGGGCGAGTTGAGCCACTCGAGCATGATGTAGTGCAGCATCTGCTCGTTCTGCGGCAGGGTCACCGCGGGTGAGCTAAGGTCGCCGACGGTCTTGTGGTCGAGCACGAGACGCCGGTCGTCGGTCACCCGGGTAACGCGCACGTCGAGCAGGCCGATCGCGCGGACCGGTCGCGACGACCCGTCGACGTTGACCTCGAGGTCGGCGCTCAGCGGGGTCTCCGACGCGGTGACGCGCAGCTCGGCGTCGGCACCGGTCTCCTCCAGCCAGCGCACGTACCCCTCGATCATCGCCCGCTCCAGGTTCGTGCTGTCGGCGAAGTCACGCGCCAGGTCGGCGAGCTGGTCGTGTCCGAGGCCGCGCTCCGTGGCGAGCCGCGTGATGAGCGTCCAGTCGTCGACGACCACCCGCTCCAGCGCGTCGCGTGGGTCGACGCGCGGGTGTCCCTCCGGGACGTACCAGCGACTCAACGCGCGGTGCACCCGGTCACCCACCGCGCGCACGCCGACGAGCTCCTCGGTGCGCAGCCGCAGCTCGAGGTACCACGCGAGCCACCACTTGCGCCGGCACCGCTTCCAGGTCTGGAGCTCGCCGTTGCTCACTCGGTAGACGCCGTCGGTGGCCGGTGGCGGCTCGATCGTGGGAGTCGCCGGCGCCGCCGGCGCGCGCGGAGCCGGTCGCGCGTCGGTCACGACGTCGGCCAGCTCGTCCTCGGGCTCGTCGTCGGCGTCCAGCAGAACCGTGATCGGAACCGGTGCGCTCGTCGGCGGCGACTCGTCGTGCACTCCCGCGCGGTGGTACCGGGGGTCGAACCGACCCCCCTCGAGGTCGGTGAGTGCCCGCGCCACCGCCTCCCGGTCCCCCGGCTTCCACGAGTCCTTGTTCTCGATGTTGCTGAGCCGCGCCGTGCTGCGGCCGGTGAACCCGGCCAGCTCGCTGAAGCGTGATCGTGACAGCTTGTGTCGCTGACGCACCTCGAGAACGAGCGCGCCCGTGAGATCATCAGGTTGGAACGAGTACGTCACGTTACTCCTCCGGGGGCGCTCCGACGAACGACCGCAGCACGAGCGCCTCCTCGGCATCGAGCCGCGCCGTGTCGGCCGCGGGGTTGGCGGCGAGCAGCGCGGCGCGGTCGCGCGTCAGCTCGTCGAGACGTTTCAACTTCTCGTGCAGGCGCGTCACCTGGGTCTCCTCGACGGTGTCGCGCGTGGTGATGTCGATGATGCGAACGCACTCGTGTCGCTCGGATCCAATGCGATGATTGCGGTCCTCCTTCTGCCGCTCGTCCACCAGCGACCACGACCGCTGCAGGTTGATCAGCGTGTCCGAGGCGGACATGTCGAGACCTACGCCACCGGCCTTGTTGGTGAACAGCAGCGCTTGGACCCGACGCGCGTTGAGGTCGGCGAGCGCCGAGTCGCGCTCGCGCTCGGTCAGCCCGCCGACGATCACGGCGTAACGCACGCCGAGCTTCGTCAGTCGCGTCGCGGCGAGCTCGATGAGCTGCCGGTACTCGGCCGCGATCAGGACGGGAGGACCGGCGTACCCGACCGTGAGCAGTCCCAGCTCGTCCAGGACCTCCTCGAGGACGTCGAGCTTCGGCGCCGGCTCACGCAGCGTCACCTTCCACGTCTTCACGTCGTCCGGATCGGGCTTCTCGATCGTCACCGACGCGCACGTGAGCTGCATCAGCCGGGTCTGCGCGGCGAGGTTCGTCGGGGCGATCACGAGCTCGCCGTCGTCGGTGCGCGTGACGAGGGTCTCCTCGAGCTCGCGGTACATGCGCGCTTGCGTCGGAGTCAACTCCGCGTAGCGGACCGTGCGTACCCGCGGCGGCAGCTGCGGCAGCACCACCGCCTTGAGCATGCGTCGGAAGCGCGGGTCGAGGATTCGGAACAGCTCGTCGCGCGTGTCCGGTCGGACGCCGACCACGTCGGTGCCGCCGAACGCGTTCCAGGAGATGAGGCAGAAGCGGTCGTAGAACGCCGACCGCGTCGGGAAGTCCTCCGGCGCGACCGCGTGCATCACCGACCACAGGTCGCCGGGATGATTCGCGATCGGCGTCCCGGTGAGGGCCCAGCGTCGCCGAACTCCCTCCTGGTGACAGACGTACCAGATGGCACGCGTCTGCTGCGCCCGGGGTTCCTTGATCCGGTGAGCCTCGTCGAGGACGACGGTTCGGAGGTCGAAGTCGTTGAGCTCCTTGCGGTGCACGTCGCAGCGTGCCGCGGTCAGTCCCTCGTCACCGTGACGCGGGTCGCACGTTCGACAGCGCTTGAGCCGCACCGACCCGTACGGCGCGAGGCGCGAGAACAGGCGCACCGACTCGATGTTGAGGATGACCAGCGCGCTCGGATCGCTCCGCGCGGTCTTGAGCGTCTTCCGCCGCGCCGCCGCGGAGCCCTCCACGACGTACGGCGTCGCCTCCGGTAGCCAGTCCTCGGTGAGTCGTCGCCAGTGATGCTTCACAGAGTTGGGGCAAACGACGAGCGCGGGTAACCCGGTGCCGTCGGCGCGCTGGGCGTCGCCGATGAGGCTGAGCACCTGCGGGGTCTTGCCGGTCTGCCGCACCCCATCTCGTCGCCAAGGAGACCGGACTCGGCTCGTCGCATGAAGAGCAGACCGGTCTCCTGGAACGGGTACAGGGTGCGGAGGGCGTCACCTCCCCCGGTCGTCGCGTCGGCGGGTGGCTCGAGCGCGCCGCGCAGCGCCAGCGCCGGGTCGACCCGCGTCCGACGCAGGTCCCAGGCCCAGTCGACGAGTCGCTGGCCGAGGGTGAGCTGCTCGCCGAACACGCCACGCATGATAATTACCGATGCCCACGCCGGGGGCACGGTCCACACCTTGGCGTGTGGATCCCACCTCGACCCCGGCACGGCCTGCACGAGGGTCTTCTCGTTCCACACGGTGTGAATCTTGATGCGATCCGCGCCGGGGTCGTAGTCGGCGTGCGCCACGCTTCGCGTCCTCCGGGGTGCCGTCGTTCTCGAGGTACGGAGGAAACCGTACCACGCCGACGTCCTACGGTCGCGCCTGCAGCAGCCGATCGAAGATTGAGGCGAACCGGCGCGCGAGGCAGAGCACGGCGTGTCGCGCAGCGTCGTTCACGTCGTCCGCGTCGGGCTGTCCCACCTCGTCACGCGTGACGAGAAGACCGAGCTCACGCAGCAGCGCGTTCGGCGCGATGCGCTTCGCGTCCGCGGGCGTCTGCAGGACGACGTCGCAGTCGAACGACTCCGCAAGCCGGTGAACGACGCCGAGCACCTCCTGCGCGGCGCCCTGCCGCGTGTGACGCGCGGTCTCACCCGTGGTGACGAAGCGCTCGACGGCGATCACCACCGTCGGTCTGGTGGGGTCGGCGCGCAGCGCCGCGAGGAGGGCGTCCAGCGCGCTCAGCGCGCCGGTCGCGGTGCCCTGGTACGCGGCGAACCGCGCCCCGTCGCGCAGCACGAAGATTCCCGTGCTCTGACCCGGGTCGACGCCGACGACGTACGTGGTCGTCACGGCGTGTGGGCGTCGAACGCGTCCTCGGGGTGATCGGGCTGCGACCGTGCCCAGCGCAGGTACCGCGCGTCGAACAGCGGCCCGAAGCCGCACGCCTCGTCGTCCTCAGCCAGGGCGGTGCGAGCGCCGACCTCCAGCTCGCGCAGCACGAAGTCGTGCATTCCGTTGTGATGTAGTCCGATCACGAGCACTCACCCCACCGCTTTCCCGTTGTGATCGACCAGGTCAGCGGCACGCGCAGCAGCTGGTCGTCGTTGAGCACGTCGCGTAGGCCGTCCAGCGTCTCGTCGACCCGGTCGTTCGGCACCTCGAGGTCGAACTCGTCGTGCACCGGAATCATCATGTAGTCGCTCAGGCCCGCCTGGTCGGCCTCGACGGCCTTGAGCTTGAGGATCTCGCCGGCCGTCCCCTGGATCAGGTAGTTCACGAGTGGGTACAGCTTACCGGGATCCGCGACGTGACGGCGGCCGGTGAGCGGCGAGCGAACGTACGACACGCCCTCGTCGTCGAGGCGCTGGCGCGCGACGCGCTCGACCTCGTGCACGAACCGCGGCACGCCGGGGTAGAGCGCGTCGAACCGTCGCATGAACGCGGCGGCCTCGTCGAACGGGGCGCCCGCGGTCTTCGCGAACTTGTCGATTCCGGCTCCGTAGATCTTCGCGTAGCCGCCGTTCTTAATCAGCTGCCGTCGCGGGTCCGACTTCTGGAAGTGCGGATCGGCGAAGAGGTCCTTCGCTAGGTTCACGAAGAAGTCGCCCTCGCTGACGAACGCCTCGATCATCTTAGGCTCCCGCGCCAGGTGCGCGAGCAACCTCATCTCGATCTGGTCGGCGTCGACCTTTACCCAGGTGTGCTCCTCCTCCGCGACGAAGCAGTCGCGGACGTGCCTACCCTCCTTCGTCCGGGTCGGCACGTTCTGCAGGCTGGGTCGACTGATCGACATGCGTCCCGTTCGGACTCCACGGCCGCTGCCGCCGGACTCGAAGAGGCTGCGCGCGGTACCTCCCACGGAGTTGATCGACGCGTGAACGCGGCCGTCGCGCTGGGACAGCTCGAGGAAGTGCTCGAGGTAGGTTGACACGATCTTCACCGCCTGGCGACGACCCAGCGCCGCCTGGGCCAGGGGATGCTCGATCCCGCCGAGCACGTCCTTGTCCACGCACCACATGCCGGTGCCGGTGCGCTTGGTCAGCTCGACGCCCTCGCGCAGCAGCGCCTCGGGAAGCTCCTTCTGCGAGCCGACGTAGATCCCAAACGCGGCGTGGGCCCACGCCTCGACGTCGTTCGCGTAGCGGTTGAGCCGGTCGATGAAGGCGGCGGTGTACTCGCGGTCGACCTTGACGCCACGCCGCTCCATCTTCTCTGTGACCCACGCCACGGCCAGCTCGAGTTCGTACGACCGCGGCGCCTCGGCGCGCACCTGCGGGTCGATCACGTCGTCGAGCTGGTAGGTGAGCACCGTGTCGAGACCCGCGTAGAACCAGTACGGCTCGAAGTCGTACGGAATCGTCTCCCACGTCCAGCCACCCACCGAGCCGAGCGCCTCGTCGAGGCGACGTTGACCGGCGTCCGCGCGTGGGTCGACCAGGCGCTTCGCGGCGTTCTTCAGCGCGAGTGACCCGGTCGCGTCGATCACGTGAAGCTTCAGTCGCGTGTCGTCGATCCGATGCACGGGCCAGCGCAGGTCGTGCTTGCGACTGATCGCGACGTCGTACGGCGCGTTGTGCGCGACGTACCGACCCTCGTAGCGGCGCAGTACCTCGTGCACCAGCCCGGACCAGCGCTCGAACGGCACCACCCAGCCGTGACGCTCGTCGCCGAACTGCACGAGTCGCACGCGGTCGACGTCGACGTCGAGACCCGTCGTTTCGGTGTCGAAGGCGATCTTACTCTTGGTCGACAGCCACCGCATGAACTCGAAGCAGTCATCGACCGAGTCGATCAGCGTTACCCGAACGTCGTCGAGGTTCAACGACGCCTCACGTCGAATCGCTCGTCGTACACCCGCTCGTCCCGCGGTCGCGCCCGGATCCCGGCCGGCTCGATGATGTGCGACGCGGGACCGTTGGTCGGCTCGACGATGCAGCGTCGCCACTCGCCGCCGACCTCGACGGACACCACGAACCGGTCCGGTCCGCTCTCGTAGGTCTCGTCGACCTCGGTGTAGAGCCACACGCCACTCACCGCGACTTCGTCACGTTTCATCAAAGTCCTCACTTCCGTCGTCACGCTGCCACGTCGAGCGCCAGCCTAGTCCGGGGTAGCTCTCGTGACGCATACGCGAGAACACGACCACGTGAGCCTCGTTCAGCAGGCGCACGCCGGTCAGGTCGCGGTACCGCTCGCCGACGTACACGGCGGTGATCCCCGCGTTCACGACGAGCTGCGCGCACACCACGCACGGTGACAGGGTCGTGAACAGCGTCGATCGGTCGAGCGCGATGCCGTGACGTGCCGCGAACGCGACGGCGTTGGCCTCGGCGTGCACCGCCACGGTGCACGTAGGAGCGTTGACGTCCTCGGTCGACGAGATTTCACCGAGTGGGTGAAGACAGTGAGGGAGACCGCGGGGTGCGCCGTTGTACCCACTGGTCAGGATGCGTCCGTCGCGCGCGACGACCGCGCCAACGCGCGCCCGCGAGCACGTTCCTCGACGCGCCATCGTCGCCGCGACCTCGAGCAGCGTCTCCTCCATCGAGGGTCGAGCGGTCATCGCCACGTTCGCAGCTCGGCGACGCGCGCCGCGTACCACGCGTTCGCGTCGCGCGTCGCGGGGTCTCCACGTCGCTCGTTCACGTCGTCGAGGAGATAACCCGCGACGTCGAACCCGGTCGCGTCGCCGCCGGCGACGACGCCGAGCGGTAGGTCGGCGCTCGGGTCCGGTCCGGGGTGACGCGGTGGCCCGCCCCGTTGCCGCCACGCGTCGACGAGTTCACGCGCCCGCTCGACGTCGCTCTCGTAGAGGTGCAGACTCGTGACGTGATGCACGTAGCGTCCCGCGGGCACGCGCAGCTCGCGCGCCACC
>WUUC01172787.1_pt1 | contig 38655 bp, 33 predicted proteins | sample 6278441 | NCBI WGS metagenome assembly WUUC01 (sample SAMN13675441, study PRJNA597444) | soil metagenome | isolation source: soil | place: USA: Washington | collected 2017-10
ACTGCATGATCGCCGCCAGCCAGGCCAAACGCCTGCCCGCCGAGCGCTTCACCGCCATGGTCCGCCTCGACCAAAACCGCGCGCAAACCCAGCTTGCGAAAAAAGCCGGTGCCGATCTCACCACCGTGAAGAACATCTTCATCTACGGTAACCACAGCCCGACCATGTTCCCGGCCTTCGGCCACGCGACCATTGGCGGAAAACCTGCGACCCAAGTCATCACCGACGCCGCTTGGCTCCAAGGCCCGTACTGCGAAACCGTCGGCAAACGCGGCGCCGCCATCATCGCCGCCCGCGGCGCTTCCTCGGCAGCCTCGGCTGCCAACGCCCTCGTCGATCACGTCCGTGACCTCATAACTCCTGGCGCGATCCACTCGATCGCCGTGAAGTCGAACGGCCACTACGGCTTCGACGCCAACGTCTGGGCTGGCATGCCGGTCCGTACCACCACGCCCGGCAGCTACGAAGTCATTACGAACTACACGATGGACGACTTCGCCAAATCCAAAATCGCCGCGACCAACAAAGAACTCGTCGAAGAACGCGCCGCCGTCGCCGACATGCTTTAATTTCCCCGCCCCCTCTCGCGCCCTACGGAGCCACGCGCGACGCCACGTATTCGCCGATGGCAAGCGACGCCGTGGCTGCGGGACTCGGGGCATTGAGCACGTGCAATGCGCCGGGCCGTTCCAATAAATGAAAGTCTTGCACCAGAGTTCCGTCCGACAGCATCGCCTGTGCGCGCACGCCCGCCCCACCCGGTTCGAGATCGGCTTCGGCCAACTCCGGCACGAGCTTCTGGAGCGACTGGCAAAATAGTTTTTTGCTGAACGAACGCCTCATCTCTTCCCACGCCATCGCGCGGTGCTTCTTCATAAAATTCCAGAGCCCGCCGTAGCTGAGCGCGTCGAGCAAATCGCCCGGGCGTATCTGCCATTTCGTGTAGCCCTCGCGTGAGTAGGCGAGCACGGCATTCGGCCCAGCCTCGACGCCTCCTTCGATCATGCGCGTGAAATGCACCCCGAGAAACGGGAATGTCGGATCGGGCACAGGATAGATCAAATGCCTCACGAGCGACTGCGCCGAGGGCTTCAACTTATAATATTCGCCACGAAAGGGCACGATGCGCGCCTCACGTTTTTCGCCCGCATCCTCCGCTACGCGGTCGCAATGCAGGCCCGCGCAGTTGATCAGAAAATCTCCCGTGAAATCCCCAGCCGTCGTCTCCACGCGCCAAGAGGGCCCGACTCGGCCCGCATCACCCGCACCTTCGCGTACCGATTTTTTCACGCGCGCGTCCGTGGCGATCGACACCCCTTGCGCGCGCAGCGTTTTTTCCATCGCCGCGCAGACGCCTTGATAATCAACGATGCCTTCCTCCGGTACCTGCACGGCGGCGATGCCGGCGGCGTGCGGCTCGATCTCGCGAAAGGCTTCGCGCTCCAGCCAGCGCAATCCGCGCAGGCCGTTTTGCGTGCCCCGCTCGATCAACGTGTGCAACCGCGCGACTTCTTCCTGCGTCGTGGCGACGACGAGTTTGCCGCAGATCTCGTGTTTGACGCCGTGCTCTTCGCAAAACGCCACCATCCGCCGGATACCGTCGACTGCGAGGCGCGCTTTGAGTGAACCCGGCTTGTAGTAGAGTCCCGCATGGAGCACGCCGCTGTTGTGCGTGCTCTGATGCTGACCAACACGCGACTCCTTCTCCAAAATCTGGATGCGCGCATCCGGTTTAAGACGTCTCAGCGCGAGCGCCGTGCCCATTCCGACCAGACCGCCACCGACGAGGATATAGTTCATGGGGTTTGCTACGTCGTGAGTTGAGCGACGCTGGACGCAGGAGGGAAATCATTTCAACGGCCCAACGAATCCCTCGCGAGATTGCCATGGAGCGGCTGGCGGTTTTGCTCGCGCGCATGTCCGCGCCCCGCCGCATCCGCATCGCCCATTTCTGCCACTGGGCGGATGGGCTCGAAGAGGCCCACGCCTTTCTCGCCCGGCTTCCATCGCTCGATCTTAGCAAGCGCGTGACGAATTGCGCCGATCCTTCGCTGATGCGCCTGGCGCGCCTTGACTGCGATTGGCATGGCGAAAACACGCGCTCCTTCGCCGCGATGACGCATCCGGCACTAGACTTTTTGCCCGCGTATGTGAGCGGTGCGGCCGGACTGCTCGACCTCATCAAACTACCGACGGCGCCCGGGACCGGCGAGGAGCGCTGGCTCATCTTCGATGGACAAAATGCGCAAAAGCTCGCGGGCGCGCTGGGCAAGCTTCTCGCGTTTTTAAAACGCAGCGGCTGGCGCGTTCTGCTCTACGGCTTCGACGAAGTGAGCCGCACCATGCCGTGCTTCGGCGAGATCGCTCCTCATCTCGACGTGCTCATACACGACGAGGCTCCGCTTGACGAACGCGGACACGCGCTCCTGCCGGCAAACTGCCGCACGATTCACCGCAGCTGGGTGGCCAATCTCGTACCGTTCGCCGCGCCCTTTGTGGAGCAGCCTGAGGAGAAAATTTTCTTCCTCGGTTCCAAGCTCGGCCTGACCGACAACCGACTCCGCCAAATCGAGTTTCTCGAAAAGAAATTCCCCGGCCGCGTCGTCGCGAGCCACAATCACTGCGTATCGGTGGCCGAGCGGCATCAGGTAAATCGGTACAAAGTGAGCTTGTGCCCCGAGGGCCGGAAATTTTCGGTGCCCACGATGAGCGCGTCCCACACCGACCGGCCGTTCTGGTCGGGCTGCCTCGGCATGGCGCCGGTTTCGGAAAACTCAAAAGCCGGGGGCCGCCTCGAAGCACTTCACCGCGCGGGGCTGATCCTGCGGTATGAACAAGGCGATGTGGAGTCGCTTAGTGCCGCGTGTGCGCGGGCGTTCGCGATGGCGCGCGACGAGCGGCGCAAAATCTACGACCACTTCAACCGACACGAGACGGTGGGTGCGGTCGTAGCCGATGCGATCGCAGTGTAGCCGCGACGACGGCTGGAAGTTCCCGCACAGTTTTCAATTGGAAAAAACGTCCGCCGGCCGCCGGCACAGCCTCCACATGTTCGTGCGCCCAAGTGAGGGGATACGGCACGTGCGCGCCCGAGCCGCCTAGCGCCAAGACCGGCAAGATATCTGACTTGAGGGAATTGCCCACCATGAGAAAATTTTCGGGAGCGATCGCGTGTCGGCGGAAAATCGACTCGTAGGTGCGCTCGTCTTTTTCGGAGACAATTTCCACGTGGCGAAAATGGCCGGCGACGCCTGACTTGCGCAGCTTGCGCTCCTGATCACGTAAATCGCCTTTCGTGATCACGAGCAGCCGATGCGCCGGCGCGAGCGCCGCGAGCGTCTCAGCAACGCCCTCGAGCAACTCCACGGGATGCGCGAGCATCTCACGTCCGAGCTCGATGAGGTGGCGGATTTCCTCGGCGCCGATTTTCCCGTCGGTGAGCTGAATCGCCGTTTCGATCGCGGAGAGCGTAAAGCCTTTCACGCCGTAACCATAGAGATCGAGGTTGCGCATTTCCGTGGAGAACTGCGTGCGATCGACCGTAGCGGCGTCGTGGTAATGCGCGAGGAGCGCGCGGAAACGCACATGGACGTTTTCGAAAATCGTCTCGTTGTGCCAGAGCGTGTCGTCAGCATCGAAACCGATCACATAATCGCGGTCAGCCATGCGCGGGAGAAAGCCGCTCGTCACGCTCGCCGGCAAGCCCGCGCAATCTCTCCCCCTTCAAAACAAGCGCAACTGTACGCCCCCGGGGCGGCGGAAATTCTCCGTCGTGGTCGCGCCAAAGTGTTTATCCAGGCCTGCACGTCTCACCGCGACCGCGAATAGATCGTGGATCTGTTCGGCGAAAATCCCTTCGCCGCGCATGCGTGAACCCCATTCGGCGACATTGAGTTGGCCGCCTCGCAACTCGCGCACCCGCGCCAGCACGCGTTCTTTTTTCGACGGCGCATGTTGATCGAGCCAGGCGCAGAAAATGTCTTTCACCGCGTAGGGCAGACGCAGCACCACGTATCCGGCCTGGCGCGCGCCCGCCGCTTTCGCGGCATCGAGGATCGCGGGGATTTCATGATCGGTGAGTCCGGGGATAATGGGAGCCACCATCACGCCGACCGGCACACCGGCGTCGGCGAGCATGCGGATCGCGCGGAGCCGATGCTCAGGCCGCGCGGCCCGCGGCTCGAGTTTTCCCGCAAGCTCGCTGTCCAAGGTCGTGACGGTGATGTGCGCACTGACGCAACGATGTCGCGCCAGTTCGGCGAGGATGTCGCGATCACGCGTGATCAGGAAATTCTTGGTGATCAGCGCGACGGGATTGCGAAACTCCGCGAACGCTTCGAGGCACTGGCGCGTGAGCCGAAAATGTCTTTCGGCAGGTTGATAGCAGTCCGTCGCCCCGCTCATCGTGACCATTTGCGGCTGCCAGTTCTGCGCGGAGAGCTCATGGCGGAGCAGTTCAGGTGCGCGCAGTTTCACCAAAATTTTGGTCTCGAAATCCAAACCGCTGCTCCAGCCGAGATACTCGTGATACGGCCGTGCGAAACAGTATGCACAGCCATGCTCGCACCCGCGATAGGCATTGATTCCGTAACTAAACGGGATGTCCGGGCTGTCGTTGCGCGCGAGAATCGATTCCGTGGCGTCGTAGAAAAACTGCGTGCGGGGATCTGGCCGTTCGTCCGGCATGCCGTCGAGATCGCTCTGCCACGTCTGCGCATCGCATTCCACGTGCAGACGCTCGAAGCGATTGGGCGGATTGATCGCCGGACCACGCCCGGCGATGGCGGCGGGTATCGCAGTATTAAACTTTAAGGGCCCCGAAGACATAGCGTGTACGTTCGGATGAACGTACAAATGCCGCCAGGCGCAAGCCCGCCTGCGTTTTTTCCCACCGTTCGATCCAGTAGCGCTCGGCTCGGCGCCAGGCACTGCCGTGAGCCGGACGCTTTACGTCGGGCACCTCCGAGGATTTCGTGGGTCGCAGCTGCCTCCATGATCTTCGCCCGCGCCGGAATTATTTTTCTTTGTCTCGCCTGTTTCTTCGCGCCGATTTCCCGCGCTGCAGCTCCGGCCGACGATCCCACCGCACGCCTCAAGGAGATCGTCGATGCGCAAAAAAAACTTTTCGCGAAGGCCGAGGCCGCCGGCGACAACGCCGACGAAGACGAGCTGCGCGAACAACTCCAGCAACTCGCCCAGAAGTACGACCTGCTTCTCAAAGAGCACGATGCGTTCGTTCCCGCCTACGTGGCTTACGGCCTGATGCTCGGCAAAATCGGCATGCGCAAAGAATCCGTCGCCATGCTGCTCCGCGCCAACCAGCTCGATAAGGATCTGCCTCTGGTCAAAAACCAGTTGGGCAATTTTCTCGCCGAAGACGGCAAGCCGCTCGAAGCCATCAACTACTTCCTCGCCGCGATCAAACTCGAGCCCGAGGAGCCGCTTTATCACTACCAGCTCGGCATGTTGCTCACCGAAGCCCGCGACGATTTTCTGAAAAGCGGCCAGTGGACGCGCGCTTCGCTCGACGAGACGCTCCACAAGGCTTTCGAGCGCGCCATGAATCTCGCGCCGGAGGACTGGCGCTACTCCTACCAGTACGGACTTTCGTTCTACGAATTGGAGACCGGCGAGTGGGAAGCCGCGCTGCAATTGTGGCGGGCATTCGAGAAAAAATTGAAGCCCGGCGTCGAGCAACAGGTCTGCCGTCTTCACCAAGCCAAAGTACTCCACGAACTGCGCCGCACCGACGAAGCCCGCACACTCCTTGCCAGTGTGAACGAGGAGGCGCTTACGCGCCAAAAAGGCAAAATAGCCGCCAGTCTCGACGAGCCTGCAACGTCCACCACGGCTCCCGCTTCGGCACCGCCGCCGACGTCCGATACGGTGAAGTAACGCCGCACTTACGGTCCTCCCTTTTTTAAGGAAAATATCGGTAACGATACCCGCGCCCAGCCGTCAGGCCCCGAAATCCGTCCATCCCTGCTTCAGCCGCATGCCCAGAACAGTTCTTCACTTCGCCCGCACACTCGCGTTCATCGCCCTCTGCTTTTTCTCCGCCGTCCAGAGTCCTGCAGCCACCGAGCTCCGCTTAAAAAATGGGGACACGCTCCGGGGTGAACACGTCAAAACTCAGCATGGCCTCATCCATTTCAAGTCGCCTGTCCTGGGCACGATCTTGATTCCCGCGACCGACGCCAAAGTCGTCGACGTTGCTGACATGCCCATCGAAAGCCTCGTCGGCCTGCCGCCCCTAAAACCCGGGAGCGCCGCGAAAAAATCCGGCGCCGAGGGCGGCACGAACACGGCCACAGCAGCCACGCTTGCCGCGCCGCCCTCCTCGTCAGCGTCGCTTTCCAAAACCGCGGGCAACGCTCCGAAGTCCCGCTGGAAAGGCAAAGTCGAGTTTGGCTACCAGCAACAATCCGGCCGCAAGGATTCCATCAACGGTTCGCTGCGCGTGGACGTCGAGAGCCACCTCAAGACCGCGAACCTCTTCAAGGCCAGCGGTCGCGCGCTTTACGGCAGACAAAACGACCAGACCAATTCCGAGCGGTACGAAGCCTCCTTCCGCTGGCGCCACGAATTCGGCGAGCGCATGTTTACCCAAACTCTCAGCAGCTACCTCGCCGACCGCGTCAAACGCATCGACCATAACTACGAACAAAACGCGGGCCTAGGTTACCGTTTTCTCCAACGCGAGCGCCACGTGCTCAACGCCGGCCTGGGTGGCACCGGCCAGTATCGCGAAGGCCTCGGCTCGACCGAGGACGTGGTCTACCTCAACGAATTTTTTCAGGACTACTCGTACAAGATCAACGGCCGCCTGTCGTTCCTGCAGGAATCCGGCGCGCTCTATTCCACCACACCCGTTTTTCATGGGAAAGAGCCGGCGGACAACTACCGCCTCCGCTTCAACACCGCCCTCCAAGGCCGGGTCAGCGAACGCGTGTCGTTGAACCTTCGTTACGAGTACGAGTACGACAACACCATCGCCAGCCCGACGCTCCGCGCCGACCAGCGCATCACGAGCTCCATCGGCTACGCCTTATGACGCGGCGGGCCACAGCGTGCCCCTGAGCACGCTGGCATTGGGAGCCCTTCATCGTGCAGGGTAAAGGGCCCGGATCTGAAACTCGCCGGGATTCGCGGTTGAACTGCTCCGCTCCCGCCTAAAGCGTGCTGCCCATGTCTTGGATAAATCGCCTCGAGCGCAGGCTCGAGCCCTACGCCGTCACCAACCTCACGCTCTTCCTCGTGATCGGCCAGACCTTCGTGCTCCTCACAAGCATGCTGCAACTGATCGATCCCGCGTTGCTCGTACTCGCGCCCGCCTTCGCGTTGGCCGGCGAGTGGTGGCGGATCGTTTCCTTTGTGTTCATCCCGCCCAATCAGGGCCCGCTCTTCACCGCCTTCGCGCTCTATCTGCTCTATCTCTACGGCACCGCGTTGGAACGGCATTGGGGCGCGCTACGCTACAATCTTTTCCTGCTCACAGGATGGGCGCTCACGGTCGGCTTCTCTTTTCTCACTCCCTACTCTATCGCCACCAATATCTTTATCGGCGGCTCGGTTTTCCTGGCGTTCGCGTGGCTGCATCCGAATTTCGAACTCCTCTTGTTCTTCGTACTGCCGGTGAAAATCAAGTGGCTAGCGCTGCTGGCCTGGCTGGGCTACGCGTACACGTTCTTCATGGGCGGACTTTCCACCAAACTCGGTGTCGTTGCCGCCGTCGGAAATTTCATCCTTTTCTTCGGCGGCGATCTTTGGCGCGCCGCGTTTAAAAACCGACCTCGCGCCAACGGCGAAACCCTGGGCCGGAGTAGCGAGACCCGCCAAAAAGAAGCCCGCCACACTTGCTCCGTGTGCAGCCGCACCGAAGAGACCAATCCCGAGCTGGATTTCCGTTACGCTTCAGACGACCTCTGCTACTGCTCCGAGCATCTTCCCGGCCGGCAAAAAACCGCCGTCACCGACAAAGTCTCTCCCTGATCGCGCAGCGTCTGTTTGGGGTCTCATGACTCGCGTTAAAAAATCGCCCGCTCGGCTCACCGCGCTTCCGCCGACTTCCCAGCTCTCCACGCTGCGCGCGTGGCTCGCGTTTGCCGAAGCCGTCTATTCGCACGCACAACTCGCTCTCGGTCAGGTTGCCACCTCTGCGCACGACGAGGCACTTTATCTTTTCCTGCGCACGCTCGACTGGCCGCTCGGGAGCGATCCGCGCGTCCTCGATCGATCGCTCGCTCCGGCGCAACGCATCGCTCTCCGCGAAATTCTCGCGCGCCGCGCGGTCGAACGCGTTCCTGCCGGCTATCTCACGCGCGAGGCCTGGCTCGGCGAACACCGTTTCTACGTCGACGAGCGCGTCATCATCCCACGCTCCTATTTCCTCGAACTTATCCCCACGCTCTCCGCGCATCTGCCCTCCGGTGTTGCCGTGAAAAACGCTGTCGATGTCTGCACCGGCTCCGGCTGCCTCGCCATCCTGCTCGCACACGAATTTCCGGGAGCACATGTCGACGCCATCGATCTGTCCCCCGCCGCGCTCGAAGTCGCCGCCATCAACGTTAAGGCGCATCAACTGACTCGCCGCGTCACGCTGCATAAGAGCGATGTCTTCGCCGCCATGCCGCCGGGGAAGTACGACCTCATCCTCAGCAATCCGCCATACGAGCCGAGCGCCATCTGCGACAACCTCCCGGTGGAATTTCAAAAAGAGCCGCGCATGGCGCTCGATGGCGGCAACGACGGCCTCGACATCATCCGCCGCCTGCTTGCCCAAGCGCGCGAGCGTCTTCAGCCGCACGGCATCGTCGCGATCGAGGTCGGCGCGCTCCAATCCGCGGTGAACAAGGAATTCAAGTCGCTGCGTCCGCAGTGGCTCAAAACTCAGGACGAGAGCAATTGCGTCTGCCTGATCCGCGCCGCACGGCTCCTTAAAAACTAAATTGCCGAGCTATCGCGTAGCTACATTTGCCGCGAGCTGCATGCCGAGGAACCCCACGAAAAACGTAGTCAGCCAACCGAGTCCATTTTCGTTTCCAGAGAGCAGCATCGCAATGCCGCCGAGTCCGATTACCGCCATGAACGCTGTCGCCACGGCGAAGCCCATGCGCTTTTTTCCCGACCGATTGAACGTGATCGCGATGCACACGGACAGCATCGCGCCCACGATCGCCACAAACATGCCCAGCAGATTTCCCGAAGCCCACCAGCCAAGCCCGGCCAGCATCAGCACCACGCACACGCCAAACCAGTTCGTCGCGTGACGCTCCTCGCGCGAGAGCACCAACCGTCCGAAACGCTCGAAGCGCAGCAGCAAGTTAAACATCGGTCCGGCCACCCACGACAGGTAGATGAAGGCATAGAACGCGATTACCACCGGCCAGAGAAAAATGCCCAGCTCTGGTCGCTCCTCGGCCAACGTGCGCACCGCCCGCAAACCAAACATCGAACCGATCACGAACGCCCACTGCAGTTTCCCGCTCTGCCGGCCCATCCAGAGAAAATACGCGAGCATCCCTCGATAGAGCGGATTACGCGCCTTCAGCGCCTCGAGCATGCCTTGCCGCGCGTATTCAAAATCCGGCTCCAGCCGCAACGCTTCGCGAAAATGATCCTGCGCCCGCTTGGGGTCGTTTCGGTGAAGGCAGTTCCAGCCTTGGTTCGCGTGCGACCAGGCGTTCTCCGGCGCCCTCTCCAGCGCGAAGTTCACCATCTGCATCGCTTCTTCCTTTCGCCCGAGCCGCACGAGCGCCATCGAGCGCAAATTCGCGCACTGCACGTCCTCGGGATTAATCGAGAGTCCCTGCTCGGCCGCTTCGAGCGCCGAGGCCCAATCGCGCAAACCCAGGTGCACGCTCGCGAGCACCGCGAAGTGCGCCTGGTTTTCCGGATCGAGCCGGATCGCTTCTTCGATCGCCGTGAGCGCGGCTTTTTCCCGATCGAGCCGGTGTAACACGATCGCGTGGATGTGATGGCTGAACGGATCGTCCGGCGAAAGAGCGACCGCTCGCTCCGCTGCCCCGAGCGCTTCGGCGTTCTTCTGCTGATCGACGCAGCTTAGCGCGAGATACGCGTGCCCACGCGCCGACTCCGGATCTTCCGCGAGCGCGAGCAAAGTCTCACGTTCCGCCTCGGCGGGACGCGACTGCTGTAACAACAACTGCGCGCGGTCGAGGCGGTGGCTCATTTGGAAAGTTTCAAATGGGCGAGGATATCGTCGTAGAGCCCGCTTTGATTAGCGTAGAGCGCATAGTTTCGCGCCGTATCGAACCAGTCGCGCACCGTCGGTTTGTGGCGCTTCGCCGCTTCGAGCAAATCCTTGCCCGTGATGGGTTCGATAACGCCCGACTTCATCGCCTGGGCCAGCTTGCCCTCGACGGCGAGATCGACGACGGCCTTCAAATCCGCGCCGGAAAAACCGTCGGTCTTTTTCGCGACAGCATCGAAATCCAGTGCCTGCGCCGGTTTGCCGCGCAGCATAAGCCGCAACACCGCCGCGCGCGCAGGCGCATCCGGCGGCGGCACGAAGATGATGCGATCGAAACGCCCCGGCCGCCGAAACGCCGGATCGAGGTGCCACGGGGCGTTGGTCGCCGCGAGGATCAGCACGCCTTCGTTCGACGACGACACGCCGTCGAGCTCCGAGAGGAACTGATTGATCATCTGCCGCCCACCGCTCTTGAGCATGTCCGTGCGGTTCGCTCCCAGCGCATCGACTTCGTCGAAAAACAAAACGCACGGCCGGTGCGACCGCGCCTGCTCGAAGATCGCGTGCAGATTTTTTTCGCTCTGCCCGATCCACATATCGAGCACGTCGTTGATCCCGACCGCGAGAAATCCCGCGTTCACCTCGCCCGCGGTTGCGCGCGCCATGAAGGTTTTTCCGCAGCCCGGCGGTCCATAGAGCAAGATACCGCCGCCCGCCTTTTTGCCGTAGGCTTTGAAGAGCTCCGGCTGCTTCAGCGGGAGAATAATCTTCATGCGAATCTCCTCCTTCACGCGGTCCATGCCGCCGACATCCGCGAAAGTGAGTTCCGGCTTCTCCAGCTCGGCCGACGCGTCATCCGGCAAATCTCCCACGGGCAATCGCTGCGGATCGTCAAAACCGTCTCCTTCAACCGATTCGTTGAGCGATGCGAACGGACTCACCGCTTCATCCGCCGCGTCTTTCGGCGGAGGCTGCATCGCCTTCGGCGGCAAAACCGGAGCCGCGCGTTTCGGCAGATAGTTTCCCAACTCTTGTTCGAGCGCCGGGTCGGTGAAAGTCGGATCCGCTGCGCGAATACGCGCGAAAAGCTGCGCGGCGAGCCGCGGTTCGCCGGCTTTGAGCGCGAGCCGCGCATGCAATACCAGCGCGCGAACCGTCGCCGCCGGCGACTTTGTGAGCGACTCGATCAGGACCAGCGCCGTGCTGTTGGAGCCTTGCTGAAAAAACGCGGTGGCGAGGCCGGTCTTCGCATCTAGATTGTCGATATCGAGGAAAAGCGCGCGTTTGTACAGCGCCTCCGCTTCCACCGCGCCGCCGACTTTGAGAACCGCATCGGCCGCGTGCACGAGCAGCGGCACATTATCCGGAGAAAAACGGAGGGCCTCGCGCAAGCCGGCGGGAATCAGCGGAGAATTAAAAACATCGGACATGGCCGCCAAACAAAGCGGACGCCCGCCGCTGTGCCCAACCCAAATTTGCGACTGTGCATACTCCCGACCTCGCCCGCTTCTTGCGCGCAAACCGTCGCCCTGCTGTCCTCGTCTCCCTGATGACCCCGCTGCAGCTTCTCTGCCGACCCGTCCGATTCGCCCGCCTCTCGCTCGCACTGCTCGTTACCTTTGCAGGGCTTACCAAAGCGCTTCAGGCAGCCGAACGCGCCATCGAGGTAGAGCAGCGCATCCGCGCACATGTCTCTTTTTTCGCTGACGATCTGCTCGAAGGCCGCGGCGCCGGCACACGCGGCCACGATCTCGCGATGCTCTATGTGGCGGCACAGTTCTCCCGCCTCGGCATCGAACCGGCCGGTGACAACGGCGGCTATCAACAGCGTTTCTCGATGCGAGAGTCGCGCCTCGATCTCTCCTCCGGCCGCCTCCTCATCCGCCACGACGGCACCGACGTACCGCTCGCTCCGATCAACGACATGATCGTCCGCCCCGCTGCGGGCGAAACCACGAGCGAGATCACCGCGCCCGCCCTCTTTGTCGGTTTCGGCATCCACGCGCCTGAGTACGGTTACGACGATTTCGCGGGCGACGTCGATGTACGCGGCAAAATCGCCGTCGTTCTCGCCGGTTCACCCCCATCGCTGCCCTCCACTGCCAAGGCCCATTACTCGCGCGAAAAATCCGCCGAACTCGCCCGTCGCGGCGCCGTCGGCCTGATCGCCGTCGACACACCTGCCGAAGAGAACCGCCGTCCGTGGGCCTTCAGCGTGAATTCCACGCGCTTCCCCTCAATGCGTCTGATCGAGGCCGACGGTTCGCTCTTCGAAGCGTATCCCGCTCTCCGCGTCACCGGCAGCGTAAGCCGTACAGCCGGTGCTGCGCTTTTCGCGCACGCTCCGAAACCGATCGCCGATGCGTTTGCCGCGTCCGAGCAAAGCAAGGCCCAGTCATTTCTGCTCAACATCGAGCTCACACTCTCCGCGCGTTCCGAAGTCGCCGACATCGCGAGTGCCAATGTTCTCGGCTGGCTGCCCGGGACCGAACCCGCGCTCGCCGATGAACCGCTCGTCGTCACCGCGCACCTCGATCACCTCGGCATCGGGCCCGCCATTAACGGCGACACGATCTATAACGGCGCGATCGACAATGCCCTCGCCGCCGCCGTCCTCCTCGCCGCCGCCGAAGAACTCGCCACCGGTCCCCGCCCGAAACGTCCCGTGCTTTTCGCCGCACTCACGGCCGAAGAAAAAGGCCTGCTAGGCGCTTCGCGCTTGGCCCGTAACCCGCCGACTCGGGTGAAACGCTACGCCGCCAATCTTAACATCGACATGCCCGTCATTCTCGGCCCGACCCGTGAGGTCATCGGCATCGGCAGCGAGCATTCCACGCTCGGCGAAGTCCTCACGAGTGCAGCGGCGCGAGTTGGGTTTACCGTGAGTGCCGACCCACAGCCCGAGGAGGTCGTTTTCGTACGCAGCGATCAGTACCCTTTTGTCCGCGCAGGCGTTCCCGCACTCTACATGAAGTCGGGCTTCAAGAGCCTCGACCCCGCCATCGATCTCACCGCACTCGAAGCCGATTTCCGGAAAACGCACTATCACAAGCCCGCCGACGATCTCACCCGTCCAATTCACTGGCCCTCCGCCACGGCATTCGCCGAGCTGCACGTCGACCTCATCCGCGCCATCGCCAACGATCCCCTCGCGCCGACGTGGAAGCCGGGCGATTTCTTCGGCTCGCGTTTCGGTCCGGCGACTCCCGCGGCAGCTCCTTAAGCCACGTCAACGCCTCACCGCGCCAGATCGTAGAGCGCGTATCCGGCGAAAAGATTCGGGCGGAACGTACACGGCGTTTTCCAATCGCCGCACAGGAGCGCGCGCCGGGCGATGCGGATGTTTTTCTGGGCGCAGAATTCCTCGAAGTCGGCGACGCTCACCGGATTCGCCGGCCGACTCTCGTGCCACGCCGTCTTGTACACGTCGTTGCGCGGCTTACGTCCATGGCGCAGCGCGTCGATGCGGTTTTTCCAGTATCCGTGATTCACAAAACCGACCGTCACCGAACGCGCGACGCGCAAGGCCTCGGCGATGACGGCCGCGGGATCGGGAACTTCCTCCAGTGTGCGCGAGCAGATGACGCGGTCGAAATGCACGTCAGGAAATGAACGCATGAACTCCATCATATCGCCCTGATAGGCCGTGACGCCACGCTTCACGCAGGCCGAGATTTTCTCGAATTCAAGGTCCACGCCGACCGGAAAAACGTCCTTCGACTGCACGAGCGACTCGAGCAACACGCCACGCCCGCAGCCAAGATCGAGCACGCGCGATTTGGGTTCAACCCAGTCCGCGATGATCTGCATATCGACAGTACGTTTGACGGCAGGTTTGGTCATCGGGTGGCGCGGGATTCACGGGCAGCGCGCCAGAAGGGTCAAGCGCCCGAGCTGCGAGCGCGCTAGTCATTTCAGAGCGAAATGGAACCGAAGCTGGATTTCAGACCGCGGCCGACGCGACACCGGCCATGAGCTGCATGAGCCCGGCCTCGCTGAACTGGGCGCGCGGAAGTTCGCCCGCAATCTGGCCGTTGCGCATGACGAGAATGCGGCGGCAAAGGCCGATCAATTCCGGTAACTCGGAGGAAATCACCAGCAGCGCTTTGCCCTCGCATGCGAGTTCGTCGAGAAGCTGATAAATTTCTGCCTTCGCGCCGACATCCACGCCACGTGTCGGTTCGTCGATGATCAACACGTCACAGTCGCGCGCTAGCCACTTGGCGAGCGCGATCTTCTGCTGATTACCGCCGCTCAGGCCGGCAATGATCGCCTCGCTGGACGGTGTCTTCACGCGCAGGCGGTCCGAATAACGTTTCGTGAGCGCGCGCTCGGCGGTGCGGCGCACCCACCCTGCGCGTGTCAGGAGCGGCAAAGTGGCGAGCGACGTGTTTTCACGGCAATTGAGCGCCAGTACGAGACCCTGACGTTTGCGATCTTCGGGGACGAGGCCGAGACCGGCGGCGAGCGCGGCATCGATCGATCCGAGCGGGAGCGGCTGACCTTTCACCGTGATCGCGCCGGTGACTGCGGGATCGAGACCGAAGATAGCCTGAGCCGTCTCGCTCCGGCCCGCACCGACCAGCCCGGCCATGCCGACGATCTCGCCTGCGCGGACGTTGAGGTTGAGGTTGGAAAACTTTCGCGGCGACCAGAGCCCTTCGACACGCAGGCGCTCCGGGCCCAGTTCGCGCGTGAGGTGCGCAGGCGTCTGTACGCGAAGCTCACGGCCGATCATTTGGGTAACGACGCGAGCCGGCGTCGTTGCGGGTATCGGTTCAGTCGAGACGTGGCGACCGTCGCGAAGCACTGTGATGCGATCGCAGAGCGCGAACAGTTCTTCCATGCGATGCGAGACGTAGATGAGCGTGAGGCCGCGAGCCTTGAGCTGACTGACGAGCGTGAACAGCTCCCGCGTCTCGCCGGCGGAGAGCGAGCTGGTCGGTTCATCCATCACGATGATCTTCGCACCGGTACCGACCGCGGCGGCGACTTGCACCAATTGCTCCTTACCCGTCGAAAGCGTGCCGATGATCGCGTCGGGATCGATGTCGGCGTGAATCGTCGCGAGCATCTCTTTCGCCCTAGCGCGCAACGCGGCCCGGTCCACAAAACCGGTCCGGCGCGGCATGTCGCCCAGGCAGAGATTTTCCGCGACGGAGAGATTGGGACAAAACGCGAGTTCCTGGTGCACCATGGCGATGCCGAGTTGGCGCGCGGCCAGCGGCGATGCCGGGTGGATCAATTCTCCATCGAGCCGCATCTGACCGCCATCGGCCGTGTAAACACCGGCGAGGATTTTACCCAGAGTGCTTTTACCCGCGCCATTTTCACCGATGAGGGCGTGACAGGAACCGCGCTCAATCGAGAACGAAACTGCGTCGAGCGCGAGCACGCCGGGGAAACGCTTGGTGAGGGATTTGAACTCGATAAAGGGCATGGACGGTGGCTGAAGCAAAAGCGAATCCGGCGCTATGATTTGTCACAGAGGAAACGGAGCTGGAACGCAGAGGTTGGAGATTAGAGGTGGACGACAGAATCGCTCTGTTCCGCCCTCTGTGAGCTCGGTGTCGCCCCTCTTGCTGGTCTCGGCGGCTTACTCCGATGCTTTGGAGACGGTGTTCGTTTACTTCGGCAGCCACTTTTCCCAGTTTTTGCCGAACTCGGCCAAGTTGTCCTTCGTGACAGCAATGAGTGCGCTGATCTCCTTCACCGACGGGGGATCTTTTTTGAAGACAACTTTGTCGACGATAAGCTCCACTGAGCGATAACCCCACTGGTAGCATTGTTGAGCGAGGAGGACCGGTACGTGGCCGCTGCGGATGTACGCGAGCTGCGCGGGAAGCGCGTCGACAGCCACACATTTCACGGTGCCGGGCTGCCACTTCAGCGCGTTGTCGGTGAACAGCGGCCAGCCGCCGATCATGGCCCAGCCGGTGATATCGGGATTCGCCTGCATGACTTGCTCCACTTTCGCGGCGGCGTCTTGCGGCGTTTCTTTGTGATAATACGTGTCGCGGAGGGTGATGCCAGGGTACTTTTTCGCGGCATCTTTCGCCCCTTGTACGCGGCGCTGGAGATTCGGGGCATTCTGGCTGCCAGCAAGAATCGCGACGACGCCTTTGCCATCCATAATCTTGGCCAGCTCTTCCATCGTCTGCTTGCCGCACTCGATATCATCGACGCCGTAAGTCACAAAACGCTTCGAGTTAGGCGCGTCGGAGTCGAAGGTCGCGACGGGCACGCCGTTATCGACAGCGCGGTTGATGGCATCGGTGAGTTTGTTCGCGTCGGAGCAGCTCACCGCGATGCCTTCGGCGCCGACGAGCACGAGTTGCTCGATAGCCTCGGCCTGCTTTTGGGCGTCTTCCTCATTCGGCGTGCGCCAGTCGATCTTGATCTTGAGGTTATGCTTTTTGCCGAGTGCCTTGGCGGCATCTTCGGCGCCAACGCGAGCGGCTTGGAAAACGGGATTGCCCTGAGACTTGGCGATAAGACCGATGATGATTTCGCGCGGAGCGTCGGCGGCACGCATCGACAGGGAGAGTGCGAGGAACGCGCTGGCGAGAGTGAGGAACAGTTTTTTCATAAGGGTTAAGACGAAGAACGAACTAAGAGGAAAGACTGGGACCGCCGACGAGCGCGGCGGTTCAGTGTTTGGGCGTGGCCGCGGCGGAAAGCCGTCGCTTCGCGAGCCAAGTGTTGAAGTTATCGAGCACGACAGCGGCGATCACGACCGCGCCTATAATGATCTGCGAATAGTTTTGATCGATGCCGAGGATGACGATCCCGCTCGCGATCATCTGGATGATGAGCGCGCCAAGGACTACGCCTAGCGCCGAGCCGCGACCGCCCGTAAGACTGGCTCCGCCGACGACGGCCGCGGCGATCACGTTAAGCTCGTAACCCTGCCCATCGCCCGAAGTCGCCGCGCCGTAGTAACCGAGCGACAGCAGTGCCGCGACGCCCGCAGTGAGCCCGGAAAGCAAATACACGCCGAGCTTCACACGCTCGACACGAATGCCGCTGAATCGGGCCGCGAGCTCGTTGCCACCGACCGCATATACACGACGGCCGGCAGCGAGGCGGGAGAGAAAAATCCAGCCGATCACGAGCGCGATCACCATCACGAGCATGGGCACGAGGCTCAGACCATCTCCGATTTCGAAGCGGACGATATCGCGAAACGCCGAGGGAAATCCGCCCACCGACTGGCCCTTGGTGACCACAAACGCGACGCCGCGTAAAATCGCCATCGCTCCGAGTGTGATGATGAACGGATGCACCCGAAGCGCCACAATAAGCCCGCCGTTAATCAGTCCGCACAAAGCCGCCACGCCGATACAGGTGCCGCCGCCGAGCAGCACGCCCATCCAGGGCGAGATGCCTCCGTCCGGACCCTCCGGGCCATAGTGCCGAAGGACAAGTGCACCGAGCACCGATGCTAGAGCGTAGATCGAACCCACCGAGAGATCGATGCCACCCGCGATGATCACGACGGCCATGCCAACGGCCATGATCGCGATGAAGGAGGTGTCTTTGGCGAGCTGGGCCAGGCTCTGCGCGTTGAGAAATTTATTTTTCTCCACGAAGGCCGGCGTGCGCTCGCCATGCTCGTTCGTGGTAAAAACACGGCGACGTTCTCCTTCGGGTGTGCGCTCGAATTTTGGGGTGCGCACCGTGCCGCTGAAAACGGTGAGCAGCACGCCGAGCGCGAGGATGACCAGAACCAGACCGCTTTCTTGAAAGCGAAAGAGGGAACGAAGAGGCGTGAGCATGAGGCGCAAAGAAAAAGACGTTTTTAGACCAGCGCTGCGCCTCAGAGACAAGAGCGGAAGCAGGGGTGATGCGCACACGTTTTCATCTCCTTGGCCTGCTTGCACAACCCCAGAGTCAGTCCCAGCTGGTCGGGTATTTAAGCATGGAGAGGAAACCCGGTCGCCCCGGAAAGGCTGATCTTAATGTCAGTTCAGGAAGCCGCGCACGAGCGCGTAGAGTTCTTCGGATTCGAGGAGGAACGAGTCGTGGCCGAGATCCGTGTCGAGCTCGGCGTAGCTGGCGCGTTTGCCGGCACGAAGCAGCGCAAGCGAGATGTCGCGGTTTTGCTGGGGCGGGAAAAGCCAGTCGCTCGTGAACCCGACGACGAGCGTCTCAGCCTTGACCAGCTCGAAGGCTTTTTCGAGAGAGCCGTAAGCGGCGGCGAGATCGAAGTGGTCGATGGCGCGCGTGATGTAGAGATAGGTGTTGGCGTCGAAACGGTTGATGAAGCTTTCACCCTGATAACGCAGGTAACTCTCGACCTCGAACTGTACGTCGAAGTTATACGCCGCTCCCGCCGCGAGGCCGGATTGAGCCACCGCAGAGATCGCTATCGGCGCGGCCGGAGCGATCAGAGGCGGCATGGATGCCGGGGAAATTTCTGGCTCCGCGGAATTTTCGGAATCGCTTTTTTGCGGCTTGGGCGTGCGGCGTTTGCGACCGAATTTCCGGTCCATGCTCGCATCGGAAACGTAGGTGATGTGCGCCATCATGCGGGCGATCGCGAGACCGACGCGTGGGCCGCCATTCTTAGGATAGTCGCCGTGGTTCCAACCGGGGTCCTGCATGATCGCCTGGCGGCCAACCTCATTGAAGCCGATACCTTGCGCGCTTTCGCGAGCCGTCGTGGCCATCGCGAGCAGGCGGTGAACGTAGCCGGGGTATTCGATCCCCCACTGCAGGACTTGCATGCCGCCCATCGAGCCGCCAATCGCGGCATACACGGACTTGACGCCGAGCGAATCGAGGAGCCGCTTCTGCGCGCGCACCATGTCCCGGATCGTGACGAAGGGGAACATGACGCCAAAGGGCCGGCCCGTCGCCGGATCGATTGAGGAGGGTCCGGTCGAACCCTGGCAGCCGCCGAGGCAGTTGGAGCAAATGACAAAAAACCGGGATGTGTCCACGGCCTTGCCGGGACCAATCAGGTTATTCCACCAACCGGGCTTCCGATCGGTCAACGCGTGGATGCCGGCGCAGTGATGATCGCCGCTGAGCGCGTGACAAATCACGACGACGTTGTCGCGCGCCGCGTTCAGCCGGCCGTAGGTTTCATAACGGAGCGTGAATCCTGCCAGCGCCTGGCCGCTCTCGAAAAGAAACGTCTCGATGGAAACGAAGTCGCGCGGCTCGACGAGTCCGACTTCGCCCGGCTCGGTACGCGCGGGCAGATCGATAGTTTCGGCGTCGTTCATTTCGAGAAACGGATTTGAACTACGGCGGCACCAAGCGCACGGAGAAAAATAATGCTGACCGGAGCCACTATCTGGAAAGACACCCGGCGGTCAGCGTGGCTGCTTGCCGCCGGTTATGGAAAAAACTCGGGCGTGTTTAAACGAGATGCGAAGCACCCAGCGAGCGGTTACTTCTTCGGCGTGACGTTCTTCATGCCCTTGCCGCCTTTTGCGACTTTGGCGACAGGCGCGGGAGGAAGCGGCGAGTCTTTCATGCGATTGATGATGAGCTGCTGACCAATCGTGAACAGACCGTTGACCGTCGAATAGAGCGAAAGCGCGCACGAGAAGTTATAGCAGAAGACCGCGAAGATATACGGCATGAACTTAAACATCTTCGCTTGCGCGTTATCCACCGACGGCTGGGGCGTGAGACGCATCTGGATGATCATCGTGGCACCCATAAGAATCGGCATGATGTTCAGCGGAAGCGTCATGAACCCGAGCGGGATGCGGGCGACCGTATCGGGCATCGAGAGATCGGATGCCCACAAAAACTCCGCGAAACGGAGCTCAGCCGTGCTCTGGAGCATCGAGAAAAAGCCCATGAAAAACGGGATTGTGATGAGGATGGGTAAACAGCCGCCGACCGGATTTACGCGATGCGCCTTGAAGAGCTCCATCGTGGCCTGCTGCAGCTTCTGCGGGTTGTCTTTGTACTTCTCGCGGACGGCCTGCATCTCCGGCTGGATCTTCTGCATGCGCTTGGCCGACTTGGAGGCCGAGAGAGTCAGCGGAAGGAAAATGATCTTGAGGAACAGCGTCGTCAGTACGATCGACCATCCCCAGCTGACGCCCCACGTGTGAATCGTGGACATGATCGAGAGGAGCAGCTGGCTGAAGATCTTGAAGAAGCCAAACTGCATGACCTTGTCCTGGCTTTGCTTAAAGATGTCGCCGTTGGAGAGGCGTTGGTACTCCTTCGGGCCGGTGTAGAAATCAAAACCGAGCTTAGATTCGGCACCGGCCGCGAGCGCAGGTGTTTCAAAACTTACCGCTCCGGTGACACCGATCGCCGCCATCGGCGCGCCCGGGAATGGAGGTAATTCCACACGGCGGGTAATCAGGCCGCGGCCAGGTTGATCGGCCGTGAGGATACTCGCAAAAAACTGGTTCTCAACCGAGCCCCACACGATCTGCACCGGCGTCTCGATCAACGGCAACGGCGTTGACGACCCCATGCCGACCATGCTCAGCATCGGGCTGGCCTCCAGGTCGGAGCGTTTCACGAAATCGATATCGCTGCCGGTGTTGTATCCGGTTGCCAGATGCTGGCCGATATCGCCGGCATTGACCGGCGCGGCAGTGCCGAGACTAAGCGCAAAGCGCGGGAGGGCGACCGTCTGATCCGTGAGATTGTGAAAGACGATCTCGTGGCGCAGCTGATACGGGTCGGCCTTGTCGGTAGGCGAACCGGACGGGAGGATCGAATAACGGCGCGTGACCTCGATGCGGTTTTCCCAAATCGCGCGGAAGACCACTTCCTTGTCGGTGTGCGAAACCACTTCATAACGCGTGGTACGACCGAGGCCGGGAAAACTTTCCTGCGTAAACGCCAGCATCGGATCGGTGTGCGTTTCGTTGATGACGAAAGGCGCGGACTGGCCCTTCACGGCCGGATAATTTTTGAGCGCCACGTTTTTGATCGCGCCGCCCAGATCGGTGAATCGCGCCTCTATAAAATCATTGGAAAGCGTGAGGACGCGGGCGGACTCGTCCGGTTTCGCCAGCGCAGCGAAGGGCGTGTTCGCCGGCGCCGCGGTGAGCACGGACGTGGGGGCGGCCGGTGCTGACGCGGTCGTACTCTCAGGGCCGGGAGTTGCCACAGGCGGGAGGGCCGGCGCGGCGGCGGCTGGCGGCTGAACCGGTGGCGGCGTATGCTTGGCGGTGAAGATGAAGGCGGCAAATGCCGCGATCAGGAAGCCGACGCCGATGAGTGTGTTTTTCTTGTCCATTACAGAAAGGGAACGGGTGGTGAGATTTCGAAAACGATTACGCGGTCACGCGTGTGCAGGCGGGACGACGCGGAGCGGCGCTACGCGCGGGCACCGGATCGAGACCACCGGGGTGCAACGGTGTGCATTTCAGCAACCGGACCGCGGCCAGCCAGGCACCGCGCATCGCGCCATATGTACGAACGGCTTCGGCCGCGTAACGCGAACACGTCGGATAAAAACGGCAGCCGCATGCCGGACCAAATACTGCCGGAAGCACGGGCGAAAGCGTACGCTGATAAATCGTGATGAGCGCGAGCAAGACGCGACGCGGAAGAGCGGCCAAGCCCGCGACAAAACGAGCGGGCAAAGACGCGGCATCACGCGGCGGTTCAGCGGAGATCATCACGAACGCGAAGGGAAAAGACGGCGGCACGCGTCGATGAACTTTTGCTCGATCGCCGTATATTCGAGCCGGTTGAGCGAGTGCCGCGCGACCATGAGGAGATCGTAATCCGCCGGCACGAGTTGCTGCTGATGGCGGAACACTTCGCGGAGGCGGCGCTTGGCGCGGTTGCGCTCGATGGCGCAGCCGACGGCGGCGGTGGAGGCGATCACGCCAACGCGCGGTCCGATGAACGCACGGACGGGGCGCGGCGCAGCGGCATTTTGATTAGCCGATGATGGCTCAATGAGCGCGCTCGGCGCGGCAGGGCGCTGGTAGTACCAAAGCGTAAAGCCGCCGCAATCGAGGCGGCGGCCTTTTTCGCGCGCGTCACGGAAATCGTATTGCCGCCGCACGTGTTGCTCGGGGCGGAAACGCATAACGCGAAAGAAGAACGAAGCGCAGCAATCAGCGGCGCGAAGCTCAGACGACGGTCAGACGCTTACGGCCTTTGCGACGGCGATTAGCGAGGACCTTGCGGCCACCTTTGGTGGCTTTGCGAGCGCGGTAGCCGATCTTGCGGGCACGCTTCAGGCGGTGTGGGCGGAATGTCGGTTGCATAGTAGAAAGGCGAAAAAGGGGTGAGAGATGACCGGACGCTCTCACCGCTGTCAAGGCACTGTTTGCCTCGGTAGTGTCGTGTGGATTTCCCATCCAATCAGCCGAAAAAAGACGCCGGATTTCCGGCATGTTGAAACGATTTACCCGTCATCACCTCGGCCCATCCCCGCGATTTGTAGAGGGCAGCAATAGCCGGCCCTTCATCTCCTCGGGCTCTAAAAAGGTGATGATCGCAGCGAGTACATCGTCGCACGCGAGCTTGAGCCGTTGCGCCGGCGGCTCAACGGGGTCGCCAGGAGCCGCGAGCCGTTTTTTGGCCTCCGCAAGAAACCTCTCCTTCTTTGCGTGCAATGCCCCGTTCCCCATAAAATCCTCCACCTTGCCGGGCCGCCCCATGACGAGAGGAAGCCATGTCTCGCCGATCCAGAGCTTCCATTCGTCGCGCTCGGCGACGTAGATAACCAATATCCCCTCTTGGGTGAGCCCCAGCCGCGCCGCCAGATCTTTGGCATAGCTGCCGAGCTTACGACCTTCGGCCTCTTGCGGGAGCTTGGCGAAAAGACGGAAAAATATCTTTCGCCCCGTCACCCGCTCGAACGATGAGAGTTTGGAGTTGAACGCGCGCGCCCGTGGCGGCTCGGCTGGTAACAGACGATCGGGATCATCGAAAAACGCCGGCGGATCTGGACGTGCGACAGCGGCTGCCCGCCGTTTTTCCGCCGTGCGCGCGGCGAGTGCGGCAAACGCCTCTGGACTTGCTCGAAATTGTTCCGCCTCCACTCCGACACGGTGGATGCTCACCTTCATGGTATCTCCCGGTTGGATCGACGGAAGCACCTCCAGCCCTTGTACTACACGGCCAAAAACGGAGTGCAGGTAATCGAGCCTGACGACCCGCGCCAGCGTGAAGAAGAACTGAGAGCCATTGGAGTCGGGCCCGGTGTTGGCCATCGAAAGAACCCCGGCTGCATCGTGGCTCAGGCCAGGAACGAATTCGTCGGCAAACGTGTAGCCAGGTCCGCCCTCCCCGCGCCCCAAAGGATCGCCGCCCTGGACGACGAAACCCGGGACAACTCGATGAAAAATGAGCCCGTCGAAAAACCGTTCGCCTTTTTGCGGACCGAACACGCCTTCGGCCAGACCGACAAAACTCATCACCGTGAGCGGAGTTTTTTTGAAAAAGAGTTCGGCCGTTATAACCCCACGCGGTGTCGTGACCTCCGCATAAAGCCCATCGGGCCGTACGCGCTCGCGAGCCTCATCGGCACGCGACACGCCGATGACGCACGCGAAAGCCAGCCAACCCAGGAAGAAGACACCCGCCTCCCGCTGCACTCGATTCATGGGCCTCAACCTGTGAATGCAAAACGCGCAGGCAACGCTTGTTTAGCCGGGGAAAATCCGCTTCGGAGCGTAGGGCTCGCGCGGATCGCGCTGGCGCGACGACGCCCAGGATTCACTCCTTAAACGCTCTCCAAACCATCCGCATTAATCACGGGGGGGGGAGGCTTGAGAACCCGGCACGTCGGCCGCGCGATCGATCACCGGCTCACTTCAAAAAGGAGCAGATGTACTCTGCGAGACCGCCGGCGACTTCGACGGTGAAGCCGCTCTTGGCGGGAACATCGAAATATTCCCCCGCGCTATACGCTTTCACCTCGGTGTGGCCATCCAACGTAACTTTGCAGGCGCCTGCGACCATCTCCATCCGCTCCGCCGCGTCAGTGCCGAAATGATACGATCCGGGGTAGATCAGGCCGAGGGTCTTTTTGCTGCCGTCGGCAAAGAGAACCGAGTGACTGACGACTTTGCCGTCGAAATAAACATTAGCCTTTGTCACGACGGTGACGCCGGCAAATTGAGCAGGGAGAGTTGCCATAGACTCGAGGTCATCTCAGCGCCCGCGACACGTCGCAAGCCGAAGGTTGCCGGAGCAAACGCAAGTTCGGGATTGCTAGTCGCTGCGCAGTTACATTCGCAGGCGGCTGGCCCAAACGGCAATTTCTGCAGTTCTTTGAGTGGGGAGCGTTTAGTTTTACGCCTGTTTTTGCGGCAAGCTGTGTGCCGGCATTTAAACACACGGCGCTCCTCCCGGGCATTGCTCCGATTGCCGACAACATGGCGTTTGCTGCTGCAGCAATCCCTGTAAGAAGGCCTGCTACGCTAGCGCCCACGCAGGAAAGGGACGACGCAAGACGAGCCCGAAAGGCTGCCGTGACGGTACCGGGAAGATCGCACGCGTTCCTCGCCTGTTTTTCCTCCGATTGGAAAATTCGTGCCGCAGCCTCCTTTACCTCGGCCTTCCCGGAGGCCATACCGCGTCCATGAAACCGGCGGATATTACCCTGCGCTGCGCTCTTCTGTCGCTCGTGCTCAGCCTGCTCCCACTCCGTGCCGATGACGCGAACCCCGTTTCCGCGCGTCCCCTTTCCGCACCGCCTTCCGACGCCGCCTCGGATGCTATCGCGCAACAAGAGACCGTCGTTTTGCTCCACGGTCTCGGCCTGAATCGTTTCGCCATGAGCCGCGTGGCCTGCGCGCTGAAACGCGACGGCTACCGCGTGATCAATGTCTCTTACCCGTCCCGCCGCGTTCCCCTCGAACAACTCGCGAGCGACTGGCTGCCCGACCTTCTCCGCGCGCATCAAACCGACGCCGCGCCGCGCCTTCACTTCGTCACGCACTCGATGGGCGGCATCTTGCTTCGCCTCCATCTTCGCGACCACGCACCGGCCAATCTCGGCCGCGTCGTCATGATCGCTCCGCCCAACCACGGCAGCGAAGTCGCCGACCGCCTTCAGAAAAATTTCTTCTTCCGTCTCTTCACCGGCCGCAACGGCCACCGCCTCGGCACCGGCGCCGATTCCGTCCCACGGCAGCTCGGCCCGCTCGACGCCGACCTCGGCATCATCGCCGGCAGCCGTTCCCTCAATCCACTTTTCTCCGCGTGGATCGGCCGCCCCAGTGACGGCAAAGTCGCCATCGAAAGCACCAAACTCGCCGGCATGCGCGACCACCTCGTTCTCCCCATCTCCCACACCTGGCTCCAATACTACCGCCCCGTCATCACCCAAGTTCGCGCCTACCTCCGCGACGGCCGCTTCATTCACTCCACACCCTAGAGCCCCTTCGCATTCTAGCTACCCGGCTTCACCCCTCACCCTTCGCTCCTCGAATTTTCCCTTCGCATGAAACCCCTGCCGATCCTCCTCGGCCTTTCCCTAGCCGGCAACGCCCTGCTCGTTTTCTCATGGCCCGCGCCCCGCTCGCCCGACGCCACCGCCACGCCTGCCCGCCTCTCATCCGCAGCGCCTTCCTCCGCCTCGGCCGAGGCCAGCGTCGCCGCTCCGTCTGCCGCCAAAACCCACGCCACCCTCTCCGGCCCTCACGCCGCCTTCTGGGAAAAACTCCGCGCCGGCGATGCATCCAGCGTCGCCGCCCTTCGCGCCGCCGGCTGGCCCGAAGACGCCATTCGCGCTGTTGTCGCCGCCCTTATCAGCGACGGCTACCAAAGCCGTTTCGATGCCCTCCGCGCTTCACTTAGCCCTCGGGAGTACTGGCGCCCGGACTCCTTCCACAACCGCTCCACTCCCGAACAGCGCAAAGCCTCCCACGAACTGTCCCGCGAATTGCGCGCCCGCCTCAAAGCGCTCCTTGGCGAGGACTACACGCCCGAGCAGACGTGGCAGGACCCTCGCTATGCCCGCTTCACGCCAGCCCAAGCCGAAGCCCTCCGCCTGATCGAGGAGGACTACAACGCCCTCACCTCGGAAATCCGCGGCAATCCCACCGCTGGCCGTACCATCCTTCTCCCTGAAGACCGCGAAAAACTTAACTACCTCGAAAAGGAAAAAGCCGCCGACATGGCTAAGATTTTCTCCCCATCCGAGTTTCTCGAATACGAACTGCGCCACTCCACCGCCGCGTCTTACCTTCGCAACAACCTCGCCGGCCTCCGCGCCGCCGAAGATGAATTCCGCGCTCTCTTCCCTCATCAAAAAGCCATGCTGGCGAAAATAGGGCTCTTCGCCGGTGCGCTCTCCGCCGACGATCGCGCCGCCCGCGAGCAGGCCCAGCGCGAGATGGACGCCGCCGCGAAAACCGTGCTCTCCCCTGACCGCTACGAAGACTACGTCCGCGCCAAAGACTACGACTACGGACGTCTCGTCGGCCTCGCCGAGCGCCTTCAGCTTCCTCCGGAAAACGCCACCGCCGCCTACGAAGTCAAAGCCGACATCGAAAAACGCCTCCGCGCCCTGCGCTCCTCCGGTCCCGGCGGCGCTAAAACACTCGCCGCCTCCCGCACCGCGCTCGCCATCGAAGCCGAGAAACGTCTCGTCGAGGCCCTCGGTCAACGCGGCTACGAAGCCTACAAAGCCAACGGCGCTTTCTGGCTCAATAACCTCACCCCACTTTCCCCTTCTGCCCGATGAAAATCGTCCTCGCCGTCCTCCTCTGCGCATCTCTCGCCGCGAACGTCTTCCTCTTCATCCATCGCGGCGACTCGGCCTCCGCCCCGGTCACGAACCGCGCCTCGCCTTCAGCGGAAAAAGCCCCCGCAGTCCCTGCACTGCCACCCGGCGTCTGGGCCCTCGTCACCGCCGGCGCCCCGGACTCCACCGCCAAACTCCGCGCACTCGGACTCCCCGACTCCGTTATTCGCACGCTCATTCGCCAGCAGATCGACCTCCGCTACCGCGACCGCGAAAAGGCCCTCCGCGCCGCCGACCACGGCAGCTTCTGGAAACGCGACTACAGCGACTCCCTCTGGCGCTCAGCCGATCCCCTCAAAGCTCTCGACCTGCGCCGGGAAAAAGCCGCGGAAATGAAGTCCCTCCTCGCGGGCCTCGCCGAGCCGGACAAGCCCAACGCCGATCCACGCACCGCCTTCCTCCCCTCGTCCAAAGCCGAGCTAGTCCGTCTCATCCGCGAAGACTACGAAGCCCTCCGCCAACCCCTCCAAAGTTACGACGGCATCACTCTCCCCGAGGACCGCGAGAAACTCGCTTTCCTCGAAAAACAGGAACGCGCCGACCTCGCCGAAACCCTCACCCCCGAGGAGTTCGCTGCCTACGATCTGCGCAACTCTCGCACCGCCCAGCAGCTCCGTTACCAGCTCGCCGCCTTCGATGCCACCGAGGAGGAGTACAAAACCCTCTTCGCCCTCCGCCAGGCCTACGACGAGAAGCACACCCCCCAGACCGGTTCCAACGTCTTCTACTCCACTGCGCAAGGTCCGCAAAAAGCCCGCGACGAACTCAACGCCCCGCTCAGGGCCAGCCTCGGCGACGAGCGTTACGCCGCCTACGAGCGGTCACAGGACTATGAATACCGCACGCTGACCTCCCTCGCCAAACGCCTCGGCCTCCCGCCGGAGAAAGCCGTCGAAGCCCACACGCTGAAAGTCGCCCTCGAAAAGAAAGTCCGCGAATTCCGTCCCACCCCCGGCACTCCGTCAGGCGAACAACGCACCGCCTTCCTCGCCACCCTCGCCAAGCAAGCCCAGACCGGCTTCACCACCATCCTCGGCGAGAAGGGTTACGCCACGTACAAAGACTACGGCCAGATCTTCCGCCGCCTCGAGCCACCGCCCCCCCGGGCCCCCAAGCCCTGAGCGCGTCCGCTTCGCACCGTCTTTCTCGTTCCTCTTTCTCCAACTGTTTCGTCAGCCCTCAGCCCCCGAAAATGCCGGCGTCCTCGCCGGCATTCGCCCGATTTTCTGCGCCCCAGCCCATGAAACTTCCTGCCATCCTCTTTACCGCGTCGCTCGCTCTGAACGCCGCGCTGATCGCCCTCCTCGCGTTGTCCCCTCAAGCGCGGTCCAGCCTCTCCTCGCTGCTTTCCAACAATACCTCCCCGGCTTCCTCCAACCCGTCCAATCGCGCGTCCGCCGGCCACTCCCACTCGCCGCCTGTATCCAGCCACTCGTCACCCGAGGCTCTCGCCGCCGCGCTCAAATCCGGCGATCACGCAGCTCTGCGCGACCAGCTCCGCGCGCTCGGCCTGGCCGAATCCACGGTGCAAAACATCATGCGCGCGCTCCTCTGGCAGCCTTATCTCGACCGGCAGCTCGCGATCAACGCCGCGAAGATTTCCACCGACCAGCCCTATTGGCGCGGCATCCAACAAACCGGTCGTCGTGCCTACACACGCGAAGAACGCGCCGAGCTTCGCCAGCTCGCGAGCAACCTCCGCCAGCAGATTCTCGGCGTTCTTGGCCCCGAAGGTTTCGACGCCGCGTCACCCTACTCGCAGCGCTATTCGTTCCTCTCGCCCGAAGCCGCCGCCAAAATCACGGACCTCGACCGCGACTACAGCGAGATGCGCCAGGAAATTAACCAAGAATCCGAACGCTTCAAAGTCGCCTCCGACGCCGACAAATTAAAATTCCTCGAACAAGAACGCCGCAAAGACCTCGAAGCCGCTCTGACCCCCGCCGAACTCGAAGAATACAATCTCCGCTTTTCCCCGACCGCCTACACCCTTCGCGGCCGGCTCGCGAAGATCGATCTGACCGAGACCGAGTACCGCGCTCTCTACGAGATCCAGCAGGCATTCTACAATCAACAGACCGATACCGCCCTTGCCCGCCCGCTCGCCGGGAAAAACTTCACGCCCGAACAAATCGCACAGCTGCAGGCACGCGCCAAAACCTACGAAACCTTCACTCAGGAAGTCCGGCAGAGCCTCGGCGACGAACGTTACGCCCTCTACCAGCGCGCCTCCGACAACGACTACCGCCAGCTGCAGTCCGCAGCCGACCGCTTCGATATAGCGCCCGCCACCATCGATCGGATTTATAACTACAAGGAATCCGTCGCCGCCGCCACGCAGCGCATCGGCGCCGATAACACCCTCTCCCCCGATCAAAAGAAACAAGCCCTCGCCTCCCTCGCCGCCGGCACCCGCCAGCAAATCGCCGCGTCACTGGGCGAGGAAGTCGCCACCGCTTACCTCGATAAAAACATGAAGTGGCTGGAACGCGTCCAGGCCGGGAACGTCCTCACACTCTCCGCCCACTCCAACCGCCCTTCCTACAAACCCGTCGCTGCGACTCCTCGCCCGTCCGCCCCATCCGGTACGCGCTCCGAAGTCCGCCCGCAACGCACCGAAGTCGAGGCGCGCTGACTCCAGTTTCTAGGCTGCGGGAATCCTCTTTCCTTCGTACCCAACTGTGCCGCGCCTTAACGGCAAATGCCGCCGCGCACTTCGCTGCGCCCAACGCGGTTCGCCCCCCGCCCGTATCACACCGGCGCCAGCGCGATCACCAGCCCCACCGCCGCGCCGTACGCGATGTGTCCGATGAAATGCGTCAACGCCACCGACACGCCCGCCCGCCGGAATTCCTCCAACGGATGCTGATCCGCCACCACCCAGCACAACGCCAAGCTCACCACCAGTCCGTGAAAGACGCCAAATCCCACGCCCGCGAAAAACGCCGACGGCCACGCCGATAGCTCCAGCCCGATCAGCAGCACCGTGTAGATCTGCCCGAAGACTACAGCCGACAACACATGCAAGATCAGCCCCACCTGAAAGGCGGTTGCGCGGGATTTCGTAAAAAGGCTGCCCACCGCCACGATCATGTCGCCGCGCGCCCAGCCCGATTTCGACACCCATTTCATGACCGCTGTCATCGCCAGCGCGCCGCACAAACCGGCTAGCGCCGCGTACACCAGAAAAGCCGCAATTGTCGTCGCAGGATTCATCGCTGTTTTCGATTTAAGGGATTGAAGAACTCGCGCACCGACGCGGCGGATACACCACGCTTGCGCTCGCTGAGCATAACCACACCCGCGCAAAACGCACGCGCCCCCGCCACTTCCCCTCCTGCGGTCTTCCTCTTCTTTTTCGTTAGCCCTCCGTCCTTCCGCCTTCGACCAGGGAGAAAAAAAGACTTCCCCCCGCGGCGCTCGGCCTCGCGTCGATGCCTCCCCGCCTGCGAAAAGTAGACGCCTCCACCTCGCTCGTCGCAGGCGATCGGCCGTAGCCCCATCCCCCTTGGTCGCTCGCGCGCCGCACCGCTCGCGCTCCCTAATTTCACACACACCCCGGCCTCGACACTCCCCCACGCCCGCCTTTCTTCGATCCATGGCAAAATCGAGTACGAGCGCAAACCGCCGGCTTTCCAAAAAAACCTACGAAGCCCGTGCCGCCCCGCTTCGCGAAAAACTCGTCCAGCTCCAGGTCCGCCTCAAAGAAGCCCCCTTCAAAATCCTCCTCATCGTCGCCGGTGTCGAAGGCGCCGGCTCCGGGGATCTGCTCAACACTCTCGGCGGCTGGCTCGACCCGCGCGGCGTCGAAACATTCGCCTTTCGCGATCCTTCCGACGAGGAACGCGAACGCCCGTTTCTCTGGCGCTTTTGGCGCAGCCTTCCCACCAACGGCCGCATCGGCCTGTATGCCGGTTCCTGGTACACCGAAACGCTGCGCGATGGCATCAACACCCGCTCGCTCCCCAGCCGCCTCGAACCCGAGCTCGAGCGCATCCGCCACTTCGAAAAACTCCATGCCGACGACGGCACGTTGATCGTCAAGATCTGGCTGCACCTCTCGAAAACCGCCCAAGGCCGCCGCCTGCGCACCCTCGAGGCCGATGAAGCCACTGCCTGGCGCGTCACGCCCGAACACTGGCAGCACCACCGCCAGTACGATCGCCTCGCCCGCCTCGCCAATACCATCGTTCAAGCCACTCACCGTCCGCACGCGACCTGGACAATTCTCGACGCCGACGACGACCGCGTCCGCAACCTCGATGTCGCCGCCCTCATCCTCGCGCGTTTTCAAACGCACCTCCGCAAACACGGCCGCACCGCCAAAGCTAAAGCGCCCTCCGCCGCCGCTCGCCGCTCCCTCCGCCCTTCCGGCCTGAAGCGTCTGCGATCGCTCCCACTCGACCAGGATCTTTCCGCCGCCGACTACGAAGACAAACGCGAGAAATGGCTGGGCCGCCTCAACCAAACCATTCGCACCGCCCACGCCGCCAAACGCTCCGTCGTCTTCGCCTTCGAAGGCTGGGATGCTGCGGGCAAAGGCGGCGCCATCCGCCGCCTCACCAGCGCGATCGATGTCCGCGACTACCGCGTGATCCCGGTGGCCAAGCCCTCCGACGAGGAAAAGGAGCACCACTACCTCTGGCGCTTCTGGCGCAACATTCCCCGCGCCGGGCTCGTCGGCATCTTCGACCGCTCCTGGTACGGCCGAGTCCTCGTCGAGCGCCTCGAAGGTTTCGCCCGCGACGATCAATGGCGCCGCGCCTACGCCGAGATCAACGACTTCGAGCAACAACTCGTCGAACACGGCATCATCGTCGTGAAGTTCTGGCTACACATCAGCCGCGACGAACAACTCCGCCGCTTCCGTGCCCGCGAGGAGACTCCCTACAAGCGCCACAAGATCAACGAAGAAGACTGGCGCAACCGCCGCAAATGGGACGCTTACGAAGTCGCCGTCGGCGACATGCTGGCCCTGACCGACACTCCCGCGACGCCCTGGCACCTGATCCCTGCCAACAACAAACGATTCGCCCGTCTGCAGATCCTTAAAACCGCCTGCAAACAAATCGAAGCCGCGCTCAGCCCTCCTCCAGCCTGACATCTCGCAGCGGGCTTGTGCGCACGTTTGAGCTGCAGCGTCCGCCAACAACGCTATGTCGATTAACGCGAAATATCCCCACACCAACCTCACCGCACGCGGCTGGCGTGCGCTCATGCGTTTTTATTGCGATGTTTTTGGGATGCGTCCCGAAACTGCCTGAACGCGATCTCTCAGGTGATTTGGCTGTGATCTAATCGACGCCCTGCCCAGAAATAATTCCGTGTCACTTCGATCGCACATATCCGTTCGCGGCTGTCCGAGCGATCGGCCAATCGCGCGGAGAAGTTGATCGGGACGGTCTGTCTTCGATCGGGATCGAGGATTTACGAACGCGGCAGGGCGATTCGGGTCTGTGCCGATAGGCCGGTAGCCCTACGTGTAGTCGCGATTTCGGAAGGGCCGGAAACATCCGGTGAAAATTCGGGAACGATAAATGACCGGGTGGTACAGTCCCCCCGCTAGGCGGCAGATGAAAATGAATTAATCCGTTATTCGCGCTCGGCTCCTGCTGGCTGAGTAGTTTTCTTACTAGTGTCTATGTCTCCTTTCACGTTTCAAAATCCCGTGCCGAATACATCCCTTGTGCGAGCGGATGTCGCCACGCACTTTTCTATTTAAGGCGCATGACCCGAGAACAAATCAAGTCGCTGCGGAAAATCCACAAATTGAGTCAGGCCGAACTGGGGCGCCTCACTCAGCTGACCGCTTCCGAGATTTCACGGATCGAATGCGGTTATCGGACGCTCAACGACGATGAGGCTGCGGCCATCGCTTCCGTGCTGCAGAGCAAGCAGCCCCAAGGAATGGTCAAAGCTGCCAAAACGGCCAACGGTTCCGCTCCTAATTCCGCCGTCGTCAACGAGCCACCGCGGACGGTCCCTGCTCCGCAGCCGGTAGCCGTCGAAACCGTGCCGGCCAAGCCGGTGCCAGTAGGCACCGATCTTAGCGATCCTGTGAACTTCGGCGTTCTTCCGGACCTCGCCTTGCTCAGTCCCGGCGCGCTCGATCGCGAGGCGTTTCGAGCACGACTTTCCCCCGCGATCGCGCGGGCTAACACGATCCTGCACACTCCACGCGTCCCAGCGGCAGTCTGGCGTGCCTGGCGACAGTTCGAGCAGCAGGCCACCGCGCTTCTTCGCGGGACCGTATCCGAGGCTCCGGTTCCCGTTTCGATCAAAGCTACACCCATCGCGGCTCCCGCGCCGGAAACCTCTGAGGACAAAGGCGAGTCGAAGAGCTTTAACTCTCTTTTTGTGGAGGCCGCGCGAAGCGTTCTCCCGCCTCCTTTGGTCGAACGTTTCAATCGGGCCGCCGAAACCGCTCGCAATGCAGACGCGAGCATCGGCTTCATGAAACACTTCCGACAAATCGCGGAAGGGGAACTCGACCCAGCGCTGCTCAAACGCGTCACGGATGAGGCCAGTGTGAGAGCGGCTTCGCCCGAACGTTCGCGTATAAGAAGAGGCCGCGGACGCTGATCCGTGCGGTTTCGGGACAGCCAAACGCGCTGGCGCGTGGGGGATCATTCAGGACGGTCCGTGACCGGCCTCCTGTGAGGCGACCGGTTCGTCCACAGCCATAATCCGATGCCATAGGCGATTCCTCCGATGTGCGCGATCGTAGCCACGCGGATGGCAGGCTCGTCGAACTCGATGGCGCCGTGCCCCCAAGTCGCTTCAAGCACCAGCTCCAGAACGTGGATACCGAGGATCGCCGGCCAGAACCAGTCCTTCCAGGATTTTTGCCAGCCCGATAGCGCGAGGAAGACGAGAAACCCCACGTTCATGCCGGAAAGCCCCGCGTAGCGGACCATCTGCGGATCGAAAACATACACGGCCCCGGTCACTGCCAGTGGCAGGAGCACCATGCTCACACGCGCCGTCCATGGATGCGCGCGTTCGACGAACCCGCCGATGATCAGCCATAGCCCCGTATCGGCGAGAAAGTGGAGCCAGCCGAAATGCACGATATTGCCCGTCCATAAACGCGCGAACTGTCCCGACTCGATGGCGCCGCGATCGTAGATCAGCGCGTCGCGCCAGGCGGGCCTGAGGATCGATAGGGCCGAGGCGAGAGCGACAAATAGAAACCCCCAAGGGAAACGCGCGGGCGCCACATCAACCCGCCGAAGGAACGCTCTCACACGCATGTGCTCAACCTCACGACAGCCGCTCGGTGCCGAAAAGCATGAGGAGATTGTGCAACCCGCTTTTCTCAAACTCCGCCCAATAACGCTCCTCCAATTCGCCGACGCGGCGGAGAAGATGCTGGTGACGCTCGTCTTCGCCAAGGCCGGGCTCCAACGGATTTTTTAAAAGTTCACGCGCGTAATCGCGCTCCGCCAAACGGGAAGCGAGTTCGTCCCAGAAGGAGGCGTCCTCGAACGCCTCGATCGCTTTCTCCGCCGGCGAGTCTGCCTCGAGCTTGCGCGACGGATACAACGGCTGACCGTCTTGCGGCGCGCCTTCGACATAATCCGCGCAGCCCAGCGGCGTGGCCAGTGACAGGAGTTTTTGCTCGAGTTGCGCGTAGCGACGCGCCGCCGGGCTATTGTCGTCGTGCGAGCCTGCGACCCACATCGCGATGTAGCTCATCTCGAGCAGGCGGGCGTACTCCTTTTGCGTGAAGGCTATTTTCATGAGCGTGGGATTTTCCGCACGCTGGCGCGCCTCACGCACAGGTCAATCAGCGGCGTTTGGCTCGGAAGCCGCGCTGCGATTGACGCCCTCCATCGCCCGCGCCAAGCATCGCAAGCCTAGTATGAAAATAAAACTGGGCGTGGCGGTTTGGGCGGTGAGTGCATGGCTTGTCTCCCTGGCATCCGGGCAGGCGGCGGCGGGCATTATCCCTGAGGGAGATCCTATCGTGAAGAGCTGGGTGCCTCCCGTTTATCCTGCGGAACTGAAGGCCGCGAAAGTCACGGGCAACGTCACGGTGCACTTCATCGTCGATGAAAAGGGAGTGGTGAGCGCGGTGCGGGCCGCGAAATCCTCGGATCAGCGCTTTGAAACCGCGGCCGTCCAATCCGTCGCTCAATGGACGTTCGAGCCCGGGGTGTCGGACGGCGCGCCCACAGCGATGGGCGTCGCCGTGAGGTTGAATTTTAACCTTCCGGAAAGACACGGCTCTGTGCCCCCGGTGGAGTCGCCGGTGCGGTCCTTGCCCAAAGGAGACGCCAAGGCGGAGTCATCGCCGAATCCTGACTACCCTGCGGACCTTCTGGCGCGACAGATCAGCGGCAAAGCAGTCGTCGATTTTGTGGTCGAAGCAGATGGGCGCATCACGGGCCTGCGGCTCTTGGGGGTGAATCATCCGGGATTCGTGCGGCCGGCGCTCGCGGCCGCGGAGCGGCTGAAATTCACGCCCGCAAAACAAGGCGATCTCGCGGTCTGCGCCAAGATTCGCTCCCCGATGGAGTTCGAGCCTTTTGTGGCCAACGTCGATGTGGCTACGAAATCCCATCTAGAGGTAAACGGGTTTGAACTACGTCTCGCCGAAGGCCAAAGGCCGCGCGCTGTGTGTGACCGGACGCCAATCCTTTGGGATGTTCCCGAGCCCGTGTATCCGCGCGCCGCGGCGGTCGGCGGAGTCGCGGGAGAAGCGACGGTGGATTTCGAGTTAGACGAGCGCGGCAACCCGGAGAACATCCGCGTGTTTTCGGCCAGTGCGCCGGAGTTTGGCCAGGTGCTGCGCGATACGCTGGCAGTGGGTACGTTTAAGCCCGCGTTAAAAGACGGTCGCACGGTGAGCGTGCCGCTGCGCTGGACCTATGCCTTCAAGCAACCTGCCGCCGAGCCGGTGGAAGGAGAAACGCCGGAGGACCGGCTCATCCGAATCTTGCGTGGCGGTGGAACGATCGCGGGGGCAAAAGGGCTCGACGCCAAACTGCGACCGCTCTGGCGCGTGGCTGCCGTTTACCCCGCGGAGCTGCGGGGCGAAGGACTCAAAGGCTCGGCGGACATCGAGTGCGTCATCGATCGCGAAGGCCGCGTGCGCCTGCCGCATGCTGTCGCGTCTACGCATGAAAAATTCGCGCGCGCCGCCGTCATTGCGGTTTCGTCATGGGTTTTCGATCCGCCGATGCGCGACGGACAGCCGACGGATGTTCGTGTGCGGGTGCCATTCCCGTTTTCACCGTGAGACCGGCAACGTGAAAGGCGCGCGCACGCGTTTCATTTCTCTGCTCAGGCGCGCGGCGAAAACTTCCGCAGATATTTTAGCGCAACCTCGAATTCGTGCGGGGTTTCCGCGCGGATCGTGTGGGGTTCGCGAGTTTCGGGATGTTTCACGGTCAGTTCGCTGGCATGCAGTGCGAGCCGTGAGAGCAGGGGCTTTTCGTCGCCGCGGCCTTTGTAGCCGCGTTTCAAATTAGAGAGCAGCAGCTGTTCGTCGGGATCGCCGTAGAAGCGGTCGTTGAGGACGGGCGCGCCGACCGCAGCGAGGTGAACGCGGATCTGATGGGTGCGGCCAGTCAGCGGGCGACACTCGTGAAGGACGTATTTTCCGAAACGCTCGCGCGCATGAAACTCCGTGAGACTGGGTTTGCCGCCGCGCTTGCGGAAGACGCGCATGTGGCCCGGATGGTGTTCATCTTCGCCGAGCCCGAGATCGACAGCGAACGACTCGGGCAGACTCCCGTCGGGCATGCGCGGCACGACCGGTGTCGGTAATTTCATGGAGCGCTCCTCCGGCAAGACGACGCAAAGTGCGAGATAGAGTTTGCCGACAGTTTTGCTCTGAAACTGGCCGCTCAAATAATCGAGCGCGGGTTTGGTTTTGGCGCACAGCAGCACGCCGCTGGTGTCGGCATCGAGGCGGTGAACGTTGGCGACGCCATGGCCGTACTTATCATGGATCAGACCCATGAGGTTCTCCTTTTGTTTGTCCCAGCGATCGGGCGCGATCAACAAGCCGCTCGGCTTGTCGAACGCGATCATGGTTTCGTCTTCGTAGATAATAGGAGGCAGGGCCACGCGCGCAGCTTGGCGAAGGCGTGCGCGGGCGGGCAAACTTTTGCACCTGCTCTTTCGCTATTCAGCGCGTTGGCCCCGTGCGCGAAGCTCGAGAGCTCGGCGCGTACCTGCGCAAATTTGCGCATTTGTGCGCAGCGTTTCGCTGGCATCCCCGATGCTAAATTGGAATCAGCTATGGGGTAGCTCCCCTGCACAGAAGCAGGGGCCTGGGGTAACTCGATTGCCCGGCCGGGTGCCGGGCATAGAAAAATAGGGGGCCCGCCGTTAGGGGTTATCGGCGGGCCTTTTTTTTTCGAAATCCGGATGAGTGAAAACGGGTCAGTCCACGCCGCGCGCTTTGGTGAGGATGTCCCCGTCGAAGGCCAGGCTGTGAACGACAAAACGGCTGGACCAATATTTCCAGAGCGGCAGATCGAGCGACGCGGTTTCATGTCCGGGCGGATAGCCGCGTGTGAGGAGCACCTGCGTTTTAGTCATGCCGAGTCGGAGCGTGCCTGCCTTGATAGCGGCTTCCATTTCTTGGCCGTATTTTTCGATGGCGGTGGGCGTTTCGGCGAGCATCTCTTTGGCGACTTGGCCGATGGAGCGCTTGGAATGTTTTTCCACGTTTTCGATTTTGAGCGTCGCGCCGGTGTCCGTGAATTTCAGCGTGAAGCTGTTTTTGCCGAAGTTCACGAGCGTGACCTTGGTGTTGATCGGCACGGCGGTGCCGCGCGTGTAGTTCGTCGTGGGCCATTCGTCGTCCTCGTAGTGAAACGTGTAACGCGTGAAATACTCCTTGCCGGCGCCGGGTTCGGTCTCGGGCGGAAGCACGCGATCGTCGCCGACTTTCTTCGAGGCAATGCGCGCCACCGGCGGCGGTGACTTAGGCTCGGATTCTTTGGCCTCCGCCGCCGCCTCGCCAGCTCCTTGTTTTTTTAGGACTGCCTGAATGATGTTCTGGCTGACGCCCTTGTTCTTCAGCTCGACGAGACTGTTGGCGGAGGTGTCGAACTCTGCGGTTTTCGCAGCGTCGATGGCGAGGATCACCGTTTCGTCATCGAGCCCGGCTTTCACCATCTTGATGACGTCGTTGTTGTTCATGGCGGAAGCGACGACCGCGCTGAAGCAGATAGCCGCGAAGGCGAGGAATGAGCGGAGTTTTTTGATCATGTGATTGGAGGTCCCAGACAGAAACATCCGGGGGCCGAACGTTCCGCGGCAATTTATCCCGCCTTCCATGATCGCTCGAATCATCCCAAGAACGATTGCGGCGAGCATCGCCAAGGGGGCGCAAACCGCCGACGGAGGACGGCACCGAAGTGTCGTGCGGGCGGAGGCGTAACGTGCTAGGAGCGCGCGTGCCACCTCGGAGTCCGCGTTTGAAATAACACGGCTACACTTCGGAGCCTCTTGGAGCGTCCCGAGAGGTGTATGCCCGGGACAGATCAGGCTTTTTCGTCGAAGAGCCAGCCGATCATATCGTCGGCGGTGCGGAGCACGGCGGCGTTGGCTTTCACGAGCGCTTCGGATTCGAGCAGATCGACCATGTTGTCGGGCGTGACTTCGCCTTCGGAGATCCGGGCGGCCGCTTCGCCTGCTTGGGCGAAGGCGCGCTGCATGCCCTGCTTGGGAGCTTCAAACAATTCGAGCTGACCGTAGGCGTAGGGCGACGAGGCGA
>WUUC01184530.1_pt1 | contig 38459 bp, 27 predicted proteins | sample 6278441 | NCBI WGS metagenome assembly WUUC01 (sample SAMN13675441, study PRJNA597444) | soil metagenome | isolation source: soil | place: USA: Washington | collected 2017-10
GATCTGCATAAACTTGAGGAAAGCATCCTGCACGATATCTTTTGCTTCTTCCAGCGAACCAAGTATGTTGTAGGCGTAGGTAGTTAATAAAGGCCTTAGTGATTCCATGTTTCTTATTATAAGGCCAGCAAAGTTAAAGAAACACACTTTGGCCCAAATCACTAAGTATTTATCATATCCGCTTCGCCGGGCAAGGACAAGTTTTGCCAGTGTATGGAAAATTTACTTGTTAAAAAGCCAATCAATTTAGATTTGCGAAATATTTATGCTGCATAAAAACCTCATCAAAGTGATTTTAAGTATTCAACCAGGTCCTGCGATTCTGTTGGTACTGGGTTTTTTGTGTGCAGAATTTGTATCTACCTCATTCCGGGAATAGCTATTCAACGATTATCTTTCCGTTCATTACCGGGTGAATACTGCAGAAATAACTAACGCTTTCTGTAGCCACCAGCGTCCAGGTTTGATCAGCGGCAACGGGCGATGAACTCCAGGCCTTTTTTGATTCTTCAGTTATATCATGTGTTACCAGGTCGTGATTTATAAAAATAATTTTATCGCCCTTTTTTACTTTCAATTCAGATGGAACAAACTTCATCTGTCTTATTTCGATGGAGTGAATGGTTGGCTTAACGGCTTCTGCTGCTGTCTTTTCAGAAGGCGATGAACAACTTGCCTGGGTCATTACTATAGCCAATAGAGCAGCCACCATCTTAATCATCATCGAACGACCTTTCATTTACCCATATTTTTTTGAAGCATCTCTGCATGTCCCAGGTGAGCCTTCAATGCAGGTACCACGTTTTCTAATAATTCTTTTAACTCCGCATTGTCCGTTTCCGGGATCAAAAGACCTTCTACTGCGTCGATCACCGCTTTATGATAGGTCACTTCGTTATCGACATATGCTTTATTGAAAGCATCGCCCGATTTCGTACGCAGTTCTTTTTTTGCTTTCTCCGCATCATTCAACAGTTTCTGACTAACCGCATTATCTTTTGGAGTAACACCTAATTTTTTAACTAAAGCGGCCGCCTGTTTTATAACGGCATTGTGGTCGTTGATCATTGTTTCGGCAAACTTCAATACTTCTGCATTCTTTGATTGCTTCTTTGCAATCTCAGCGTAGGAAATATCGATCTGGTTAGCGACAACGGCAACAGAAGCCACTTCAGCATCGGAGAGTTTGGGATTGGTTTGGGCAAAAACAGGGAAACTAAACAAGATGGCAAGCAAAGCTGCACCTACAGATGCGGTTTGGAATGTGTTAATAATTTTCATCGTTTTACTTTTTAAAATAGACTACCTGCTTATTAGAGTGATCTGTTTAAAAAGGGTTACAATGAATGGGATTTTTTTAGTCGCCCTGAATCAGCCAGTGCCATTAAATTTCTACGATCACAGCGTCGCTGCCCACTCCAAGATTGGCTAGTATCTTTTGTACCGCATCCATCATTGGTGGCGGGCCACATACATAAAACTTGCTGCCTGCAGGCAACATATTCTCCCGAAGCAGGTCCTCGGTAATATACCCATGTGCATAGCCCGAGATAGTTTCCTGCGACAAAATATTTATAAAATCGTTGCCTAGTAAGCGTTTAAACTCCTCTTCATATATTATATCCGCTTTTGTTTTATTGGCAAAAATCAATTTGTTATTCCCAACGCTATTGACGGAGCCAAGATGCCTGAAAATGGAAACAAAAGGCGTGATACCAGCGCCACCGGCAATAAAAATTCCTTCGCCCTGGTAAGAAATAGCGCCCCATACATCGTGGATCACCAGTTCATCGCCCGGTTGCAGTGATAATAACTCGTTGGTAACACCATGATGTGATGGATACGTTTTAATCGTGAACTCCAGGTTATCATCGCCCGGTAAGCATGTGAATGTAAATGGTCGCTTTTCATTTTTCCACTTCCCATTATTGATGGCGACTTCTGTCGCTTGCCCCGGAGTAAAATTATAACCAACAGGTTTTTCTAAACCGATCTTCAAAACATTGTGTGTTACCGAACTGATCGATACTATTTTTACAATATGTGACTCCATTAGTAAATTATTATTTTTTCAAATGACCCGTATTAACCAATCACTTTATAAATCCAAGAAATTCGTTCTTCGTGTCTTCTTGCCTGAACTTCCCCGAATAATGCGAGGTGATCATATTGCTGTTGGTGTCCTGCACACCTCTTGAATATACGCATAAATGCAGAGCGTCGATAACAACGGCTACACTTTCTGTCCCTAACACCGATCTCAATTCATTCGAGATCTGCATTGTTAATCTCTCCTGCACCTGAGGTCGTTTAGCATAGAACTGAACCAACCTGTTCAGTTTTGATAACCCGATAACCTTACCAGCCGGTATATAAGCTACATGTACTTTACCGGTTATCGGTACAAAATGGTGTTCGCAATTCGAATAAAGAGTAATATTTTTTTCAACCAGCATCTGGTCATACCGGTATTTGTTTTCAAATAATGTAATAGCTGGCCTGTTCTTTGGATTCAATCCGTTAAAGGTCTCTTTTACATACATTTTTGCTACCCGTGCAGGTGTTCCTTTTAAACTATCATCGTCCACATCCAGCCCCAGCGTACTCATTATTTCCCTGAAATGCGACGAAATTATGCTGATCTTTTCTTCATCAGTCATAACCCCGACGCCGCCTCTTAACGGTATATCGCGGGCCGTGAGTATATGCGGATCATCACTAAAAGTTCCCGGATCTTCTGCAAGTTTTTTTCCATCAATAGCGAGGGCCATTCCGTTGCCATTCATATTTCATTTTTTGTCTCGTTAATTGCAGATCGCTTAAAAAACGATCGCACCTGGTGGTTACCGGCATTGATTGGAGCAGGAACAAAGAAAAAGGTTACAAAAAAAACTCAGGTAATTTTGTAACCTTGTCGCAATATGACACTCTAATAAGCTGGTTGATCAATAAAATGAAAATGCAGGAGATTATTGAAACAGGGCATATTCCTGACAATGAGATTATTAAAAGAATACTAAGAGGTGAAAAAGATCTCTATGCAATTATTGTGCGCCGTCATAATCAGCGTCTGTACCGCGTGGCTATGTCTATTGTCAACGACAATGAAGAGGTTGAAGACGTAATGCAGGTAACTTATATTAATGCTTATGAACATCTTGAAAAATTCGCATTCAAAGCGAGCTTTTCTACCTGGCTTACCAGGATACTAATTAATGAAAGCCTCCTGCGACTGAAAAAAAGAGGCAGGGTGATCAATATCAGTGATGACACAATGGAAAGAGAAATTTTTCAGCAAAATATATCTACAGTACAAACTCCTGTGGCAAAGATGCTAAACACAGAATTAAAAGCAGCCTTAGAACAAGCGATCGTTGAGCTCCCCGAAATATACAGGACTGTTTTCGTTATGCGTGAAATTGAAGACATGAGCATCGCTGAAACACAGTTATGCCTTGGGATCAGTGAAGCAAATGTAAAAGTAAGGCTCAACCGGGCCAAGGCTCTATTGAAGGATTCTATTAATTCCTTCTATAAAAAAGAAGACCTGTTTCATTTTCATTTGTCCCGCTGTGACAGGATGGTTGAGGGGGTAATGAAAGGAATTGAAAAAATATAGCCTGCTCGTTTACAGGAAAGTATTACCGAATACCATTACCGGCATCAATTAAAACGGAGTAACTCGAAATTAAAAGTTGTTTCCCGGTTGCTGCCTACTTTTACGCCGGCATCTAATTTTCGCCAATAAATAATGCAGTATAAAGCTTTTCTATTCGACCTGAATGGAACGATGATCAATGATATGCCTTACCATATTAAGGCATGGCATGGAATTCTGAATGGCCTGGGAGCAAACATCTCTATGGAACGAATGAAAGAGGAGTGCTACGGGAAAAATCATGAATTGCTGGAACGCATATTTCCGGGTCGTTTTACAACACAAGAAAAGAATAGAATGAGTTATGAAAAAGAAACAAAGTATCAACAAGAGTTCCGGCCACAGCTTCGGTTGGTAAAAGGTTTACAGCAAGTCCTGGAACGATCAGATAAAGCCGGGATAAAAATGGCTATCGGTTCGGCGGCGATCATGTATAATATCGATTTCGTATTGGACGGTTTGGATATCCGTCATTATTTCAGGGCCCTGGTAAGTGCGGACAATGTAACGAATAGCAAACCGGACCCGGAAACCTGGTTAAAATGTGCGGAGCAATTGAATGTTAGTCCAACCGAATGTCTTGTATTTGAGGATGTACCAAAAGGCGTAGAAGCTGCGCAAAATGCGGGGATGGATTGCGTGGTTATTACCACTATGCACCGCAAGGAAGAATTCTCGAATTATAACGTATTATCATTTATTGAAAATTTCGAAAATCTAAAGCTTTAAACTACGGTTGAGGCTTTCCGCATTTTTCGCAATGTTTCTACTGTGGCCGCCGGATCACCGGCCAGCCATTAAACCAGGAGATCTTTTCAATCCTGAGTTTTGATTTGCCATTATCGCTGGCGTCGTATCCATGAAAAACAAGATAGTCAGTACCATCAAAACTAACTACCGCATTATGACCAACGCCATCCCAGTTTTTATCGCTTTCTAAAACAGTTGAACCTCCACCCAAATTCATCGGCACTCCGTCCCTGTCTGTATAGGGTCCTTCAACTTTCGCGGAACGACCTGTCACCATTTTATAAGTGCTTCTTTCCCCGCGGCAGCAATAATCAAATGAAACAAAGAGATAATAAAAATTGTCTTTCCTGAATATAAACGGCGCTTCTATTGCAGCATCACCTGCTACCGAATCCGGCAATACGAAATTTCGCTGCCGGCTCGCTACCGTATGCCACTGCTCGGGTTGCGCTACCGATACCAGGTCATTATTCAATTTGACTAGTTTCATTCCGTTCCAAAACGAGCCAAATACTAACCACGGATTTCCTTTCTCATCTTTTATTAAATTAGGATCTATTGCATTCCACATATCACGCCCGGGCACTGATTGAATCAGTTTACCATGATCGGTCCATTTATAATTTGCATCAGCCGGATGCAGGGTCTTATTTGTGGCCACACCGATACACGATGTATTTTTTCCAAAAGCAGATACGGAGTAATACAAATAATAGAGCCCGTTATGATAAGAAATATCCGGCGCCCAGATATGATTGCGAAATCCGTTGATGGTTTTAACCGCCCACGGCAAGGTATCAAACACGGCCTTCTCCTGTTTCCAGTTGGTCATATCTTTCGATGACCACATACTGATGCCCCGACCAGTACAAAATAAATAATATACGCTATCCTGCTTTATCATAACGGGATCATGCACAGGAATGTTGGTTTGAGATGACTGCGCAAAGCAACAACCATTGAGCAATAAAAAAAATATCAATGCTTTACTTTTCATTGTCGCTTTAATTTATTTCATCCCGATCTTTATTACAGAAAAAGAAAACGGTTTCAATGATGCACTCACTTTCTTGCCATTTGTTTTCAGCGACTGCGCAACAGGGCTGATGGCCAAAGGGGCGTCCAGGCTATTTACCTGTTCGATTGATTCACCTGTTAATACGGTCATTGTTCCTTCGGAAGCCAACCTCTTTACACCGTCAACAGAAAAAACAATATCAGCTGCAACCGGAGCATTGTTGACTATTTTAATGATAACCTCATTTGTATGTTTATCAATCACTGCAGAGCTATATAAACTATCCTGCCCGGTTAATGGCTTTCCATTTAATAAAGCAGGTATGGTATGTGTTCCTTTATTGAGAGAATATAATTTTTGTACATAATAGTTGGGTGTACCATAAGAGCGGAGATTATCAACCCATATCATATCGGGCCGCCATTGCCAGCCATCAATATGCGCAAATAGCGGCGCATAGGAAGCCATCACAACCACGTCTGCGTTCCGCTCAAGCCCTGTTAAGAAAGCTGCTTCAGCTATCGCGGTCTGCCAGTTGTTCTGATTTTTTACACTTACTGTTTTATCACTTTGTGCCGCGTACTCCCCGGCAAATATTTTGGAACCGTTTCTTTCATAATTATCATACCGTGCTGCGTTTTGAAAAAACCATTCGGGACGGCGATAATAATGCTCGTCGATCACATCAGCTTTCATTTTTCGTAACTCGCCATCAAGGTATTCGAACCGCTCACCGTTCGGATCAGTACCAGAACTTGTCACCAATTTTATATCAGGATATTTTTCTTTGATCGCTTTTTGAAAAACTTTTAACCGTTCGATGTATTGCGGTCCCCAGTTCTCGTTACCCACACCCATCATTTTCATATTGAAAGGCGCAGGATGTCCCATATCCGCACGAACCTTTCCCCATTTCGTAGTGATATCTCCATTGGCAAATTCAACCAGGTCCAATGCATCCTGTATATACGGTTCAAGTTGATCCATTGGCACCACTTCGGCTGTATTGAACTGGCAGGCCATACCGCAGTTGAGTATTGGTAGTGGCGCGGCGCCAATATCTTCAGCCATTTGAAAATATTCAAAAAATCCCAGCCCAAAGGTTTGGTAGTAATCCGGTGTTGGCCGGTGAGCAAATTCGGAATTCCAGCGGTTGACGATCATCTGCCGCTCTTCGATAGGTCCAATCGTTTTTTTCCACTGGTAACGAAGAGAGAGATCATGACCCTCTACGATACAACCACCGGGAAAACGGACGAAACCTGGTTTCATATCAGCTAACAACTGTACCATATCGGCCCGCATGCCACCTCGCCTGCTCTTCCAGGTATCTTGCGGAAATAAAGAGATCATGTCAAGATCAATTACGCCCTTACCCTCAAATGATAGTTTCAATTTTGCTTTGGGCTCTGTTGCCGTCGATTGAAAACTCACGGATTGTTTTTTCCATTCTTTCCCTATGCCCGGAGGCGTTAATGCCGCCGCTCCAATGACTTCATTCTTTGCATTGATCAATTCAATATGGATTTTAACGCCGGGTACTGCCTGCCGGTACATCACGGAGAAGTCGTATTGCAAATCTTTTTTTATGCCCATACCCCTGAACCCTTCGTTGGTTAAACTTAAATCACCTTTTGCTACATCATTGGCAGAAATGCAAACAAATCTGGGGTTGGAAATATTAGTTCCCTGCCGGTTCAATACCAGGACAGACCCTTCATTAAATTTTTTCTGGTGTATTTCCCAACCCATTAGCGGCTTATAAAATTCGAACGACCGGTTCTTAACCAGTTCTGCATAAATGCCACCATCGGCACCCATGTTAATATCTTCAAAAAAAACACCCCACATGGTAGGCTGTATTTCTGCAATGGGCTGATTAGCCTTTACTATAATTGTATGCTTTGTTTGAGCAATTGCAGCACCAAAAAATACAACGCCCGCAAATACGGTTATTATCCTGCTATAAAAATTCATTATACTGCCTGTTTATATTAGTCTATTAATATATTATTAAATGCTTTTTCATTTTTGTAGCCGTCCTTTCAATAGTGTAACCGAATGCGGCGGAAATGTATAGGTGAACTTTGATCCCTTAACATTTAAAGGAGCTTTGTCGACTGTCTTTATATTTTCCTTTGCAAAATCGTTTATGGACTTTATACCCGGTCCGTTTACTTCATTTACACTGAAGCTCCCGTTGAATATACCCTGCTGGCAAACGATGTCGGTGACAATCGCTTCATCTTTATTGCGATTTACCACGCAGATCATTACTTCTCCGTCCCGGTATGTTGCTGAAACGTCAAGGAAAGGTACTTTGCTTTGTTGCGTTGTTGTTTCGCCCAAGCCAAGAAAGAATTTGCCGGTATCATATGTTTTGCAATCGACAAAAACATCAAGCGAAGTGCCATATACATTGTTGGCAAATAATTGTAAAGGATAAAAAATCGTTTGCCGGAACATACCATTTTCATTGGTAAAAATGGGAGCGATAACATTGACCAATTGCGCCATGTTTGCCATTTTTACCACATCTGCATTACGGATAAAAGCGTTCAAAAAACCAGCTACTACAAGTGCATCTTCCAGGTTATATCGTTCTTCCAGCGCATTCTTTCCTCTTGCCGCTGCGCCTCTCCGGGCCCGATACCATACATTGTATTCATCCCATGCAATATAGATAGGATCCCTGTTTGCCCGATTGGCCTTTTGCATTTCCTTTTCGATCATTCCTTTTACAATCTTTGTACGTTGCTCGAGTACAAGTGGTGTAGAAATAAAGTTGTAATAATTACTGTCAGGATTGCCGACATAAATATGAAGGGCTATATAATCGATAACATCTCTTAACTCATGGAGGATCGTTTGGTTCCAATGATCAGGATCGGCGTTTTCACGGTAGTTCGAGGAACCAGCGGCAATTAATTTTATATCCGGAGAGGTGCGCACCATCAGTTTGGCGGCTTCTTTGGCTTTCTTTGCATAGTCCTCTGCATTCATGTGGCCCATTTGCCAGGGTCCATCCATTTCATTACCCAGGCTCCAGTATTTTATATTGTGCGGTTCGGGATATCCGTGTTTCTTTCTTAGTTCGGCATAAAAAGGACCTTCTTTTACATTGCAATATTCTACCCACCGCCTGGCCTCTTCAATGGTACCTGTACCCATGTTCACAGCGAAATAAGGTTCGGACCCGATGGCCTTACAATAGCCTATAAACTCGTTAGTGCCAAACTTATTGGGCTCGAGGGTGTACCAGGCCAATTCCAGTCGCGGTATACGTTCTTCTTTCGGTCCCACTCCGTCCAACCAATTATAATTGGAAACAAAGTTGCCACCGGGATAACGAATGATAGTGGGATTCAATTCTTTTACTGCCTGCATCACATCTTTGCGAAATCCTTTGTTATCCGACAAGCCCGATGCAGTATCATAGATGCCGCCGTAAATGCAACGGCCAAGATGTTCGACGAAATTTCCATAAATGTTTTTGTTTACGTCACCGATAACCCGGTCGGGATCAATTTTAATACGGGCATTCTGCGCCTGCAATAAATTTCCTGCCTGCCAGCTAAAAAAACCAGTAAGTAATAGTGCTATAAAAAGTGACCGGCAATTCATACTTATTAATTAAACTAAAATTATTGAGTTAATGTATTTTGTTTCACTTCACATTGATATTTCTAAGGCACTACTCTTTTTACTATTACGATTATCTTTTCATTTCTTTTTTCCCCATATAGCTGTTCCGTGGTTATTTAACCCTGAAAAAATGATCGTACTCTTTTTGTTCTCCCAATCTCTTCCTTTTTGCACGAATACTTTATCGGTTAAGCCATTCGCCCACTTTAACGTTAACCATGGAGCGGCATAAGTCCAGCTATTGGCACTATTTCCATTCAAGGCTCCATTGGCGCCGATAGTTAATGAAACAGCGGTTTGAAAATCAGGCGACGTTTGTTCAGCAGAATAACCGGGCACGACATTATACCCCAACACCACGTGATCCCATTCACCTGCAATATCATTTTGTGAAATAAGCGAGTCTTTCTCCCAGGCATACCGTTCGGGGGAAGCAACTGGCCAACCATCCGTCGTCCAGAATAATTTGCGAACATGCATGTTCATAAAATATTTATCAATACCCGGCCTGCCCTGGTGGGCAATAAAATATTGTCCGTTGCCGTCACTGAAGGTTGTACTATGCGCTACGCCCTGCCAGCCACTATGCCCCGAAAATTTGTAAGGCGCAATGATCATGGGCCCGTGATCAACATTCGTATTTGCATCAGCGCCATTAAAATCATAAAACGGTCCATCAGGTTTATCGCCTTTCATTACCCGCACGTTATACTTTGACTCTAACCAATCGTACGCAATGAACAGGTAGTACTTATTCAGTTTTTCGTTATAAATAATATCTGCTCCCTCGATATTACCGTTATACTTTCCAGCGGTAAAACCCCGGTTGGCAATTCTTTTCCCTTTGTCGTCATTCGCTAATGCCAATCCACTGGCAGGGTTTAGTTTCAAACAATAAATACCGTCCCATGCCGATCCGTAAAGCATCCAATGTTCGCCATTATGGGCAACTATGACGGAAGGATCAATTGCATTTGTCTGAATCAAACTATTATTACCGGAAGTGACAACCATTCCTTTTTCGGTCCACGGTCCAAGGGGGTTCGTTGCCGTAGCCAGTCCTATCACACTTAATCTTGGAACAGCGCTGGATAACGAATAATATAAACGGAACTCTTCACCGACCTTGACGATGCAGGGTGCCCATAGTGAATTAAGTGTTTCAGCACCGCTCTGCTTTATAAAGCCTGACCCGAGTGATGGCAAACTATTAAATACCCAACCTGCATAGGTCCATTGTACAAGATCCTTTGACTTTCTTATTTGCAACCCCGGCCTCACTTCGATACCATACCCCGCATCCGTACTATATGAGTAGTAATAGTCGCCCTCTTTGATGATAGCAGGGTCATGCACATTATGTGGACCCCATTCCAAATAATTGGCAAAGGGCGCTAAAGCTCCGTAAGTATCATTTATTGTACTGATATCAAACGCAGGTATTACAGGTGGATTACCCGGCGGCGTAACAGGCGGCATTGTTTCTTCGCTATCTTTTTTGCAAGCTGCAAAAAAGAGCGGGATCACTACAATAATGAAACTATGTTTTATATATGCCAATCTGATCATAAACTTATTTAAGCACAAGCACTACCACAGAGAAAGGAGGAAGCTTTACCTGCAACGAATTAGCCGATAACTTTGCATCCTGGAAATTCGCCGGATGAATTTTATCCGGCTCGCTAAATGAATTATAATCCTGCAATTTTTTGGAGGTAATTATTCTGCCGGATACGGAACTGTATTTTGCTCCATTGATAGTTATGCTCATATCCTGCGCTTTTCCTGCATCGATATTTACCAATGAGATATGGGTTATGCCGTTTTTATCTTTTGATGCTGAAACAGAAACCGCCGGGAGTTTTTCATCGCCTACCATGTAATCGTTGGACAGTATTTTCAAAGGCAGCATCGTTGCGCCCTGGTGCACGTTATACATTTCCATTACATGATAAGTCGGAGTAAGGATCATCTTCTCCTTGTTGGTAAGAATGACCGCCTGCAATACATTCACTGTTTGTGCAAGGTTTGCCATACGTACCCTGTCGCAATGGTTATGAAAAACATTCAATGTTAGCCCGGCTATCATCGCATCCCTCATCGTATTTTGCTGGTACAGGAAGCCGGGATTAGTACCAGGCTCTACGTTATACCATCCGCCCCATTCATCTACTACCAGAGCGGTTTTCTTTGCCGGATCATATTTGTCCATAACTGCGGAGTGACGTGTAACCAATTCTTCCATGCGCCAGGCAGTTTTCATGGTAGCAAAATATTGCTGTTCGCTGAAATCAGTTGCCGACCCTTTTTCACTCCATTTTACAAATGAATAATGATGCAGCGCTACGCCTTCAACCATATTTCGGGGAATATCACGCATCAACACTTCGGTCCAGTGATAATTGTCAACGTTGGCGCCGGATGCTACCCGAAACATGCTATCACTATTTGTCCAATCGGTCATAAAAGTGGCGTACTGCTTATATACATTCGCATAATACTCCGGTGTCATATTGCCGCCACAGCCCCACACTTCATTCCCAACTCCCCACAGTTTAACGTTCCATGGCTTTTCTCTGCCGTTCTGCACCCGCCATTTACTCATCGGGCTCGCTTTGCCGTCAAAATTTACATATTGAACCCAATCGGTTAATTCCTGAACAGTGCCACTGCCAACATTGGCTGCCAGGTATGGTGTTGCACCAATTTTTTCGCACATATTCAAAAAGTCATGTGTGCCGAAACTGTTGTCTTCGGTGACACCGCCCCACCAACGATTGACAATAGCGGGTCGGTCCTTTTTCGGCCCAACTCCATCCTTCCAGTGATAGGTATCCGCGAAGCAACCACCCGGCCAGCGTAGATTGGCGACTTTTAGTTTTTTTAGTGCGGCGATAATATCGTTGCGAACACCGTCAGTATGGGGAATTATCTTATTGGTATCGCCCACATAAAAGCCATCATAAATGCAACTGCCAAGGTGTTCGGCAAAATGGCCATAGATATTTTTATTTATAACATACTTCGCTTCCGCGATATTGATAAGAACAGTATTCTGTTGAGCATTTACAGCCAGGAGCGATAAGGCAAATGCAGCAAAGGCGGAAATTCGATTCCTGACTTTCTTACTGTTGATAAATCTATTCATTGTGTCTGTTCATTTTTTCAAGGGTGATAAGTTAAAATAAATGTTTTCAATGGGCTATCATTCGGCGCAACCAATAATATTTTTCCTTTATTTCTAATGCTGACCATTTTCATATCTTTTACGTCACCGTTGATAATAAGACCACTGGCATTCATGTTCACTGGTGTAAAATTGCCGTTGCCATCACCCTTGAGCAGTAGCCCATATGAAGCATCATACCTTCCCGTATTAGAGTTTGCCTGATATTCATTTCCCGCGACAACGATATCCGTATTTCCATCACCGTCAAAATCGTCGGCGATAATGCTGTTAACGGGAGCTATCTGTGCTTGCGTTGGTAACACATGTGCGTGAAATTTTCCGGCTCCAATATTCTCGATCCATACCGACGAAAATGTTTCCGCTTTTAATGTGGTCCAGCCTTCTGTATCAAAATCGTTCAGCAACTGCTGCATCGTTACACGTGAATAATCCTGGTGCAGCAAATATTTCTTCTTCACAGCAGGAATTTGTGCAGCTAATTGGTTCCTGTCCAACTCGGGATACAACTCATACTGTCCACTCCTGTTTTTTATGTACCACGCTGGTATCAATTCCTCAAATCCATTTTTGTCGATATCTTTTACGTACATCATCACGGGCCTTCCTGCCGCCAAATGATATTTATTATTGAGGCCCATGTTGCCGGCGATATAATCCATATCGCCGTCTTTATCAATGTCTGCCTGCTGAAGCGAACGCCATAAGCCACGCATGTCTTGAAGACCTGTTGCATCCGTAACTTCCACCAACTTATTATTTATATTCTTAAAGAAGCGGATAGTAGTCCACTCGCCTGCAATAACCAGGTCAGGTTTATTATCGTTATTAAAATCAGTGAATACAGCGGCATCGATCATTCCAGGAAATTCGATAGCAGGGCATACGGTTTTTGTAATGTCGGTAAACTTACCTGCGTTATTCTGTAAAATATAACTGCGTGGCGATTGAGGATATTTTTTCGGTAATAATCGGCCTCCCATAAAAATGTCGAGGTCGCCATCGTCATCGTAATCAGCAACGGCAACAGCTTTTGTAATATCTGTTATGGCAGGTAATGCATCGGCCGATAAAGTGAAGATGCCTTTTCCATCATTGATAAATAAACGGGGTTGGTTATATGTCGCGACCCCAAACTCGAGGCTTCCACCTGTAACAACCAGGTCAAGATCGTTATCGCCATCGGCGTCAAATAACACCGATCCAAGGTCTTCTTCAACTTTTACTCCATCCACAATACTCTTAGAAACAAAATCCCCGTTATTTTTTTGGATAAAAGCCTTTCCCGGCTGATTAGCCGCCCCACCGGCAAAAAAATCTGTCAACCCATCGCCGTTAATATCACCTGTAGCAATGCATCCGCCGAGTTGAGAATACCGCTGTAATAAAGGCTGACTATAAGCAAAATCAAAATTCTGCACTTCAGCGTGCTTGAATACAAGGCCAGCTTCGCCTGTAATATCACTGAACAAAGCCGGCAAAATCATATTGTCATTGGTAAAGCCCTTATGTTCCGCCTCGGTATAATTTATGACTAATGCCTTGTTGGCTTTTACGTTAGTTATTACCTGCGATTTGTTGTCGGGCCATTGAATCTTTATAGAATCGATTACCCGGGTTTTCCCAACACCAAAATGAATCCGTTGATCGACACTTGAAGAAAAGCCGCGGACTGGCGATTGTTCTATGTATTGCCTTCCTTCTTTGGAGAATAGTGTAATGCGGGAACCAAGACCATTGTAATTACCAGCGGACCCTTTTAAAAATATAGATAAGAAATTGTGTGTGGTGTCGCTAACCATTTGCCGCGTTTCGTTTCGCAATATAAAAGCATCTTCGTTGATATTGTTTACCACCAGGTCAAGGTCGCCATCATTGTCAAGATCGGCATACGCCGCACCGCAGGAAATAGATGACATTGCCAATCCTGCCTGTTTTGAAACATTGCTAAAAGTAAGATCCCCATTATTACGAAAAAGATAATTATCCATCCTGACGCTGCCATAGGCATCTATCTCTTTGCGGAGTAAGCTGATGGTATTTCCATCGAGTGCATTTTTTGCAATGCCTGTTCCTCCAAATGTATAGCTGTTTAGATGCGCCTGTTCGTTCCTGAAAGTTGCGTAATCATTATTGGTCACATCTTTTCCCAGGCCATTGGTCACATGAATATCTTTCCACCCATCATTATCGAAATCAGCCATTAAAATACTCCAACTCCAGTCAGTTTCAAAAACACCGGCCATCTGCCCTATTTCGCTATAAAATGGTTCATTCCTATTATCAATTTTCCTGTTCCCATTATTAATATGCAACATGTTTCTCATATACGACGGCTGATAACCAAAACGCTGCTGCATGTCAAATTTTTCCTGGTTGGTAGCATTTAACATCATTTTCTTTCGCTGGTTAGTTTCGGGCAACATATCCAGCGATGCAATGTCAGGAAGAAGATCATTATTAATATCTGCAGCATCTACGCCCATGCTATTGTAGCTCTGGTGTCCAAGCGAGGTTCCGATGATATTTACAAAAGAGCCGTCGCCATTATTAAACCATAAAAGATCATTTGCTATATAATCATTAGCGACATATATATCCGGCCTGCTATCATTATTTACATCGGTAATTACTAAACCCAGTCCGTAGCCGTCTTCTCTTATTCCTGCTTCAATGGTTACATCACGAAAAACAGGATGCGATTTCCCGGCTTTTATACCATCGTTCCGGTAAAGCCGGTCCTGCGCGGGAGAGTTGCCGCTGGTATCCTTTGGTTGAAGATTGTTGGCGGTATGGCTATATAGACGATGATTGAGTAAATACATATCGAGATCATCATCGTTATCAAAATCAAAAAAACCGGCCTGCGTAGCATAGCCGGTATCTGCTAAACCATAGGCTGCTGCCTGGTCAGTAAAGTGTACCTCACCCCTACCTTGTCCATTAGGAGAGGGAGAAAAGCCATCGTTGATAAATAATTTGTTTTTCCTTTTTTCAGGATCAGTAGAATGAGAAGTACAAACATAAATATCCTGGAAACCATCATTATTAATATCAACGACACTTATACCGGTACACCAAGTGTTTGTTTCCAGTCCGGACCCTTTTGTTATATCTTCAAATTCAAAGTTCCCCTTGTTAATATATAATTTGCTGCTAACCATGCTACCGGCAAAAAATATATCGGCTAATCCATCATTATTAAAATCGCCTATTCCTACACCGGAACCATTATACATATACTCATTAATGAAAACATTGACAGAGTCGCTTTCTGTTATTTTATTATTGAAATGAATATTTGTTTTACCGGAATTGATCAATGAAAAGTACAATTGATTCTGCGATGCATTATCAGGCCTGCACCCAACGATCACCCATGGCAGTAAAAAAAGCATACAATATATTCTCTTATACTCAGGCATTCCGGGTTAAAAGTTGAACTAACACTTCGTATTATAAACCAACCTATCGTCGCACATAATATTTTGCTCCATCATTGCTACAAGAAAGAGATTCAACTTTTAACTGATAGCAATCTTGTTAATCCCTGCTCAGTTAGCTGGATTAGGCAATAAATTCCTGTTCACGTCTAATTCAACCTGGGGAACCGGTAAATACTCATTGCCCGGTGTCCATGTGTTAAAATCAGCATCATGAGCTTTCAATTGTGCAAGTTTTGCTGCGTCGTACAGCCAACCCCAGCGGATAATATCATTAATTCTTTGACCTTCGATGGCAAACTCCAATGCTCTTTCGTGTGCTATCTGGTCACGCATTTGCACTTGCGTCAGGTTTGGTTTGACGGTAGCCAGGTCTGGCAGCTTGGCTCTTGCCCGCACCTGTTGAATATAAGAATAGGCATCCGTCGTACGATTTAATTCATTCAATACTTCTGCATACATCAGCAATATATCCGAGTAGCGCAGCACCCTGTAGTTAATACCGGACTCGGCTGCTGCTTCAAATGGTTTACCATTGCCTACGCCATCGTTGGTATATTTTCTTGGATAGATGGATGTGGTCGGATTGAACCACGGCCGGCCGTATGCCATGGTTGAATTATCATCCGGTTCATAAGATGCGATCGTCGCTAAAAGCCTGGGATCACTTTTCCCATCAACAGTTTTTTCTATTTTATATTCATTATATATCCACCGTGTCGGTAAATAATCGGAAAACCCGGCACCTTCCATACCGTATGTAACCGAAATAGCCTGCACCTGTTTCCATGAGCCAACAGGATCGCAACACCAGTTGATATCGGTTCCCACCCCTTCAACAAATTGTACTTCGAAAAGCGATTCGCTGTTATTTTCATTTACATCCCTGAAATTATCGCGGTAATCCGGCATCAAAGAATACACTCCATTTAATGGGCCGCTAAAAAATTTTTCAAATTGCGTGCCTGCCTTTGCATAATCTTTCCTGTATAAATAGGACTTTCCCAACAAGCCGGTAGCCGCACCTTTATTGGCCCGGCCTTTATTTCCTTTATCGAGACCGTTCACATTGTCATAGTTGACAGGCAATCTATCTTCTGCTTCCTGCAAATCGGAAAAGATCTGTCCCCACAGAGCTTCTTCTGTGGCTGTAGGGGCAGAATAATCTTCCGGGCTTGCGACAGGTGTGGTAATAACAGGAACAACCTTAAACGTAGTGGCAAGGTTATAATAAGCTAACCCCCGAAGAAAATAGGCCTGGCCCAAGATCCGGTTCTTTTCTTCCGCTGGCAATACCGATTCATCGTATTGGCCTACGTAAGCAATCACCTGGTTGGCCCTGTTTACAACAAGATAGAATTCGCGCCATATCCAAAACACGGGATCAGAAGTGGTAGGAATGATAAACTGCCCGGTCAATACAAGATCAAGCCAGGGAGTATCGCCCGTAAAGTCATCGCCACGACTATCGGTAAGACCCGGAAAGGAACGCATATATGAACCGTCAACCGTCAACGCATTATAAATTGCATTTACCCCAGCATAGGCCTGCTCTTTTGTTTTCCAGTAATCAGCCGATGTTAACAGGTTAGGGTTCGACAGATCCAGCTTTTTATCACATCCTGCAGTAATAAGGAAAGACCCAATGAGCAAGTATATTATTTTTTTCATAATTCTTTATTTAGTATTGGTTGATGCTTAAAATACCAGCTGTACGCCGAGCATGATCGTTCTTGGCTTCGGATAAGAGCCGAAATCAAAACCGGGATTCAACACTCCGGACGTAAAGTCTGGATTATACCCCGTATACTTTTGAAAAGAGTATAAATTTTGAACTGTTGCATAGATCCTTGAACTTGACAATCCTTTTATAATATCGTTACGGAAAGAATAACCCACGGATAAAGTATTTATTCTCAGGTAAGATCCGCTTTGCAACCAACCCGGACGGTCGGAATCTTTAAAATTATTGACATCGTTATCATTTAACCTTGGAATATCTGTATTGGTATTGGTAGGCGTCCATCTTTTCATCATATCGATGCCGTAGTTCAATGCGCCGGCTGAATGATGAAGATCCCTGTATAACCTGCTATTGACCATGAATTTTGCACTGCCCGATGCAAACACTGCAAAGTCAATCTTCTTATAAGCTGCTGAAAAACTCAACCCATAATTGAACTTTGGAATGCCACTACCCAGGGAAACCCTGTCGAACGCTTCATCAACAACCCCATCAGGCTTACCGTCAGGGCCGCTTACATCTTTATACTTTACGTCACCGGGAGCAAGCACAGCACCAAATTGCGTAGCATGCTTATTAATTTCATCCTGTGTTTGAAAAATTCCTTCGTACAAAAAACCGTAATGTTCTCCCACTTCACGACCAATTACCGTTCTTGATCCAACACCGTTAATCGGCTCGTTATTGCCTCCCAGCGCCATTACTTTATTTTTAACAGTAGAAACATTGGCAGAGATGTCGAAAGTAAAATCACCTTTGTTCTTATGATAGGCTGCGGAGATTTCCACACCGGAGTTTCTTAACGATGCTGCATTTACAACAGGATTAAGATTAGAGAAACCAACGCTTGCCGGGATAGTTATTCCCACTAAGATATCTGTACTTTTCGCATTATAATATTCTGCAGAAACATCAAGTTTTCCATTAAGAAAGACCCCGTCGAAGCCAATATTGGTTATTGCTTTTGATTCCCATTTAATATCAGGAGATGCTACCAGCGTTTGCAATCCACCTGTATAAAGTACGCCGTTGAAGGTATAAACGATGCCGGTATTGATAGTTCCCTGGAATTGGTAGTCAAGTATCTCCTGGTTTCCCAGTTTACCATAGCTCGCCCTTAGTTTCAGCGACGAAATAGCAGAGGCGGGAAGCGTCCAAAAACTTTCATTACTTATTTTCCAGCCTACCGAAGCCGCTGGAAAATAGCCAAACTTATTTGCAGGAGCAAAACGGGAAGAGCCGTCCCTGCGAAGAGATGCTGAAAGTAAATAGCGGTCGTCAAATGAATAATTGATCCGTCCGAAATAAGAGCTTAAGGCGTTTTTAAATTCTGATCCTTTCGCTGACCTTGTTTGCCCATTGTTGATAACAGGATAATAAGGCAATGTGAAACCCTCCGCGCTGCTTTCTCTTAATACCGCCTTGCCTTCGCGGTAACCCTGGCCGACCAACGCCTCAACGGAATGTTTGTCAAAATTTTTCTGGTAATTCAGCGTATTCTCAATCGATGCATTGGTGTAAACCCTGGAATTATCATTCAACTCCGCGATATCACGACTGAAAAATTTTCCCAAATAATAAACCGGTTGCCAGGTGTAATCCCTCGCTATCGTTTTATCATAGCTGACGCTTGTTTTGAATTTTAAATTGTGCCCGTTGTTCTTCAATAACTTGAGTTCACCATATACATTTGCAAATGTTCTATCAACATCCACATAATTTTCCAAAACACTGTTGATGCCAATTCCATTTAATGAATTGGCTCCATGAAATTCGGAAGATGAACCTCCGAAACCGTTTACATTGGCCGGATCATATAACGGCATAGTGGGAATAGCAACTACAAGTGTACCAATGAGCGGCGGAATACCTCCAAGCAAAATGTCATCCCTGAAAGTAAGCGTATTCTCATGCGAGTGGGTATAATTGAATGACTGGCCAATCTTAAAAATGCCTTTCTCGGCTGATGTATTAATACGGGCGGTATAACGTTTATAATCCGGCCCGTTGCCAACATACGTTCCTTTATTATCAAAATAATCCAACGAAATATTATAGGTACTGTATGCGCCTCCGCCTGACAGGTTGATATTATGATTTTGCCTGCTACCGTTTTTCAATCCCTCTTTTTGCCAGTCGGTATCGATATCCTTCACGTAGCCAGGGTTCGACGGATCATTTGCAGGAAAAAGCGGTTTGCCTGCGTTGGTACGGGATTCATTATTCAATGTCTGGTATTGTGCACGATTGGTTACGTCCTGTAATTGCCAAACTTTATCAGCACCGTAGTATCCACTGTAGGCTATTTTCATCTCGCTGTTCTTCCGGCCCTGTTTGGTATTAATAATGATAACACCATTAGCGGCAGCAGCGCCATAAATGGCCGCGGCAGACGCATCTTTTAACACGGTCATACTCTCGATATCGTTTGGACTGAAATCACGAATGCCTGCTCCGGGAACTCCGTCAACAACATAGAATGGCTGCGAGCCACCAAAAGTGCTGAAACCGCGGATGCGGACACTCGGAGAAGCACCCGGTTGCCCATCACTGTTTACAGCAACCCCGGTGGCGCGGCCCTGTAACAATTGTGATATGTCACTGGTAGTATATTTCTTAACATCATTAATATTCAACGATGATACTGAACCCGTCAGGTCACGTTTCAGTTGTGTGCCATATCCCACTACTACTACATCGTCCAGCGATTCAACCCGTGTGTTCAGTCCGGCATTAATGACACCGCCATCGCTTACTTTGACTTCATACTCTTCGTAGCCTACCGAAGTGATCACCAATATATCCCCTGTGGCCGCCGCTATTCTGAACTGGCCATCGTCTGCGCTAACAGCATTTATATTTTTGTTTTTTACCAATATCGTTGCTCCTTTTACGGGATTGCCGGCCTTGTCTTTCACCTGGCCGGTAACGATTGCCTGGGCCGAAACGGATTGAGCCGTCAGCAGCGCCAACCACAAAGTTAACAGCCGCACCAGCCTGCCTGCAGACGGAAATCGTATCTTATCTTTTTTCATATAGCGTCATTTTGGTTTTTTGAAAATAAGTGTCAACTTTACAAGTATTAAAAAAGGCCAAAAAAAAATTCCTTTTTGAATTACTATTCAATTGAAAAATAAAATGGAAATAAGATTGACAGTCTATTGCTGCCTTTGTTGCGATAAAAGAGGAAACTAAAATTACCTGGCGCCGGTTGCAGCCTTGAAGTAAATATTGGCAAGTCGTTAGCATTCAATTCTCATTTAAGCAATTGGAAATCGTCCGGGTGAAGTTGCTGCATTTTTTTTTACGGATAGCATCAAATCGTATCAAAGTTTCGATATATACATTCATAATGAGGAGAGCTGATCCTGTTTACGTAGTTGGTTTGTATATATTTATATCTCTTACCGTAACAATAATACTTATTGATTGATCTGTAAAACAACCATTCTTGCCATCCTGCTTGTAATAGCTACCAGTATCGCTGGCCAATCTTACTATTTCCGACACTACCAGGTGGAAAATGGATTGTCGAACAATGCCGTTATCTGCAGTGCCCAGGATAAAAAAGGTTTCCTGTGGTTTGGTACCAAAGATGGACTCGACAGGTTTGATGGTTATTCGTTTAAAGTCTTCAGAAATGATCCGGATGAAAAAGGCAGTATAGGGAGTAATTTTATTCACTCTTTGTATGTGGATCCCAACGACGTGCTATGGGTTGGTACGGAGAAAGGCCTTTACAAGTATAATGCGACTACGGAAAGCTTTACGCTTTTGCTGACCCCGTTTGCCGAACAGGTAACGGATATCCGGCAGGATGCCGCGGGCAATCTCTGGTTCATTTCGAATTTTAACCTGTTTAAATATAATGAAGCAAAAAATAACCTGTTTCATTTCACCGTTGATCAATACTTCGAAACCACATCTATTTGTACGCAGCCTGATGGCGCTGTATGGGTGTCGACCCCTGCTGGTCTATTAAAGAAATATGATACAGCGACCAATACTTTTTCGCAGTTCGATCTTTTTACTCATTCTCCTAAAACGGTTTCTACCTGGATTGAAAGATTATATAGCCTATCGGATGGCAATATATTAGTGGGAACATCAAACCAGGGGGTGAAGCTTTTTCAAACTACGACGAATAGTTATAAAGACATACTTACCTATAATGCCGACAAGACGGAAATATTCGCCCGCAACTTTGTCCAAACTTCCGTGGACGAATGCTGGATAGCCACCGAGTCCGGTATTTTTATTTATAACCTGCGAACCGGCACAACCACTAATCTTCGCAAAGATTACAACAACCCATATTCGATCTCTGATAATGCTGTTTATACATTTTGCAAAGACGAGGAAGGAGGCATTTGGGCGGGCACTTATTTTGGGGGCATCAGTTATTACCCTAAACAATCGCTGGAATTCCACAAATATTTTCCCGAAGAAGGAAAGAATTCGCTAAGTGGAAATGTGGTGCGTGAAATACACGAGGATCAATATGGAAGTTTATGGATCGGAACTGAAGATGCTGGCCTGAATAAATTTAACCGATCAACAGGAGTTTTCCAGCCTTTTATGCCAACGGGAAACGATGAAGGAATCTCTTACACAAATATTCATGGCCTGCTGGTGACGGGTAATGAACTTTGGATCGGCACTTTTGAACACGGACTTGATGTGATGAATATACAAACGGGAAAAGTTACCCGGCATTATTCAAAAGGCCCGGGTGAACATTCGCTGAAAAGCAATTTCATTTATTGCATTACAAAATCTACTGACGGGTCTATTCTGCTGGGCACTACCATTGGCGCTTATGAATATAATCGCAATGCCGATAACTTTTCTCCCTTGCCGGGCATGCCGCTTTATACCTGGTATTCGTCCATTCTTAAAAATGATCAGGGCATCACCTGGGCTGCAACTTATGGAAACGGCGTCAATTTTTATAACAACAAAACAGGCGAAATTGGCAATTTTCTTTATGAGGCGCACAACAAGAACAGCCTCGCCAGCGATAGGGTTAACAGTCTTTTCGAGGACAGTTATAAAAACCTGTGGTTTGCTACGGAAGGAGGCCTGTGCAGGTTTGATGCAAAAACAAATAGCTTTAAAAGATTTACGACCCACAACGGCTTTCCCACCAATTTCATTCTAAGCCTCCTCGAAGACAATAAGAAAAACTTATGGATCAGTACATCAAAAGGTCTTGTTTGTTTCAATCCAACAACAGAACAGGTAATCGTTTATGCAAAAGCAAACGGGCTTTTGAATGACCAGTTCAATTTCAGTTCCGCCTATAAGGATTCGCAGGGGCGCATGTACTTTGGAAGCGTAAAAGGTATGATCAGCTTTCATCCCGATGAGTTTCGTAAAAGCAATTATACGCCGCTCGTTTATATCACGGGTTTCCAGGTGAACAATAAAGAACTGGCCATAAATAAGAATGGGTCGCCTTTAACAAGGTCAATAACCTATACCGATAAGATCAGCCTGGGTTATAATCAATCTACATTCAGTATCGACTTCGCTTCCTTCAGCTATTCTGCGCCGGAGATGTCGGAGTATGCCTATAAAATGGAAGGACTTGACGACGAATGGATCTATCTGAAAACAAACCGGAAAGTATATTTCACAGATCTTTCACCGGGAACCTATACGTTTAAAGTAAAAGCAGCAACCAGCGGCGGCGATTGGAATGTAAAAGAGTCGAAGCTGGTCATCGAAATATTGCCGCCCTGGTGGGCCAGCACCGTTGCCTATCTTTTATATGTGGTCATGGCGCTTTGTCTTATTTATTATTTCGCCAGGAGCTATCATCACAGAATAAGAGAACGGAATAAGCGAAAGATGGAGCAATTGGAAATAGCGAAAGAAAAAGAACTGTATGAAGCAAAAATGGAATTTTTTACCAATGTGGCGCATGAAATAAAAACACCCCTGACCCTGATAAAGGGTCCACTGGAAAAAGTAGTAAAAAAGGCCGGCGATATCCCGGAGATAAAGGATAGTCTTCGCATCATGGAAAAAAATACCAGCCGCCTCGTTGACCTTACCAACCAACTGCTCGATTTTCGGCAAACGGAGATCAGGGGATTTAGTCTTAGTTTCACGAGGCAAAATATATCGGAATTAGTGGAAGACACTTTTTTAAGTTTTGTACCGCTGGCCGAACAAAAGGATCTTCGATTCAGCATGTGCCCGGCATCTCAAAAAATAGTTGCTTTTATCGACGCCGAAGCATTCAACAAAATACTCACCAATCTTTTCAGCAATGCCGTAAAATATGCGCACAGTAAGGTAGAGGTGTGCCTTCTGCCTGTAAAGAAAGATGATAAGACATTTACCGTCGAGATAAAGAATGATGGTTATATCATTCCTTATGATATGAAAGAAAAGATCTTTGAACCTTTCTTCCGGCTCAAGGAAACAGAAAAACAAAAAGGGACCGGGATAGGCCTTGCACTATCGCGTTCGCTGGCACAGTTGCAGAAAGGCGTACTGGATCTGAAAGAGCCGGAAAACGACATGAATGTTTTCTTTATTACTATGCCATTAAATCTCGATGCCGTTCCAGCGATGATCACCAGCGAACCTGGCAATGCCGGGCCTGTGAATTTTGAGACGTTGTCGAAAACCCCGAACACTACTAAATAAACTGCCACATGAAACCGCTGCTGCTGCTAGTAGATGACAATGAAGAAATACTGGAATTTCTCGAACATGAGCTAAACGAAAAATACACGATCATCAAAGCGTTCGATGGCTGTGAAGCATTAGAACAGCTCAAAGAAAATGCCGTGCAACTGGTGATCTCTGATATTATGATGCCCGTTATGGATGGGTTTGAGCTATGCCGTATCATTAAAACCAACTTTGATCACAGTCATATACCTGTCATCCTGCTGACGGCAAAAAATACCCTGCAGTCAAAGATAGAAGGCCTTGAGCTCGGCGCAGATGCCTATATAGAAAAACCTTTTTCACCGGAATTTCTGCGGGCGCAAATATCCAACCTGTTAACGAACCGCAATAAGATTAAAGAGTATTTCGCCAGTTCACCGCTGGTACATATCAAGAGCATGGCCTATTCAAAAGCTGATGAGCTTTTCCTGGAGAAGATAAATGAAAGCATCTTTAAAAACCTGGAAGATACGGAGCTGGACGTTGAGAAGTTGGCCGGGTTAATGAACATGAGTAAGCCAACTTTGTACCGGAAAATAAAATCACTTTCGGACCTTTCGCCCAATGAACTGATCAACATAACCCGGCTAAAAAAAGCAGCGGAACTATTGGCGGAAGGTAACTACAAGATTTATGAAGTGGCAGATATGGTGGGGTATGCATCACAAACGAATTTTGGGAGAAATTTTTTGAAACAGTTTGGCATGACCCCAACTGATTATCTTAGCATCAAAGATGATAAACATAAATGATCGTTGGGGATCATATCAGGATTTGTTCTTAAAATAAGAAAAAGCTGCTATTGATTATGACAAAATATCAAAAACAAATCAGGATGCTGGCTGCCGTAGATTGTATTATTTTCGGGTTTGACGGACAAACGTTAAAACTGTTAATTATTCAACGGGGATTTGAACCTGAACGAGGCAAGTGGAGCCTGATGGGAGGCTTTATACAACGTGATGAAAGCGCCGACGAAGCAGCGGTACGTATCCTGAAAAGCCTGACAGGGCTGGAAGGTGTTTACCTGGAGCAACTGGCCAGTTTTTCTGACCCGGCGAGGGATCCGATCGAACGAACTATTTCAATCGCTTATTTCGCATTGATCGATATTCATCGATACGAAAAACAATTGACAGAGGAATACCACACGGAATGGGTAACACTTAACAAAATTCCCAGCCTGATCTTCGACCATAATAAAATGGTCGGGATGGCGAAAGAAAAGTTGCGCTATAAAGCGGCTTTACATCCTTTACTGTTTGAATTGTTGCCCAAAAAATTCACACTGCCCCAATTGCAAAGCCTGTACGAGGGAGTGTATGAAACAAATTTTGACAAAAGAAATTTCAGCCGTAAAGTTCTATCGACCAGCCTGCTGATCAAGCAGGAAGATAAGGATAAAGGCAATTCAAAGAAAGGGGCCTTCTATTATAAGCTGAACGCCAAAAATTATAAAGCCAATTTCCAGGCTTTCCTGAACATAATACCTAATCCGCACCTTTTGTGATCTTGTTTTTTTTACTGTAAGTTTTTTTTATTCAATAAAATAAGTGTTAATTTGACACGAATTGTTAGCCAATGAAAAGTCCCGCATATGTGATAGGAGTTGATTATGGAACAGATTCCGTACGTTCCGTTCTTGTAGATGCCAGCAATGGTAATGAGATAGCGTCATCTGTTTTTCATTATCCCCGGTGGAAAAAAGGACTGTACTGTAATGCTTCGTTGAATCAATTTCGCCAGCATCCGTTGGATTATACCGAGGGACTGGAAGACACCATCAAAGAATGCCTCCGCAAAGCGGGTAATGCGGTAGCCCAACAGGTAAGGGCGATCTCTGTAGATACTACCGGATCTACTCCCGTTGCAGTTGATAATACCGGAACACCGCTGGCGTTGCTACCGGGTTTTGAAGAAAATCCAAATGCAATGTTCGTACTCTGGAAAGACCATACCGCTACAAAAGAAGCAGCTGAAATAAATGAACATGCTACAAAATTTTCAATTAATTACCTGCAATACGTAGGAGGCATTTATTCCTCCGAATGGTTTTGGGCAAAAGCACTCCATATTCTCCGGGAAGACGAAACAGTTCGCAAGGGCAGTTATTCATTTGTAGAGCATTGTGACTGGATCCCTTTTTTATTAACAGGCGCAAAAGACATCAATCAATTAAAAAGAGGTGTTTGCAGCGCGGGACACAAAGCCTTATGGGCCGTTGAATTTGGGGGATTACCAACAAATGATTTTTTTAGTTCGCTTGACAATTTGCTTGACGGGTACAATGCAAGATTGTTCACAGAAACCTATACCGCTGATAAACCTGTGGGAAACCTTTCCGAAGAATGGGCGGCTACGCTAGGTTTGTCAAAGGATGTAATTATTGGCGTTGGCGCCTTTGATGCACATATGGGAGCTGTCGGTGGTCAAATAGAACCCTACCATTTAAGCAAAGTGATGGGTACTTCCACTTGTGATATGCTCGTTGCACCGCAGCATGAAGTAGATGGCAAATTGGTTAAAGGAATTTGCGGCCAGGTGCCGGGCTCTGTTATTCCCGGTATGATGGGAATGGAAGCTGGCCAAAGCGCTTTTGGCGATGTGTACGCCTGGTTCAAAAATTTAGTAAGCTGGCCGGTGAATCATCTTATCACTGATGAAAAAATAAAGCATGCGATCAGTGATAAAGTGATTAGTTCTTTAAGTATGGAAGCGGCTAAACTTTCCCCCAGCGAGAAAGATGAGTTGGCTATCGACTGGCTGAATGGAAGGAGAACGCCGGACGCTGATCAACTTCTAAAAGCCGCGGTCACCAATCTTAATCTCGCCACAGATGCACCCAGATTTTTTAAAGCACTTGTAGAAGCCACATGCTTTGGCGCAAAAGCGATTGTTGACAGGTTCAATGAACAGGGTATTCCCGTAAAAGGTTTAATAGGTTTGGGTGGTGTTGCAAAAAAATCCCCTTATATCATGCAGACCATGGCAGACATTATGAATATGCCCATCCGCATTCATAAATCGGAGCAAACCTGTGCTGCCGGTGCAGCAATGTTTGCCGCCACTGCAGCAGGCCTCTATGAAAAAGTAGAAGATGCAATGAAGGCGATGGGCCAGGGCTTCGATACCACTTATTATCCTGATGAAACCAGGACGACGATTTATAACAAACGATATGAACATTACAAACGATTAGGGAAATTCATTGAACAACAGAACTGACAACGTTTTCGGCATCAAGTCGCAGGAGTTACATTACTTTTAAAAAACGATGAGTAAATATCAACACATACAGGAGGCGGCTTATGAAGCCAATATGCAACTACCGAAACTTGGCCTTGTGCTTTTCACTTTCGGAAATGTAAGTGCCGTTGACAGGAGCCTTGGCGTTTTTGCGATTAAACCAAGCGGCGTGCCGTACGATCAATTAAGTCCCGCAAAAATGGTGATCGTGGATTTTGATTCCACTGTAGTAGAAGGCAATTTGAGGCCATCTTCCGACACAAAAACACATGCAGTATTATATACTCATTGGCCTATGATCGGTGGCATTGCTCATACACACTCCATTTATGCTACAGCCTGGGCCCAATCGCAACGGGACATCCCCATTTTTGGTACCACACATGCGGATCATAATACGGTTGATATTCCATGTGCACCACCGATGGACGACGAAATGATCGGCGGTGACTATGAATATCAAACAGGTTTCCAGATCATCAATTGTTTGCAAAAAAAAGGATTAAGTTATCAGGAAGTAGAAATGATCCTGGTAGGCAACCATGCCCCTTTTACCTGGGGTAAAACAGCGGAAAAAGCCGTCTACAATAGTGCGGTCGCCGAAAACATAGCGCAGATGGCTCTGCTTACTGAACAGATCAACCCCCGTGCAGGGCGGCTAAAAGAAGCGTTAATAAAAAAACATTTTGAACGTAAACACGGCCCTGACTCCTATTACGGCCAATAACATTTAAATACAAAAGCTATATGAAAAAACACATCCAGTCATTATTGGCAGTTTCTTTGTTGTTGATCGCAGCATGCAATAACAACGGCAGCGAAAAAAAATCCGAAGAACAAAAGCAGGAAACAATGAGATTCAGCAGTAGTGAAACGCCCTTTGGCACATACGAAGGCAAAGAAATTACAAAATATACGTTGGCTAATCCATCAGGAATGGAGGTCAGTATCATCAATTATGGTGGTACTATTACGGGTATTATCACTCCTGATAAGTCCGGCAATAAAGGTAATGTCGTATTAAGTTTTGATTCGTTAAGCGGTTATTTACAAAAAGGCAACCCTTATTTTGGTTCGTTGATAGGACGGTATGGTAACCGCATTGCAAACGGTAAATTCTCGCTGGACGGTAAAGAATATACCTTAGCTGGTAATAACGATGGCAATTCCCTTCACGGAGGTAACAAAGGCTTTGATAAAGTAATATGGCAGGCTGAAAAACTTGCCGGTGACAGCAGTTTACAACTAATTTATTTAAGCAAAGATGGCGAAGAAGGTTACCCGGGGAATCTTTCTGTTAAGGTAATTTATACGCTTACATCAGCAAATGAATTAAAGATTGAGTATTCAGCAACAACGGATAAGGCAACACCCGTGAATCTTACGAACCATGCTTACTTCAATTTATCTGCTGGCAAAGATTCTACTATACTTGGTCATGAATTAATCATCAACGCTGATAAATATACCGAGGTAAACGATAAACTAATCCCTACCGGCAATTTACCGGATGTAAATGGCGGCCCCATGGATTTTACGTCTGCTAAAGTTATCGGCAAGGAAATTGGCCAGGTCAAAGGCGGATATGATCACAACTGGGTATTAAACAAAAAAGGAAACGATCCGGCAAAAGCCGCTGAGTTATATGATCAGGCAAGCGGCCGGTCAATGGAAGTATGGACTACAGAACCGGGCATACAGTTCTATTCCGGCAACTTCCTTGATGGTACATTAACCAACACCCGCGGTGGTGCAAAGTATATCAAGCATGCGGGACTATGCCTGGAGACGCAACACTATCCCGATAGCCCTAACCAACCATCGTTTCCATCCACTATTCTTAAACCGGGTGAAACATACAGCCAATCAACCGTCTATAAATTTGCCACAAGATAATCTCATCAACATAGTAACATGAAAAATTCTATTCTGTTGCTGCCGCTACTTTTTGTGGTGACGGCAAACGGGCAACAAAAAGATTACGCGGTGCAGGGTGTCGATTTTACCAGGGTAAAATTGAACGACAAATTCTGGTCGCCCCGTATTGAGATCAACAGAACGGTTACAATTCCTGCATCATTTGAGCGGTGTGAAAATACGGGCAGGGTAAAGAATTTTGTAATGGCCGCTGAAAAAAAAGGGAAATTTTGTACAGTTTATCCATTTGACGATACCGACATTTATAAAACCATCGAAGGCGCATCATTTTCATTAGCGGTACATCCCGATCCCAAACTTGAAAAATATATCGATTCGCTAATTGTTATCATTTCAAAAGCGCAAGAGCCGGATGGCTACCTGTACACCGCCAGGACCATCGATCCTGTAAATGTGGGAGCCTGGGTAGGCAAAGACCGATGGGAAAAAGAAAGAGAGCTAAGTCATGAATTATACAATGCCGGGCATTTATATGAAGCGGCCGCCGCGCATTTTTTAGCGACAAAAAAAAGAAACCTGCTTGACATTGCATTAAAAAATGCGGACCTGGTTTGTTCGGTTTTTGGTCCGGGCAAAAGGCGTGTTGCACCTGGCCACGAGATCATTGAAATGGGACTCGTAAAGCTTTACCGCATCACAGGGAAAAAAGAGTATTTGTCAACAGCTAAATTTTTTATTGATTCCCGGGGGCATTATAATGGCTATGATAAAAAAAGTAATGACCCCTGGAAAAACGGTGCTTACTGGCAGGATGATAAACGTGTTGTTGACCAAAGCGAAGCGGTTGGCCATGCTGTACGGGCAGGGTATTTATATTCTGCAATAGCAGATGTGGCTGCATTAACCGGTGATGACAGTCTATTAAAAGCCATAGATAAAATATGGTCGAACGTAGTGGAAAAGAAATTATATGTGCAGGGTGGCGCCGGTGCTATCGGAAGCGGCGAACGTTACGGTGACAATTATGAATTACCGAATGAAACTGCCTATAATGAAACCTGTGCGGCAATCTCCAATGTCTACTGGAATTACCGTATGTTTTTGTTGCATGGTGAGTCGAAATACATGGATGTACTCGAAAAAATTTTGTACAACGGTTTGATCTCAGGTGTTGGCCTTGACGGCAAATCGTTTTTCTATACCAATGCTATGCAGATACGGAATGGCGTGCAGCATAAAGATATGGAAGCGGCACGTTCGGGTTGGTTTGAATGTTCCTGTTGTCCCACTAACCTTACCCGCCTAATTCCATCTGTTCCGGGATATATGTATGGCCAGAAAGGTGATAACCTTTTTGTCAATTTATTTATCGCCGGAAGCGCCGCCATTACCATTGGGAACAAAAATATAAATATTATACAGGAAAATGATTATCCCTGGGACGGAGCTTTATCATTCACTATCGACCCTTCCTCTGCAACTTCATTCAACTTACTCGTCCGTATACCGGGCTGGGCGAAGAACCAGGCAATCCCTTCAAGTCTCTATCAATTTGAAAATCCAAGCAATGCCGCCATCGGTATCAATGTGAATGGACAACCTTTTATTTACACGTTACAAAATGGCTATGCTGTTATCAGCAGAACCTGGAAAAAAAATGACAAGGTGGAAGTAATACTACCTATGGAAACAAGGGAAGTGCTAGCTAACGAAAAAGTAAAAGACGATTTGGGAAAAATTGCACTGCAAAGAGGTCCGATTGTTTATTGTGCAGAGTGGGCCGATAATAACGGGAAGACAAATAATCTTTTTATTCCCGCAGGAACAATTTTCAGATGTGAATACGATGCAGGGTTATTGAATGGCGTGATGTTATTAAAGGCAGAAGTGCCGGCAGTTGTTATCGCAGGCGATAATATCAGCACCACAAAACAAACGATGACTGCTATACCCTACTATAGTTGGGCAAACAGGGGAAAGGGGGAAATGACAGTATGGTTTCCACGACAAGTAAAAGACGTGGAGTTGCTGGCCAATTAAAACCCAGGCCTGTTCCGCTTATAAAAATTTCAACTCAAATCGAAAAAACCAACATCGAAAAAACAAAAAAATGATCAACTTAAAATCCCTGGAGGTCTGGTATGTAACCGGTAGTCAACATTTATATGGAGAAGAAACCCTTAAACAGGTAGCCAGTCATTCGCAGGAGATCGCCGCGTCATTGGATACAAATTCCAGCATCCCTGTTAAAGTAGTTTTTAAACCGGTATTAAAATCTACGGAAGAGATACTTACCCTTTGCCAGGAAGCGAACATTACCAAAAATTGTATTGGCATCATTACGTGGATGCACACGTTTTCTCCGGCCAAAATGTGGATCACCGGTTTAAAGATCCTGCAAAAACCTTTGCTGCACCTGCATACCCAATTTAATCGTGATATCCCATGGGGTGATATAGATATGGACTTTATGAACCTGAACCAATCGGCGCATGGCGACAGGGAGTTTGGATTTATCATGTCGCGGATGCGGCTGGAAAGGAAAGTGGTTGTAGGCCACTGGCAGCATGAAAAGGTATTGCATCATATAGGTGTATGGATGCGCACCGCTGCTGCATGGCATGACTGGCAGGGTGCTAAGTTCGTCCGCTTTGGAGACAATATGCGCTATGTAGCGGTTACAGAAGGTGATAAGGTAGAGGCAGAGTTAAAATTTGGTTATTCGGTAAATACACACGGCATTGGTGACCTTGTAAAAGTTATCAATGAAGTATCGGATACCAATATTGATGCGCTTGTTAAAGAATATGAAGAAAAATATAAAGTTGTTGCCGCACTTCGAAAAGGTGGCGACAAGTATTCCTCACTTCGTGAAGCGGCAAAGATCGAAATCGGTTTACGAAACTTTTTAGAGGCGGGCAATTTTAAGGGCTTCACTGATACATTCGAAGACTTACATGGTATGATTCAATTACCAGGCATCGCTGTACAACGCTTAATGGCGGAAGGATATGGCTTTGGGGGAGAGGGCGATTGGAAAACCGCTGCATTGGTGCGGGCAATGAAAGTAATGGGATCTGGTTTGCCGGGGGGTAATTCCTTCATGGAAGACTACACTTATCATTTCGAACCTAACAACGAAATGGTATTGGGCGCCCATATGCTTGAAATATGTGAAAGCATCGCCGTGAATAAACCATCCTGCGAGATACATCCTTTAGGAATTGGTGGAAAAGCGGATCCTGTACGACTTGTATTTAATGTGGCCGGAGGAGCAGCGCTGAATGCTTCTATCATCGATATGGGAAATCGCTTTCGTTTATTAGTTAATAACGTAACAGCCGTCACTCCAAAGTTTGATTTACCAAAACTTCCTGTGGCAAGGGTTTTATGGAAGCCACATCCTAATATGCATGACGCACTGGCGGCCTGGATTTATGCCGGGGGGGCGCATCATACCTGCTACAGCCAAAATCTTAGCGCAGAATACCTGGAAGATTTTGCTGAAATGGCTGGGATAGAATTTGTGCTTATTGATAATAACACACGCTTGCACCAATTTAAGAAAGAGTTGAAATGGAGTGAGACGAGTTTCAATAGTTATTAATAACAACTATTCAGCTTCTTATAATTGTGCTGATCTAAATGCCATGAGTACGTGTAGCAAAATAAAACCAGGAACGCACGAAACCACTTACAATTAATATTATATTTATCGCATTATAAAAAACAACTGCCCTGCTTATGAACAATCAGCTTGTGTTATCAGATTACATCGTATTTGGCGTTTATCTTGTCCTGGTCGCTTCCTACGGTTACTGGGTCTATAGTAAAAAAAAGAAAGAGAACGTAACGGCATCCCATGATTATTTTTTGGCAGAAGGCTCATTAACATGGTGGGCCATCGGTGCATCATTAATAGCTTCTAATATTTCAGCCGAACAGTTTATTGGTATGAGCGGAGAAGGCTTCTTTGTTGGTATAGCAGTTGCCGCTTACGAATGGATAGCAGCTCTTGCCCTGATCATTATCGCTGTATGGTTTATTCCTGTTTACCTGAAAAACAAGATTTACACTATGCCACAGTTTTTAAAAACAAGGTATAATGAAACCACGGCGCTGATCATGGCGGTGTTCTGGTTGTTTCTTTATGTATTTGTAAATCTTACATCGATCCTATACCTGGGCGCCGTTGCTATTAATGGACTTGTTGGCGGGCAATATTTGCATACACTTATGATAGCGTTGGCGGTTTTTGCCGTGATCATTACGCTGGGCGGCATGAAGGTGATTGGTTATACCGATGTGATCCAGGTTGCGGTCCTCATCATTGGGGGTTTGGCAACAACCTATATGGCATTGACTTTGGTAAGTGAAAAATTCGGCCTGGGCACCGACGCTATCGCCGGATTTAAAATGTTGCTGAAAGATGCACCTGATCATTTCCACATGATACTTGACAAACCTGCCGACAACAGCGGTGTCATCAACACAGCTGAAAACCTGCACATCCAAAAGTATGTGGTGTTGCCGGGTATTGCCATGTATTTTGCGGGGCAATGGATTGTGAATCTGAACTATTGGGGCTGCAATCAATATATCACGCAACGTGCATTGGGCGCCGACCTGCAAACAGCACGCAAAGGAATTTTATTCGCCGGCTTTCTGAAATTATTAATGCCGGTAATTGTAATGTTGCCCGGCATCGCGGCTTATGTACTATATAAGAACGGGCATCTTCCTCAATTAGCCGGCGGTAGTAAAGACGGCGCTTATTCAGCTATACTCGGTTTCTTACCTGCTGGTTTAAAAGGTTTGTCAGTTGCGGCATTAACGGCCGCCATCGTCGCATCATTAGCAGGAAAAGCAAACAGCATCGCTACCATTTTCACCTTAGACATTTATAAAAAATATGTAAAGAGGGATGCGGATGAAAAGAAAATGGTTTGGATCGGCAGAGCAACCGTTATTTTCTCAATGTTTATCGCCGTACTTTTTACGTGGACCGATGTGTTGGGCATTGGCGGTGAAGGTGGTTTTACTTTCATTCAAAAATATACAGGGTTCATCAGTCCCGGGGTGTTTGCCATGTTCTTATTAGGCATGTTTTGGAAACGCACAACAGGTACTGCTGCTATTGCCGGTTTGATTACTGGTTTTGCCTTATCTATTTTCTTTAATAATTATGCCGTATCGATCTTCGGCCAGGAGACACTATTGTACACGGCTTATGAATACCAGAAGGAAGTAAAAGGTGTTGTAGAGACAGTTGTAGAAATTCCATTCCTTATTAATATGGGCTGGTCCTTCTTTTTCACCGTAGCTATAATGGTCGCACTAAGCATGGCAGGGCCAAAAATAAATCCGAAGGCATTCGAGCTGGACAGGTCAATGTTCAAACTAAAACCAAGCATTATTATTATGATCGTCGCCACACTGTTCATACTCGCAGCATTATATATAAAATTCTGGTAGGCAGGACAGGAACTATCCAATGATAAATAAAAGCGTCCCAGGCCGGACGCTTTTATTTTTTTTGAAAAGCAATAAAGATCCGGTCCCATGAGACAAAAAGTCATCGTGTCATTGGCCCGCTTATGCTCAATAACAACTAAATTTATCTTTAAGAAAGGCGCATTACAAATCAACATATATGAAACCAACCATTGTTATCGAATACTGTCCAAAATGCCATTGGCTGCTTCGTGCTGCTTACATGGCACAAGAGTTTTTAACGACTTTTGAAAACGACTTAAAAGGTGTGTCGCTGCACCCCAGTGAGATAAATGGCGCTTTCCATATCAGCATTGATGGAAAAATAATTTTTGACAGGAAAGAGTATGGTGGTTTTCCAGAGATAAAGGAATTAAAACAATTGGTAAGAGATATTGTAAGTCCTGGCAAGAACCTGGGCCATTCAGATACCAAAGCACATCACCAGGATATTCATTAATCAAACGCCAATATGCTTGGTATAATTTTATGCGGCGGGCAAAGCCTGCGAATGGGCAGTGACAAAGGCCTGCTGAAACTGGAAGCAAAAACCTGGACGCAAACTGCAATCGATAAAATGGCGGCGTTGGATATCCCTGTAAAAATCTCCGTGAACAGTAACCAATATTTGCAATATGCCGCAGTTTTTCCTACTGAAATGCTTATCGCGGACAATAAAACCCTGCCCCTGGGCGGCCCGTTGCTTGGAGTATTGAGCAGCCATATTGTATACCCCACCGAAGATATTTTTGTGCTTGCCTGCGATATGCCACTGATGAACCCGGTCCTACTCAAACAACTTTATAGCCAATACCTCGTGGATCTATCACCGGATGCTTTTCTATTTACCAATGATGGAGAACCGGAACCTTTGTGCGGCATTTATAGGTCTAAAGCGTTATCAACTATTCTTTCCATGTTGAAGAACGAACAATTACCCAAACACAGCATGAAATTTATGCTCGGACATCTCACCGTTGACAAGCTTGTACTGGAGGAAGATCAGAAAAAATATTTCCGGAATTTCAATGCACATGCAGAACTAAACGGTTTGTAGTCCTAATTTGCTCTTCATCACTTTCTCAAAATCCTTTTTTGGAGCTTCACATAAAGGACAGGAATAATCGCCGGGGAGTGATTCAAAAAATTTGTCAGCATCAACATCTTTTTCGGAGACGGCTTCGCTGTCGTCGCAAATCGTAAGGCAATGCTTACATTGATAAACAAACGTTTCGGTGGCCGGTTTTGTTTTCTTGTGATGCTTTTCCTTTTTTGCAGAAATCTCTTTTTCGGTGGTTGAATTCTTATCGCTCCTGTTATTGTAAAACGCGATGACCGAACGCCGCAGTTGCTCGCCAAGTAAAAACTTTGGATTATTCCTGCTAAATACAAAGCCGGTTCGTTCATTTGGATTAAAATCGTGTGCACATAAAATATCATACACGTAAAAAAGGTCTATACCAACGATGGAGATCAGCGCCTTGCGTCGCACCAATATGCTACCGAATATTTCGGATTTTCTTCTTGTTTTTATCCCGATACAAAGCCCGAAAGTTCTTGTGTCTTCATCATTTAATTTTTTTACCAAATAATTTTTCAGCTTCAGGCCCTGCTTACAATTATCCTCCACCTGGAAATTCAATTCATTGGCTGCATGGCGCATGTTTACCTGGTGGCTTTCAAGCAAATGATTCCAGGCAATCTTATCTTTCTCTTCAATGCCTTTAACGACAATGGATTTCCACGGGGTAGAACATAACTGCCCGATCTTGGTGTCAAGACACAGCAGGCATAATTCCTTTAGAAAATCGATACTGAACAATTCGTCACGGCGATAAACCCCAAGCCAGTATTTGTTATTGTACCTGTTTAATCCTTCGTAGTAAGGCAGGTTGAAAGCGGGTAAAACAGCGAATCGTTCGGCAGGTTTCGTAATAAATTTTCCCACCGCTATTTTTCCAAACAACGATTCACCATTTGCGCCAATATTATCATAAAACTCTTCCCTATATTGAAAAATAGCTTCTTCAATTTCTTTTGAAAGCTTTGCTACATCGTTGGTGTAAACCATCTCCCCCCATTCATAAATAACATTTGTTTTGGGAAAACGAATAAATAAATGCCAGAAATGCGGAGCCAGGGGAGAAGCCACCCAATTAATATTTCCTGTTAGCATGGGTGTGAAGCTCTGGTTACTGTCGGACACATTAATTTTTAACCCGGGCTTGTAATCTATGGCGTCAAAAATGTCTTTATAAACACCTTCGCTCAGCCATGTATTCTGGATAAACACATCTTCGGCGGCGTAACTACTAGTGATGTTTGGAAATTCATCTTTGTCCATTTCATAAAATACGTCCAGTTTAGTTAATTCGTCGGTAAGCCTTGAAACAATGTCAATGGGAACATCGATCAATAGTTGCTGTCGCAAACCAAAGCTTACATAACAAAGACCAGATTTTGTTGCTGCTATCAATATATTATACAACTCCCCTGGTGATATAATACCTCCACGGAAATTGATCTTTATAATTGCCATTGACTTCATACCAGGTCAAATTCTTTTACTGCCTTTTTGAAATTCTTATTCTCATGCCCCGGCCTGCACAACTTTAGTAAAGCAAACCGTTGCAGATCGCTCAGTTTTTTCCATTGATCTACTGAAATATCGCATGTAAACTCGCTTGCTTTTTGAATGAGCAACGGGGGAACTTCATTCAGCTCATTCCAAAGTGGACGTACTTCAACTACCAAAGGCGTTGGTTCGTTGCCTGTATATTTTTTTATCAGCTCCGTTGTATAATGCCTGTACCGATTGATATCGTCTTTATCATTACACATCTTTGTTGCCAATTCGGTTCGCTCTGCTACAGTGAATTTGTTCCATTCCGCCAATTGCAACTTTATTCCTGTTTTATCCAGTTTAAACCGGACGATCATCGGGATGCAGCGGATACCTTTTTCGACGAAATCTTCTTCAAAGTCGAAATATTCAATACCAGCCACTCCCTTAAATTCAGAAACGGTTATTTTTTTATTCAACTTTTTCGTCATGCAAACACTGTCCGCCAGGCCCTTGTATTGATCGTAATTCTCTGTAATAATATATCCTGCCCTTGTGTATAAACTCCTCGCCGGCTTAAAATGGATGCTTGTTTCCAAAATGGAATATTGGTAGCCCGCTTCTATCGCCCAGTCCTCCAACTCGTCTAAAATAAGTTTTGAAAATCCTCTTCCCCTATGGTTCTTGTCAACAAACATTCTTTTGATCTCGACAGTATCACCATTGTACTTCCTATAACAACCGATAGCAACTGGTCTGTCGTTTTCATATATTACTACCGCCGTATCTAAATCCGGTACGTTGTTATACTGATCATAGGTAGCCTGGTCCTCTTTGAGTTCATTCCATAATTCATTATCCAGTTGCATGACCAACTGCAGAAAGTCGGCATCATTACTGTTCGTTCGCTTTATCGTCACTTTTTCCTTCATTTTATATAAATATCTTCTGAGGTCAGGCACTTATTTTTTCTGAAAGCACTACCACGCCAGCTTTAGTCGCAAGGTCCAGTTCTTTTTCCAATATTGCCTTTATTTCGGGGCGGCAGCTTCCGCAGCCCATACCTGCACCAGTCAACTGGCACAATTGTAAATGGTCTCTGCAACCTTCCTTTATTTTATTGACAAGGTTGCCTTCACCAACATTA
>WUUC01183272.1_pt1 | contig 38360 bp, 38 predicted proteins | sample 6278441 | NCBI WGS metagenome assembly WUUC01 (sample SAMN13675441, study PRJNA597444) | soil metagenome | isolation source: soil | place: USA: Washington | collected 2017-10
CGAGATCGAGGATCTCGTCGATCATCTGCAAGAGGTGTCGGCTGGCGGCGCCGATGCGCTCGAGATCTTTGGCGGCCTCGACGCGCTGCTCGGCCTGCGCGTCCTCGTGCAGGATCTCCGTGTAGCCGATGATTGCGTTGAGCGGCGTTCGCAGCTCGTGGCTCATGTTCGCGAGGAACTGGCTCTTGGCGAGGTTCGCCCGCTCCGCATGCGCGCGCGTCAGGTCGAGCGCGCGGTTCGACGCCTCGAGCGCGCTCGAGAAGATGTTTGCGAAGGCCATGGTCAGCGCCAGCGTGCCGCCGATGCGCGCGGCCATCGCGCCGCCGACCACCTGATACGCCAGCACCGAGGCGTAGATCACGAGGATGCCGTTGAGCACGTTGGCGAACGTCCTGCCGGCCATGAAGTGAAACAGCACGAGCGCGGGGTATGCCCAGATGACGCCCTGCAGCCCGCGATACGTGAAGGTCGACAGCGTGATCGCGCCGACCGACACGAGGTAGATGAAGATCATCGGCACCGGCGTGTCGCGACCGCGCAGCACCGCGACCATGTTTGCAGCGAACAACCCGGTAATGCCGATCATGGCGGCGCTGACGGCGAGCCGGCCTTGTGTCGCGTTGTAGATCGCGAACGGCAGCAGCAAGCACGTCGCTGCAACGCCCATCCAAAGGTTGATGGCAGCGATGTACGACCGCCGCGTCGCGTCCGACGAAGCCGGCGGCACGCTCGTGCGAAGGCGATCGCTCATGGATGTCCGCCCGTGATGCGCTTGGGCATGTCCTCGGCGCGCTGGCTGGCGCGGAACTCGATCACGCGGAAGTCGGCGAGGCCGTGCACGCAGAACGGATCTTCGCGGACGATGGCCTCGACCTGCGCGCGGCTCTCGCCGAGCGCGAGGATGATGCCGCCGTCGCGCGGGACCTTGCGACCGGACACGAGGAAGCGGCCCGCGTCGTAGTGCTTCTTGAGGAACGCGACGTGCGCCTTCATGTGCGCATCGATCGCGGTGAGGTCGGCCTTGTAGAGGAGCTCGATCACGAACATCGCGCGCGACAATACCAGGCTCTCGCCCTGGCCGTTGTACCGATCCAGGGGTGCTGCCGGCCCGACGCTTCGACGCGTTGCAATAAAAAGCGAACCGCTGTGGCATGCAGCGGGCGCCGCGGTCCTAAGCATGCATACGCGATTGGAGAGTGGATCATGAGGCGAACGACTTTTGCCGTAGGCACCGCGCTGGGCACCGCGCTCACGCTTGCAGCATGCGGGGATGGGCAGACTGGATCCGACTACCGGGGCGAGCCGCTCATGTCGTTGCACGGCGTCGTGACGTCGTCGGAGTCGGCGCTGACGCAGGACCTCGTGCCGGCGCTGGTCTTCACGCCGATGGCGTCGATTGAGAGCACGACGACGACCTCGCACTTCGTGAAGGGCGAAGTCGAAGGGATCTTCCCGAGCTCGTTCACGATGCGCATCTACGAGCCGCCGCCAGATGAAACGCTGCAGGCGATGCTCGACGGCGAGCCGCGCCTCACCTTCGCCAACATCACGGCCGTGTCGGCGGAGCACCCGCGCTGGCTGCGCACAACGCAGAGCGAAGAGCCGTGGCTCGTGGACGGCGTCGAGGTCGGCACGGCCCTGCACAACGAGCTGTGCGACGACACCGGGCGGTGCATCACGGGCGTGCCCGCGGAGTGCCCGGAAGGCCAGCAGGATCCGAGTGCGCAGTGGCCCTGCGGCGCGAGCTTCCCCGACGACCTGCCGTGGGAGTCCTACGGCTACTCGATGACGTACGCGGTGGTCTACTTCGACGGCGACGTCGCCGCGGGCTCGGTGCTGTCGAAGGTGTTCGGCGACGGCTCGGCCATCGCGGGTGGCTATCACGCGATGCGCTACGTCGAAATCGAGACGCTCCCGGACCAAGAGCTGACGGCGCGCCACGAATGCGAGGGCGAGGCGTGGATGCAGGCGCACGCCGCAACCAACGCGATCTACGGCACGATGGACGTGTATCCGAACCTCGTCGAGCTCGCGACCGACGAGCGGCTGCGCGAGCTCAGTCAGCAGAACATGATCGCGCTGGCCGAGCTGGGCTGCGAGCCCAGCATGCTGTTGGTCGACGACTCCGAGATGATCGAGCTGCCGTTCACCGATCAGCCGCAATCCTTCACCTTTTGATGCGTGATGCGCGCGCGCAGGTAGCCGATCTCTATGCTCGCCATGCGGCGAGCGTGTATCGCCGTGCGCGCGCGCTCCTCGACGACGAGGCGGAGGCAAACGAGGTGCTGCAGGATGTCTTCGTATCGCTCATCGAGCGGCCGCAGCAATTCGCTGGGCGCAGCCAGGTCTCGACGTTCTTGTACAGCGTGACGACGCACCTGTGCTTGAACCGCCTGCGCAACCAGCGCACCCGCGCGCGCCTGCTGCAAGAGCGCGGCGCGCCAGTCTCCCAACCGCAAGCGGAGCCGGATCAAATGACGCGCGTGCGCGAGACCTTGCGGCTCTTGCCGGAGCCGCTCGCGGAAGTGGCGGTCTACTACTACGTCGACGAGCTCGACCAGCAGGAGATCGCGGAGATCCTCGGTTGTTCGCGGCAGCGCGTCGGGCGGCTGCTGGAGCGATTGCAAGAATGGGGTCGCGCGCAGGAGGCAGCATGTTCAGCGGAATGAGAGAAGAGCGCAGCGCCGCGTGCGCGAGCGATCTGCGCTTCGACGCGTTTCTTGCGGGCGAGCTGGAGGCGGCACCGCAAGCCGAGCTCGTCGCGCACGTCGCGGCATGTGCGCGCTGCCGCGCGCGGTGCGAGCGGCTGGTGCAGGCGCGGGAGCGGTTCGCTGCGTCGCCCGTGGCAGTCATGCCGGCGTTCTTGCAGGCCGGGCGCTCGCCACGGCCCGCGCGGCGCGGGCGAGCGACGGGGCTCGCGCTGAGCGTCGCTGCCTGCGTCGCGCTCGCGGCGGCCGCGATGCTCGTGCTGATCCCGCAGCGCGAGCCCGAGGGCGATCGAGTCAAAGGCGGCGAGCACGTCAGCTACTTCGTGAAGCGTGGTGACACCGTCTTGCGCGGCGCTCGCAAGCAGCGCGTGCAGCCGGGCGACAAGCTGCGCTTTGCGTACACGGTGATGGGCCCGCGCTACCTCGCTATCGTCAGCATCGACGCCGCGGACAAGGTCAGCGTGTACTACCCCGCAGCCGAGCGCGCGGCGAAGGTGGCTCCTGGCGTCGAAGTGCCGCTGCCGACCGCGGTCGAGCTCGACGCGGTGCTCGGCGAGGAGCGCGTGTTCGTGCTGTTCTGCGAGACGGCAGAGGAGCTTGCGCCGCTGCGCGCGCAGCTGCTGAAAACCCCGCACACGCTGCAGGCGCCGCGACAATGCTCGCTCGATGAGCTGCTGCTGACCAAGGAGGCGCCCACGCCGTGATGCGCTTGCTCACCTGCAGCGCTCTCTTGTGGCTCGGGCTCGCCGCGATCGGCGGGCCCGTGGGCAGCACTGCGCTCGCGCGCGCCGAGCGCTTCGCGCTGATCATCGGCAATAACCGCGGGCTGCCAAGCGAGGTCGAGCTGCGCTACGCCGAGTCCGACGCGCGCAAGGTGCACGATACGCTGCGCGACATCGGCGGCTTTCAGCCGTTCAACATGGTGCTGCTCGAGTCCGCGAACGCAGAGACGCTGCGGCGCTCGCTCATCGACTTGAACGCGAGGCTGCGCAGCGTGCGCAGTCAGCCGAACACGCAGGCGGTGCTGTTCGTGTACTACTCGGGCCACGCCGACGTCACCGACCTGCACCTCGGCGACTCACGCCTCGCGGTCGCCGAGCTCTCGCAGCTGGTACGCGGCTCGGCGGCGGACTTTCGCTTGCTGGTGCTCGACGCGTGCCGCTCGGGCGTGCTCACGCGCAGCAAGGGCGGGCACATCACGCAGCCGTTCGACATCCCGCAGCCGATCGAGCTGAGCGGTGAAGGTCTGGCGTTCTTGACCGCGAGCGCGCAGCGCGAGGTCGCGCAGGAGTCCGATGAGCTGCGCGGCTCGTTCTTCACGCACGCCTTCGTGTCGGGGCTGCTCGGCGCCGCCGATCGCGATCGCGACGGCAACGTGGTGCTCGACGAGGCCTATCAATATGCCTACGACAACACGCTGCGCGCCTCGAGCCGCAGCGCGAGCGGGCTTCAGCACCCGACCTTCTTCTACGATCTGCGCGGCCAAGGCCAGCTGGTGCTGACGCGCCCGTTCGCGCCGGGGCAGCACCGCGGCATCCTCGCGCTGCCCAAAGCTGCGACGTATCTCGTGTTCCGCGGCAGCGGCGATGGCCAAGTCATGGCCGAGGTGTCGGCGGCGGATCCGGTGCGCGAGCTGAGCCTGCCGCCCGGCACGTACTTCGTTCGCGGGCGCACGCCGTCGCACGTGCTCGAGGGCGACGCGATCGTCTCACCTGCGCAGACCACGCGCATCGACCCCGACGCGCTGACCCGCGTCGAGTACGCGCACCTGGTGCGCAAGGGCTACGGGACGCTGCCGAGCACGCACTCGGTGGAGCTGCTCGGCCACGCGCGCTCCGCGCTGCCGAACGCGAGCACGCCGTGCTTCGGCGCGTTCGCCGGCTATCGCATCGACCTGCCGCTGTTCTCGTGGTTGGTGCGCGCAGGCGCATGCACGAGCCGCCGCGAAGCCGTCGGCGCGGCGCTCAGCTCGCACACGAGCGAGATCGACATCGGGTTGCGCGCGCTGCGCGCGTTCGACCTCAGCACGCGGCTCTCGCTCGATGCAGGCGCGGGCCTCGGCGCCGCGTACTTCGAGCAGCGCTTCGACACCGAAGGCAAGGCACCGACGCGGCGCTCGGGCGCAGGCTTTGGCGAGCTGGTGCTGGGCATGAGCCTCGAGCTCGGCCACGACGGCGCGTACATGACGCTCGACTCGGCGCTGCAGGCGTACGTGCTGCCGATGTTCGATGCAGCCACGCGCCGAACCGAGGCGCGGGCTGCATTGACGGGCCGCGTCGCGCTCGGCTGCGGCATGCGCTTCTAGTACGCGCGTCTGCGGGGCGAACGTGCGTGCAGGCGCTGCGAAGCCGGAGAGCGAGGCTTTGCGCCAGAGGCGATCTAGACAATTTTGACTAGTGACGATTCTGCTCGCGCTGATTCGGCCCCTCGCTGTGGCCGCACGTGCCTCGCTGCAGCGACGTTAACGATGAAACGCGCCGAGAACGCGATGGGCGTCTTCTTGCGTAGGGGCGAAACCGGTTTCTCGCTCCATACGCAGCTCATAAAGGTTCATCGTGATCTCCATTCGCAGCTTCAAGGGTTTCGGTTTCATCGGCGCAGTCGCCGGTAGTTTGCTCACACAGGTCGCGTGCTCGAGCGGTGGCTCGGTAGGCGGAGAGCTCGTCGCGGTCGATCGCTCGCAAGCGCTCACGTTGGGTGAGATTGAGACGGTAGACGGTACGTATGGCGCGGGCTGCGATGGTCGCAGCGGCGCGTGGAGCATGTCGATCCTCGACACGGGCACCAATCCCGAGCTGACGGTCGCGCTCAACGACTCGGATTGCGTGCTCACCTTGACGACCATCAACACCGGCGATGGCAGCTTCTCAGCCGTGCCGTCGATCGCAATGGACACGAACCCGAGTGCGCCCTCGGCGTTCGGCAGCCCGGTGCAGTTCTACGCCGTCGCATCGGTGAGCACGCTCGACTTCGACGAGGACTTCGTCGTCACCGTCCTTTACTCGGACGACGCGGCGCTGCTGAGCGAAAGCAACACGGCCGGCTTCGCAGTGGTCGCGTCGAGCTTCGCAGAAGGCTCGGTTCCGGCGCCTGACTACACGCTCAGCGTCGACGACATCGAGCTCTTGACCGACGCCGGCGACATCGTCGTGTCCGGCATGGGCAGCGCGGTGTTCACCGAAGGCGATGTCGGCAGCATTGCTTACGTCATCGTGGCCGGTGGCGGCCTCGAAACGTACGCCGCTCTCGAGACTGCGTACGAAGCCGGCATGGAAGTGCCGATGACGGGCACCATCCTGTGGTCGGACTTCGGCCTCCTGGGCGCCGACCTGACCACGCCGCTCGTGCGCACGGTGATCGTCGCCAACAGCGACTCGGGCGTCACCTCGTACGAGGCCTTCGAGATCACGTTCAACCCCGCGATCTAATCGCCACACGCTAGCTCTCGGCTCCGACAGCCCGCCCTCTCAAGGGGCGGGCCGTCGTCGTGAAAGCCAGTCGGCTCTTCTACGAGATCGCGCCCACCAACGTGCTGCTCCAGCGAACACCCAGCTCTCTTGGCGCCGTCATCGCCGCGGTGGCGCTCGTCGCGTTGACCGGCTGCCCGCGCGAAGCGGCGCGCGGCAGCACCGCGACGTTCGATCGCACCGCGCAAGCATTGCTGAGCAGCGAGCTGCTCTCGATCAACGGCACCTACGGCTTGGGCTGTGTCGATCGCTCCGGCGGCTGGAGCATCGAGGTCGCGGACGGCGCCGTGCTCGACTACCCGAGCTTGTCAGTCGCGCTGAAAAACACCGGCTGCGCGCTGACGCTGACCGAGCAGCGCACGACCGATGGCCTCGTCGAGGCGACCACACCGATGCTGCTCACCGCGAGCTACGCCGCCACCGCGACAGCCTTTGGCGATCCTGTCGCGTTCTACGCCAACGCCAAGCTCAGCTCGACGAGCTTCGACGGCGACTTCGTCGTGACGCTGCGTTATTCGGACGATCCGCACACCACGGCGCTCGGCAGCACCGCGCTGCGCGCGCCGAGCGTCACCGCCACGACGCCTGCCGACGGCGCGATCGATCGCTCGATCAACACGCGGCCTACGGCGCGCTTCAGCACGGCCATGGACGACGCAACGATCAGCGCGCTCACGTTCCTGCTCACGCAAGATTCGATGCCCGTTGACGGCACAGTGACGTTCGATGAGCTCACCGACACCGCGACCTTCATTCCGGATGAGCTGCTCGAGCTCGGTCTTTTGTACGAAGCCACGCTCACGACGTCGATCGAAGACGCGTCAGGCGTGCCGCTCCCAGTACCGTACGTCTTTAGCTTCACGATCGCGGATGCCAGCGAGCCGCGCATCGACCTCGGCTCCGCTTCGGGCTTTGCGCTGCTCGCCGGCAGCACGATCACGAGCACCGGCCTGACCACGGTGACCGGCGACTTGGGCGTCAGCCCTGGCACAGCGGTCACGGGCTTTGGCCCCGGAGTGCTCAACGGCACGCTGCACTCCAACGACCCGCAAGCCGTCCAAGCGATCATGGACTTGGGCATCGCCTACGACGACGCAGTCGCGCGCTCGCTGAGCCCGATCCTCAAGGTCGGTGACCTCGGCGGCCAGACACTGCTCCCCGGTCTCTACAAGTCGCTCACATCGCTCGAAGTGACCGCCGGTGATCTGATCCTCGACGCCGACGACGACAGCGCAGCGATCTTCGTCTTTCAAATGGCGACGACGTTCACGATGACCTCAGGCTTTCGGATCCTGCTCATCAACGGCGCCGACGCCGACAACATCTATTGGCAGGTCGGTACGTCCGCCACCATCGGGACGTACTGCGTGCTCGAAGGCACGCTGATGGCGCATCAATCGGTCACGCTCGCGACCAGCGCCGCCGTCAATGGTCGAGTGCTCGCGAGGTTTGCTGCCGTCACGATGGACACCAACGCCGTGGTGCTGCCGTGAACGCCCTTCGCGACGGCCGACGTGCGCTCGCCGTGGCTTGCGCAGTTGCGCTGTCGCTGCTCGCAGGCGCGAGCGTTGTGAGCGCCGTGGACTTCAGCATCGACATCGCACCGGGAGTCGCGATCCCGCTGAGCGCGCCGCAATCGCAGCTCTACGAAGTCGGCGGCGCGCAATGGCTCAAGGCGCGCGTCGCGCTCACTCCATTTCTCGATGTCGGTCCGAGCGCGACGCTCTTGGTGCTGCCCGCCGCGATGCACGATGCGAAGGCGGGCATCGCCTGGGGATTGGGCCCGGGCTTGCGCCTCAAGTGGCCGCTCGATCGCGACAGCTTGCTCGGGCTCTCGCCGTGGCTCGATACCGACGCGCTCTACGTCCGCACCGGTGAGCTGAATCGGGCGGGGTTCGCTGCCGCAGCCGGCTTGGCCGTGCCGCTCGGACGCGCCACCCGCCGCACGCGCGTGTTCTGGGTCGGACCCTTCCTGCGCTACTTCCATATCTTGCAGGCCGTGCGCTCCGGCTACGACAGCGGCGATGCACGAATGTTGATCGTAGGCGTGAGCCTCGAGGTGCGCCTGGCCGTCGCGCCAAGGGCGCCGCACCGATGAAGAGCTTGAAGAGAGCTCTTCTGCTTCTGCCCTGGCTGTGGGCCTGCGGCGCGCAGCTGGTGGAGTTCGACCTCGACGCGGGTGCGGCTCCCCCGAATCACGACGGCGTGCGCTCGCTGCGCGTATCGGCGCAGTCCGTCGAGGCGCCCGACTACGTCCTCGAGCTCGACGCACTCAGCGTCCTGACCGACGTCAACGGCATCGTTCAATCCGCGACGGGCGATGCCACGCTCACCGCAGGCTCGGTGCCCGGCCAGAGCTACGTCGTCGTCGACGCTGCGGACTTGCACGACTACGCCGAGATCGACGCAGCGTATCGCTCCGCCACCAGCGCCGCGCTCACCCTCGACGTCCCGGCACAGGCTTTCGCGCTGGTCGACGACGACCTCTCGGAATCGCAACCGCGCACGCTGATCATCGCCAACCTCTCGAACGGCGTGCGTTCGTACCAGGCGTTCGAGATCATGTTCCACGCAGTGCGCTGAGCGTGCTCGGTCCTGATACGCGCGCAGGGCCACGTTCACTGTGGCGTTGCGGCCGCAGCAGAGAGCTCGGACGAGATCCGGATCAGCTCCGCGCGTGAATGGACGCCAAGCTGGCGAAGCGCGCGGCCGAGGTGCGCAGCGACAGTCGTCGTGCCGATACCGAGCGCGTAGCCGACCTCCTTGTTCGACCAGCCTGCCGCTACGAAGAACACGACCTGCCGCTGGCGCAGCGGCAGACCGGCGAGATCCGGCAAGCGCGGGTCGTTGCGACGCGCAAGAAAAAATCGACGCCCGTCGGCATCGAAGTGATCCACCAGCGACCACCGACCCGAGAACAGCCCTCGCCAAAGCTCGAGCGCCGCATACGGGTCCGATCGCATGCGCCGACTGCGCGCACGCTCCACGTCGCGAACGGCAGTGCGCAGGCGGTCGCGTTCGTAGTCGCCGCGGGCGCTACCCTTCGCGTGCAGGACTGTGCCGTTAGGCGCCAACACACATTCGACGTCTGCAGCGGCCGGTGAGCTCGCGCGACCGCTCAACCGCAGGCCGGCGCCCAAGTGAGAGGCGATCCGGCGCCAGACGGCAGTGAGGGCGGCGTCGAGTCGTGGCGAAGCGCGCAGCAGGCTGGAGATGACTGCGACGCGCCCATCGCTTGCGGGGATCACGACGGCCGCCGAGTCGCGGACGCCGAACTCCTTCCCCACCGCGGGGAACTCTGCCAACGGTTCTTTGAAGCCATCACGCAGCGTGTGCAGCCCCGGGATACCGAGGACGCTGAGCATGCGCTGTGCGTCCGCAGAGCTCATCGACTCGAGCACTTGGGCGCCGAAGGCGCGGGACGCCGCAGCACTTCGAAATGGACTGTTCGTTCCCGGGAGCCACCCGTGCTCGGAGACACTGCGGGCGCCCTCTTGGAACCAGAACTGAACCCCGATCTGGTTGGGGTCGATGTTCGCCGCGACAGGCGCTGCCATATCTTCCAGCCACCGCGCGACATCCGGGCGCGCTTCGTAGCCTCGCTCGATCAGCGTGATCGGATCGAAATCCGGATTCATGCCGTGACGCTAGGCGTTGGGTCTTGGCTGCGCAACGTGCGGGTTGGTCACCCAAACCTAGAAATACGTCTGGAGCGCGGTCGCGTCGTAGTCGCGCAGCTCGTCGAAGCGGCGTTGCTCGACCTTGTTGACCCACTCGGGGTCTTGCAAGAGCGCGCGGCCGACGGCGATGAGATCGAACTCGCCGCGGTCCAAGCGCTCGAGCGCTTCGTCGAGCTTGCCGGCCGCGGAGCCTTCACCGCGAAAGGCGCCCGTGAATTCCGATGTGAGGCCGACCGAGCCGACGCTGATGGTCGGCACGCCCGAGAGCTTCTTCACCCAGCCGGCGAAGTTGAGCCCCTTGTCGCCATCGATCTCGGGAAACTCCGCCTGCAAGATCCGGCGCTGCGAGCAGTGAATGATGTCGACGCCTGCATCGACGAGCACGCGCACCCAGCGCTCGAGCTCTTGCGGCGTAGTCGCGACCTTCGCCGCGTAGTCGACCGACTTCCACTGCGAGATGCGGATGATCATCGGCAGCTCGCCGATGGCTGCGCGGCAGCGGCGGATCGTCTCCGCGGCGAACTCGGCGCGCTTCTCGAGCGTGCCGCCGAAGCGATCGGTGCGCTGGTTGGTGCGCTCCCAGAAGAACTCATCGATCAAGTACGCGTGCGCGCCGTGCAGCTCGATGCAATCGAAGCCCAAGCGCTTCGCGTCGCCGGCCGCATCGGCGTAGGCCTGCGCCATGTCGAGCACCTCGGCTTCGCTCGGCTCCTCGGCGATCTTCTTGCCCATCAGCGTGATGCCCGAAGGCCCGTCGGACGGCGCGTCCGGAAAGTGTCCGGTGCCCGGCCTGCGCGCCATGCCTTGATGCCAGAGCTGCGGCCCCATCTTGCCGCCGGCCGCGTGCACGGCTTCGATCACGCGCTGCCAACCGGCGAGGCCTTGCTCGCCCCAGAACAGCGGGATGTCCGCGTCGTTCGAGGCGCCCTTGCGGCGCGTGAGCGTGCCCTCCGAGAGGATGAGGCCCACCTGGCCCGCGGCGCGGCGCGCGTAGTACGCGACGTTGGCGTCGTTCGGAAAGCCGCCGGGCGAGCGCGACCGCGTCATCGGCGCCATGACGATGCGATTGCGAAGCTCGAGGTTGCGGACGCGAAACGAACGAAAGAGGGGAGATACGTCGGTCATAGATCGGCTGCTTGCTTGGCGCGCTTCAGCGCGCGGTAAATCCGCCGTCGACGGCGAGCGAATGCCCGAGCACGAACGTCGCGTCCTCGGAGCTCAGAAACACGACGGCGCGCGCGATGTCCTCGGCCTCGCCGACGCGTCCGATGGGGTGCGCTTGCTTGATGTATTCCTCGCGGCGCGGCTCACGCGCGATCGCGCGCTCCATCATCTCGGTGCGGATGACGCCGGGGCACACCGCGTTGACGCGGATGCCCTTGCGGCCGTACTCGACGGCCGCCGACTTGGTCATGCCGAGCACTGCATGCTTGGTCGCGCCGTAGATCGGCTGGCGCGGCGCTGCGATCACGCCGCCGATCGACGAGGTGTTGACGATCGAGCCGCCGCCACCTTGTCGAAGCATCTGCTCGATCTCGTGCTTCATGCACAGCCAAACACCTTTGACGTTCACGCTCATCAGCTTGTCGAACGTCTCTTCGCTCGTCTTAGCGAGCGGCTCGTGCTCGATGTCGATGCCCGCGTTGTTGAAGGCGACGTCGAGTCGGCCGAAGTGCGCGACGACCTGGGCGACCATCGCCGCGACTTGATCGCTCTGCGAGACGTCGGTCGCGATGCTGATCGCTTCAGTCCCGCCGGCGATGAGCTCGCGCGCGACCGCTTGCGCGGCGGCTCCGTTGATATCGACCACTGCAACCTTCGCGCCTTCGCGCGCGAAGGCCAGCGCCGTCGCGCGGCCGATGCCAGCGCCGCCGCCCGTGACGAGCGCGATTTTGTTTGCGAGCTTTTGTGTCATTGGATTGCGTTCGAGTGACCCGCGTTTGCCGCAGGTCGATAGATGTGATCGAGCATGAGCGCGGTGCTCTCGCGCAGCGGCCCCACGCTGCCTTCGACCTTCATGCGCAAGAGCGCGCCTTCCCAAACGCTCCAGGTGAGCGCCGAGAGCGCGAGCGCATCGATGTCGCCGCGGATCGCGCCGCGCGCTTGGCCTGCGGCGATCAAGCCGGCCAAGCGCTCACGCCACGCGAGCTGCGCGGCCAAGAGGCTCTGACGACACGCGTCGCTCGTGAGCGCGATCTCCGCGGCGAGGTTGCCGATGAGACAGCCGGCAGGGCAGCTGGCGCGCTCGTGGTAGTCGAGCATCTGCGCGAAGACATGGCGGATCGCCGCCATCGGCCCTTCTGGCGCGCTCGCCATCATCCGCTCCCACGACAGCCGGCTGTGCTCGGCGTAGCGGTCGACGATCGCGGCTGCGAAGGCCTCTTTGCTCGCGAAGTGGTTGTAGAACGAGCCCTTCGGCACGCCCGCTTCGTCGGCGATTTGTTGGATGCCGGTGGCGCTGTAGCCCTGCCGCAACAGCAGCTCGAACCCCGCGGAAAGAAGGCGCTTTGGGATATCTGTGGGGTCGGCGGTGCGGGCCACGGCGCGGACAATATGACCAGTCGTCTTGAATGGTCAATCGCTATCGAAGACCGGCTGGCGACGTACGTTATGGACGTGGTTTTCGATCCGCCGCGCGACGCGCAGACCATCTTCCTGCTCTCGCCTGCCGACTGCCGCGGCCAGCGCGCAGCAATGCTCGCGAACGCCAGCGCGCAGTTTCCGCTCGCGCGACAGCTGCAGTCGCAAGGCGCGAGCATCGGTGACGTGTTCGCGTTCCTGAGCGCGCTCTACTTTCGCGGCAAGCTGACGTACGCGCGAAGGTTCTGCCGCGTGCCGGAGAGCATTCCCGGCGTCGCGGTGATCGCGCCGGGCGCGGGGCTGCTCCGCGACGTCGACACCATCACGGCCGAGCAGCTGCGCATCTTCGGCTCGGTCCCCGTCGATGCCGACAACAGGCTGTACCGCGAGCCGCTCTTGCGCGATGCGCGCGCGCTGGCAGCACACAGCGAAGCCTCTGCGCGCTTCGTGTTGCTCGGCAGCGTCGCGTCCGGAAAGTACGTGCGGCCTTTGCTCGAGGTGTTCGGCGAACGGCTGTGGTTCCCGATCGACTTCGTAGGGCGTGGCGACATGAGCCGCGGCGGGCTGCTCTTGCGCTCGGCGCGCGAAGGCCAAGAGCTCGCTTACGAAAAGGTGCTCGGTGCGAAGGTGCACGGACCGCGCGCGGCGCGGTTACCCAAGCTACGGCGCGCGTGATGAACGAAGCACAGCCTCTTTTGCGGCCACCGCGCGCGAGCGAGCAGCTCGCGCTGCACGCGCTGTGCATGCGCGCAAAGGCGAGCTGGGGCTACGACGCTAGGTTCATGGCGGCGTGCGCGCCGGTCTTGCACGTGGATCCGGATCGCGTGCGCGAAGGCCTGGTGATGGTCGCTTCGGTCGAAGAGCGCGCGCTTGGCGTGGCGCAGCTCGGCCTCGACGACGAGCTCGCCGAGGTGGAGCTGCTCTTCGTAGAGCCCGCGCATCAACGCGCAGGCGTCGGGCGGTTGCTCATGGGTTGGCTGGTCGCACGGGCGCGCGAGGCCGGCGCGCAGCGGCTCGGCATCCTCGCGGACCCCGGCGCGCGCGCGTTCTACGAAGCGCAGGGCGCGCGCTACGTGCGCGACGAGCCGTCCGAGATCTTCGCGCGCCGCAGCTTGCCGTGGCTCGAGCTCGGTCTGTGAGCGCTCGGCGTGCTATCCCGTAGCGCATGCCGCCTTCCAAGACCGTCATCAACGTCGCGCACATCGTCTACGCACTGCACGCGGTGAGCCTGGCGATCGGTGCGTTCGGCGCAGCTTCGGTGATCGGCGCGTTCCTCTTCGGCTGGCCGTCGATCATCGCGGTGGTGCTCAACTACTACTATCGGTCCGAGGCACGCGGCACTTGGGTCGAGTCGCACTTCAGCTGGCAGATCCGGACGTTCTGGTTCGCGGCGCTGTGGTCGACGCTCGTGGCGCTCGTCTCGCTGGTGCTTGTGATCATCTTGATCGGCATCGCGACCTGGGTGGTCGGGCTCTTTTTGCTGGGTGTTTGGGCGGTCGTGCGCATCACGCGCGGCTGGCTGCGGCTGCGCGACAAGCAACCGATCGCCGCGTAGCGATGCGCTCTAGAACCACGCTTCGTTCGCGATCGGGATCGGCGCCTTCAGCATGATGCCGAGCTCGGCGAACCAATCCGCGTCCGCGCCGAACAGCCACGTCGATCGGAAGTACGCGCTCGCAAAGCCGATCGTCAGCATGGGGCGCAGCGCGAGGCCGTGCTGCGTACCGTCGGCGCCGCCGAGCGCGAGCACGTAGCCCGCGTCGAGGCCGAAGATCGCGAGGCCTACCTCGGGGCCGAAGCCGACGCGCGTCTCATCGGCATTAAACGTGTGCGAGGCGTCGAAGTACGCGCCGAGCCAGTGCGGCTCGCTCACGTTGGCGAAGCTGAGCTCGCCTCCGAGCGCGACGCCGTCGCCTGCGCTGCGGCCGAGCACGCCCGAGAGCGTCGGACCCAACAGCAGGTAGCTGCCGCTAAAGCCCATGCGGCCGTGCTCGCGCGCGCCGGCGTAGCGTGGTGGGGCGTGCTCTTGTGCGTCGAGCCGTTGCGGCGAGCCCGCGAGCAGCGCGAGCGACACGAGCCACGCGCGGACGAAGCTATTCACGCTGCGCACCGAGCGATGTTGCACGCGAGCGCGGTCGAGCGTCCAGCGCGATTCACCTGCGTTTGCGGCATGTTGCACGAACGCTGACAACGCCTTCTCCGCGCTTAATTGAGCAAGCATGCGGCGGACCATGCTCGCGATGCTCGCGCTCTTGCTCAGCGCGTCCGACGGCGGCGATGCGCGCTTGCCGAGCGCACCGGTCGAATCCGTGTTCCACGTCGCGAAGAGCGAGAACAAAAACCAAGTGCACTATGCGGTCAGCGTCGATGCGCAGTGCCGCCCGCTCGGCGACAAGCCCGTGCGCGGCTACTGGCGCGAGTACGAAGAGGGCCCGCGTGTCGTCGACTCGTTGCGCGACTTTCAGCAACGCGCGTATGGCGTGAGCGCGCCGCGTGCGATCACGCGCGACGCTCAGGGCGGCGATGTTCGCCTCAGCATGCGGGCCTTGCCCGACCGCCCGCTGCGCATCGCGACCTTTCGTGAGGGCGAGCGCTGTCGGGCGCGTGCTTTCGCGCGGATCAAAGGCCAGCCGGCGGTGTTGACCTCGATCTACGTCGAGGTCGGCTTCTTGTTCAGCGTCGACTACTTGATGTTGCGCGGCGTGCGCGTCTCGGACGGCGCCTCGATCCAAGAGCGCATCGAGGATTGATGCGCGCTATACCGTCGTATGCGCTGGCTCGTGGCATGGGCGTGTGCGATCGCGGTGTTTCCCGTTGCTGCGCGCGCAGGGGAGACCGTCGTCTTGCCGCTGATCGTTCACGTCGCGGCACGTGAAGGTCGCGACGTCGTGCCGGAAGGCTTCGTCGCCGAGCGCGTGGCACGGGCCAACGCGATCTATGCGCCTTACGGGGTGCGCTTCGAAGTGCGCTCGACCGTAAAGCTCGATTCCAAGCATGCTGCGCTCGAGACGCGTGCCGATCGGGATGCGCTCGGCGCCTACGAAACGCGCGGCGCGATCGATTGGTTCGTGGTCGAGTCGCTACGCGACGTCGATGATGAGACGCAGATGCGGCGCGGCGTTCACTGGCGCTCGCGCACGCAGCGCGGCGCGCACTTCGTCATCGTCTCGTCGATCGCCGGCCCCAACGTGCTGGCGCACGAGCTCGGCCACTACCTCGGAAACCGCGAGCACAGCGAGGTCGCCGGCAACTTGATGAGCTACACGCCGGCCGAGGGCTTGCCGTTCCTCGATGCGGCGCAGCAGGCGAAGCTCAGGAGCGCCGTCGCGGCGTATCTTGCGAGCGGCGAGCTGAAGGCGAGCGAGTAGTCCTGACGACTTGTTCGATGCGAACGGTGTGCATGTGCTTGTCCAGCCGACGAGGAGCCCCATGGCACGCACATCCGCATTCCGGACCGAAGAGAGCACGCCACGAGCGCTGAACGAGCAGATCCGCCGCGACACGGAGGCGACGCTGGGCGCCGCACTCGCCGGTGGCGATCCCGCGATCGAGACGCGCTTGAAGCAACTCGACGCCGAGTGGGACACGGAGCGCACGCTCGAGACGCTCGCCGCTTCGTTCGTGCTGACGGGCACTGTGCTCGGTGCGACAGTCGATCGGCGCTGGCTCGCGTTGCCAGCGGTGGTCAGCGCGTTCTTGCTTCAGCACGGTCTGCAAGGCTGGTGTCCGCCACTGCCGGTGATTCGCGCGCTCGGCGTGCGCACGCCGGCTGAGATCGCCGAAGAGCGCACCGCGCTGAAAGCCGCGCGCGGTGACTTCGGTCCACGCCCGCGGCCGCGCTCCGGGCGCACGTTGCTGGCGGCGGCGAAGCGCTGACCGCTACTGCGCGTAGATCATCTTGCGCGTCATGCCGCCGTCGAGCGTGACCACCTGACCTGTCATGAAGCTCGCGGCGTCGGAGACGAGGTACAGCGCGCACGCGGCGACGTCCTCGGGCCGGCCGACGCGGCCCGCCGGGTGCTGCGCGTGATCTTTCGGCCGCAGCTTCGGCGTCTTGCGGGCGGCGCGCGGCTTCCAGGCATCGGTCGCGATCCAGCCCGGCGCGATGGCGTTGACGCGCACGTCGGGCCCAAGGCTGATCGCGAGCGCATGCGTGAGCGAAGCGAGGCCGCCCTTCGAGGCGGCGTAGGCCTCGGTATCGGGCTCGGACATGCTGGCGCGTGTCGATGTGATGTTGATGATCGTGCCGCCGGCTTTGCGCAGGTGCTTGGCGCCGTGCTTGGCGAACAAGAACGCGGCGCTGAGGTTCACGTCGAGCGTGCGCTGCCATTCGCGTAGCGAGAGTTTCTCGATCGGCGTCTCGAAGGCGCCGAAGTAGCCCGCGTTGTTGACGATGATGTCGAGGCCCCCGCCCCACTTCATGATGCTGCGCACGACGCGCTTGACCGAGGCTTCGTCCGCGACATCGCACGGCTCGAAGCACACGTGACCAGCGCTTTCGAGCTCGTCGGCCGCGTCTTTTCCGGCCTTGCGATCGCGCTCGACGATCGCGACGCTCATGCCCTGCTCGATGAAGCGCGCCGCGATCGCGCGGCCGATGCCGCTGCCCGCGCCCGTCACCAGCGCCACTCGACGATGTGCCGTCTTCATGGCGCCTTCTATCGACGCGATTTGCAGCGCGTCAACGCGAGACGAGGCTCGCGCGCGTGAGCTGATCGAGGCGGCTGAGCCCCATGAGCCCGAGCGAGTTGCGCAGCTCGCTATCCAAGATCTGCAGCACCTCGCGCACGCCGCGTTCGCCGCGCGCGGCGAGCGCCCACGCCCACGGCCGACCGATCATCACGCCATCGGCGCCGAGCGCGCGGGCTTTGATGAGATCCGTGCCGTTGCGCACGCCGCCATCGACCAGCACCGAGAGCTTGCCACAGGCGGCGTCCACGATGCGCGGCAGCGCGTCCGCGCTCGCTTCAGCGCCGTCGAGCTGACGACCGCCGTGGTTCGAGACGACGATGGCTTGAGCGCCGACCGCTGCAGCGAGCTGCGCGTCCTCCGGCTCGAGGATGCCCTTGAGCACGATCGGCCCGTCCCACTGCGTGCGCAGCCACTCGATGTCCTTCCAGCTCGCGCTCGGGTCAAACTGGGAGTCAACCCAGGCTTTGAAGCCCTCGGGGTTGCGCGCCTTCGGCACGTATTGCTTGAGGTTACCGAACACGAGCGGCTGCCCTCCGATCGCGACATCCGCCAGCCAGCGCGGGTGTGCGAGCACGTCGAGCGCGCGAAGAAGCTGTGACTTAAACGTGGGCGCCGCGTTCATGCCGTGGCGAACATCGCTGTAGCGAATGCCAAGGCGCGCGAGATCGACCGTGAACACGAGGGCAGAGCACTGCGCCGCCTTCGCGCGCTCGAGCAGCTCCTTCACGATGCCGCGGTCGCGCAGCAAGTAGAGCTGAAACCAGAACGGAGCGCGCGTCGCGCTGCGCACCTCTTCGATCGAGCACAGCCCGACCGTCGACATGCAGAACGGCACGCCGAACGCCTCCGCCGCGCGCGCGGCTTGGACTTCGCCGCGCCGGCGCATGAGGCCGGCGAGGCCGACCGGCGCGAGCGCGAGCGGCAAGCTCACCGCTTGCCCCAGCAGCGAGCTGCTCACCTCGAGCTGCGAGACATCGCGCAGCACGAACTGCCGCAAGCGGTGCCGCGCCCACGCCGCTTCGTTGTCGCGCAGCGTGAGCTCGCCGAAGCTCCCGCCATCGAGGTAGCCGAACAGAAAGCTCGGCAAGCGCGCTTGGGCGAGCGCGCGGTAGTCGTACAAGCAGGCGGGGTGCATCGAGGCCGTCAGCCTAACGCACGCCCTCGCAGCGCGGAGTGCAACGGCCGAGCTTGGGCTGAGGCTTGGCTCTTTGTTGGGCCGCGGGCCGTGCGATCGCGAACGGTCCGCTTGAGGCTATGTGGCCGAGGCGCGGCGAGATTTGGCCTTATTGGAGGTTTGCTGCGCGCTGCGCGGCATGCTCTACGACCGAGGGAGGGTGTGTGGGTATTCGGGCGCGCTAGCGCGCTCGGCGAGAGGTTTCTTCATGGCTCATTCGACGTATCCGTACACACGCACGGGCTCGATCGTGTGGATCTCCATTCTGGCGCTTGCCTGCGGCGATTCGCCGATGGGTAACCCGCAAGCCGGTGCAGGCGGCGCCGCGTCCGGCGGCGTTGGCGGCATGATGATCGCGGGCGGCGTCGGCGGCGCAGGCGGCATCGGCGGCATGGCCGGCATGGCCGGCATGGCCGGCGGCGGTGCAGGCGGCATGGGCGGCGCCGCCGGGATGGTGACCGGAGGCATGGGCGGCGGCGGTGCAGGCGGCATGGGCGGCATGGCTGGCGGCGGTGCAGGCGGCATGGGCGGCATGGCCGGAGGCGGTGCAGGCGGCATGGGCGGCATGCCCAGCGATGAAGAGGTCAACGTCGCGGTCGAAGGACCTCATACCTACGAAACGTTCACCGAAGGTGCAGGCTCCGACACGTACCCCGAAGGCCTCGTCTACTACCCGACCGACAGCGAGGGACCCTTCCCGATCATGATCCTTTCGCCGGGTCTTACGGCGAGCAACACCGACTACGACGTTTGGGGCCGCGTGCTCTCCTCGCACGGCATCGTCGCGCTCCTCACTCAGCCGACCAGCACGGGCGACTGGAACGACGCGCGCTCGGTCGATCTGCAAGCCGCGCTCGACGTCGTCGACTCGCTGAACGCGAGCGGCACGCTCGCCGGCAAGATCGACGTCGCGAACGTCGGCTTCATGGGCCACTCGATGGGCGGCGGCGGCACGCTGATCGCCGCGGACGAGGTCGGCGACAGGATTCAAGCCGCGATCCCGACGCAGCCGTACGCGCCTGGCGCGAGCTTCCCGGGCGTCACCTGCCCGATCCTGATCATCGCGGCCGAGAACGATGGCGTAGCGGTGACTTCCTCCAATGCGTTCACGCACTACGGGTCGATCCCCGACACGACCAAGAAGATCTTCCTCGAGGGCGCGGGCGCCGATCACTACTACTCGACCGATCGCTTCGAAGACGACTTCGAGACCAACGCGCGCTACGCGGTCGCGTTCTTGAAGTTCTATTTGCAAGGCGACACGCGCTACGAGACGTACCTGTTCGGCGCCGAACACGAGGCGTACATGCCAGGAAAGATCTCGCGCTACATGTCGCCGATGCTGCCGTAAGGCGCGCAGTCAAGCGGCATCAGGGCACGCTCACGACGACGTTCTGCACGTCACTTCGACAACGAAGTGAGCTGGGCTGGTACGGTGACGTCGTGTTCCCGAAGCCCTGAGCCGCGCGCTTGACCTCATCCGACACGCTCCATCTCCACGCACCCGACGGAACCGACGTTGCCTATTGGCTGCGCGGTTCCGGCCCATCGCTCGTGCTGACCAACGGGCTCACCACGACGACCAGCTTCTGGTCGTACGTGCAGCCGCACTGGGAAGCGACGCATCGCGTGCTGTCGTGGGATCTCCCCGGGCATGGTGTGTCTTCGCCGGCGCGCTCCGAAGGCTCGGCGTTGATCGCGGAACAGCCGGAGCTGCTCGTGCGGCTCATGGCTGAAGCGCAGCTCGAGCGCGCGGTGCAGGTCGGGTGGTCGACGGGCTGTCAGGTCGTGCTCGAGATGTATCGCCGCTATCCGGAGCGCTGCTCGGCGCTGGTGCTGATCCTCGGCAGCGCGGGGCGCGTGCTCTCGACCGCGGGGCTGCCCGTGCCCGGCGTCGTCATCGACGGTCTCGTGCGGCACATGCCTCGACCCGTGTTCGGCGCGCTCACGCGCGCGATGGCGCACCTGGCCCACGCGCCCTTCGGGCAGCTCGCGCCGCGCGCCGTGGGGTTGATCGGCAAGCGCACGAGCACGCGCGACGGCAAGCTCATCACCTCGCACTTGCGGCGCATCGATCCGCGCACGGTGCAGACCATGATCGCGTCCGCGCAGGCGCACTCGGCCTGGGACGTGCTGCCGTCTATCGACGTACCCGTCTTGATCGTCGCCGGCGAACGCGACCCCTTCGCACCTGCCGAAGCCGTCGGCGCGAAGATGCACGCGCTGTGTCCGCGCTCGGAGCTGTTGCGCTTGCCCGAGGGGACACACACCGCGCTGTTCGATCACGCTGATGAGATCCGCAGCGCGGTCGATGCCTTCTTGCATCGACACGCGCTGTAGCGCGCGCCTATGCCGCGCCGCGACCGCCGCGCTCGTAGACGCCGGTGAGCTGCGTCTGCTCCAGCACCTTGCCCTGCATCGCCCTTTCGACTTCGACCTTCGTCGCGCCGGGCTTGAGCTCGAGCTGCTCCGAGAGCGCATACAGCTTGAAGTTGTAGTGATGGGGCTTGCCGGGAGGCGGCTTCGGACCGTTGTAGCCGGTGCGACCGAAGTCGTTCTTGCCTTGCCGAAGGCCCTCGGTGGTATCGCCCAAGTGCTGCAAACCCTCGGGCAACCCGCTGTCTTTGGCGGGGATGTTGAACGCGACCCAGTGCACGAACGTTCCCGAGGGCGCGTCCGGGTCGTCCACGATCAACGCGTATGCTTTGGTGCGCTCGGGCGCGCCTGACCAGCGCAGCTCCGGCGAGCAATCGTCGCCTTCGCCGGTGTGCAGCTTGGGGATTTCACGTCCGGGCTCGAACGCGGGGCTTTTGAGCTGAAGTGACATGCGGGTTCTCCTCGCTGGATGTGCAGCCAGCGAGATAAGAACCGCAGCCGCGCGGTCAACCTGCGCGGCACTAACGCGCGCAGGGCAGCGTGCCCGACACACTCGAAGTACCGCTCCAGCCACCCGCCTGCTGCGCTGCGAGGAAGCTGTTGACCTGGCACTGCGAGAGCACGGGGTTGCCGGTGATCACGATGCTGCCGGCGCCGACCTGAAAGCTGTTGCCGGTAAGCGTGGTGAGCGCCGTATTGCCCTCGATGCGCAGCGCGCCGACCTGCGCGTTCGGCAGCGGGATGGTCAGCGTGGTGCCGGTCGTGTGCCCGATGTAGCCGAGCTCGCCGCCGACATCGACGCTGTTAACCCAGGTGTTGCCGATCTGCTTCATCGCGACGAAGTGGAAGTTACCGCTGACGTTCTCGAGCGAGGTGAAGCTCTGCGAGGGATAGAAGCGCAGGTCTCCTACCGTGAGGTTGCCGTTGATCTGCTCGAGCGCCATGAACATGCCCGTCGTCGCGAAGAAGCGATGCACGTGCACGTTGCCGGTGACCTCGGTCAGGTTTTGAAACGCGCCGCTGGCGCTCACGTCGAGCGCGCCGCCGTTGAGGTCGCCTTGGATCGTGATGTTGCCGGTGTGCGACGTCAGCGAGTCGAAGACGTTGGGGTTGGTGTCGAAGCAGGTGATCGTGATGTCGCCGCCGATCTCCGTCACCGCATCCATGCCGTTCGGCGAGAGCTTGTTGCTGCTGTCGGTGCGCTTGGCGTAGAGCGTGACGTCGCCGCCGATCGTCGCGAGCGCGGGCAGGTTGATGAGTCGGCGCCGGTACTGCGTCTGCGCGTACTGCGTGAACGGGAACGCGTAGTCCATGTTGACGTGACCGCTGACGCTCTCGAGCTCGGGCAAGCCGAGCTGCTCGGGCGCGGCCGAAGTCACCGTGAGGTTGCCGTTGATGGTCTCGGTGCACGAGTAGCGCGCGGCGCTGAGCGCGCTGTCGATCGTGACGTTGCCGTTGACCACGACCTCCGTGCATAGGTTGCAGGTCGTCGTGGCGGGCGCGAGCACCTCGACCACCGGTGACTCGTCGGACTCGCAGTAGTCGTGCGCTTGCAAGCTCGTCGCGCCGGCCTGCATGCGCTCGGACATGCAGCCGATCGGCGTCGAACCCTGCGGCAGATTCACGTCGAAGCTATCGAGGTACTGCCAGTGCGCGGGTTGCGCGCCTGCGCCCTCGACCCAAGTGCGCGCGCGCACGAAGGTGCGCTGCTGGTTACCGCCCTCCGCGACCGGAGACCACCGCGAGAGCTGGAAGCTCTTGTCGAAGCGGTAATAGGTGACGTCGTCGAAGGTCTGCCCCTGGCCGCCCGAAGTCGCGCTGCCGAGCGTGGCCCAGGGGCCGCTCGCCGCGATCGCGTGCTGGATCTGTACGCTGCGGCCCGTGCCGGGCACGTAGCCGGTGAAGCGCACGTTCGCATCGGCGCCGCACACGACCTGGCCATTGGTGGGCGACTGCAAGCTGTAGCAACCGCCGACGACGAGCGCGCAACTTGCGAGCAGGAGCAGCAGCGCTGCGCGACCCAAAAGCGAAGTGAAGAACATGAACCCAACCTCCATCACGGCGCGTCGCATGGTGCGACCGCGTGTGACAAGCGGTTTCATCACACCCCGGCTTTCGTCGTAACGTCTGCGCATGATCGCGCCCACACTCGAGACCCCGCGTCTCATCCTTCGCCAGCCGAGCGCCGAAGACTTCGAAGCGTTCGCGGCCTTCTCCGCCGACGTCGAAGCGACGCGCTACCTCGGCGGTGCGCAGCCGCGCAGCCTCGCGTGGCGTGCGTGGTGCACGCTCGCGGGCGCTTGGCACGTCCGCGGCTACTCGATGTTCTCGGTGATCGAAAAGGCCAGCGGTCGCTGGGTGGGGCGCGTCGGCCCGTGGATGCCGGAGGGCTGGCCCGGCACCGAGGTCGGCTGGGGCATCGCGCCGGAAGCGCAGCGCAAAGGCTATGGCCGTGAAGCTGCGCTGGCCGCGATCGACTACGCGTTCGAGGTCGCAGGCTTTTCGACCGTCATCCACTGCATCGAAGCCGAGAACGCGCCCTCGATCGCGCTCGCCAAGAGCGTGGGCTCGAGCTTGCTCGAGACGGGCGTCGCGGCGCCCGCACCCTTCAGCGTGAAATGGGACCTGTACGGGCAGACGCGCGCGGAGTGGCGTGCGCGCGCTGAGCGCTCGCCCGCTTAACGCTGCACGCGTTGCGCCAGCTCGATCCAGTTGCCGTCCGGGTCGGCGAAGAACATCAAGCGCGCAACGCCCGGCAGCTCGAACGGCGGCGCGACGATCGGGATGTCTTTGCTCTTGAGCTCCGCGTGTGCGGCGTCGAGGTCTTCGACCATCGCGGTGAAGTAGCGCGCGCCCGCGTGGCCGTTCGGGTTGCCGGTCTGCACGGGCAGCTCGCCCGGCAGCTTCCACATCTTCACGGTCGTCGCGCCCCAGGTGAAGCCGTAGCGCGTCTCGACGGTGCCGCCCTTGATGTGCATCGGCGGTTGCTCGGGCAGGCCGAGCAGCTCGCCGTAGAAGTGGCGCGAGCGCTCGAGGTTAGAGACGGTGAGCCCGATCTGAAGGCGCGCGCTGAGCTCTTTGCCGGCCGGCTTCTTCAAGCCGACCAGCTCGAGCACGTTGCCCTCCGGATCTTTGACGAACGCGACGCTGAAGCCGGCGCTCTCGGGCACGGGCAGCGTGGTGTGCTTGCAGCCGGCGGCGTCGAGGCGCGCGAGCAGCGGGCTTAGCTCATCGACGATCAGCGCGAGCAAGCGAATGCCGACCGCGTGCTCGATGCCGCCCTGCTGCCGGGCTGGGGGCTTGGCCAAGCAGTTGAGCTTGAGCATGTGCTTGCCGATGCGAAAGCGGCGTTGCTCTGCGCCTCCGCCGAGCTGCATCGAAGGCAGCGCCTCGAGACCGATGACGTCGCGATAAAAGGCGGTGGTCGCTTCGGCATCGGAAGGCACGATGCCGACGTCGAGCTCTTGCTTGGCCAACTTGATCATGCGGCGACACTAACGCGGCTTGACGTCGCTCGCTTTGTCTTTCAACTTGCGCGCTCACCCCAACCTGGAGGCCTCGAATGCGCAAACCTATTGCCAATATCGTCGGAATCGCATCGACCGCCCCGGGTTTGAGCTGAGCAGGCGTTGAGCTGAGCGCGCGCGCCGTCATCACGGCGCGCAGCAAGCGGCAGCAACTCCAAGGCCTTGCAGCCTCAAGGTGGCGGCGTGCGGTCCCGACTCGCATGCAGCGGCGCGCCAATGCCGGCGCGCCGCGACCGCCCTTTCTTGTCCAGCGACCGAGCGTGCTCGGAGCGTTTGGACAAGTCGGAGATGTCCGTCATGAAGCTCGAAGATCTCGGTTGGTCGGAGTCGTTTGCAGGTTCGTTCGAAGGTTTGAAAGAAGAAGGCATGGTCGCGGCGCGCGTCGCGGCGGCGCAGCGCGAGCACTACCGCTTGCTTACGCCCGAGGGCGCGTACGACGCGCAGCTCAGCGGCAAGCTGCGGCACGCAGCGCTCGAAGGCGCCCTACCCGTCGTGGGTGATTGGGTCGCGGTAGCGCCGCGGCCCGCGGAGAGCAGCGCGACGATCCACGCGTGCTTGCCGCGCAAGACAGCATTGATTCGCAAGCGCGTCGGGCGCGCCTCGGCGCCGCAGGTGTTGGCGGCGAACCTGGACGTAGTGTTCCTCATGACGTCGCTCAACGCAGACCTCAACGTGCGGCGCATCGAGCGCACGCTGGCGATGATCTGGGAGGGCGGCGCGCAACCCGTCGTGCTGCTGAGCAAGCTCGATCTGTGTACGGAGGTCGAGGCGAACGTGGAGGCTGTCGAGGCGGTGGCGCTCGGTGTGCCGGTGCACGCGCTCTCTGCGCAGAGCGGCGAAGGGGTCGCGGTGCTCGAGCGCTACTTGAAGCCTGGCCGCACGCTGGCGCTGATCGGCTCGTCGGGCGTAGGCAAGTCGACGCTCGCGAACGCGCTGATCGGTGAGGAGAAGCTCGTGACGTCGGCGATCCGAGAGGCCGACGGCAAAGGCAGGCACACGACCACGGCGCGCGAGCTGTTCGTGCTGCAGAACGGCGCGCTGCTGATCGACACGCCCGGCATGCGCGAGCTGGGGCTGTGGGACGCGGAGGCTGGGCTCGATGCGGCCTTCGACGACATCGAGGCGCTGGCGGCGCAGTGCCGGTTCGGCGACTGCAAGCACGCGCGCGAGCCGGGCTGCGCGATTCAAGCGGCGGTCGCGAGCGGCGCGCTGCCGGCGGAGCGGTTTGCGAGCTACGGCAAGCTCCAGCGCGAGCTTGCGCATGAAGCGCGCAGGCACGACCCGCAGCAGCTCGCCGCGTTCAACGCCAAGCAGCGGAGCGTGGGCAAAGCGCGTACGCGCGAGTGGAGAAAGAACCCGAAGCGTTAGAAGTAGAGCCTCACTTACAAAAACACGCCGATGCTCCCCACCGTGATGCTCGGGCCGAAGACGAAGGCCCATGGGCTCAGCTGCACCTCGCGCTGAAACACGCCCATGTCATCGAAGAGTGGGGCGGTGCGGGAGCCGACCGTGTACGAAAGCCAGGCGTGGATGTTGATCGCGGCCTGCGTCGGCTGGTTGGGGTTGCCGAGCGGGATCGCGATGCCAAGGCCCATGACGAGCGCGAGCTGGCGTTCGCGATCGGTCGCAAGGCCCATCCCCATGACGCCGCCTTCGAGCCCGATCAGGCCTTCGTGGCCACTGTCGTCGAGCCACGTCAGGCGCGAGAGCACGCCGAAGTTGAGCGAAAGTGGCCCGGTGCCGAGGTCACCCGGGTCGCTCGAGAAGCGGTACAGGCTCGCGGGGATGGCGGCCGTTGCGTAGAAGCGAAAGTCCGCGTCCTCCGTGATGATCGTCCACTGCGAGCTGGGCAGCGCGATCGGCTCCGCGACGCCGTTGGAGTACAGCGACTCGTCGACGACGTGCGTGAGCTGAATGTCGATGCGATCGAACTGCTCCTTCGCGCCGCGGATCCAGATCACGTCGGTCGCCTCACCGTGGCGCAAGCGCAGCTGTTGGTTGAGGTGCGCCTCGCCGCGCTCGCCGCCGCCGACGCTGGTCACGGTGACGGTGAGCTCGAGGCGTTGCTCGCCGCTGTCCGCGGGGATACGGCGGCGGTGCAACAAGAGCCGGCAGCTGTTGCGCTGATCGAACGGGATGTGGTGCACGGTGCCCGAGGCCAGCATCGCGACCTTCGAGTATTCGCGCGCGCAGCGCAGCTCGACCACGGGCTTGGTGGTCACGCTGCTGCCGCCGATCGGCGCCGGTACGCTGGCCTCGCGGATTGGCCGCTGCACGGGGTCGCTCAAGTGCGCGAAGTCGGTGGACGCGAACGCGTCCGGCACGTGCGATGCCCGGTGCGCGTAGCGCAGCGAGGTGAAGCCGCCCGAAGCGGAGGCGCCGCGGATGGTGTAGCCCTCGGGCGTCTGGGTGATCGCATAGGCGCCGGGCACCGAGATCGGCACGAGCGTGCCGCCGAGCTCGACGTGCGAGACCGTGAGCTGTGCGTCGCGGTTGCGCGGGATGAAGTCGATCTCGCCGAAGCCGGGCAACGTGACGCCGCTGTTGGGCGGTGGAACTTCGATCGTGCGCACGGTCGTGACGGCCAGCACCGAGCCGGTCTCGCCGCGCGTCGCGACCACCGTCAGCCGATCGCGCGCAACGCGCCCGACCCACAAGAGCACGTAGATGCCCTCCGGCATCACTTCGACGCGCGCCACCTCGACCGGATCCGAGCCGACCGTCCAGCGCACTTGGTCGATGTTCGCGCCACACGCGCTGTCGAGCCGCATCAAGATCTGCAGGTCGTCGACGCCGCGCAGCGGCTCACCCGAAGCGACGCTGAGCGGGCAGCGCAAGACGCTCAACGTGTCCGAGATCGACGTCTCGAGCGTCTCGCCGCGGGCCATGAAGACGCGCGGCAAGAGCTGCACGCGAACGCCGAGCGTCTGCGCCGTGGCAGCCAGCGAGCTGACGATGGCGCGGCCCTCCACGATCTCGCAGCGCGCGTTGTTGCACTCGACGCTCGACACGGCCTCTGGGTGCTCGAGCTGCAGCCGACCAGCGTTGCTGCCTAGATCCGCGGTGCGCGACGCAGGGAACATGCGCTGCAAGAGGATGCGCGCGATCGGCAGGCGCGTGCGCTCGCTCGACAGCGCGCGGCCGCTGCGCTCGTACAAGCGCATGTCGGCGGTCACCCGGCCGAACGGCGGTGCCCAGAGCACCTCGAGCCGGCGCGGGTCGGCGGGCAGGTCGTGCGGGATGCTCACCGAGCACGTCTCTTTTCGCTCTTTGTCGCGGGCGACGTTCAAGCACACGTCGCTGCCGACGCGATCGTCGACCTTGAAGCCGACGCGCATGCCCTCGAGCCGCTGTCCTCGCAGCTCGATGCGCCCCGCGTCGATCGCGACGGTCACGCTGTCGCTGTCGACGCTCGGGTGATCTCCGGTGACGATCAGCGTCATCGGCAAGGTCTCGGCGCAAGCATTGCCGCGCGCCGCCACGCTCGCTGTGGCCTCGTAGCCCGGCACGAGGTAGCCGCGCGGTCGCACGCGCTTGCGCGATGGATCGACCACGAAGCCTTCGGGCGCATCGCCGCACAGCACCGCATCGCCGGGCAAGGTGAGGAAGTCGGAGCCCGCGGGCATCTGCAGCACGTCGGCGCGCGCGATGCCGGGTGCTGCGAGCGCGAGCACGAACAGCGGACACCACACAAGCGTTTGCGACTTCGGGGGGAAAGAAGGCACTAAGGCCGCAAGCCTACGAAGCCAAGCGCTGCTCGCGCAACTCAACGCGTACGCGCCGCGCGCCATGAGCCCTCGGCCGTGTCGAGCGTGTGCCCCACCCCCGCATGTAGCCGGATCGCAGCCCGCTGGCGCAGGCCTTGCAGTGATTCGACGCTAGATAACGCGCGAACACACGCGCACAACCGCCTGGAGGCGCGTCATGGCCAAGCCATTCAAACAGTGGACCGTCCTACCCCACGGCCGTGTGAAGCAGATTGACGACAACGTGCTCAGCGTGACGGGCGTGCTGAACATGCCGCCGATGGGAGAGGTGGATCGCCGCATGACGGTGGTCCGCCTCTCGAATGGAATGCTCGTCATCTACAGCGCGATCGCGCTCGACGAGGCGGAAATGCGAGCACTGGAAGACTTCGGGGCGCCCGCGTTCCTGATCGTGCCCAACGCCATTCATCGTATGGACGCGGGCATCTGGAAGGAACGCTATCCGCTGATGCGCGTGATCGCGCCTGCAGGTGCGCGCGAAAAGGTCGAAGAAGTCGTGCATGTCGACGCGTGCGAGATCGACTTCGGCGACCCCAATGTGCGCTTCATCACGGTGCCGGGTACGGGCGCGCGTGAAGCGGCGCTGCTCGTCGACACGCCCAGCGGCACGACGCTCGTCATCAACGATTTGATCTTCGATCTACGCAATAGGCCTGGGCTGATGGGATGGGTATTCAAGAAGGTCGGTATGACCGGCGACGAGCCGCACATGCCACCGATCATCGAGAAGCGACAGGTGAAGGACAAGGAAGCGCTCAGCATGCAGCTCGAGCGCTGGGCTGACTTGCCGCGCTTGCAGCGCATCGTCATCTCGCACGGCGAGATCATCGCGGACGATGCGGCCCAAGTGCTGCGGCGGGTGGCGCATCAGCTCGCTGCCTGACCGAGCTTGCGCGCGTTGCAGGCCCGCACTACCAAGGCGAGATGAAAATATCTTACCTCTTGGTGGGCCTGCTCGCGTGCCTCAGCGTGAGCTCAAGCGCTTCTGCACAAGACCGCGAGCATACGGGCTTCATGCTGAGGCTCACCGGCGGCTTCGGCTACGCGACCATGTCGACGGAGATCGCCACCTTCGAGATGGAGCTCAACGGCGTTGCGGCTTACCTCGCCGTCGACGTCGGAGGATCGCTGGTCGAGAACCTGGTGCTCCACGGCCGCTTCTCGCTGCTGAGCGTGGCGCAACCGACCGCGAGCATCGACGGCGAAGACTTCGGGACGAGGGACGACTCGTCCATGATGCAGATGATGTTCGGCCCGGCGCTCACCTATTACGTCATGCCGGCAAACCTCTACTTCACGGGCGCGTTCGGCTTGGCCATGGGTGCGATCTCCTACGAGGACAGGACCGGCGCTATCAGGACCGGAGCCACCGACTTGGGCTTCGGCCTCAACGTCGATGTCGGCTGGGAATTTTGGATCGGCCGCAGCTGGGGCATCGGCCCGGCTTTGCGCGCCTTCTACATCTCCGTGCCGGACGACGTCGACGGCGACGACCCGCCGGTGTGGCAGGGCCTGGGCTTCGGCGTCTTGTTCAGCGGCACATTCCAGTAGTCGACCGGGATCGAGCTCGAGCGCCGCTCACTCGAAGTGCGCGTCCTCGACCATCTCGACCCACGTGCCCTTCGGGCTGCGCACGAAGAAGCTGCGAAAGCCGTAGTCATCCTTGAAGCTGATGTCTTCGGCGATCGCGATGCCTGCGGCTTCGATGCGCGTCTTGGCGGCTTCGAGGTCGACCGTGCTGTATGCGATGTGGTCGATCGGCTTGCCGCGCGTATCGACCACGGTCTCGGTCGACAGCAGATCCTCAGTGAGCGAGACATCCGTGTGGTTGACCGTGTCGATCGACACACCGTCATAGGCGCCGTCGGTGACGGTCTCGAAGAAGGTCATGTCCTCGCCCATGATGAAGTGCACGTGGCCGAAGCCGCTCGTCGCGGGGCCCGGGCCGAGCGCGATCTCGACGCGCGCGCCGCTCGGCGCTTGCACGTAGAAGTAGTAGGCATCCGAGAGGCCGGGGATCGGGCACGCCTTCATGCCGCTCGCCGCCTCGGGGCACTGCTTGCGGCCCTCGGGGAACAACGTCACCCCGAGCTCGACCATGCGCGTGTACTCGTCGCCGGTCATGGCGTTCACCCAGCCGACGTGCTCGAGGTACGTGTTGAGCGTGGCATCCGGCGCTTGGTCGACCTGTGTATAGAGGAACCACGCGCGCTCGGTGCGCGTCGCGCGCGTCAGCGTGTTGCCGCCTTCGTCAGCGCAGAAGTCCGCGGGAGCCGCGCCGAAGTACTTCTCGAAGAACGAAAGGTCCTCTTCCGGATCGAGCGTGTTGAAGTGCACGTGATGGAAGTGGACCTCGGGGCCACCCGACACGCTGCGCGGCGCACACGCTGCGCGACCTGCATCGGGTGCCGTGGACGCATCGCTCGTCGCATTGGTGCCGCTGTCCGCCAGCGTGCCGCCTGAGCCGCCAGTGCCAGCGCTGCCGCCAGTGCCGCCGCTGTCATCGGGCACGCGCGCGTCGACGGCCCCACCACCCGAGCCGCCGGCACCACCGGCGCCGCCCGAGTCGTTCGGCGACGAAGGCATCTCGTCATCGCCTGAGCCGCACCCAAGCAGAAGCACCAGCACTGCGCCCCAAGCCACCCGCGCTGTGATCATGCGCCCTCAGTAGTCGACGCCTTACACATGAACAAGAGGCCCGAACGCGTCCGCATCCGCCGTTTGGGGACAGCCTATGCAGGCAACGTGTAGACCTTTTCGATCGCCGCGCGCACGCGCTTGCGGCTCTCGCCAGCGCCGAGCGCCGCGTCGCTCTCGATCTGCGCGACGCTCTGCGCCAGCTCGTCGTTCTTGATCGCGGTCTTCACCCAGTCCGAGTAGTCGTGCTTGCGCAAGTGATAGGTCCAGGTGCCGTCGTCGACGCCGTCGCCGATCTGCAAGAACAACATCAGGTTGTGCGCGCGCAAGTTGAGCTTCGAGTCGGGCCCGCGGAAATAGAAGCTCTTGTCCTCGCCGAGCGCACCGGCGGCGTACTTGCGATCGTGACGCCTGCGCTCGCTCTTGGGCTTGATCGGCGTGAACGCCACCGGGCCGGAACCGCCGCGCAGCGACCAACACACGACCTGGCCTTCGCTCGGCGCCGCGCTTGCAGGCACGGTAGCGCCGACAGCAGCGGCGAACGCCTCGATCGACTCGTGCGGATCGGGGCCAACGACGATCAGCGTGTCGACTTGACGCAGCACGCTCGACGCGAGCTTGTCGGGATGCACGGTGATCAAGAGCAGCCCGCTCGGCGCGTGCACGATCGGATCCGGCAGGGCGATGTCGCTCTCGGGCAGCATGTGGTGCGCCTCGTCGATCACGAACCAATGCGGCCGGCCGGTGCGCGCGCGCAGCTCGGCGCAGCGCGCGAACAGCTGCAAGAGGAAGGCGCTGCGCTCTTCGAGCGGAAGCGCGAGCAAGCTTGCGATCACGCTCTTGTCGGCCGAGCGCAGCACCGTCGCCACCTCTTCGACGCTCGCCGCGCTCTGCTCGTCGCCCAGCGCCAGCGCGAAGTCGAGCCCGCCGAAGTCGCCCTCGGGGTCGACCAAGCAAAACTGATAGGCGCGCTCGACCAGGGCTTCGAGAAAGGCGGTCGCGAACGTCGACTTGCCGCTGCCGGAAGCGCCGCACAACAAGACGCGGCGGCCGTAGGGATGGAGCACGACCGGCGTACCTTTGTCGTCTGCGCCGAGCGCGATGTCGTGGCGCGTCAAGCGCGGCTCGAGCTCACGCAAGTCGGAGGCGAGCAAGCCCGCGATCAGCTCGCGCACACCCGCACCGCGCGCTTCGCGCGTCGTGCAGTCGGCGCGCTCTTTGAGCATCGGCAGCGCGTTCTCGACCGCAATGCCCAGCTCGCACTCGGCCAGCAACGCGTGGTCGTTCTCGGCATCACCGACCGAGACCGTGTTGTGCGCGGAGAGCGCGAGCTCGGCGAGCGCAGCGCGCAAGCCGAAGGCCTTGTTGACGCCGCTCGGCAGCACCATCACCGCGCCCTTGTTGAAGATCACCTGCAGCTCGAGGCCGAGCGCGTGGATCGCTTCGAGCACCACCTGCTCGTGCGGTGACCAGGTGGCGATGATCACGCGGCCGACCGACAGCGGCTGCACGCCGAGCGCCTTGAGGCGCTCGACCAACGCAGCGGGGGGCGCCTCGGCCAGCGGGCGTTCCTCGCGCGTCTCTGGGCAAAAGAGCAGCGCGCCGTTCTCCGCGACGATGCGATCGAAGATCGCGAACTGGGGAAAGACGCGCCGCAGGTCGTCGAGCTCGCGGCCGGTCACGAGCAAGAGGCGCCGCCCGCTCTCACGCAAGCGGCGCAGCGCATCGAGTGTTTCCTCCGATACTGTGCCCTGCTCCGCGAGCGTGCCGTCGTAGTCCGTGGCCAAAGCGAGATAGCGCATCGCTGGCTGTTCCAAGCAAGGCCAGTGCCGTTTGCGGTACCTGCGCGATCGACGCGGCAAGAACGTGACTCCTGATGCACCGCGCACCAGCTCGGGGCGTTTTGCGGCGTGCGGCACGCGCGCAACCGCAGGTGTGTGGATGGCACGCAGACTGCAGTGCGTTGCGGCTCCGACTCCGAACAGCGCCCATCTGCCCCACGCACGAGGTGTCATGCGAATCGCGCAAGTTGCTCCGCTCTACGAAAGCGTCCCGCCACGGCTGTACGGCGGTACCGAACGCGTCGTTTCCTACTTGACCGAAGAGCTGATGCGTCAAGGACACGAGGTGACGCTCTTCGCGTCGGCAGACTCGCTCACCGCCGCGGAGCTGGTGAGCGTGGTGCCGCAGGCGCTGCGCCTCGACGCGAGCCGGCCCAACGAGCTCGCTCCTCATCTGTTGATGCTCGAAGAGGTGCTGGCGCGCGCCGATGCGTTCGACGTCGTGCACTTTCACCTCGACTTCATGCACTTGCCGTTCGCGCGCCGGGTGTCGATCCCGCGCGTCACGACGCAGCACGGGCGGCTCGACCAGCCGCACCTCTACAAGCTCTTCGATCAGTACGGCGAGCTGCCGATGATCTCGATCTCGGACGCGCAGCGCGGCCCGCTGCCTCAGGCGGACTGGTGCAAGACGATCCACCACGGCCTGCCGCGCGATCTCTACAAGCTGCACGAGCCGCAGGATGGCTACTTCGCGTTCATCGGCCGCATCTCCCCGGAGAAGCGCGTCGACCGCGCGATCGAAGTTGCAAAGCAGCTCGGCGTACCGCTCAAGATCGCCGCCAAGGTCGACGTCGCGGACGCGGAGTACTTCGAGCGCGAGATCAAGCCGCTGATCGATCACCCGCTGATCGACTTCATCGGCGAAATCGGCGAGCACGAAAAGGACGCCTTCCTCGGCGGGGCGCGCGCGCTCTTGTTCATGATCGATTGGCCGGAGCCGTTCGGCCTCGCGATGATCGAGGCGATGGCGTGCGGCACGCCCGTCGTCGCCTTCCGCTGCGGGTCGGTGCCGGAGGTCGTGGAGCCCGGGGTCACCGGCTTCATCGTCGAGGACATGCAGCAAGCGCTGGCGGCGGCTTCATCGGTGCATACCCTCAGCCGGAAGCGCTGCCGAGCCGAGTTCGAGCGGCGCTTCACGGCAGCGCGCATGGCGCGCGACCATGTCGAGCTGTATGCGGAGCTGATCGAGCGCAAGAGCGGCGAGGTGGCGATGCCCAACGGACAACGCAGCGGCCTTACGATCGACGCGACGAACGCCGCCTGACGAGGCCGAGGTGCACCGGTGGACTCAGTCTTTCCCGAAGAAGACCGTTACTCCATCGTCGCGCGCACGTCGCTCACGACGCGTGTGCTCAAGCACGGCGAGACGTTCGGCGTCTTCGACCGCAAGGGCGACATCCGCTCGATGGGCGTGCTCGGGCCCGAGGGGCTGTACCACGAAGGCACGCGCTTTCTGTCGCACCTGCGCTTGCAGCTCGCCGACACGCGCTTGCTGCTACTGAGCTCGACCGTGCGCGAGAACAACCTCTTGTTCGTCGCCGACCTCACCAACGGCGATTCGCCGCGCACGATGGGTGAGGCGCCGGTCGCGCACGGCGCGCTGCACGTCTTGCGCTCGCGCTTCCTGCTCGAGGCGACCTGCTACGAGCACTTGCAGATCGCCAACTACGCCGACTCGGCGATGGACCTGACGCTGCAGATCGCGTTCGCCTCTGACTTCGCCGACTTGTTCGAGGTGCGCGGCACGCCGCGCGCAACGCGCGGGCGAGCGGACGCAGCACGGCACGAAGGCGATCAGGTCGTGCTCGGATACACCGCGCTCGATGGCCAGCGCCTCGCGACGCGCATTCATTTCTCACCGATGCCCGACGTGATCGGCGAGACGCGCGCGGATATTCGGCTGCACCTGCCGTCCAAGCAGAGCAAGGACGTGTACGTCACCGTGCAATGCGAGAGCGCGCTCGCGCCGCGCCGGCCAGCGCCCGCGTTCGAGCAAGCGCACGCGATCGCGGCCGGCACGCTCGCCGCGCGCGAAGCCGAAGAGTGCACCATCGACAGCTCGAACGAGGACTTCAACTCGTGGATCGGGCGTTCGATCTCGGACCTGCACATGCTGGTGAGCGAGACGCCGTACGGGCCCTACCCGTACGCAGGCGTGCCGTGGTTCTCGACGCCGTTTGGGCGCGACGGGATCATCACTGCGCTCGAAGCGCTGTGGGTGAACCCCAAGCTCGCGCGCGGTGTGTTGTCGTTTCTTGCGGCGATGCAGGCCGAGACCATCGATGTCGCGGCCGACGCCGAGCCCGGCAAGATCCTGCACGAGCTGCGCTTGGGCGAGATGGCGCGGCTGCGCGAGATCCCGTTCGGGCGTTACTACGGCAGCGTCGACTCGACGCCGCTGTTCGTGGTGCTCGCCGCCGCGTACCACGAGGTGAGCGGCGACACCGCGTTCATCGAGCAGCTGTATCCGCACATCGAGCGCGCGCTGCGTTGGATGGACGATCACGGCGACCCCGATCGCGACGGCTTCCTCGAGTACGACCAGAAGTCGCGCGACGGCCTCGTGCAACAGGGCTGGAAGGACTCGCACGACTCGGTGTTCCACGCCGACGGCTCGCCCGCGAAGCCGCCGATCGCGCTGTGCGAAGTGCAAGGCTACGCCTACGCGGCGCGGCGCGGCGCAGCGCGGCTGTGCCGCGTGCTCGGGCGAACGGACCGCGCCGCGCGCCTCGAGCTCGAGGCCGATGCGCTGCGCGCGCGCTTCGACGAAGCGTTCTGGTGCGAGGAGCTCTCTACGTACGCGCTCGCGCTCGACGGCGACAAGCGCGCGTGCCGCGTGCGCACGTCCAACCCTGGCCACTGCCTGCTGATGGGCATCGTGCGGCCGGAGCGCGCCGCGCAGCTCGCCGAGCAGCTGCTCTCACCCGAGATGTTTTCAGGCTGGGGCATTCGCACGCTCGCCAGCAGCGAGCGCCGCTACAACCCGATGAGCTACCACAACGGCTCGATCTGGCCGCACGACAACGCGTTGATCGCCGCGGGCCTGGCGCAGTACGGCTTCACCCAAGCGGCGCTGCGCGTGCTCGAGGGCCTGTTCGATGCCAGCCGCTACGTCGACCTGCACCGCTTGCCGGAATTGTTCTGCGGCTTTCCGCGCAGGCCCGGCGAGGGCCCCACGCTGTATCCGGTCGCGTGCGCGCCGCAGGCATGGGCTGCCGCCGCGCCGCTGATGATGCTGCAGGCCACGCTCGGCATGTCGGTGAGCGCCGAGCATGCGTGCGTGCGCTTTAAGCGCGCGGTGTTGCCGGCGTTCCTCGAGGAGCTGGAGCTCAGGCGCCTGCAGGTCGGGCAGGCCGGCGTCGACCTCAAGCTGCACCGCTATCCGGACAACGTCGGGCTCAACGTGCTGGGGCGCCGCGGTCGGGTCGAAGTGATGACGGTCAAATAGCCGCCCAGCTCCGCGCCGCGAGTTTGCTTAGCCTTTCCCCACGCGTCGCCAACCCCGCGCCAGGGACGTGCTCAGTCCTGCGCGCCACCGTCGGGGCAACGAGTGGGAGACGGTGCGATGCGACGACCAAACGTGTGCAGCTTGATCGATCGAAGTGTGTGGCTTTGCGCGGTGATCGCGCTCGCGGGCTGTACCCAGCCGAGCAACGCGGCGGTCGTAAACCCGCAACAAACCGGCGGCGCAGGGGGCGGTTTGCCCGCGGGCGGCGTCGGCGGGGCGAGCGGCATCGGCGGTGCGGGCGGCGTCGCGCCGAGCGGCGGCACGGGCGGCACGGGCGGCGCGGGCGGCACGGGCGGCGTGGGCGGTCAGCCGATCGCAGGTGGCGCGAGCGGCGCGGCGGGTACCACTGGCGGCAGCGGCGGTGAAGTCCCGGTGGCAGGCGGCGATGGCGGCGTGGACATGGGCGATGCCGGCGAGATGCCGATGCCGCACGAAGACCTCGGCGAAGGCGACGGCCAAGACGTCGTATCGATCGGCGACTCGTGGATGAGCTATCTGCTCAACAGCGGCGGCATCGAAGGCGCGCTGCGGCGCGCGGGCAAGTCGTACCGCTGGTACGGCATCGCAGGCACGACGCTCGCCACCTCGATCCCACCTCAATACGACGACGCGATCGGCGATGGACCGATCACGACCGTGATCATGACGGGCGGCGGCAACGACATCATGTTCAGCGGCGGCTGCGCGACCAAGGAAGCCTGCACGATGGCCGTGCAAGAGATCGCGAACATGCTCGACGAGCTGTGGACGAAGATGGCCGACGACGGAGTGAAGGATGTCGTCTACATCCAGTACAGCCAGAACGCCGGCTCGACACCGCCCGAGAATCGCCCCGACATGGCGCCGGTGCCGCCGATCTGCCTGAGCGGACGCATCCGCTGCCACACCGTGCCGACGACCGACGTGGTCGGCCCCGGTGACACGGTCGACGGCATCCACCCGACGAGCGCGGCCTGCGATCGCATCGCGATGAAGGTGCTTGCCACGATGGTCGAGCAGGGCATTCGCCGCTAGCGCACACCCGAGCGTGGCTTGCGGTCTCACCCGCTGGGTGCATTTCGACACGCGTGAAGGCTTAGGGCGCGCGGCGACTCGGCCGCGCCGGCCTTCGCGCGAGGTGCGAACGTGTCGAAGAACGGCTGCAAGGTCTTGGTCGTCGACGACGATCAAGACAACCGCGAGATGCTGGCCGAAGCGTTGGAGGCCGACGGCTACTTCGCGGCCGCAGCCCCCAACGGCGCCGAAGCGATCACGCTGCTCGAGGGCGGGCTCGACCCGGATCTGATCCTCTCCGACCTGATGATGCCGGTGCTCAGCGGCTGGGACTTCATCGAGACGCTGAAGCGCACGCCAAGTTGGCGCTCGATCCCGGTCGTGGTGCTGTGCGGTCTCGCGCCCGAGCAGCGCGGCAAGCTGCAGGTGGACGACGCCTTCGAAAAGCCGACCGACCTCACGAAGCTGCTCTCGCGGATCGCAGAGCTATGCGGGATCTAGGGCTCGGTCGAATCGGGCAGCTCGCGCTGGTCGTCACCATCCTCGCGCTCGGTAAGCCGGTGCTCTTGCCGGTCGCGCTGGCGTTCTACTTGGCGTTCGTGCTGACGCCTCCTGCCGATTGGCTCGAGCGCCTCGGGCTTCCGCGGCCGCTCTCGCTGGTGAGCGTCGTGGGCGCAGCGCTGCTAGCGCTGGGCGTCTTGTTCGCGGTGCTGATGGCGCAGGCCGCCGACCTCGCGCAGCAGATGCAGACGTACTCGGTGCAGATGGGCCAAAAGCTTGTCGGGTTACGCGACATCGGCTTCGGCGTCTTCGGCAACGTAAGCGGCTCACTCGCCGCGCTGAGCGAGAACCTGGGCACTGACCCTGGTCAGCCCGGTGATCCGCTCGCCGTGCGCGTCGTCTCGGGCAGCGCCTCACCCGTGCAGCAGGTCCTCGAGACGCTCGGCCCGGTGGTGCAGCCGATCGCGGTGGCCGTCGTCGTGGTGGTGATGACGATCTTCATGCTCGGGCACCGCGAGGACCTGCGCGGCCGGCTGATCCAGCTCGTCGGTACACAGAACCTCACGCTCGCGACGCGCACGATGGCGGAGGCGGTGAACCGCGTCAGCCACCTCTTGCTCACGCAGGCCTATATCAATGCCAGCTTCAGCTCGGTCATCGCGCTCGGCCTGTACCTCATTGGAATTCCGTATGCGGTGCTCTGGGGCGTGGTCGCGGGCCTGTTGCGCTTCGTACCGATGTTCGGGGCGGTGATCGCCGTCGTCTTTCCGACCGCCATCGCCTTTGCGGTGTTCCCCGGCTGGACCGAGGTGCTGCTGACGATCGGGCTCTTCCTCGTCGCGGACGCCGTGGTCGCGAACTTCATCGAGCCGTGGGTGCTCGGCAAGCGCTCGGGCATCTCGGCGA
>WUUC01018083.1_pt1 | contig 38322 bp, 26 predicted proteins | sample 6278441 | NCBI WGS metagenome assembly WUUC01 (sample SAMN13675441, study PRJNA597444) | soil metagenome | isolation source: soil | place: USA: Washington | collected 2017-10
GACGGGCTTGTCACATCCCCACACCACCAGATTCCATCGACGGAGAGCACCGATTCTGCGCTGCTCACGGTCTCTGGTGTCCAGAAGCTCAATCGTTTCGATCAGGAACACGGACGCCCTGCAAAAGAAACTGCGTCTATTGAGACGTGCGCTGAACCATTGGGGGCGGAATGAATCGCTCTCCGGAGAATCCGATCACGCGTCTACCGGTGCCCGCAATGGCACCGGATTGCCCGGCTGAGGTTCCGCCTCCCAGGAGTGAGCCCGGCGAGCCATCTGAGGTGCGTGACGCCAACTGGTGTGACGTGCGTGCCCAGGTCGCCGACGTCATCGCCCACTGCGATCCCGACCCGAGCAGGCGGGCAGAGGCTGCCGCTGTTGCCTACGATCTGCGCCGAGTAGCCCACGATCTGCGTGCCTTGGAGCAGTTTGAGGAGTCGATTGACAACCCGGACTGGAGCGTGACGGCCTATGAAGGCTGCGGCCAGATTATGGTGGTGCTTGTGCCCACGCCGGAATCCCACGGCGAGCAGCCGCCTGAGCCGCCAACAACAGGCCCGTTTCCGTGAGTCGGCACGATGGCAGCAACATTGGTTCGATCGCGGTAGTGGACATATTGCGGAGGTGTGGCTGTGCCGATCTGTTGTACGCCCACCGCGAACCATGCAACGGACTGCCAATTCGCCAGCCGCGTCGACCGGTGATGCCAGCTACCCGTCCATTGGAGAGGATGGATGACCTCAATATTCTCCGACGTGTTATCGACGGGCTTCGCTCCTTGTAGGTTTACCCATGTCGAACTATGGTTGAGAGTGAGGAAATGAACACGGTCCGGGAATTGAGTGCCGACGAGGCCGCGGAGGCAGACGCCCTGCGGTCCATGATGGTCGGTGAACTGCGATCGCTTGGCGCGATCGCCAGCGAACCGGTTGCCGACGCGGTCAGGGTCGTGCCGCGGCACCTGTTCGCGCCACCCGACGAGCCCTTGAACAGGGTCTACGCCCCGACGACGGCGATCGTGACGAAGCGGAACGCGCAGGGGGCGGCGACCAGCTCGCTGTCGGAGTCGCACATTCAGGTGACCATGCTGGAGCAGGCGGAGATCACCTCCGGGATGCGGGTCCTGGAGATCGGTACCGGCGGCTACAACGCCGCGCTGATCGCCGAGCTGGTTGGCGAGTCCGGGCACGTGACGTCGGTCGACATCGACTCCGACATTGTGACCAACGCCAAGGCCGCGCTGATGGCCGCCGGCTATGGCGAGGTCAACGTGGTGCTGGCCGACGCCGAGCATGGCGTGCCGGCCTCGGCGCCGTTCGACCGCATCATCGTCACCGCCGGTGCGTGGGACATCCCCCCCTCCTGGATCGACCAGCTCACCGAGGACGGCCGCCTCGTCGTGCCGCTGCGGATGCGGGGCCTCACCCGCTCGATCGCCTTCGACCGGGACGGCCAGCGGCTGATCAGCCGCAGCTACCGGCTCTGCGGATTCGTGCCCATGCAGGGGGAGGGCGCGCAGGCGGAACGTCTGGTGCCCATCGACGGGAATCAGATCGGCATCCGGATCGACAGCCCGGCGGAGCCAGACGTGGGTCTCGGCGCCGAGTTGAACAAGGCGCTGGCCGGTCCGCGGGTGGTGCACTGGTCGGACATCCGGTTCGACCAGGTCGACCAACTCGACTTCTTCATCGCCACGTCGACGCCCGAGTTCGGGCTGCTGGTCGCCAAGGAGGGACCGATCACCCGAGGGGTGGTCGGGCCGGCGGCGGCCCGCGGTGTCCCGACCGTGCTGCGCGCCGGCAGCTTGGCCTACCGCACCAAGCGGCCGATCCTCGGCACGGAGGAGTTCGAGACGGGCGTGATCGCGCACGGACCGGAGGCCGAGGCATTGGCCGGGGAATTCCTCAGCCTGCTCGACCAGTGGGATCGCGACTACCGGTACGGCGGTGCGCAGATCGCCGTGTACCCGGCGTCCAATGCTGACGATGACCTCCCGGCCGGGCTGATCCTGGAGAAGGTGCACACCCGCGTGGTCGTGTCCTGGCCGTAGCCACCGGCGTTCTCTTGCTCGCACGCGCCGCATGCGCGTGCGCCCGTAGACCGCGGGCACCGACGTCGGCGCCCGGGGATGTTTGTTCGCCCAATCCAGGAGGTTCTGTGACCGTCCAATTGGATCAAGTCGTACCAGTAGCCGGACCGACGCCGGCAGAGGAGTGGGATCTCGACATCAACTTCGTGGAGGCCGGCGGCGTGGTGGCGGACCTGCTGCGCCTGACGGACGACGGTTGTGGCACGACCTGCGAGTCGGCCTGCAACTCGTGCTAGCCGGATTGCTGTCTGTGACGCAGTGAAATCCCGTGCCTGGCGGTGGAACCCGACTCCCCGCCAGGCACGCCGGTAGCAACGGGGAGTCCGATGTATGAGTTTGTTGACGGCGCGGTACTTCGGGTCGCCACTCACCGCCCCGGCGATGTTGTCGATCGGTGGCCCGATCTCACCGGCGACGGACAAGCCGACGCCGTGCACTGGCGCACCTGGCTGCGCCAGGTGTCCCAATCGGACTCATTCGTGACCGCCCTCACGGTCGCGAATCCTCAACTGGCCCAACGCATCACCGAGATCCACAACGGCGCACGGACGAACACTCGTGACGTGTACCGGGCCGTCCTCGCGGTGACCCGGTATCTGGTGCGAGCGACGACCCGGGCAACACCGTTCGGCCAGTTCGCCGGTGTCGCACCGGTCCGGGTGGGAAGGTCACCCGCGGTGCGCATCGGCTCCGAGCACCAGGTGGTCACCCGTCCCAACGGAACCCGACTTTCCGTACTCATCCGCCGGCTGGAACGACGAGACGACCTACGGCGCCGGCTGCTGGTGGTGGCCAGCAACGTTGCTTTCCTCCGGGACGGACGCTTGGTGATCGACCTGCATCAGGCCCTGGGCGACGACCCGGCCGGTGAGCCGGTCGAGATCTCCGTGCGCCACACCAGACCCGTCGAAGCGATCGTGCGGCTGTCCCGTGATCCGATCCGGGTCAGCAACCTCACGACACAGCTCGGCGCGGTCTTCCTCTCGGTGCCGCGGACGGTGATTGATCGCGCCGTCGCCGATCTGGTGGACAAGGGGCTGTTGATCACCAATCTTCGACCTCCATTCACGACGCCCGATCCGATGGGTCACCTGCTCGCAGTACTTGACGAACTCGGTGCAGACATCCCCGAGGATCTGCGTGAGCTCGTCGACCCGTTGCGGGCCAGGCACACATGCCAGCCGGTGGGGTCGAAGCTCCGCGACCTCAAGCGCTGTGACCCCACCGCGAACATGTCCGCCCGCGGTGGGGCACGCACTCACGCCGCCGATGACCGCGTGGATCTCCGTCTGGACGCCGACATCGTGCTGCCGAGGTCCGTCGTCGATGAGGTGGCGGCGGCTGCGGACATGCTGGTACGGCTGAACCCACACCCCTTCGGCCCACCCGAGTGGGCGGACTACCACGGCCGGTTCATCGAGCGGTACGGCCCAGGCGCCGTGGTTCGGGTCGCCGATCTCGTCAACCCCGACACCGGTCTCGGATTTCCTTCCGGCTACCGCGGTTCACTACTCGGACCGCCGCGCCCAGCATTGTCTGAGCGGGACAGCGCCGTGCTCGCGATGGTGCAGGACGCGGTCGTGCGCGGCCAGACCGAGATCATCCTCGACGACCGCCTGATCAGCGAATTGGCCGTGGACGGTGCCGAGTCGGCGCGCCCACAGCCGCACACCGAGCTACGGGTGCGGCTGCACTCCCCGTCTCTTGCTGCCCTTGGACACGGGGAGTTCGAGGTCGTGGTGTGCGGCGTGTCGCGCGCGGCGGGAACGACAACCGGTCGGTTCCTCGACCTCTTCGACCCCGACCAGCGACAACGGTTCACCCGCACGTTCTCACGGTTGCCCACGATGTCGGAGGGGGCCGTGTTGGCTCAGGTGTCCGGGCCACCGCTGTACGGCCGGGCCGACACGGTCAGCCGCACCGTTGCGGTTCTGCCGCGCGCCGTGCACCTCAACGAGCACCCGGATCTGTTCTACGAGCAGCCGGAAGCCTCGCTGCGGCTCGACGACCTCGCGGTCACCGCTGACCCGACCCGCCTGGCACTGCTGTCGATCTCGGACGGCCGGATCGTTGAGCCGCTGGTGTTCAGCGCGGTCGAGTTCGTCCACCACATGCACCCCCTCATGCGGTTCCTGGTGGAACTCACCACCGCGCGGGCGACGACCTGCGCTCCGTTGTCGTGGGGTGCCGCGCACCGCCTGCCGTTCCTGCCGCGCCTGCGCTACCGGCGCACGATCCTGTCCGCGGCACGCTGGAACCTGCGCGCCGCGGATCTCCCCGACAGGAACGCGTCGCATACTGACTGGGCGGCTGGCCTGGCGACGTGGCGGCAGCACTACCGCGTTCCACGCCACGTCTACCTCGGCGACGGCGACCGCCGGCTCGGCCTCGACCTGACCGAACAAGCCCATCAGGTCGTGCTCCGCAGAGAACTGCGCACGCAACGAGCCGCCCTCCGCGAGGCACCTGGGCCCGAGGCGTTCGGCTGGATCGATGGACGCGCCCACGAGATCGTCATTCCGCTGGCCACCACCGGGCCACCCGTTCCTTGCCCGCGCAGTGCGGCACGGCCCATCGCCAGAGTTGAGGAACACCCACCTGGGTGCGGCCGGTGGCTGTACCTCAAGCTCTTCGGACACCCCGACCGCGTCCCCCGCTTGCTCACCGCACACCTTCCCGCCCTGACCGCTGCGCTCGTCGACGATCACGCAGGGACGCCGCCCTGGTGGTTTCTGCCCTACCTCGATCCCGAACCCCATCTACGGCTACGGGTCAGGCTGGACCGACCAGAGGACTTCCCCGCCACCGCCGCCCGGGTCGCCGCATGGACAGCCGATCTGCGCCGCGCCGGTTTGATCAAGCAGGTGCAGTGGGACACCTACCTCCCCGAGACCGGGCGATTCGGCACCGGGAGGACCTTGGCGGCGGCCGAAACGGTGTTCGCCGCCGACTCAGCCGCGGTGATCGCCCAACACGACTTCGCTGATCAACCCGACGGCCCCCACCGGCACGCGGTCCTCGCGGCGAGCCTGCTCAATCTCAGCATGGCTGCCACCGGCGACCCGACCGCCGGTCTGCGCTGGATGATCGACAACGCCCGCGTGCCGTCCGGTCCCGCGTTGGATCGCAACATGGTGCGCGACACGTTGCGGCTGGCCGACCCGCAGTCCGTTTCGCGTAGTGAGCGACTGGATGCGGCTTGGACGAGACGCGCCAGCGCGATCACGGCCTACCGCACCGTGGGCTCCACCCAGGCGGTGCTACCCGACCTGCTGCACCTGCACCACGTTCGCATGGCCGGAATCTCTCCAGAGCTGGAACGCACCTGCTTGCGGCTGGCCCGCACCGCCGCACTGAGCCTGACCAACCGCCGCCACGCTCCTGGAGAGACCCGAACATGAGCCGTTCCAATCCGGCAGCGCTACAGACCGCCGACGCTATCGCCGATCGGCTCCGCGACCCGGCCCGCGTGTATGGCGCCCACGAGAAGGGACGACGCCGACCCCAGTCGCTGGCCGGCGGCGCCGCGGGGATCGCCCTGCTCCACATCGAACGAGCCCGCACCGGCCACGCAGACTGGGCCACCGCCCGAACCTGGTTGGCAACGGCGGCACGCGACGACCTCAGCATCGGCACCAACGCCAACCTGTTCTTCGGTGCACCCACCCTCACGGTCGTCACCCACGCGGCAGCCGACGAACCCGGCAAGTACCGCACCGCTCTGGCCGGGCTCGACCAGGCGGTGATCCATCTGACCCAGCAGCGCATCGACGCCGCGCACGCCCGCATCAGCCGACGGTGCCGGCCGAACTTGGACGAGTTCGACGTCATCCGCGGACTGGCCGGGCTGGGCCGGATACACCTGTTGCGCCACCCCGACCACGACATCACCCGCGAGGTCCTGGTCTATCTCGTGCGACTCACCCAGCCGCTGCCCAGCGATCGAGACGGCCTGCCCGGCTGGTGGACCGACGTGTCACCCAACGGGGCGGCGCACCCCGATTTCCCTGGCGGACACGGCAACCTCGGCCTGTCCCACGGCATCACCGGCCCGCTCGTCGTGCTCTCCCTCGCCCTTCGCGCAGGCATCGCAGTCCCGGGGCTGGCCGAGGCCATTCACACGATCTGTGCATGGCTGGATGCCTGGCAACAGCGCGATCCATCCGGCCCCTGGTGGCCTGGCTACATCGCCCGGGCTCAACTTCACCAGGGCAAGATCCAGCCGACCCACCGTCAGCGTCCGTCCTGGTGCTACGGCACCCCCGGTGTGGCACGCGCCCTGTATCTCGCCGGCATCGCGCTCGGCGATCCCGTTCGCCAGCAGATCGCCGTTACCGCGCTGCTCGGGTGCCTGCGCGATCGCGCCCAACTCTCCCAACTGCGCGACATCGGCCTGTGCCACGGTGTCGCCGGTGCACTCCAGGCGGTGCATCGCACCGTGACCGATCACGCCAACCGCCAGGGCGCTGACCCTGGCACCACCGAGTTGGCGGACGTGCGCGCACAGCTGACTCGCACCCTGCTCACCTACCTCCAATCGACGGACACGGACGATCCCGAGTTCCTGGACGGATTAGCCGGAGTCGGCCTCGCGCTACACGCCGCGGTCACAGGCGGACCGCCCATCTCGGGATGGGATAGGTGCCTTCTGCTGGCTTGACCCGACTCTCATAAGGACCGGTTTGATCCATGTCCTGGGCGCAGGTGTTCATACTCTTCAATCGGTGGGAGGCCGCCGAGCAGATCGCCGTTACGGATCTTGCGCCCGCGCTCGCCCGAGCTGAAACGGCTGGATCGATCTCCTCGTGGTTTTTCGTCCGCAAGCAGCCATGCTGGCGCCTCCGGTTTCGTCCGGCCGACCCGTCCACGCCGAACGCGACCGCAGCCCTGCACCAGCACTTGGCCCAGCTGATCGACACGAGCCGGATCAGCGCCTGGACACCCGCCATCTATGAACCCGAAAGCCACGCCTTCGGCGGCCCCACAGGCATGGCCGCAGCGCACGAACTGTTCCACCGTGACAGCCACTCCATCCTGACCTACCTCGCTGATGCCGGGTCCACCGACAAGCGCCGCGAGCTGTCGATCCTGCTGTACAGCCAACTCCTGCGCAGCGCCGGACAGGACTGGTACGAACAAGGCGACATCTGGGCGCGAGTCGGCGAACACCGCGCCCTCCCAGTCGACACCGCACCCGATCACATCCAACGGCTACAAGCGCCCGTTCGACGTCTGCTGACAATCGACCCGACGACCCTCGATCCGGCCAACGACAGCATCACCTGCCTGGGTCCAGCATTCGCCGACTGGACGACCGCGTTCACTCAGGCCGGCACAACGATCGCCGAGCTGGCGCAGGCCGGCACGCTCACCCGCGGCGTCCGCGCCGTCCTCGCCCACCACATCCTGTTCGCTTGGAACCGCCTCGGCCTGCCATACGCGACCCAAAGCCTGCTCGCCGATACCGCCAAGGCCGCCGTGTTCGACGACTAGACCGGCAAACCTCGCCACGCAGGAGGAACCGCACCGTGCACCAGACCCAGCCCGACCTCCACCTCGATCCCCTGATGGGACAGCTCACCCAATGGTTCCCGCTGGTGCCCCGACCACGACCGATCGCGCGACCACTCCCACGGCGCATCAACGAGGTTGAACAGCTCGCAAACAACGCCACCGGACTGAAGGCCGACGCCGGCATCTCGACCGCCGCCGAGGCACTCAACAAAGCCGCCCTGATCCTCAGCGACTGCGGCCATCCAGACGTCGCCATCGACCTGTGCTGGACCCAGTTCGACACATTCGCAGCCGCCGCACCCCTGACGACCAAGACCGCGAAACTGGCCCTGCAACCCATCGTCAACCTCGGCCGAGCATTGACCCGCACCGGCAAAGGCGCCCGCGCATACGAGGTCGTTCAGAACACCTACACCGCCGTCACACACGGCAGCCAGACGCTGATCGACACGCGCACGGTCAACTTCGGCGGCTTCACGGACACCCCAGAAGCTCATCAGGAACTCCGGCGGTTTCTCTGGACCGTGCTCCTCGCCGACGGTACCCGCGCGCTGACCACGACCGGCCAATGGCCAGCCGCGCTCCAGCACCTCGAACAGCACCGAGGCATCGGACAACGTCTCCTTGACGGCCGCCAAGTTGCTGTAATCGCCGCCTGCATAGCCGGGGATCACGAGCACGCCCAGCACATCATCGACAGCAGCACAATCGAGGAGACCTGGGAAAACGCCATCGCCGCGTACCTCCGCGCCCTCAATCTCCACCTCGCCGGGCGCCTGACAGGCGCAAGCATCAACGAGGCCACCAACGCCGCCGACCAGGTCAGATACGTCACCCACCCGCTCCTTCACACTCGACTCGCGTTGGCGATTTACGCCATGGCCAAGACGAGCCGGACCAACGATGCCGGCTGGATCAGCCACACCACCAGATCCGTGCTGGAAACGCGCGACGCCTACGCGTGCCGCGAACTCCTTACCCACCACGCCACAGACCTCAACGACCAAGACGCGGACCGACTCGCCGAGATTGTCGACCTGGCTGGCCTGAGCGGCGCTCTCACGGACGAGACCCACCTCGCAGGCCTGTACGCCGCAGCCGACATCGCTGCCCGAAGCTTGGCCGATCTCCTCGTGTAGCCCAATAGTCAGGCCACCAGGCATACGACATCAACACGGCGAAGGAAACAGCTCGCTAACACTAGGGCCGGGTCCGTGGTCGGCGTGCCGATCGTCCCGGCGGGCGGGGCGTCCGGTGCGGGGTCGGCGTCGGTTACGGATAGTTGGGCCAAGCGGGCGCGGAGGGCGTCGAGGCGTCCGCGGATTTGGGTAGTGCGGGCGGCGAGTTGTGGGTCGGGTGGTTGTTGGGCGGCGCTCTGGGTGAGCACCTGTAGGGCGGTTGCCGGCGTTGGCGATGAGTATGGGTTGCCCGGGCGTTGTGAGCATGGTGTGCGGCGGCAAGGTGATCATGATCGGGCGTCTCGGTGCGTGCGGCGCGGTGGGCGTCTCGGAGTCGTGCCAGTGCCGGTGCCCGGACTCGGAGCTTCCGACTGTCGTCTGTGGACAGTCAAGTCCGGTGCCGCAACACAGGTTGGCCTCTTGGCCGTAGGCTTTGCGGTAGACAAGGCTCCCGCTCGTGCAGGGAGACCGTGCCGGTGATCATGGTGGTGGACGTCGCGGCGGCCGAGGCCGACCTGGCCGCCGGCGCGTTGACGTGTCCGCACTGTGGTGGTCGGCTGCGGCCGTGGTCCTGGGCGCCGGAGCGGCGCATCCGACTGCTCGACGGGGCCGCGGTCGTGCGGCCGCCGGACTCGCTGCGCCACCTGCCGTAGCACCCACCTGCTGGTGCCGTCGTGGTGCTTGCCCCGGCGGGCCGATGCCGTCGAAGTGGTCGGCACGGCGCTCGTGGCCCACGCCGCCGACCGGGTCATTGGCGTGTCGCCACCGAACGAGGTTGGCCGGTCAACACCGCTGGCTACGTGCGGTCCGCTGCGCGGGTTGTACCGGCAGGGTGTCGAGCACACCGCCCGGCTCGCGCCTGAGCTGCTGGCCGAGGTCGGCGCCGCGCCCACCCACCGGACTCGGCGACGCGCTGGCTGCTGCCGTGCTCGCCGTCGACCGCCGGCTCGGCCGGGTGGCACCGAAGCGGAGTCTGGTCGGCATCCTCACTGGCGGCCGACTACTCGCACCGGCGCCCTCTGGATGATCAACAGCACCACGCCCAGGCACGAGTATGTCCCGAGCCCGCCGGCACCACGAGCACCACGCCGACACACTGAGCAGCATCACCGGCGCCCACTGCCCGCGATCGTACTCATCGCCAATGCCGGCCTCGTGCTCACCGTGAATGCCGGGCAACACGCTGTAGGCGACGGTGAAAGTGAGCTCGACGCGCATCGCTCAGCCAGACCCGCCACGTCGCACGATCGGAGCTGGGGTGCTTGAGGCCGGGGTGGGGAACATTTGTTCTACTGGTGCCGGACGAGCGCAGCTGCGACGAGCGTCTGCCAGGACGAGCGCCATCACTCATGATCGGTGTTCACGGACCGCGCTCGTCGGCTCCGCACGCGGCATGGAGTGATGCAGATCACATTCTCGGGGTCGACGGCGACGGCCTACTGCGATGTGTGCCGGGCCGATTGGCGACTTGGTGTAACACACACGGCCACCGGGCCGACCGTCAGGGCGACCCAGGGAAGAGGCTGCGGGCTTCCCACTCGATCGAGTTGCGAACAGCCTTTGATCTTTGGCGCTCTAAGTGAGACGGTAGATGGCGGACATAGCTTCGGACATGCCCGCAGGGAGGCATGGTAATGCGTGTGTGGAGCGGGGGCTTGCTAGATGAGTTCTCCTGCGGCCACCGACGGCGTTCCAGTCCAATTGGTTCCGTTAACCCCAGGTCGCCGAGCAAGCGGTGTGAGCCATCCAGTTCGCGTCGCATGAAATCGGAGTGGATCGTCAGGGCGGGATTGTGACAGGGCGGAGGCTTGCGTCGAGGGAGATGGCGTCAGACGCAACGAAGGCGCGGCCTGCCGTCGCCGACGATGTTGGTGGTTTCGTCCGCACTGCCGCCCTGGGTATTGGTCACCTGGTCGAGATTCGCCACGACGTCGCCTCGGTGCGGTACTTCCAGGCGCCAGGGCGATCACCTTACGTTGATCACGAGCACCAATCGATGGACGTGTTGGCCGCCACGTTGCCAGCGCACACACGCGTGTATCTCCATGACGGGCTCCGGTGGCGCATAGGACGTATTGACGGCCCGCACCCGCAAGATCGTCGCAAGTACCTCGTCGCGTTCCCAAACGGCGAGGGAGAAGTACTCGCTGTGGAGTCATTTGATGTCAGATGGCAACTCCCAATCGCCAACCCTTTTCACGTCCTTGAGAGCGTTGGCGGAGACAGCCCTGTCGTCTATGACGCGCGGCTTAACTTGCTTGGTGAGTGGTCGCGTCAGCGCGCAGCGGCCGTCGGTGTTGAAGGCTTGGTACTGAGTTCGGTCGAGCTTCACCGTCACCAACTCGCGATCGTACGTCGAGTCGCGAACGACCCCATCAAGCGCTACCTCCTCGCCGACGAAGTCGGCCTCGGCAAGACGATCGAGGCTGCAGCGCTCATTTGGCAGTTTCTCGCGCGGCGCCCCACTGGCCGAGTCCTCATTCTGGCTCCTGATCACTTACGCGAGCAATGGGCAGGCGAGTTGCTCGACCGTTTCCGCACCAACCGCTACGGAAGCGCATGGCTCAGGATCCGATCGCACGCTGACGAGTCGGGGTGGCCTGAGGAACCGGTCGACCTTCTCGTGATCGACGAAGCGCACCATGTCACTCGGACCGGACCGCTGGCGCCGAGCACCAGACGGCGGATCGCCGAACTTGCGCATACCGCTGACGAACTCCTGCTTCTGTCGGCCACGCCGGTCCGGTCGAACGAAGCAGGCTTTCTGGATCTGCTCTATCTGCTGGATCCTCAGAACTATCAGCCTGACCAACTTGAGGATTTCGTACGCCGTGTCGAATTGCGGGATCGATTGGCGCTGACCTGCCAAGCTCTCGTGTCCGACATCGACGAGTTCGATCTCTCCTTGTATGCCGACGAACTCAGGACTCTGTTCCCAGAAGATCAGATGCTCGCCATGTTGTTGGCGAGCGCGACTTCAGCCGACGACGAAGGACGGCCCGCGGCAGTCGGTAGGGTCCGAGAGCACCTTTCAGAGACCTATCGCCTCCACCACCGCGTGTTGCGAACCCGGCGTACCTCCGAGGTGGGAGCGACCTTCAGAGTCCGTGGTCGGATGCGTTCGGTGCCGTTCATTCTGCATGTCAGCGACGGCTCAGATGGGCTCCGCCGGGAACTCCTCGACAGTGTCCGCATCCATTTGGTGGCCGCCGCAGAAGCACGAGAGCTAACTCAAGACGAGGCAGTCGACATCTTTCGCGATGTGGCACAACGATGCGGATCGTTGTCGCATGCGCTCCTGCCCTTGATCGACTCCGGCTCAGCCCCACATGCGTCGTCGCTGCGCGCTTACCATGACCTTGTGGATCGTGGGGTTCTTCCCGGATGGGAGACTGCGATCCGCAATATCCACGATGCTCATGCTGCTGTGGTTCAAGACCTCGGCAATGTCATCTCTCGCGTAACCCTTTCGCGGGGCGTCGATCGTGCAGTTGTTGCCTCGGCTTACACAGAGTCAATACAGGCCATTGCCGCCGAGTTGAGACGGCGCTGGGGACCAGATCGCATCGCGACTCATTTGACGAGCCAGTCTCGCGAGAAGAACACTGCGGAAGCCGCTCGCTGGCTGGGCGATGGACGGTGCTCGCTGCTGCTGCTCGACGCGGGCGCGGAGGAGGGAATCAACCTCCAGAAGGCCGACCTGCTCATCCACCTTGACCTTCCGTGGGAGTCGTTCCGTGTCGAGCAACGACTCGGGCGCTGTGACCGCCACGCCGACGCTGCCTCCGGGCCGATCCCGTCGATGGTGGTTGCGTATGGAGATCAGGCGTATGCGCTGGGCTGGTTGGAGTTCCTCGCCGATGGCTGCGGTGTCTTCGTTCGGTCAGTGTCCTCACTCCAGTACGTGCTCAAGGACACCGAGCGTGCGATACAGCACGCTGTTATGAGCGACGGTCCCGACGTCCTCGGCGCTGCAGTCGCCGCGCAGGCAGAGACCCTGGCAACTGAGCTGACGCGCATCGTCGCTCACGACGCCCTCGATTCGGTTGAGAGGCCGGCTTCATTTGGCCACGCGACCGCAGACGACCAACTGCTCGCGAGCGACGAACGGCCGACGCTTACATCTGCGCTTGTCTCATGGCTTGAGGGCGTCGGTGCCAGCCTCGGACGCGTATCACCCGGCACGATCCGGATCGAGCGCAGGCCTCGGCCACAGGTCCCATTCGAACTCGAACTCGCTATCGCACCTTCAATGGAAACTCCCCTAGCTCTCGAACGATTCGCAGCCGTCAGTCGCCTACTCCCCGTGCTGCGAGCGGGACATCCGTTGGTTGACGCAGTCGCGACACACATGCGACACAGCGACCGTGGCGTTGCGTTCGCGCTCTTCCGACCGGCGCGTGGACAGTGGCCACCTCTTGTTGTTATGCGTACGGACTTCCTGGTCTCTACTGCACCCGACGGCGTGTTACTCGCCGAGGCTGACGCGATCGGTCTCCGAGGCTGGGCGGACCAGTTGATAAGGGACGTTCTGCCCCCCTTGGTCGAAACCGTTGTGATGACCAGCGACGGTAGGGAGGTCACACACCCCATGCTTACCCAGCTGTACAACAAGCAGAAAGGAGACCGGAACCTCGGCTCCAGACCCGATTTGTTCGAGAAACTGACAGCGCATGTTGATTGGGGAGCGACATGTGTGTCGGCGATGCACCGCGCGCAGAACCTGCTAGCCCATCGATCAACGGTTGGGGAACGGTTGCGCTCCGGCGCTGCGGAACTCCGCGTCCGGGTTCGCCGCCGTGTTGACCGTGAGCGGTCACGCGAGTTGGCGGGTCTCTCTAACAGCGACGCTGACTTTGCTCGCCTCGAAGCAGCCATACCTGACCGGTTCCAGCCACAGACTGATGTGTTGGGTTGCGGAGTGATCTTCGTCGGTGATCCGATGAAACTGGATTAGCCCCATGCTCGAACTTCACTTCGCGCAAGAAGCCATCAACTCGTGGGCTGCCGGCCATGCGCCTTCGACGTCGAATCGCCTCGTTGCAGCACTCGCCGCAACGACACCGACAGCAACAATTGGGGCCGCGGATATCGTGGTTCTCCTGCGACAAGCACTGAGGTCCAGCGACGAGAACCGACGGCGGCACCGTCAGAACAGCAACGCACCGTGGACGCCCTCCTGGCTCGAGGCTCCATTCTGCACGCTCTTTCCACCGTCATTTGACTGGGAGAGCTACGGCCTCCTTCGGCAGGCCGCGGACGACCGAAAGCTCCGCGTCAGCGCAGAACCGTGGCGGCCGGCATGGCTGGCACCGTTCGGCGACGAAGGCGTCGACGGAGATATCGCTGCTGAACTCCTCTGCCGCGACGACGAGAGCGTTCCAGGTGACCCATTCCTAATGCTCGTCGACTCAACTGTCGAGCGCTATAAAACACCCGGTCAACGAACGGCCGTGCGGAGCGCGATGGTACTTCCACCCGGCGCGACCCTCGTTGTCAACCTTCCCACTGGCGCCGGCAAGACGCTCGCCATGCTCGCGGCGGCGGAGACAGCCCCGGCAGGCATGACCTCGGTGCTGGTGGTGCCGACAGTTGCGCTGGCGCTCGACCACGAACGCCGCTACCACGCACAGCATCCCGGCTCACCGCCGGTGGCATACCATGGGGGGCTCGATCCAGCGAAGAAAGATGCCTTCCGAGGCCGACTCAGGGGCGGCGAGCAACGAGTTCTGTTCACCAACCCGGAGTCGGTCGTCTCGTCATTAGCGCGACCGATTTCGGAGGCCGCGGGTGGGGGGCGCCTCGCGCTTCTGGCAGTTGACGAGGCGCACATCGTCGGATCATGGGGAGACGCGTTTCGTCCTCAGTTCCACAGTCTCGCCGGGCTGCGAACTCACCTACTCCGAGAGGCCCGTGAACGGGGGCACCAACCGTTCAGGACAATCCTCGCGAGCGCAACCCTCACCGAAGAAACACTTCTCCTCCTCAGGGCCCTCTTCGCCGAGCCGGGCCCATTCCTTCAGGTAGCCGCACCCGTGGTGCGAGCCGAGCCCAGCTTCTGGCAATCGACATCACTCGATCCTGTGGTACGAGACACCCGACTGTTCGAGGCGATACGCCACGCTCCACGACCGGCGATCGTGTATACGACGCTCCGCCAGGAGAGGACCGCGCGGCCTGGCACCCTCACACCAAGTCGCGCTGCCCAACTGTTCCGCTCTGCCGGTTTTCGCCGGCTGGCGACCGTTGATGGTGACTCTTCAACCGCCCATCGCGAACGCGTGCTTCGTGGACTGCGCGACGAGCCGGGCTCATCGGCCGAGTTTGACCTCGTCGTCGCTACATCCGCGTTTGGCCTGGGTATCGACGTTCCTGACGTCCGTACCGTCATCCACGCGTGCCTTCCCGAGAACTTGGATCGCTACTATCAGGAGGTCGGGCGGGGAGGACGCGACGGTCGGGCCGCAGCGTCGATCGTCGTCGCGACTCACCACGACGATGACGTTGCCGAAGGCCTCGCCTCACCGACCTACCTGACATCCTCGCGTGCCCGAGAGCGATGGTCAGCCATGATCGGCGCGGCACAACCCACGCCCGATGGGCTCCACCGGCTCCCTTTGACTGCTACACCGAGCGATGTCCGTACGAACAGCGAGTACAACGAACGTTGGAACCTCCTTACCATCAGCCTTCTCGCACGTGCCCACGCCGTCCAATGGGACTTCTCGTTCGCGGACGTCAACGAACACGACGAGCAACGCGCCACCGATCGTGGTTGGCTAACTGTGCGCCTGCTTCGGGGAGACCACCTCGGAGAACAGTTCTGGCACGACGACGTGGAGCCGGTTCGTCAAAAGATGGTCGACCGATCCCGAGTCGGTCTTGACAACCTCCGGCGAGCTCTACGCGGTAACGCCTGCGCCGGGATCCTGATCGCCGACAACTACCGCATCGCCAACCCGACCGATCTGCGCACAACCTGTCTTGCGTCCTGCGGAGGCTGTCCATGGTGCCGGCGCAACGGACGTCGGAGGTGGGCCTCCCCATCACCGAGCCCAGCGGCAATCAGCGTTCGCCACGATCAGCACACACCGCTCGATCGGTTCGCCGTGGAGGGGAAGTACGGCCGCCGCGTGGTCGTCTGCGTCGAATCTGCATCGTTCGCGCGTGCACGGAGGCTTCGGGCCCTTGTCCGAGCACTCCTCGCTGCTGGTGGGATCGGCCTCGTCGTCGCCCCGGACGAGATCCTTCCAGCGATCATCGATGCCCTGCCTTCGGCCGAAACCCTCACCCACGCCGTGATGGTCGATCGGCTTGCGGCGTTCGATCCCGTGGCGGCTGTCGGAGTGCCGACGCTGGTCTTCCTGCCTCACGATGACGACCCCACGGAGTGGCTCGAGGGAAGCAGCCGCGCGCCGCTCATGGTCCTGTGCGGGTCGGGCGACCTCCTGGTGGCAGGTGGTCCCGCCACCCTCGCGGACCAGGACGGCGCCTATTCCCTGGCAGACGTCGAACGCCTTCTATAGGAGACTGATTCCGTGGCACTGCTGAACCCGCCAGAGCTTCGACCGAGCGTCATCTTGATCATCATCAGGTACCTCGCGTCACGACGAGGACAACGTGATCAAGTTGACCGCCTCGCAGCCACAATAGCGCCCAGTGGACTCGGCGGCGCAAGCCCCGATCGCGACGTTCGGCACAACCTCAGTGCCGCCATCGAACTCGGGCTGATCAGCAGAACGGGCGCGGACGTCGCGCTCGGCGACGGCGTCCTCGCGGCCGTCCGCGCCGGAGCGGCCTCCACCGTGACATTGCTGCGACGTCGCGTCTTCGACGACGAACTCAACAACACCCCATGGCGCAGCCAGGTCGGGGCCAGAGACCTCACGAACGCACTCAGTTGGTTTCTCACCTTCACCGCGGATACTGCGCCGATCCAAATGGAGGGCAGAGAGCGCTCCGCGAAAGCACTCCAAGAAGCTGACTTCGGCCCACGGCAAGCGGTGCCCCGAGAGAGCGGAGACGATGACACTACGGGCTGGCCCATCGGGAATAACACCAGGTGGAACTGCTTCCAGCGGTGGGCATGCTCACTCGGCTTCGCGTGGGTGTCGCCAAAGGGACACCTTGTCCCCGATCCGACGCCTGCCATCCGCGACGCTCTGCCAGACGTCCTTGGGAAGAACTCCGAACTGACTGCCCGCGATTTCATCGACAGGCTCGCCGACGCCGTCCCCGTCCTCGACTCCGGGCGCTTCCGCGAATTCGTCGAGAGCCACTGGCGCAGACCAACCCAGGAACAGCGCCACCTCATGGTTCCCCTGTCAGACGCACTCGAACGACTCAGGAACGAGCGACGGCTGGTCTTCGATGACCGCGCCGACGCACCACGGGTGACACGAGCCGACGGCTCAACCTTCTCCCACGTGCGAGCCGGTGCGAAGCCGTGACTGACTTTCGGAACTACATCTGCTGGAGCGACGACGCGGTACTTTCAACGACCCCCCGCGACGCAGCCAGCCTCGGCGACGGGCACTTCCAAGCGATCCACCACCCGCTGCGCCTCCGACGCCGGCGGCTCGAGGATCGCTCAGCGGGACGGTGGGTGACCGAAGGTGAGATCGTCGACGCGCTCAAGGGGCGGCTACGGCCCGACGGCTACCTCTTCATCCCGATTGTCGGCGACTCGGGGACCGGAAAGTCTCACCTCGTCCGGTGGGTAAAGGACCAGACGCAAAGCCTCCCCAACTGGGAGTCACGCTACCTCCCCAAGAACCGGACCGGAATCCGCCAAGCAATCGAGATCGTCATCCACGGCCTCACCGGGCCGAAGATTGACGAGGCACGAGAGGCAATCGAGGCGGCGCCCGCTCACACAGAGACCGACGAAGTTCTCGCCGAGCGACTCCTCGACGAACTGGCAATTCTCGTCTCCCGCACTGACCACCTTCCCACTAACTTGGTGGAACCCTCCGACCAACGCCAACAACAATTGCGTAAGAAGCTGGAACGACAACTCCCTGATCTACTACGGGACCCTGTCATCCGCCGAAAACTCGTCGCGCCCAGTGCCGTCATTCACAGACTGGTTGGTCTCACCCTTCGTGGCCGGCAGGAGGGAGACGGTCTCGACGATGACGCAACACGGTTCCTCGCCTCCGACCTGCCCTTGACCTTCGAGGAGATCGGCGAGACTAGCGCGGGCGCACGCGCATTGGTGGGGCAACTGGCGACGATCCCAGCCCTGCTAGACGCCGCTGTCGACTTGATCAACGAAGCTCTCCCGTTGGCGGAAAAGCGCCTGTCAGTCTCCAGCCAGGTCGATCTCGTCGAGGTGTTTCGGGACGTCCGACGGGCTCTACTCGCCGAACAGAAGGAACTCGCGTTGTTCATCGAGGACCTCACCGTGCTGCACGGGGTAGAGCGTGAATTCCTCGATGCCATCGTCGAGCCAGCCCGCTCCGATGGCGGCGACATGTGCAACTTGCGTCTGATCTTCGCTGTGACCGAAGGTCACTTCGGCGGCCTCGACACCGTTCGCACACGATGCGATGACGCTTATTGGCTTGACGCGCCGTACGGACAGGAAGGCGTCGATCGAGACGAAGCTCTTTCATTCCTTGGTCGTTATCTTAACTCGAGCCGACTTGCGCCGGCGGGCGTCGAGCAGTCCTGGGAACAACGGCACAGTGAAGATGAAGATTGGCTGACCAACGCCTGCAAGCATTGCCCGCACCGAGAGATATGTCACGACACTTTCGGAGTGAGCAAGGAGGGCTACGGCTTGTACCCGCTCAACGCCGCAGCCGCCGGTCGCTTCGTCGAAGCCCTGTCGTCGGATCGCTTTGATCCGCGTGACGTCGTCCGAGAACTCATCAACCGCTTTCTCCTACAAAGTGGCGCCGATATGCGCCAGTCTGCCTTTCCCTCTGACAATGTGTTGACGACATTCGATCGCAAGACCGAACCACTTCCACCACTTTTGGCGGCTGAGATCCGTACCAATCGACCTGTCGATCACGAGCGAATCATCAATGCGCTCCGCTACTGGTCCGACGACCACTCGCCGACCAGCATCAAGGATGCAACGCTCACTGCATTTGGCCTCGACAGTGCCGATCTCGGCCTGGCTGAGCTTCGACAGTTGGAAGGAACGAGCGCGTCATCGCCGCCACCAGCACAGTCCACCTCCCGGCAGGAACGGACAGACACGCCGCACACAGTGGAGGCACGGCTCCGACCCCTGTGGCGATCACACTTCGCAGAACTGTCCCAATGGGTAGGCAGAAGCCGTGACCTCTCCGCCAAGGCGACCAACGATCTCCGCAACCTTGTCCACAAGATCGTCTTGGAGAATCTTGACCATGGTCCAACTCCTGTTCACCTCGGCCCGGAGTTCAGTTCGAAGCGATTCCGTGCGGAGCCCCATATTGGTATCAAGGGAACGGTTACCCAACAGGACCTCGAGAGCGCCATTATTGTCGTCGATCGCACCGAAACGAACGCTGCGGCGCTCCAAGGTCTGATCCTCGCGTCGGAGCTCGATGTCTTCGACTTCCCGCAGGCGGCCAACTACCGTCGCCTGCTGGCCGACAGCGTTGAGGCATGGACGGCTGAGGTTGTAGCCACACTGACGGGCCCGCCCTCTGCTCCCGTTGTCTCGGCGGTCGAAGGTCTCATTGTGTCGTCGACAGTCGTGGGACATTTGACCGGGGATCAATCACCAGCCGACTACATCAACGCGATATTCCAATCGCGGCAAGACCCAATCAACGAAACGTGCCCACGCAGCAGCCGCTGGACGGCGCTCGTCGCTCAGGCCGTCGCATTGATCCCCAGGCTGCGAGCCGCGATTGAGGCGGAGTTCGGCGAATCACGAGGCGTCCGAGGCGAGGTCCGTGCGGTCCAAGCCGATCGCTTGCTGCCGATCGTCGAGGCGTTCACCTCCAATTGGCGGTTCGACAACGCGGACGCAGCGGTGGCGCCACTCGTGCGCGCTGTCAAACCCGCAGTGAACGACGAATGGGATCTCCTCTGCACGCGAGTCAATGACGCCTCGCCACATGTCGACCGCGGCCGATCGTGGCAGGACCAGACCGATAAGGTGCTGGCAGTTCTACGGACCGCGCACAACGCAGGACGCCTGCGCGACAACACAGCCATCGACGCACTGACGGCCCTGGCGGCAGCGAAACCCGAGCGTGCGCACCGCTCGTTCTTCGAGGCCGCTGGACTCGTCACGAAGGAGCGCTCTCTGCCGCAGAAGCTTGCCGTGCTCGCTGGCATCGTTCCCGACGATGTCGCTGTAGTCCACGCGTTCGTGACCCGAGCCGCGAAAGCGATCGAGGGCGTGGAGCGGGACCTGCAGGAACGACAAGCGGCGTCCGGCGGAGCGACCGACATGGAAACCGTCGTGTCCCAAGTGCTACAGGCGACATCGCGGTTCGCCGATTCGATCAAGGGATTGGCGAAATGAGTCTCTATGACCGCTGCGTCGATCTTCAAGTGAAGCTCGACGCAGCGCAATCGGCGGACGCGAGCCTCGAGCTCCTGGCCCGTGGGGCCCGCTTGGTGGAGGGGCTGGACCAAGCATCCGAATATCTAGAGGGAACGGCTACCTTCCGGTCCAATGCGAACATCACCGATGCACCTGCTCTTGATCTGAAGCGTGCGACGCAGGCCGTGGGAGCGTTTCGCGCTGGTCTCTCGCGCCATAGTTCCGCCGCGTTTCAGCACCAACCCGCAGCAGCTCTCATCGAAGTCGCGAAGTCGCAACGCGATCGAGCGGCGCGATGGGTGAGCGCATGCTGGAAGAACTTCTTCGCTGAGTACGAGCCCCTACTCAATCGCGTGCAGACCGAGAACCTTGTTGGGAGCGGAAGCCATCGCGTCGTCGCGCGTGCCTCGAAGCTACAGGCCGCACGTGGCGCCGATCCTGTTACAGCTGTTGGTGACCTTCGCTCAAGGCTCGGCGGTGAGGATGTCACCGCGTGGATTGCGTCGATCGACGGCCTCGGTGCCGATCTCCGTCGTGAGCTTGCAGCCCTCGATCGTGAGCGCGCAGCGCTGACAGTTGAAGTCCGTGACGCGCTCCAACACGCCGCTTCCGACGAAGGTCTGCCGCTATCGGAGATCAGTGCCGACCTGCTCGCTGCGTTGCGCGCCGCAGGTGTCGATAGCCACCTGGTGGTGCGACGGCGATGAAAGACGAAACCCTGCGCCGTGTGCTCAACGAGATTGAGAAGCGGGAGATGCCCCTGCTCAGTTGGGGTGTCACGGGCGGCAGTTTCAGCGAGGCGGAGCTAGAAGTTCTCCTTCGCTCCGTCGCACCAGCCGAAGATGTCGATGACCTGGTCGACGCCCTGATAGATCGCGGCATGTTGGTCGTCAAAGGCCTCGCTCACCAGCGCTACCACAGCCGGATGGCCGAAACGGTCCGGCTCGCCACTACGCTGCGACAATGGTTTCACGGGCGAGACTGGTCGAGTGCGCCCAATCTGGTATCCGACGCCAGGTTCCTGAGCCAGCCACGCGTCGTACCGCGGCGCGACCGGTCCGCCGCCGAACTCTCCGGCGAGTTGCGGGCGCAGCTCGGTCCCGACTGGACAGTGCGACACGACGAGACGATGGGGGCAATACTCGCCGGCCGAAGCGTCTCCTCGTTTCAAGCCCGGGCCATGATCAGGCTAGTCCAGCAGCACAAGGGGCCGCGGGGGACAGTCATCACCGCAGGAACCGGCTCGGGCAAAACGCTCGCCTTCTACCTCCCCGCCCTGACGAGGCTGCTGTCCTCACCCGGTTCGCCGGGGGTTCCGCGGGTTATCGCCATCTACCCGCGAACCGAGTTGCTCCGAGACCAGCTGCGTAGCCTGCTGGTTACGTGCGGCACCATCGCAGCCGCTGGCGAGCATGCACCGAAGGTCGGCGTCCTCTACGGATCCGTGCCGCGAGACCGGCGTGACGCGGTCACGGCGCGGCGCCGAGGGTGGGAGCCGCACGGAAGCGGGCTGATCTGCCCCATTCTCGGCTGCCTCGAGAATGGATGTGAGGGCGCCCTCGTATGGCCGACGTCAGCTGGTGATAAAGAGGAATTGGTGTGCGACCGATGTGGCGCTGTCTTGACTGGTGATCGCCTCAGCTTCACTCGTACCCGCCTCAGGGCTGACCCCCCGGCTGTCCTGTTCACGACCACGGAGATGGTCAACAGGTTGCTTGGGTCGCCTGCCATGCGAAGGCTCCTAGTTGGAGATGCCACCCGGTCGCCCGAGTTCCTCCTCTTGGATGAGGTGCACACCTACTCCGGGACGCACGGAGCGCAGGTCGCCAACCTGCTTCGACGATGGCGCGCGGAAATTGCCGCTCCGCCCCACGTTGTTGGCCTTTCGGCGACGCTGTCAGATCCGGCGGGATTCTTCTCGGACCTCACCGGTCTTGGCACGTCAAGTCTGAGTGTTGTCGCTCCCGATCTGCACGAGATAAAAGAGGTCGGGCGCGAGTACTTCCTCGCGCTGCGCGGCGACCCGGCGTCGCAGACCTCACTCCTCTCGACGACGATCCAGACGTCGATGCTCCTGCGCCGGATGCTTGACCAGAGCCCGAGTCGACCGAGTCAGGGCGCCTTCGGCTCTCGCCTGTTTGTCTTCACCGATGATCTCGACGTCACCAATCGGCTGCATTCGCAACTGGAGGACGCAGAGGGCTGGGAACCGGGCGGCGTCAACCGCAAACCCAACGGCAGTCTCGCATCTCTTCGCGCGTCCGGCGGACCCGACGTGCGAGCTCGCGAGGAAGCCGGACAACTGTGGGGTTTCGCCGAGGGGATCGGGACGCTGCACCGACTGGTTAGGGTCTCAAGAACGACATCGCGCGACGCTGGGGTCGACGCCGACGCCGACATCGTCGTTGCGACAGCATCACTCGAAGTGGGGTTCGACGACCCCAACGTCGGCGCCATCCTCCAGCACAAAGCCCCACGCGGCACCGCTCAGTTCCTGCAAAGGAGAGGTCGGGCCGGACGAGACCCCGCCATGAGACCGTGGACTGTCATCGTGCTGTCCGACTACGGGCGTGATCGCCTGGCTTTCCAATCCTATGAGGCGCTATTCGAGCCAGTGGTACATCCGACACAACTCCCGCTTCGAAACCGCGTCATATTGAAGATGCAGGCGACCTGGTGGCTGCTCGACTACCTCAGTCGCTTCAGCTCAGGAACACCGGTGCTCTCGATCATTAAGGCATCATGGAACGACAGAAACCGACAGCGGCAACTCGCAACACGCCTTCTCGAGAAGGTCCGCGAGACGCTGTCCGAGGCAGGCATTGAGCGCCTTTCCACGCAATTGCGGCGCAGCCTGTTCCTACAGGAGGAAGACCTGCGGTCCGTGCTCTGGGACCACCCTCGAGCGGTCATGACCGCGGTCCTCCCGACCCTCGCCCGCCGGCTCGAGGCTGTCGCCTCGACGGCGCTTCCGAACGACTTCGCATGGTCGCCACCTCTGAACGAGTTCCTGCCAACATCGCTGTTCTCATCGCTCCAGACCCCCGAGGTTCGCCTGACGCTCCCAGGGCAATCGCTCGAAGCCGAGGCCGAACCCGTCTCCCAAGCTATGCGCCAGTTCGCTCCGGGTCGCGTCAGCTACCGATACGCGCTAGGCGGTCGGCGCGAGCGCATGTGGATCGCACCCCCTTCATCCCACGACGCCGTTCTCCCGATCGAAGACTTCTGTGACGCGTACATTGACCTAGACCTGCCACCTAGCCCTACATTCGATCGACTGGTCCAGCCGACTGCTTTCCGCTTGGTGACACCACGAGGCTCCGTCTCGGACTCCTCGTATGGCAGGTGGGACTGGCGCTCTAGCTTTCAACATGATGGCGTTCCGCTAACTCTGGACCTCCCCGAAGGCTCGCCATGGTCGTCCCCGATCATCAACTTCCAAGCATTCACCCATCGGCACCGTTGTCCGCAGATCGTGTGGCGATACGCCAGCGCTTTCGACGTCGAACGGAACAACACCAGCGAGCCTCCGCTGACACAGCACCACGTCTCACTCGGCGGCGGGACCGCAGCCATCGGGTTCGCTATGGACGTGGACGGACTGCTGCTAACCGTCCAGCTGCCGAGTGCCGTTCCGACAAGCCCGCCGCTGCTGCACGCGCTGCGAGTCGCACGGATGGAGTACCTCGTACGAACCGGCTCGAGCTTGTCCGCAAGCGTGCCGTCGGCGTTCATTAGGGAGTGGCTCCACCAGGTATTGCTCTCCGTCCTTGTGAGCAACAGCAACGGCCGAGCGCTCCCCGATGTCCTCGCGTCCTTCTCCGACGAGCAACTCCGAGCGCACATGGTCGAGGCCGCCAGAGAGATATTTGGTGCAAGTCCTATCGGCGCGGTCGCTGTCTCTGCTGGCCAGCCAGACCCGGGACTCATCAGCGAGCTAGCCGACGCCGTGCAGGTGCCCAACGTGATCCCTGACCTTCGGTCCGCTGCAACTCCCTTGTGGGCAGAACCGGATGACGAATGGGTGCCGTGGATCCACGCACGGTTTCTCACGACAATTGCCGCCGCGGTTGTTGATGCGATCCAGACTTCGTGTCCCGAAGTTGACGCCTCGGACCTCCGGTGCGACCTCGGCCCCTTTACACCAGACGGCGATCACGTCATGAGTAGGATCTACATTTCCGAAGACCAGCCTGGTGGTGTCGGGATCGTCGAAGCGCTCGTCGACCGGTATGTCGAAGACCCACGTACGTTCTGGGGACTCGTCACGGCTGCACTTGGACCGTGCGATGGCGAACGAGTCGACTTGAACCTCCGGCAGTTCCTCGCTAAGCGCGACGACGCCTCCATCGCCGAACCCGTTACCCGCATCCGCACAGCCACCGACCTGGCGAGCCTTACGTCCGCTTGGCGAGACCTACGTTCCGCCATGTTCCATCTCGGGCTCGACGGCGACCAGTCCATCGTCTCCGCGCTCACAACGCGCATCGTTCGCTCAGGAAGCAACCACGACCTCGAGACCCTCGTGTCAGACCTGCTTGAGCGATGGGATGAGGTCGAGGCATCACTCGGGATCGAGGTCGAGCTGCGGGTCTTCGCACACGTCGCCGCGTCCAACGCCGATGTTCGCCGGCGACTCCAGGCTGCCGCGCACGGCCACGCGGGAAGGCCCGGTTGGGAGATCGGCCAGATCGTCGGGCTCCTTTGGCCGCGCGGCGGCCGCCTTCGATCCGCCGCGCTACAGACGTACTCACCCTACGTCCAGTTCGAGCCGAGCGAACGACTTCTGTTCGGGGACATCACCGCCCGTCGCGGTACGGTCGTTGACGCGTCCTCGGCGGACTGGCGAATCGGGGTCGATGACGCACTTCGCCTGGACGGCAGCGCCACCATCCAGGCTGGAAACGAAGAGATCGCAGCGGCAGCAATCCGGGATCTTCTGACGGCACCCACCAACGTCGATGTACTCGAGTTCCACCCGCGGGTCGTCGGGGTGACTCGATCACCGGACGGCCTCGATGTACTCGTCGAGCTTCGGGAGGCCCGACAGTGAGGACCCGGAGCCTACGTACATCGGCATTCTCCTCGCGAGAAGAGTTAGCGGACGCTCTCCAGGCCCTCTTCATCGCCGAACTCATGTCCCCGAGCACACCGCTGTGGATCGTCACACCCTGGATCTCCGACGTGGTCGTCGTCGACAACCGCGCCGGCCGCTTCGCCGGCCTTCTGCCCGATATGCCGAAGCGCCCAATCCGACTAGCGGAAACGCTCCTGAACCAGATGCAGCGAGGCGGCCTCGTCGTCGTTGCGTGCCGTCCCGACGACCACAACCGGACATTCACCGATCAACTCGCGGAACGCGCGCTCGATGCGGGTGTGGGCGACCACCTCATCTGTCGCTTTGCCGTCGACCTGCATGAGAAGGGCATCCTCACCCGCCATCTGCTGCTCAGCGGTTCGATGAACCTCACCTACAACGGCCTACGGCGCCTCGAAGAATCGATACTGCTGACAGATGTCGAGGATGCCGTGGCACGAGCCCGCCACGCATACGAGGACCGGTGGGGGCAGCCATGACACGCACGTCACTGACCGAGGCATTCTACTTGCCTCCGAACGAGATAGACCCGTCTCAAGTGGAGGGCGCGGCCGGAGAACTCCTCCGATATCTGCTCTCGCGCTTGCAATCGCACACAACCCGCACTCTTCTGCCCGCCCGAATCGGAGGAGCGACGCGCTGGTACGGGCTGGCACCGTCCGATCGTGAAGCACGGCTTCTCCGGGAGGAGGTTCGCAGTTGGCTGGGCCCCCCGATCTCCGCACGCACGATCAACATCGAGAACTCCTCGGACCCGCTGGATCGGCAGGCGCTACGACTTGTTCCGGCGGGTGCCGTCCTGCGAGTGGACGTCGCCGACGGATGGCAAGCTGACGCCCACAGCAACGTCGCCTCCCTCACCGACCTCTGGGCTCTCGCGCCTGAACGTGGAGTGGACCAACCTCGACCCGTTGGGCGAGTCCTACGCCAGTTCTACGAAAGCCTCCTCGCTGGAGATCGCGCCCTCGCAGAGGCCGGGCTCGATGAGATCAAGTCACGTGCGCTACTGAACTCCACCAACATCCGATTCCTTCGGGTGAAGCTCCTAAGCACGCTCGGCAGTCCGCACGAGATACGCGATGATCCCACGCTGCGCGGCATTTCTCTCCTGGCGCGACCGCCCGCCGTCACCGAACAACTCGCGGCAGCGGCCAACGCACTTCTTGTGCAACCAGCCCTGACCGATCGCAGATCGGCGGCGGACTGGGCGGTGATCGCGGAGCAACTCGAGGACGCATGGCCCAGTCTGGTGACTCACCGCCAGCAGGTCACAAGCCCGTCGACAGCCCGTTGCTTCGCGTTAAGAGAACTCCTCGCAGACAAGCCTCGAGAGTCGCTGCTGAGCGAACTCGCAGAGCAGTTCCCCAACGATCCCGTCCTCAGCACGGCGACGCCCACTCGGGTCGCCAACATCGCCCCGTCGCAACCGTCGACGACTGCGCTCGGTCTGTACCACGAAGGCGACTACTGGGCGGCGCTCCTCGCCACTGAGACTGTCCCACCCGGACGGGCGTCGGCGTCGGTGGCGCTGGCCGCAGCCGTCAACCTTGGCGACAGCGCGTCCGCCGTTCGAGCGCTCGCAGTGTTCGACCGGCTGCCTGGCGACGATCGCGACCAACTCCTCGGTACCGCGGTGGAACGTGCTTTTTACGAACGGCTCCTCGCCAGCACATCCAACGCGCAAGTTCCGGACGGTTGGCTGGCTTGGCTGCGCGGTGACTGGTCTGACCGGCCCGATCTCCTTGCCGAATGGGCGCGGCTGTGGCCTCGCATTCCGGAGGTCCTCCAGCAGGACGCGGACCCCCTTGCGGGGGAGTTACTCGACGCACTCAACGACACTCGCCGAGCGCGCGTACGCAACGGGCTTCCGATCTTCGTCGAGTGGCTGGTCCAAGACGGGCTCCAGCCATCAGGTGTGTCGCTGGCGACCACGATCTTTGACATCCTGCTCTCGAGTGAGCCGGGAAGGATCGAGCGGCAAGCAGCCCTGGTCTTGCTGGACGAGACACTGTCCATCGGATGCTCGGCGCAAGAATATGTCGAACTCGCGGATGCTGTGTCCCGTCAACTCCCGATGCTCGGACCCAGAGATGCGGCGTGGCTGGCCCAGTGCCTCGACCTCTTCCTCCTGTTCACCAGCCGCGACGTCACGCGCCGTGAGTCACTCTTCTCGTACGCCGGTGGCGTCGCGCGATCGTGGAGAGAACGTCTCGACGCGACCGACTCCGCACTCCTGCGCTATATCTTCGCGGATGCCGGCATCGACTTCACCGTCCCGGAAGCTAGCGACAAGCGCGAAAGCGACACGACCACAACGCGACCGTTCCGATCCGTCGGGATCTACTCGCTGCTGGAGAGCGCAGTCCGGGTCGCTTCGAAGTGGATCAAGGACATGTGGCCAAATGTCGAAATCAGAGCCTCGTCCGGTCACGTGAACAGTGAGTCGTTAGCCGCGCTGGTCAAGGCCTCCGACGTCATACTCGTACAGACAAGCCACGCGAAGCACGCCGCGACGCAAGCAATAGACACGATGAGCTCCGATCCAAGTCGCCTCGTTCTCGTTCACGGCCGTGGTGCGACGTCGCTGGTCCGGGCACTGCTGGCATGGCACCAAGGGGCTCCAACCAACAAATAGTGCAACTGAGCGGGCCTCGATCTGTTCCTCCAACTGGTGTCCAGCCGATACGAGCGGGGCAGCTTGATCGTCTCCGGCAACAAAGTTCACACGGATGGATGAGGTCGTCTTCGGCGACGACGTGCACGCCGCCGCCATGATCGTCCGCCTCGTCCACCACGCCGAAGCTCGCACCCGGACACCCCCAGGTGGCAGGTCGGGACCGAGTGGGTGCCGTGAGTGGCAAGCTCATGCTCTTGGACGACCTCGCGGCAACTGTCACGTGCCCTGCCCATCGGCGGACGGATAGGCGCAGCTCAGAACCCTATCGAACGACATCCGGCCTGCGGCCGTGTCGATCACCCTCTACGAACCACAACGGTGTAGTTTCTCCGTGAGCGGATCACCAGAAAGTGCGGAGTGCCTTGCTGACCGACTCGCGCAGTTCCGACCGTGTCCGTTCACCTGGTGGCCGGTTCTGATCTTGGAGGTACGCAGTGAACGCTAGGCAGAAGGCGATCGTCCTGCTCAGTGGGGGTCTGGACTCGGCGACGGTGTTGGCGATCGCCCGCGATGAGGGGTACGTGCCGTACGCGTTGAGCTTCCGGTACGGACAGCGCCACTTGGTGGAGTTGGAGGCAGCAGGGCGCGTTGCTGAGTCGTTGGGTGCGGCAGCGCACGTGGTGGCTGATATTGATCTTCGGGTGTTCGGTGGCTCGGCGTTGACTGCGGACATCGCAGTGCCGCATCACGACCGGGTGGAGGATCTGGACTCGACGGAGATTCCGATCACCTATGTGCCGGCGCGGAACACGATCTTCCTGTCGTTCGCGCTGGCATGGGCGGAGACACTCGACGCTAGCGACCTGTTCATCGGGGTGAACGCTCTTGACTACAGTGGGTATCCGGATTGTCGGCCCGAGTACATCAGGGCATACGAGGCGATGGCCAATCTGGCCACCAAGGCCGGGGTGGAGGGTCGTCAGCGGTTGAGGATCCACACGCCACTGATCGAGTTGACCAAGGCGCAAACTGTCCAGCGTGGCTTGGAGTTGGGTGTGGACTATTCGCTCACGCACAGTTGCTACGACCCGCGTACCGATGGTCGGGCGTGCGGCACGTGTGACTCGTGCTTGCTGCGTGGGCGTGGCTTCGCCGAACTCGGGCTCACAGATCCCGCGTTGGAGGCCACGGCGGCCGCGGCGCGATGACCTATCAGGTCAAGGAGATCTTCTACACCCTGCAGGGCGAAGGGTCGCACACTGGCCGCCCTGCGGTGTTCTGCCGGTTCGCCGCGTGCAACCTGTGGAACGGCCGGGAGTCGGCCCGGGCTAGCGCGATCTGCCGTTTCTGCGACACCGACTTCGTCGGGACCGATGGTCCTGGCGGTGGCAGTTTCCGCACCGTGCAGGCGCTGGTCGAGGCGATCTCTGCCACGTGGCGGGGGTACGCCCATCCGCGGTCGCGGCCGTTCGTGGTGTGCACGGGCGGCGAGCCGCTGTTGCAGGTGGACACCGGACTGGTTGAGGGGTTACACGAGGCGGGATTCGAGGTGGCGGTGGAGACCAACGGCACCCAGCCGGCTCCGGCCGGGTTGGACTGGATCTGTGTGAGCCCGAAGGCTAACACTCGTCTGGTGCTCACGGCGGGTGATGAGCTCAAGCTGGTGTTCCCCCAGGAGGGAGCCGAGCCCGTCATGTTCGAGGACTTGGACTTCCCGTCGCTGCTGCTGCAGCCGATGGATGGTCCGGAGTTGATCGAGAACACCAAGCGGGCCATCGAGTACTGCTTGGAGCATCCGCAGTGGCGGTTGAGCGTGCAGACCCACAAGTACATCGGGATCCGCTGATGGAGATCTTTCGCGAGTTCACTTTCGAAGCCGCCCACCGTCTGCCCAACGTCCCGGACGGGCACAAGTGCGCCCGGCTGCACGGTCACTCGTTTCGGGTCGAGGTACACGTCGCCGGTGAGGTCGGGGCGACGTCGGGGTGGGTGATGGACTTCGCCGACATCAAGGAGGCGTTCGCTCCTCTGGCCGAGCAACTCGATCACCGCTACCTCAACGAGGTACCCGGGTTGGACAACCCCACCAGTGAGGTGCTGGCCCGGTGGATCTGGCACGGTTTGGCCGACCAACTGCCGATGTGCGCGGTCGTGGTGCGGGAGACCTGCACGTCGGGCTGTATCTACCGGGGGGATGACTAGTGCTACAAGACATTCAGGCGCTTCCCGATACCCGCGGTATCGCCCTCGACGAGGTGGGCATTGAGGACCTGCACTACCCGCTGCTGATCGCCGACGGGCAGGGCGGCAAACGCGAAGTCGTCGCCTCGGTCACCATGTCAGTCAGCCTCGACGCGGGTTCCAAGGGCGCGCATCTGAGCCGGTTTGTCGACGTGCTGCACAGCTGGCGCGACCAACTCGGCCCCGAGACCGCGATCGGGATGGTCGACGACCTTCGGCAACGGATGGGCACCACGACTGCACGAGTGCAGCTGGCCTTCCCGTATTTCCTTGAACGCCGCGCCCCGGTCACTGGCATCGCATCGTTCATGGACTACGCCTGCACACTGACCATCACCGTCACCGACAACGGTCCGCACGTGGTCCAGCAGGTTCGGGTCCCGGTGACCAGCGTCTGTCCGTGTAGCAAGGCCATCAGCGACCGGGGGGCTCATAACCAGCGCGGCTGGGTCACCATCGAGGTACGGCCCAGCGATCCGGCCGGCGATGTGTGGTTTGACGACCTCATCGCGGTCGCCGAATCAGCGGGGTCGTCACCGGTGTATGCGCTGCTCAAGCGGCCCGACGAGCGTTATGTCACGATGGCCGGCTACGACAATCCGGTTTTCGTGGAAGACATGGCCCGGATCGTCGCGCTGGCTTTGCGCCAGGACCAGCGGATTGCCGCGTTCGCGGTGCGCGTGGTGAATGACGAGAGCATTCACAACCACGCCGCCTACGCCCAGATCCCGTGGACTACCGGTGTCGGGTCCGTTGGCACGGAGCAGGCCGATGGCTAAGCCGTCTGTTCACGCCACGGTGCACATTGTCGTGACCTGCGCCAACCGCAAGCGCTTCCCCGTTCCGGCGCAGTTGCGTCTGGGTGATCTGCAAGAGCGTCGGCAGGGGTTGCGGTTCGCCGCGTGGACGCGGCGGCTTGACGCCGAGGAACCCTCGATACGGGCGACCGAGCTGTACGGAGGGGAACATTGGCAGGTCGCACGGGGCCTCCCGGCTGCCGTGGGGGATTCGGCACGGTTGTGGGTGTGTTCAGCCGGCTACGGTCTGGTGAGCGCTGAGACCTGTCTGCATCCCTATGCCGCCACCTTTGCATCGGGCGTTCCTGATTCGGCTGGTGAGACCGGTGGCGAGGTGCGGGCATGGTGGCGCCGACTGACCCAGTGGGCCGGTCCCGACACCAGGCAACCCCGGTCCTTCACTGACCTCGCCCGGCGCTATCCCCAATCGGCCGTTGTCGCGGTGTTGTCCGAGGCCTACGTTCGTGCCTGCTCAGATGATCTTCGTGAAGCCGGCGACCAGCTCAGCGACCGTGACCGGTTCGCCGTCATCGGACCGGCGAAGTCCGGCGACGCCCTTGACCACCTGCTCGTTCCGGTCACAGCGCGGCTGCGCGCGCTCGTCGGCGGAAGCCTGCAGGCCCTGCACGCGCGCGTGGCCGCGCAGTTGCTGACCACAACACAGGCCCACCGGGGCACGATCAGTCGCACACGGTTGCGTGAGGCCGCCCAGCAAGCCGAAGCTGACGCACCACCGGACTCCAGCCGACGCATCGGGGGTATACGCCTGTCCGATGAGGCGGTTCGGGCCTTTATCCGCCTCGAACTGGCGACCGGACCCGTCAGTGCCACCGTGCTGTTGCGGCGTCTTCGCGAGTCCGGTCGGTCGTGCGAGCAGGCTCGGTTCAAGCATCTCTTCGCTGGCATCGTGACTGAGGAGGTGCAGGGGCAATGACCGCCACCGTCAGCCCCAGTCAGTTGCGGCGCCGTGCGCTTCGTCTCGCTCAGACCGATGCGTATCCGCTGTATGTGTTCACCCTCAAAGCCGAGGAGGTTCTGCAGGTCGCGGATATCTCCCGGGTCAGTCGTGATGAGGCGGGCAAGCTCATCGGGTATCAGCGGCCTGAGGTGCGCAACCACATCCAGGAGATCGTCGACTACCTCAACACAGATTCGGTGATCTTCCCCAATCCGATCATCATGGCGTTGTCCTCCGATGTGAGGTTTCAGGCGATCCGCGGCGACCGTATGCCCGGGGACGAACTCGGCATCACCGGCACGCTCACCATCCCGCTCCCCACCGCTGGCCGGCCGAAACCCGCCTGGATTGTCGATGGTCAACAACGTGCGCTCGCCCTGGGCCGCATCACGCGCCAGGATTTCCCCGTCGCGGTCACTGCGTTTGTTGCCGATACCGTCACCCTGCAACGCGATCAGTTCATTCGGGTGAACAACACCAAACCGTTGCCCCGCGGATTGGTCACCGAACTCCTCCCCGATGTGGATAGTCCACTTCCACCTCGACTCAAGATCCGTCAAGCGCCGTCAGCGCTGTGCGACGTGCTCAACAACGACCCGAACTCGCCGCTGCAGGGCATGATCAAACGAACCTCGACCCCCAAAAACACGAGCGGTAAAGCGGTCATCACCGACACCGGCATCGTCGACATGATCCAAGAAAGCCTGACCTCTTCCTCAGGTTGTCTGTATCCCTACCGGGACCTGACCCGCAGCGAAACTGACTTCGATGGCATCGTCTCGGCGTTGTTCGTTTATTGGGCCGCCGTGCGCGACACCTTCCCGGAGGCCTGGGGCAAACCGCCGGGTCGTAGCCGGCTCATGCATGGAGCCGGTATTCGCGCGATGGGCAAGGTCATGGATCGCATCCTCGGCACCATCGACCTGCGCCAACCCGACGCCCCCGAAGTCGTCCGCAAACACCTCGCGCTACTGACCCCGTATTGCCACTGGACATCGGGAGTCTGGGACGAGATCGGGATGCGCTGGAACGAGATCCAGAACGTCAAAGGCCACATGCAGGAACTGTCCAGTTACCTCATCCGCGTCTACCTCGCCGCGCGGGTGGCGCTGCGATGAAGTTCTTCTTCCCCGACAGCCAGGACCAGGTCGATCCCGGGTTCGACTTCATCACCGAGGAACGCGACCCGTTCCGGGTCCGGCAGCGTGACGACCGCTACGCCCACGAGGTCCTCCACCCCGCCCCCTTCGACGGACTCTTGGTCTCCAAAGCCATCGTCGACGGAACCACCAGCGCGACCACCGGCAAGTACACCGGCGCGCAACGGCACCGTCTCTACAGCGACGGCGCCGAGGAGTTCTTCCGACTCGCCACCAGCACCATGCGCCTCAAGATCATGGGCGACTGCGGCGCCTTCTCCTACGTCACCGAGACCTACCCTCCCTACACCGTGGACGAGGTCATCGACTTCTACGACGGCTGCGGATTCGACTACGGCATCTCCGTCGACCACGTGATCTTCCAGTACGAACCCACCGTGGACCGCAACGATCCTCGCGCTGAGGAATGGGTTCGCCGACAAGACATCACCCTTGAACTCGCCGCCGATTTCCGGAAGCGCTGCCGTGCGCGCGGCGTCGACTTCGTCCCGGTCGGGGTCGCCCAAGGGTGGAGCCCCGTTTCCTACGCGACTGCGGTCGCCCAACTGCAGCGCATGGGCTATCGGCGGATCGCGCTCGGCGGCATGGTCCCCCTCAAGACCCACGAGATCCTTGCCTGTCTTCGTGCCGTCGACGACGTACGTCGATCCACCACCCAACTCCACCTCCTCGGCATCAGCCGCTGCGACGACATCCCCACCTTTGCCAGCCACGGCGTGACCAGTTTCGACAGCACCTCACCCTTCCGGCAGGCGTTCAAAGACGACCGTGACAACTACTACACCCCCAACCGCACCTACGTGGCCGTCCGCGTGCCCCAAGTCGATGGCAACGCCAAACTCAAGGCCCGCATCCGCTCCGGCGAGATCAGCCAGGACCAGGCGATCAAGTTCGAACGCGCCGCTCTAGACCTGCTGCGCCGCTACGGGCGCGACGAAGTCGACCTCGACCCGGTACTCGACGCCCTGCACGACTACAGCACCCTGTGGAACGGCAAGTCCGACCGCACCGACCAGTACCGTGTGACGCTCGCCGACCGGCCCTGGCGACAGTGCCCCTGCAGCCTCTGCCAGCACATCGGGATCGAGATCATCCTGTTCCGAGGTTCCGAACGCAATAAACGCCGCGGATTCCACAACCTGTACGTATTTGAGCAACGCCTGCGCGACCAACTGTGAAGGGACGACACGTGACACGCGCCCGTGCCACCGCCGCAACTGCTGAGCGCCAGCCGACGGTACTCCGGCTACCTGCCCTGGAGATCCGACAAGGGCCAACCCGTCGTCTCTACACCTTCGCCATCGACGGCAAACTCATCCCTCAGGTCGCCACCGTCTCCCGCGTCCGGCGAGACGCCAAGACCCAACTCCACGGCTACCAACGACCAGAGAACCTCGCGCACGTCGGCGCCATCCGCCGCTACCTCGACACCGACGAGAACCCCATGCTGCCCAACGCCGTCGTCATCGCCTTTGACAACCGGGTCCGCTTCGAACCCACCGGCACCAAAGAACGAGGCAGTTACGCCCGCCACGGCCACCTGATCATCCCCATCGATCCCACGGTCCATGACGCCGACAAACCCGGCTTCATCGTCGACGGGCAACAACGATGCGCCGCCATCCGCGACGCCCAGATCGGCGCCTTCCCCATCTGCGTCACCGCGTTCATCACCAACGAACACGCCGACCAACGCTCACAATTCATCCTGGTCAACTCCACCAAGGCCCTCCCCAAGGGCCTGATCCACGAGCTACTCCCAGGAACCGTCGGCACCCTCCCCGGCCCGCTCATGGTCCGCCAACTACCCGCCTCACTGCTGGAACGACTGAACTTCGACACTCACTCACCGCTTCACCGGCGCATTCAAACACCGACCAACCCAAACGGCGCCATCAAAGACAACTCAATCCTCAAGATGCTTGAAAACAGCCACTCGGACGGAGCACTGTACAAATTCCGCGGCCAAGACGGACCACCAAATGTTGGTTTCATGTACACGTTGGTGTCGAACTATTGGACAGCCGTTGCCGACGTATTCAGCGAAGCATGGAACAAGACCCGCCCCCGCGACTCACGACTCATCCACGGCGCAGGCATCGTTAGCATGGGCTTCCTCATGGACGAAATCACACGAAGGCTCAAGACGGAAATACCGACTCCGGAGGAGTTCGCCGCCGAACTCAAGACAATCAAAGACGACTGCAGTTGGACCGAAGGCGTCTGGCGATTCGACAACGACACCATCCGCCGATGGAACGACATCCAAAACACAGCGCGAGACGTCAAAACCCTGACCGACTTCCTCCTGGCACGCTACCGCGCTCGCGCCGACGAGTCCACAGGCCGCCAGCGTGGCCGAAGCGCGTCCCAGCGACGGAACACGTGAAGGTCCGGTAGACGACGGCGTTCTCCCGCTCCTTCGTGGCGCCGAGCAGCGCTGCCACCGACTCAGCCTTCGCCTTGTCGATCTCCGCCCGGCGCTTGCCGAAATACTCCAGATAGGCGGCCTCCTCCAGTTCGGCCAGACGCCCGCGTACCGATCTGGATCCCGACGACCTCCCGGCTCCGCGCCCGGAAGCGCTGGAACCAGGAGCCCCTGCACCCGGGGCTCCTCGACCACAATCGCCAGCCCAAACTCCGGAAGCGGGTGGCGGGGCCGCATTGAATCGGGAAGCCAGCCTTGGCCATGGGGCCGTGCCAAGGAGGATCAACCACTGCGTGAGCCGTCGCGCTGCCTGGCAGGATCATCGGGGTGAATGCTGGTGTCGTGCTGGCCGTCGTTCTCAGCGCCGGGGTGCTGTTGGTCGCCCTCGTCGTAGCGACCGGGGTGGTGCTGCGTGCTGTGCGCGGCTCGACAGCGGCTACGCCGCAGAACCCCGTGGAAGCCGACGATCACCCGGATGAGGCGACCGCGCGGCTCAAGGCCGTGCTCAACGAGGCGCGCGAGATTGTGGCGCGGTTCGAGAGCAGTGTTCAGATGCTCATCGACGTCAACTTCGACATGAGAGGGTTCGAGCGCAGCGTTCTCATGCTCGCCGACATGCAGCACACAATCGCTCATGACCTCCCCCGCTGGGCGGAGTCAGGCGTATCGAGCGACCCGGCCGAGGTCAGCGACTCCCGTGTCTTCGCCGAGTTGAACCACGCCCTCCAGACGCCGCTGCGCGGGTTGGGCTACGCCTTGCGGAACCTGGAGAACCTCCCGGATGACGCGCTGCTCGAGGAACGCGCCAAACGCCTCGCCGACATGACCGCCATGCTCGACAGCTGCACCTCCGCGCTCGCGACGTTCCGCGGCCTGGTCGACACGGTCGCCTCGGTGCCGGCGCGGCAGCCGTCCCTCGACGAGGCAGTGCGGGCCTTCGCCGGCTCGATCCCGCACCCGGCCGGCGAGCCGGTCAGGATCGACGTCGCGGAGTTGCCGGATCGGGTCGACGGGTTCTCCAACCACTACCTGCTCACCATGCTGCAACCGCTGGTCGAGAACGCGATCGAAGGCTGCGCCCCCGGCGGCACCGTCGAGATCACCTATACCGACCACGGCGACGCGGTCGAGTTCACCGTGTTCAACCCGGTCGACCAGCCCATCGACAAGGACGTCCTGTTCGCGCCGCGGCAGACGACCAAAGACGGGCACCAGGGCCTCGGAGTGTCCATCGTGTCGCGGCTCGCGGAGTTCGAGCGGGGCGACCTGACCGCCGACATCACCGACGCCGGCGTGCGCATGCGCATCGTGTTACCGAGGAGGTAGCCATGCACGCGGAGATCCTCGTCGTAGACGACGACGGCGTCTACGCCAAGAACCTGGCCGAGTGGCTACAGGCGCGGATGCCGCACGGGGTCGTCCACACCGACCGCAAAGACGAGGCGATCGAGTTGGTCAAGTCCACCTACGTGCGGGTGGCGATCCTGGACCAGCGCATGCGCCGCAAGCTCGGCGTCGACGGCACCGAACTCGCCGCCGAGATACGGACCATCGACGAGCGGATCCGCGTCATCATCCTCAGCGGCGAATCCGACGTGCGGGACTACCAGAAGTCGAACGAGCTGCGGCTGCGGCACCTGGTGAAAGGCGACGACGAGGCGTTGCTACGGGAGATCCGGCTCGCCCGGCAGCAGTACCTGCTTGCCCTGGAACGCAGCGCCGAAGCCCAAGCCGAGGTCATCGGCCGGTACCGACCCTGGACGCTCGTGCGGGGCCCGGCGGTGTTGTTCAAGAAGCTCGTCGAGGAGTACGTCTCCACGACCCCCGAGGTCGACGAGAAGGACTTCACGACGCTGGTGCACGTCAACGCCGGACAGTCGGTCACCGAGGCGAAGACCAGCACCTTTGGCCACGAGATCGAGATCGAGGAGGAGAGCACCCGCCAACTGGAGGCGACCGGCCTGTTCCGGCACGTGGTCATCGCCCAGCTCACCACCAGCCTGAAATCGGCGATCCGCGAACGCGGTCGAAAGACCATCACCCGGCAGGAACAGCACAACAGCGAGCAACGGTTCGAGGTACCGGAGAAAGACCAGACGGAAGGCGTGGTCGCCTTCGCCATCCAGGAAGCCCCGCTATACCACCGGAAACGTGCGCTGATCCAAGTCTCGTGCGAGTGCTGCGGCCACCAGGATGTCGTCACGGTCGGATTCCGCGAGCCGAACGGCCAGATTCAACGCCGTCGCGTCGACTACCTCACCGGCGATAAACTACGGATCACCGACATCGGAACCCGGTGACGATGCCGGCGTGTCGAACGTGACGGAGATTCGGGCGGCTCCAACGCCAACCTGTTGGGGTGAGTAGACCCGCCTGGTACCACCACCGGCGCACATAGGTTGGCTTGTCGACTCGCGGCCCAGCCTGTCCTACAGCCCGACGTCGTGATCAGGATCGTGATCGGCCTGTACACCTGCATCGGGCAGTTCGGGTTCGGCGTGCCCGGGCCCGGGTTCATGGTGTTCAGGCTGCCGTTGGAGCAGACGTTCGCGGAGGGCGTCGAGGCGTTCGCGGACTCGGGTGGTGCGGGTGCCGAGCTGCGGGTCGGTGGGTGGGGGTTGTTGGGGGATGGGGTGTTGGCGGAGGTACCAGGCGACCCAGGCGCGGGCGCGGTTTTGTTCGCCGCGGTCGGGTCCGGGCAGGAGGTGGGGGTTGGTGTCGGGGATGCGCCAGCGTTCGCGGTAG